>ODAI012527552.1_pt1 | contig 20734 bp, 15 predicted proteins | sample 1539321 | NCBI WGS metagenome assembly ODAI01 (sample SAMN02144231, study PRJEB22623) | gut metagenome | biome: sheep rumen | host: Ovis aries | place: New Zealand
GGGAGAAAAAGAGAAGACATACCAGCACCAACGGAGGACACCCCAGGAGGCGATCCGCCAGATGTGCCGGACTATTTCTGCAGCATGAATACAACTACGTTTGAGATCAGCAGTACAGAAAGAGAACTGTAAAGGAACCAACCCAGCCGTACCTTAAAATTTTCGGAATTTCTGGTAGTTTTCATAGTGAACCTATTGAAGTCAGTCAAAGATTTATTACTACTAGTTTATCAAAACCTGTCCGGGAATAAAGAAATGCGATGTTTTATTTTTTAAAATACAAATATTGATCACAAAATGAACAGAATTTGTATAGGTAAGAGTGATAATGAATAAAAAGCCCTGTTTTATCAAATTTGGGGAGGGAAAGAGGATTGATTATTAGGCAACCACCGGATATGTCATTCAGTTCTTTAATGATAAGACGATATCTTGATCGATAGCTCCTTGAATATAAGAAGTTCTATGTCAGCTTCAACGTGCACTGAGCCCTGGATTGGGTAGCCTATATCGAAGTACCTGATGATCGGTGGAGGCCATGCTGCAGCCCGGTGCAGTATGGAGTTTTCCCCCCTCAACACTTACTTCATGAAATCTTTTAGATGTCCAGACTGTTCTCGTTAAGCATAAATTCGTAAATTCCCGTAATTGTGATGCCGTATTCATTCCTCCATGTTTTTTGATCATCGCCGACAACGATAATTTTTTTGAAAGAGTCCGGGATATGTATCAGTGAAGCCTGTTCCTGTTTAAGTTTTTCACTGTCAGGCAGTGAGAATGCAGACTGGATATAGTAGCGCTGGCCTGTACGGTTAACTACAAAGTCAACTTCCAGTTGTTTTCTATGTGTTTTTTCGTTTTCGTTGAGTCTTATTTCAACGATTCCTACATCTACTTTGAAACCTCTGTAGATCAGTTCATTATAGATGGCGTTTTCCATAAGATGAGTTTTTTCAAACTGGCGAAAATTCAGCAGCGCATTTCTAAGACCCAGGTCTGTATAGTAGTACTTGGACGGAGTACCGATATATTTCCTTCCTTTGATGTTGTATCTTTCAGCTTTCTGGATCAGGAAACTTTGCTGCAGATATCTTAGATAGTTTGAAATGGTTGGCATGGATAAATTCTTATCACCACTGCTTCTGAAAGTATCATAAATTTTCTGGGCATTTGAGAGAGAGCCGACTGATGAAGAAATTACTTTCATAACTGATTGCATTGCGTGAGCATCCCGTAAATCGTATCTTTCACATATGTCCCTGAGATAGATTTCGCTGTTCAGCCGCTCAAGGTATAAGCTTTTTGACTCATCATCATGTTCAGACAATATGTAGGGAAGTCCTCCGTAGTAGAGGTATTCATTCCATGCTTCAGCTTGAGTTTTCCCTGATGCTGGATAGAACTCTGAGAATGACAGCGGAGCAATATGAATTTCATCCCCTCTGCCTCTGAATTCTGTCATAATGTCTGAGGACAGAAATTTTGAATTACTTCCGGTAATATAGACATCAATATTTCCCTTTCTGAGCCACGAGTTCAGTACACCGTATAAACGAAGCGGTTCATCGGGATTTTTCATTTCCGCTTTTGTTATTGCAAACTGAGCTTCATCGATGAAAACATAGTACTGCTGACTTTGATCAGCTGCTACTGATTTGATATGTTCATGCAGTGCCAGCGGATCACGGTAACCCGCATAATCTGCATCGTCTAGCGGTATGGTTATGATATTTTCCCGTGCAACCCCCTCGGAAATAAGATAGTTGTAGTAAAGCCTGAACAAGAGATAAGATTTTCCGCATCTGCGGATCCCTGTAATAACTTTGATCAATCCGTTGTTTCTTTTGGAAATCAGGCGTTTCAGATATCGGTCTCTTTTTATTTCCATAATATGTAACTCTATTTTAGATTTTTGGTATTATTACCACTTTTCTAAAGTATAAGACAATAACTAAACCGGTTCAACAATCTACTTTAGATTTCCGGTTTTTATACCGTTTTTCTAAAATAGAACTGAATTCAGTCGGTGAACATGACACTGATGTTTTTAATGCCGGTTAGCGCAGATCCCGGTCCGGAATAGGAGAATACGGACCGTCCCCGTGTGCCTGAAGCCGCCCCGCAGTCAGATACAAAAATTGCATGTGCTACATTTAGGAATTGTCACAAAATAAATTAAACATATTGTAACGAAATGACTATCTTATTTTGTGACAATATGCTATACTATCTGTAGCCAAAATTGAGGAGTGTTACAGATGGTTGCAAGTTTAGAAACGAGAACCGCAGTCAAACAAATATTGCTTGATATGGTCCCGCATCTTGATGAAAAACAGCGACGTATCCTTTATGGGAGTGCTGCCACTTTCCTCGGACACGGGGGTATAGTTTTTTCATAGGTACAGATTTCTCAATGATTGTGCTTAAAGGTTATTATGGAGCGTTTACTTTAAAACAAGTCGCTGTGTGTTCCTGTTCTGGTAAGATAAAGAAAAAGCTTGCCGTCATCGATTTCATAGATCAATAGCCAATCTGGTGTAATGTGACACTCTCGACATCCCTTGTATTTTCCAATTAAGCTGTGGTCCTGGTATTTCACAGCCAATGGTTGCCCATTTGCAAGAGTATCAATTACATCGGTGAGCAAAGATAAATCATATCCTCTCTTTTTGGCTAATTTAATGTCTTTTTTGAACATCGAAGTGAGAACAATCCCGTATTTTGGTTTGTTACTCATCGTCTTCTAACTCCTTCAATGCCTCACTGAATGAACTGTAAACCTTCTTGGCAGGATCTTTTTTCAGAGCTTCTACCTCTTGAATGGCTGATATAGTGTCAGCATTCGGCGTTTCATACTGAATAACGTTCTGCATATACCTTACAATACTTCCCTTGACATTCTGTCCATGCCTGCTGACTATGCTTTTAAATGCGTTGTACACGTCCCTGTCCATGATGAACGAGCAAGTAACCGTATTTGATTTCATAAACGCTCCTTTTTATTACTTAGTAAACATACTATGTTTACTAAGTAAATGTTAACAAATAATGTTTAATTTTTCAAATCATGATTTTCGAGAGTTTGGAAAAAGTTGTAGATCTTCCGAAAAGTCTCATTGTTACTGATGTTTAAGGCTTCCTCAAAATGCAATGTGAAATATTTTTGTATACTGTCTGTTTTCAATACTGCAGCCTTTGAACAGCTACTACTGTTTTGATATATTCATGCAGTGCAGGCCGATCAAGGCAATCAACATAGTCCGGCGGTATGGTTACGAAATTTTCCGCACAAATCCCCGGGAAATAAGAAGTACAGCCTGAACAGGAGATAAGATTTTCTGTATCTGCGGATCCCTGTAATTGCTTTCGATTCAACGCTCTATTTTAGATTTCTGGTATTGTTACCGTTTTTCTAAAATGGAGATGAATTCAGTCGGTGAACCTGCCACTGATGTTTTTAATGCCGGTTACCACGGATCCCGGTCCGGAATAATATGAGAATACAGACCGTCCCCGTGCGCCTGAAGCCGACCAGCATTCAGGTACAAAAATGTTCAAATCCTTCCATTTATCGGGAAAACTTCCTCGGTTTTTGCTAAAATACGGGCATTGAAAATTATTACCGAGGCACGTCATGATCCCAAGATTATCACAACAAGAAACAGTAGATGAACTGTATGTCCGTTATCTGAGTGAACTGAAGGATTCCGGATTTAAAGGAGATATCGAGACTTCATTCAGCAGCAGACTTGCAGTGGCCACCGACAACAGCGTATACCAGTGGCTGCCCCAGGCGGTGGTTTTCCCGAAATGCACCATGGATGTGGTGACACTGGTTAAACTTGCCGGAAGGGACGAATTCAAAGAGATTAAATTCACTCCCAGAGGAGGTGGAACAGGTACCAACGGACAGTCCCTCAACGGCGGTGTGGTGGTGGATCTGTCACGCCACATGAATGTGATCCTCGACTATGATCAGAAAGAGCATTCTGTCAGGGTTCAGCCGGGGGTGGTAAAGGATCAGCTCAATGCCTATCTCAAACCTTCCGGATATTTTTTCGCACCTGAACTTTCAACCTCCAACCGCGCCACAATCGGCGGTATGATCAGCACCGATGCATCGGGACAGGGATCGCTTGTGTACGGAAAAACCTCACAGCACGTTACTTCGGTTACCGCGGTGCTGCATGACGGCTCGGTGGCTGAATTCACTAGGATCGGCGGCGGGGAACTGAAAAGAAAGCTTGAGGCCGACACGGTGGAGGGTTCAATCTACCGTACCGTATATGAAGTAACCAGGGGTAAAAGGGCTGAAATTGAAAAGACTTTTCCTAAACTGACCCGTTTTCTTACTGGATATGATTTAAAGCATGCATATGATCCGGAAGACGGCTCACTTGATGTGTCCCGTCTGATCTGCGGTGCCGAGGGTACACTTGCTTTTATCGTCGAGGCAAAACTGGATCTGACAAAAATTCCTGATTTCAGGGCCCTGGTGAATGTCAAGTATGACAGCTTCGATTCGGCTCTCAGAAATGCCCAGGTGATGCTCGGTTCCGGATGTCTGTCTGTAGAGACCGTTGATTCCAAGGTGCTGAATCTGGCCAAGACCGATATTGTGTGGTATTCGGTGAAGGATCTGCTGACGGAGGTCCCGGGATGTGATATGCAGGGGATCAATATCGTCGAGTTTTCCGGTGACGATGCTGAGCTTGAAAAATCCAAGGTGCAGGCACTGTGCCGCAGACTGGACGAGCAGATTAAAAATCATGAGGCCGGGGTTATCGGTTATCAGTTCACCTATGATCTGCCGAGCATTCTGAATATCTATGCCATGAGAAAAAAGGCGGTAGGGCTTCTGGGCAAGGTGGAGGGTGATCACAAGCCGATCGCCTTTACTGAAGATACCTGCGTTCCGCCGGAGCATCTTGCAGATTATATTCTTGAATTCAGAGCGCTGCTTGATTCGAAAAATCTCAGCTACGGCATGTTCGGTCATGTGGACTCGGGAGTTCTGCATGTTCGTCCCGCTCTGGATCTGTGCGATCCGGAGGAGGAGGCGATGCTTCACGAAATCACCGGTAAAATGGTGGAGCTTACCGCAAAATACGGCGGTCTGATGTGGGGTGAACACGGTCGTGGATTCAGATCCCAGTACGGTCCGAAATATTTCGGAAGTCTCTTTGACGAACTGAGAAAAATAAAGGGCGCGTTCGATCCGGACAACAGGATCAATCCGGGCAAAATCTGTACCCCTATTGGCAGCAGTGACAAGCTGGTTCCGGTTGAATTTACCAAGAGAGGAACCTATGACCGCCAGATTGATGCCGGGGTCCGCCACAGTTATGAAGAGGTTATGATCTGCAACGGTAACGGTGCATGTTTCAATTATGATGTAAATTCGCCGATGTGCCCGTCATACAAGCTTATGAGGGATCGCCGCAATTCACCGAAGGGAAGAGCCACCATGGCCCGCGAATGGCTGCGCGAACTGCAGAATCTCGGTTTTGATCCTAGAACCGAGGAGGAGCTCGCCGGCAGTACCTCGCTGTCCGATTTCTTTGCCCGGATTGTCAATTCATGGAAACGCAGATCCGGCGAATATGATTTTTCCAACGAGGTAATGGAGGTTATGTCTGAATGTCTGGCCTGCAAGGCCTGCTCCAGTCAGTGTCCGGTCAAGGTGGATATTGCAAACTTCAGATCCCGCTTCCTCTATATGTACCACAGACGCTACCGCAGACCTTGGAAGGATTACTGTGTCGCCACCATTGAAAGCACGGCTCCGCTGATGGCAAAATTCCCGAGAACGGTTAATCTGCTGCTGCAGAATCCTCTGGCCGGTTTTATGTCAGGAAAGACTATCGGGGTGGTGGATCTGCCGGCGCTCAGTTATCCGACACTGTCAACTCTGGTAAAACAGCTGGAACTGCCGGTTTTCAGTCTTGAAGCCGTAAGTGCGCTGACTGAAGAGCAGAAAAGCAGAACGGTTCTGTTTGTTCAGGATCCGTTTACCACCTGTTACGAGGCGGATGTTGTAAGAGATCTGCTTAAGTTCATAAAGCAGATCGGTTATACACCTTATGTTCTACCGTTCAAACCGAACGGAAAGGCGCAGCATGTAAGGGGATTCCTGGGAATGTTTGCCAAAACAGCGGAAAATACCGCACAGTTCCTGAACAGTGTCGCAGCTCTCAATATCCCGATGATCGGTCTGGATCCCGCCATGGTAATCTGCTATCGTGACGAATATAAAAAGATCCTCAAAGATCGCAGAGGGAATTTTAAGGTATTATTACTGCAGGAATGGCTGCTGAGTGTTCTGGAACGGGTGGATAAACCTGCCGCACAGTGTGATCACCAGTACTACCTGCTGGCCCACTGTCAGGAGAAAACCTTCAAACCGTCCACTCACAATGACTGGGTTGCCATTTTTAAACATTTCGGGGTATCCCTCAAACCGGTGGCGGTCGGCTGCTGCGGAATGGCCGGCATGTACGGACATGAGGCGGTTCACCTTGAAAGTTCAACCAGGATCTACCGTCAGAGTTTCGGTGCCGCTATCGGAAAATACGGGATCGACAACTGTGCGGTAACCGGATATTCCTGCCGCAGTCAGGTAAAGAGACAGGAGGGCAGAAAAGTGAAACATCCGGTTCAGATCCTGACACAGTGGCTGGAAAAACAGAAAACGGACGAGTGAGCAAAATGAAGATCTGGCAGAGAAATTTTACAATCGCGCAGCTTAATGAATTTATCCCGTGCACCGCCATGGCGGCACTGGATATCGAGTTTACGGAATTCGGCGATGATTATCTTAAGGCAAGAATGCCGGTAACCGACAATTCATCCCAGCCGATGGGATACCTTCACGGCGGAGCCTCGGCGCTGCTTGCCGAGTCGGTAGCCTCCATGGCGGGAACCATGTGCTGTGAGCTTGATTACGCCTGTCTGGGTCAGGAATTCAACTGCAATCATCTGAGATCTGCCAGGATCGGTGATGTGGTTGAAGCAACAGCAAAACCTGTACACCTCGGCAGGAAAACCCAGGTATGGCAGGTTGACATTGTGAATGCAGGAAACGGTAAACTGCTGTGCTGTGCAAGAATAACTATGTTTATCAGTCATGTTGAAAACCATAGAAAACCGAAAAGCGAAAAATAATCAAATATCTGTTATTTGAAAGGAGCTGATATGAATAAAACGATGCTTGGAATGGTTGTGGCTGCTGCCATGATGTTGTTTGCAAATGCTCCGGCTGTAGCTGATCATGTTCATCCGGATCAGATTAAACCGGTACCTCATCATACACCGGTACCTCCGCCAAAACCTGGTGTACATCACCATATACCGGCAAATCCGCCGAAACCGGGAGTACATCACCATGCACCGGTGAACCCTCCGAAACCGGGAGTACATCACCATGCACCGGTGAACCCTCCGAAACCGGGAGTACATCACCATGTACCGGCAAATCCTCCGAAACCGGGAGTACACCACCATGTACCGGCAAATCCTCCGAAACCCGGGGTACATCACCATGTACCGGTGAACCCTCCGAAACCTGGTGTACATCACCATATACCGGCAAATCCGCCGAAACCGGGAGTACATCACCATGCACCGGTGAAACATCCGAAACCTGGAGTACATCATGTGCCGGTAAATTCTCCGAAACCTGGGGTACATCATGTGCCGGTAAATCCTCCGAAACCTGGGGTACATCATGTGCCGGTAAATCCTCCGAAACCTGATGTATACCATACCCCGCTTAAAGCCCCTAAGCCGGGCTCACACCGCTGATAAGAGCGTGTAATGGTCAAACAGACCTTGATTTTTGAAATGTACCGTCTGCCGGAGTCTGTCATGTAGGCGGTTTCCCGTAATTACTGATACTGGGGCAGTCAGTCAGCCGGCCCGTCAGGTAAAGTTCGCAGACGGCAACCGGACGGTTTCTCCTTTATTGTGAAAATTTTTCAAAAACTTGATTTTGATCAAACTTTTCAGTATATTAGCACCGTCAATTAACGTTAATAATTCAAAGCAGTTTCTTTATATTATTTCTGTGATATTCACGATCGTTCACTTCCGGGCGATCCGTTCCGCAATGAGTCGTTCTTTGATAAGCGCAGGGTGCGATGTTGTTCAGCATGTTTTATGTCAAACCGTAGGGATCATTAAAAGCATCAGAACCCTGTTAGTTTTTATTCATATGCAGCAGGGGGATAGTTATGTCTGCCAATGAACTTATAGATAATGAAAGAAAAGATGAAGATCAGAATGAAACCGCCGGTTTTGAAACACTGGGACTTGCCGAGCCGGTATTCCGCGCTATAAAGGAGCTCGGATTTGAAACACCGTCCAAAATCCAGGAAAAAGCAATTCCGGTACTGCTGGAGGGGCATGATCTGATCGGTCAGGCTCAGACCGGCACCGGCAAGACCGCCGCATTCGGACTGCCGCTTCTGTCTAAACTTGACGTGGAGCAGAAGTCTGTTCAGGCGCTGATCCTGACTCCTACCAGAGAACTGGCCATTCAGATTTCCGAGGCTCTGCAGAGTTTTGCCAAATATCTGCCGGGCTTTCATATTCTGCCGATCTACGGCGGCGCATCCTATGAAACCCAGATCAAATCTCTCAAAAGAGGAGCTCACGTGGTGGTGGGAACTCCGGGCCGCGTGATGGATCTGATGAGAAGAGAGAAACTGATCCTGGACGATCTGAAGGCGCTGGTTCTTGATGAGGCCGATGAAATGTTAAACATGGGGTTTATCGAGGATATTGAATGGATCCTGGAGGAATGTCCGGAGCAGAAGCAGATTGCTCTGTTTTCCGCCACCATGCCTAATGACATCAAACGGGTTGCCAGACAGTATCTGACTGAACCGGTGGAAGTCAGAATTGCGGCTAAAACCGCCACCGCCTCAACCGTAAGACAGCGTTTCTGGTATGTATCCGGATTCCATAAGATCGAGGCTCTGTCGCGTCTGCTGGAGGTTGAACCCTATGACGCGGTTCTGATCTTTGTCAAGACCAAGAATGATGCGGAGGATGTTTCAACCCGTCTGTGCGCCAGAGGTTATGCGGCTGAATCGCTGCACGGCGATATTCCGCAGAAGATCCGTGAAAAAATTGTCGACAAACTCAAGGGCGGCCAGCTGGATATTCTGGTTGCCACCGATGTTGCCGCCCGCGGTCTTGATGTGGATCGTATCACCCATGTGGTCAACTATGATATTCCGTACGATGTTGAATCCTATGTACACCGGATTGGAAGAACCGGAAGAGCAGGACGTACCGGTGATGCAATTCTGTTTGTTTCCCCGCGCGATCGCAAGATGCTGCGTATTATCGAGCAGGTTACCAAGCAGAAAATCGAGCCGATGCTGATGCCTACCAACGAGGATATCAACAAGCACCGTATAGAATCTTTCAAGAATAAAATTCTTGAGGGAATGGTAACCGAGGGGCTTGAACCATACCAGGAGCTGATCAGTGAAATTCTTTCCGATGATTCGGTTGATCCGGTGGAACTGTGCGCCGCCCTGGCCAAAATGGTAAACGGCAACGAACCGCTGTTTCTTGATACCACTGAAGAGGAGCCTGAACAGCGCGAAATTTCCGAGGATGAGAACAGCCCGCGCCGCCGTGACCGCGAAAAACGTCCGGTTTCCGCCGAGGCTGAAATGCTGAAGGATTTCCCTGAAATCGCCATGAAACGCTACATGGTGGATGTGGGCCGTTTCCACGGGGTGAAACCTGGACAGATCGTGGGAGCCATTGCCAATGAGGGCGGACTTGAAAGCAAATACATCGGTCATATTGATATTTACGGCAGCTACTCCACCGTGGATCTGCCTGAAATACCGTCCGAAATTATGTCGGTTCTCAGGAATGCCCGGGTATGCGGTAGGAAACTGGACATAAAGATTTTCGATCTTGAACGTGCGGAAAAGGAATCCTCCCGCTCTTCGAGAAGAAAACCGGTATTTGTTGATTTTGACGGCCGCGGTGACAGAAAATCACGTTCCGGATCAAAAAATTATCAGAATTCCCGCTCAATGAGAGATCGCGGTCACTCTCACCGGGGCGCAAGAGGTAGATAATATAGTCTATATACCGGACAGAGGTATAGTTGAGGTAAAAAAAAAAGACCAGTTCAAAAAACTGGTCATACCACACGGAGGAAATATATGAAACAAAATCTTCTAACTATATCTATAGACTCTGATAAATTAAAAAAGTTCCCAGAAAAATTTAATTTTTTAAATTTTTTTTCAAAAAAAATTAACAGCAGACTGATTTGCGGCGCAATATCCCTGTCGGCTGCTTTTTTTATTCCTGTTTCAACCGCCCTGGCCGGACATAAACCGGCAGAGCCGCGGATCGACTGCACCCGGCTGCAGTTTATAACCGAACCTGCAGATCCTCTGTATGAACAGTGTGTTTCCGCCTCGGCTGCTGGCAATGCCGCCGCATCTCTTGAACTTGCAAGACTGTACCTTAACGGAGGCGGCTCCATTGAAAAAAATTCCGCTGAAGGGGTACGCATGATGAAAATCGCCGGGCAGCAGGGCAGTGATACTGCGGTGCTGGAACTTGGACTTTTGTATCTTAACGGTGAGCATGTGGAAAAGGATGTCAAAACCGCGCAGGAGTATTTCAGAAGGATCAGCGGGGTGAACGGCCAGGCTGCAATGATGCTGGCGGAAATTAAAATGTCCGAAGCATACGAACTGTCATACGGCTCCGGAAAAGTAAGACGCAATGAACGCCGCGCCCTTGAACTCTACCGGCAGGTTGCCGGCAGTCCGAGCGTGTACCGCCAGGCGGCACAGCTGGCGCTCGGTGATATGTATCTTAACGGCCGCGGTACCATGGTCGATTTTACCGAGGCTTTCCGCTGGTTCAATCTTGCACTGCCTGATCAGGAATCAATCAATCCGGAAAACCAGAATGTGGCGGTTCTCAAGGCTACCATGTACCGCAAGGGCATGGGCGTAAAACAGAATTACAGTAAGGCGCAAAAGATCTATCAGCTGCTGATTGACCGCTACCGCAATCCGGCCGCCATGTTCGAACTTGCCGGCATGTATTCCTACGGGATCGGTGTAAAACAGGATCTGCAGAAGGCTGTGGATCTCTACAGCGAGGTTCAGGGTATAGCCTGCGCCGATTTTGTAAAGATCAGCGGTTACCCGAACATGTGTGCACTGGTGGGGTACGAAATTGCCAATATTGCCCGGTTCAGGGCCTCTCTGGAACAGAACAATATTCCGGAATAAACAATTCAGCCCGGAGGTTTGAATCTGTGACTGCCGCTGTTTCCCCCTTTACCGGCGGCAGTCTCCCCTTAGGTTCTCAATTTTCAACCTCCGCCGTGACGAACCGTACCCGGTCCCACTGTGACTGCTGCGACATTTATCCTTTTCAAATACTGCTATAATTTCTGCAGCGCGGCTCGTTGCGTTAGATAACAATCAATTTCGGGGGGAAGGAATGAATCTATATAATAAAATCAACAGCGGAGAACCCTACATCATAGCTGAAATGTCGGCCAACCACTGCGGAGATCCCGCTGTCGCATTCAGGATTATTGAAGAGGCGGCAAAGGCCGGTGCCGACTGTCTTAAAATCCAGACCTATACGGCAGACACCCTGACCGTCAACTGCAGCGATGAGCCGTATATGATTAAGGGAGGACTGTGGGACGGCTACAATTACTACCGGCTGTATCAGGAGGCCATGACTCCCTGGGAGTGGCAGAAAGATCTGAAACAGAAATGTGAAAGCGAGGGAATGGATTTTCTTTCCACCCCCTTTGACAGTACCGCGGTCGACTTCCTGGAGGAACTGGGAGTTGAATTCTATAAGATTGCATCCTATGAACTGGTGGATATCCCGCTGATTGAATATGTCGCCTCGAAGCACAAACCAATTGTTATGTCGGTGGGCATGGGCAGCGAGGAGGAAATCCGCGAGGCGCTGGAGGCCTGCTACCGTCAGTCAAACCGGCAGATCGTTCTGCTCAAATGCTGCAGTCAGTATCCTGCCAGATATGAAGATATGAATCTGTCCTCCATCCCGCGCCTGCGGGAACTGTTCAAAGTTCCGGTAGGACTGTCGGATCATTCACCGGGCTCTCTCGGTCCGGTTGTTGCCGTCGCCCAGGGGGCGGTTGTAATTGAAAAACATGTCTGTCTGTCCCGCGACATGGGCGGACCGGATGCCGGATTCTCCATGGAAATGGAGGAATTTGCCCAAATGGTCCGGGATGTCAGAAATACTGTGAAAATCCTCGGGAAGCCGACTCTGGAACTTACTGAGAACGAGAAGAAAGGGCTTTGCGGAAGAAGATCTCTGGTTGCGGTGAAAGAGATCCGGAAAGGCGAAATCTTTACTCCGGAAAACCTGCGAAGCATCAGACCAGCCATCGGGATCAAACCTAAATACTACCGGGAACTGCTGGGAAAACCGGCATCCCGGGATTACCGGTTCGGTCAGGGAATTGATGCTTCGGAACTGGAACGATAGTCTGCTATATTTTTCGATCTATGGCGATGGAACCGTCCTCTCTGCGCCATCTATCCGGGAATTTACCCTGCAGAAGATAGGTATAGGACAGAATTTCCGCCATGATCTGATACAGCTCCCGGGGAATGTTCGAACCTTCCGGCAGATCATCAAGATAGCTTAACAGCACCGGATCTTTGTGAATATAGATCCCGGCCTCCTGCGCCAGCTGGATCAGCTCATCAGCCTCCAGTCCCTCCGCTTTGGAGGCAATTTCAGGTGCGGGACTGCCGTCGTTGTATTTTATGGATACCGCTTTCTTTGATTCTGCCATAGTTATACCCTCCATTCGTCAAATTCGTCATCCTGCATGAACTGAAGTTCCTGATCTGTGTAGTCTGAAGGATGTTTCACACTTCCTCTGCGGCATTCAAAATCGCTGCTGTTCAGACCGAGTTCTGAGAACCTTTTCTGCAGAAGATGCAGAGTTTCCCGCAGTCGTGAATAACCGTCGTAACTTTCCGCCGTGGCTCTGAGCTTCAGATCCGGACTGTTATAGTTTACTTTGATGCCGATCGAACCGAAAGGTGCGATTTCAAAATAGAAATTCAGATCCAGTCCGTGATCCTGTCCGTCCTCGGATTTTGAACGCTTCAGCAGCATGCAGTTTTCCCTCCTGTTCTCCTTTGGAGTCGGCAGAGGCAGATAGAACGGCCATACATTTCCTTCGTTTCTGGTCTGCTGTGCGCTGTTGTGCAGTGTATCGAGGTGGCGGGTAAGATTATCGAGCATCTTCTGCGGCCACTGTTCACTGTCGCCGACGTCTGCACCGTCCTGAAGCAGTTTCAGCATTTTACCCCGCGGTGAACGCAGTTCTTCCTCCACATTGATCCCGAACTGTTTGAGTCGTACGGCAACCAGCATCGAAGCCCAGGCTCTGAGGCCTTTGGACATACTGCTGTTTCCTGAGAGCGGATTGTCCATATAGTTGAGCCACTGGAGCAGAGACGGTGTGTCGGCCAGGGATGCGTTGAACATCTGTTCAATGTTTCGGGCATTCCTTTTCATATTGTCAGGAATGGACGGATCTGCAAAATCCTGCATGATCTGGTTTAATCCGGTAGCGGTGATCTGCGTTTTGACCGGTGAGGCCGTACCTGTCTCCACCGGTTTTGCGGTTACCGGAGTTTCGAGCTGGACGGCTGGACGCTGCTGCGGACTGTCGGACGGTCTGGCAGTTGCTGCAGACTCGCTACGGATAAACAGTCCTGCTATCTTACGGAACAGACCTCTTTTTTCGACTTCAGCTCCGGTCGGAGTTTCCGCTCTGGCGTCTGCTGTTCTGGCTGTCGTAACTGACTGCTGTTCCGGTTTTGAACGGATGGTTTCATCGGTCCTGGTAACGCTCGGTTTGTTCTGCTGGTAGATCATTTCAGCGGTACTGCGCGTCTGTTTCGGTTCGGTTGCAACCGGTTCTCTGATGCCGGCTTTCTGCGGATCAGCGTTATTTTTTACCTGTGGAACTGCGGAAGCAGTTTTTGCAGCGGTGTTCTGAGAATCAACGGTGGTTTTTGCTGCAGAAGCAGTAGTTTCCGTTGCGGCAGTTTTAGCTGTGGCGTTCTGAGGATCGACGGTCGTTTTTGCTGCTGCCTGCGGAGTTTCCGCTGCGGTAGTTTTAGCTGCGGCGTTCTGGGAGTCGACGGCCGGTTTTGCTGCTGCCTGCGGAGTTTCCGCTGCGGTAGTTTTAGCTGCGGCGTTCTGAGAATCGACGGTCGTTTTTGCTGCTGCCTGCTGAGTTTCCGTTGCAACAGTTTTAGCAGGAGCGTTCTGAGGATCTACAGTCGTCTTTGCTGCTGCCTGCTGAGTTTCCGCTGCGGCAGTTTTAGCAGGAGCGTTCTGAGGATCGAGTGTCGTTTTTGCTGCTGCCTGCGGAGTTTCCGCTGCGGCAGTTTTAGCAGGAGCGTTCTGAGGATCGACTGTCGTTTTTGCTGCGGCCTGCGGAGATTCCGTTTCCGCAGTTTTAGCAGGAGCGTTCTGAGGATCTACAGTCGTCTTTGCTGCTGCCTGCTGAGTTTCCGCTGCGGCAGTTTTAGCAGGAGCGTTCTGAGGATCGACGGTCGTTTTTGCTGCTGCAGTTGTAGTTTCCGCTGCGGCAGTTTTAGCTGTGGCGTTCTGAAGATCGACAGTCGTTTTTGCTGCGGCTTGCGGAGATTCCGTTTCCGCAGTTTTAGCAGGAACATTCTGAGGATCTACGGCTGTTTTCGCTGCAACCGTCTGCTGAGATTCGGCTGAAGGTTTTGCTGTTTCCTGATTGTTTGATGAAAGCATGGATTTCATCATTTTCCCGACAGTCTTCAGATCGTCAGGGTTGGCCGTTTCATCCGCAGACTGTTCCGTAACCGTCTGATTTTCAGCTTTTAATGTCTGCTGCTTCTGCAGATCTCTGATGGCGGCGACCGCTTTTTCGATGGTGTCGAGATTGAAAGACTTGTGAATGATACTGAAATTTCTTGCAATCTCCTGGGTTATTCTGGTCTGTTGTTCTCCCGGAGTTTCCTGAGTCTGACCGGATGTTTTCCGGGTGGCGCCGGTGTCTACAGCGGTTTGTTCGGTCTTTTTACCGGAGGCAAGATCTACCAGAGTGGTAGTCCCAGTCCTGGAGGCTGCCGCCTGTTTCAGTGCATCGGAAAGATCGGAAGGCTGCCGGTCTGACGAACCGGGGTGTTCTTTTACGAACTGGCGGAGCATCTGTTCCGCTTTATTGAGCGATTCCTCTGAAACGTCGGCATCTTCGCCTGCCGCACCCGGCCCCGGCGCTTCAATCAGCCTGGCGCTTATTGCAGTCTGTGCGGCTCCGGAAAGCAGATTTCTTACCTTGTCCATAAGTGCAGACTGTTCACCGGCGCTGAGCTGGGGAGTGGAGGTCTGCCTGTTCTGAACCGGATTGCGGTAGGTCGGATCGGTAAAATCACCGCCTGCTGAAGAACGTTCTGCTGTACCGGATGCTGTTGCAGAAATGGAGGTTCCTGCCGGGCGATTCTGGTTACGGTATATAAAAGCTACAGTCGAGTCAAGCACTTTTGCTATTTCGCGCTGCTGGCGGGGGGTGGTGTCAGCGACCGTTGACAGCCCGCTGTTATTCATCTGCTTAACAAGGGTCTGATTCAGTTTCTTAGGATCGAGCCTGGCGATGGCACTCTGGGCAAAGAATTCAACCAGGGCGCGTCCGGCCGGGGCACCTTCCTGAATTATTTTAGGCAGGTTGGCCAGATTCTGGGATATTTCAGCGGAAAGTGCATCTCCGCTTTTTCCTGACAGTCCCTGACGGGAAAGAGTGTCGCTTATCTGCCGGTTGAGATCCGGAAATTTTCCGATCAGCCGGGATACCAGACTTCCAACCTGCTTGGCGGTTGGATTGGTGTTTTTCCCGAGTTCTGCGGCGTGGCCGCCGTCAAGTGCCGACAGATACCGGATGAGGGTGTTCTGTTTAGCGGAGAGGGACTCGGGGAGTTTGCCCTGAGCCAGTGACAGTGATGACAGCAGTTCGGAGATCTGAGCTTTCTGCACTCCCATAACTGTTGCTGTTGTGTTGGCGGCCGGTGTGGCTTTTCCGGCGGCCCGCGACGGGGCAGGTGTTTTAACTTCCCCGATATTTTTTTCTGACGTTGCTGACGTAATCATATACATTAATCCGTTGACCGTTACTCCATCATACTATTGTACCGGAACCGCGGCCGGTAAATCGTATGTGACATCAAAATTTTTGTCATTCTTCGGATGAATTAGACCTCAAGGGAAGGTTCAATTTGTGGTACAATTCCGTCAAGTCTGCTTTTTTGCGGCAGTCAGCGCAGGTTTTGTTTTAAATTGTTCGCCAATGCTTGCGGATGTTGTAAAATGAGCAGTTACAAATATTTGAAAGATCGGGCGGTTTGCCGGATCGCAATATCTAGAAAAGAGAACAACAATGTCGAGAACTAAATTTTTTGAAAGGACAGCCGTTGGGGCCGCCCTGTTTCTTGCAGTGGCTTCAGGCAGCTGTTTTGCCAGCGGCGGCCCGCAGGTGCTGCCGAATTTCGTTTCGGATCGTTCACTGGTAAAAAATCCGGTGCCGAAGGACAGGGAACTGCACGGCAGTTCGTCAGATCCCTTTGAGGCTGCCAACCGTGCCGCATGGACTTTCAACTATGACTATCTTGACCGCTACGGTCTGAGACCTGTCGCCCACGGTTACGTTGATTATGTGCCTAAGCCAATTGTTACCGGTGTTCACAACTTCCTGTCAAACATCAGAGAGGTTAACAATACCGTCAACAATCTGGCTGTTGCGGAATTTACCGATTCAGCCGTGAGTCTGGGAAGATTTGTGGTTAACTCCACCATCGGCCTGCTGGGTCTGTTCGATGTCGCCACTCACCTCGGCATGGAGCAGAAACGCATGACTTTCGGCACGGTGCTGGGAAAATGGGGCGTAAACAACGGTCCGTACATGCAGATCCCTTTTGTCACCATGCAGACTCCGAGAAATATTGTCGGGACTCTGGTGGATGAGTCGTATATGCCGTGGAGTCAGATTGACTGGGGCTGGCGGATTGCCTATGTCGCTCTTTCGGTACTTGACACCAGGGCGGATCTTATTGCCCACGAGGAGATGATCGACAACTCGGTGGATTCTTATATCTCCTCCCGCGATTTCTATCTGCAGTATGTGGAAGGACAGGTGATCGGAAAAGAGGGAATTATTGAGGCGCAGAAGGCCAAAGATCTTGAGGATCAGAAAAATCTCGACAGTTACATGGATGAAATTGACGAATAGGAAAGTTTTATGAGTGAAGAATTGGATGTTGTTCGTCAGGGAATTGATGAGGTTGACCGTGAACTGGTGACACTGCTGAAAAGAAGGCTTCAGCTGGTTTCCAAGGTCGGTGAGATCAAAAGCAGACTCGGGATCCCGGTATATGCTCCGGATCGCGAGCGTGATATGCTGGAGAAGCGCCGCAGCGAAGCTGAAAAGCACGGTATTTCACCGCAGCTCATTGAGGATGTGCTGCGCCGAATCATGCGCGAATCTTACTGCAGCGAGCACGATGCCGGTTTCAAATGTGTAAATCCGTCTGCACGCAATATTGTTATTATCGGCGGTAACGGCCAGCTTGGTTCTATTTTTGTAAGAATGTTCAGACTGTCCGGCTATCAGGTTGATGTGCTCAGCCGCCGCAACTGGGAGGCGGATGCACAGAGAATGCTTGCCAATCCCGGCATGGTTATAGTCTGTGTTCCGATCGATGTTACCGGAGAAACCATAGAAAAACTCGGCAGTCTGCCTGAAGACTGTATTCTGACTGATTTCACCTCGGTGAAGGCGGTTCCGCTTGAGAAAATGCTGAAGATCCACCGCGGCCCGGTAATGGGGCTTCATCCGATGTTCGGTCCGGATATTGCCAGCATGGCCAAGCAGGTGGTGGTGTGCTGCGAGGGCAGATATCAGGATCAGTGTGAATGGGTGCTGGCCCAGATGAAAATCTGGGGTACCAGAATTGAACGGGTGACCGCGGATGAGCACGATCGTGCCATGAGTTTTATTCAGGCTCTGCGTCATTTTACCACCTACGCATACGGCTACTATCTGCAGAAATACCGGGTGGATTTGGATCGTCTGGTGCAGTTAAGTTCACCGATCTACCGGCTGGAACTGATGCTGGTGGGGCGTCTGTTTGCCCAGGATCCGTCCCTCTACGCTGATATAATCCTGTCCTCGGAACGCAATGTGGAAAATATCATGGCCTACCGGGACTGCATCGATGAGCAGGTTAAAATGGTGCAGAGTTACAGCAGGGAGTCATTCATCAGGGAATTTCTCAATATCCGCGACTATTTCGGCTCTTATTCGGAACAGTTCCTGAAGGAGTCGAAGATCCTGCTTGATCAGGCCAGGGACAGTATGGTTCATAATACTCTGTAGTCTGCGGCGCAGAACACCATGGGACGGTCTGTACGGTGCAGACTGTCCTTTTTTGTTTTTGCCGGACCGGTTTCCAATTATGTAAGATGTTTCACATTTATAATTCCGACGATGTTGTTTTTATCGTTTTGTTCCGGCTGATCTAGGTATAATTGGAAAGATGTATTTGTCTAGTAAAAAAAGGATCAATGATGAAATTACGTTATCTCGGTACAGTGGTTGCATTGGTTACATTGGGAATGACGGCTCCGGCATCTGCAGAGCAGTCGGAGGCTGAAATAGCAAGGATCAAGACAACAAATGAATGCTTCCAGGGATTTCAGGATAAGAATTACGAGGTTGCACTGACCGCGTGCCAGAAGGCGGCGGATAACGGCAAACTTGAAGCGGTGAATCTGCTTGGAGCCATGTATGAGAACGGATGGGGCACGCAGAAAGATCCGGTAAAGGCTGCTGATTATTATAAATCTGCCGCCAACGCAGGACTGCCTGATGCCATGGTCAACCTTGGAACCATGTATGAAAAGGGTATCGGTGTGGAGGCGGATCTGATTGAAGCACAGTTCTACTACGGCAAAGCCGCCCGTGCCGGCAACGAACAGGCTGCCACCAACATTGCAAACCTTTATCTGAGAGGTAAAACCACCGATCTGCCTGAGAGCGAAGTTATGGGTTATCTGCAGAAGGCTTCCGATGCAGGCAACGGTGATGCTGCATCCCGTCTGGCCACTTTGCTGATCAAGAACGGCGATTATGAAGCTGCGGCAGTTCAGCTTGAAAAGGCATCCGACAAGGCGGATCCTAAAGCAACCTACGATCTGGCAAACCTTTACAAGGAAGGAAAGATCAAATCCACCGATCCCGGTATAGCAGAAAGACTGTTGAAAACTGCGGCTGATCGCAAGTATGTTCCGGCCATGGCCGACTACGGAATTATGCTGGCGCTGAACAAACCTGTTGAAGCAATCCCGTATCTGGAGGAGGCTGCCCAAAAAGGACGTCCGGAATGTGTAGAGGAACTTGCCTTCATCTACCTGGAGGGAAGAGGAGTACAGCAGCAGACTGAAAAGGGGCTGCAACTGCTCAAGGCTTCTGCGGAAAAGAAGGATGCCAATGCAACCCGTCTGCTGGGTAATATTTATTACGACGGTGAGTATGTTGAGAAAGATCTGAAGAAGGCTTTCAATATGTACAAGACTGCTGCCGGGCTTGCGGACGCATCAGCTCAGAACAGCTATGCTGAAATGCTGCTCAAGGGCGAGGGAATAGATTCTCCAGATGTCGGTTACGCCATTAAATGGTTTGAAGCCGCCGCTGAGAAGGGCAATATCGATGCACTCAAGAATCTCGGTGAAATATACTACACCGATGATTACGGCAGAAAGGATCGTGACAAATCAATGGCGTACTTTATGAAAGCCCGTGACCTCGGTGATACCGATGCCGGTATTATTGTGATGCAGCGTGACTTCAGAAACGACAGCAAGTAGAACTGTTCTGTTGTGTAGAGTATTGCAGCTCCTGATGAACTTTATGTCGGGGGCTTTTTTTATTTCTGCGGGCTACGGTTTGTATGGCTTAATCCGGTAGAACAATGCTGCGGTGTTCCTCCCTAACTGTCCGGAATTTTACCGGATGTGCCGTCGATACCACAAAAATGCCGCGTAGGTTGATATTTACAGTATTTGCCTATAATATTCGGTGTAGGAGTTTTATAAATTTGACAATACGGTTTTAGCTGTGCAGAGTATCAGAGCGGTATTGGAATGAACGCTGATAAGGGTCATTATGGGCAAAGATAAAGTTGAACTGTTAAACATTCCGTACGGGCAGGTGGCTTACGAGACATTTAGAGCCAGAAGACTGGCTTTTGCTGATAAAAGCGGCATCATAGGATTTCTTGACGATGAAGGAATGACTCCCTATCCTGTTCTGCTTCGCCCGAGACGTTTCGGTAAAAGTACCTTTGTTCAGATGCTCAAATGCTTTTACGATCTTTCATATAAAGACCGGTATGATGAAATCTTTTCAACAAAGAAAATTTATGCCGAAAATCTGGCAAGCCATAATACCTATCATGTAATCTATTTCAATTTTTCAGGAATATCCGGAAAAGATGGAGATACGCTAATTGACAGCTTTATCATAGCTGTTGATTTGGGAATTGCAGATTTTATGGAACGTTATCCGGACTTTGTTTTCAATCCTACTGAAGCAGAAAAGAAAACCCCTTCCGGGTTTATCAGAGCTTTTTTTAAA
>ODAI010920809.1_pt1 | contig 20730 bp, 17 predicted proteins | sample 1539321 | NCBI WGS metagenome assembly ODAI01 (sample SAMN02144231, study PRJEB22623) | gut metagenome | biome: sheep rumen | host: Ovis aries | place: New Zealand
AATGTCTAAAGTGAATAAGTGAATAAGTTACCCCTGCAAGACCGATGGGCTTGCAGGGGATTCTCTGCGCTTTAGTGATGGAGTGTCACGAGGTGCTTAGTAGTTCTCGGCCTTCACCTGGAAGTAGGACTGCGGGTGGTCGCAGACGGGGCAAACGTCAGGGGCTTTCTTGCCGATGACGATGTGGCCGCAGTTGGCGCACTGCCAGATGACGTCGCCGTCCTTTGAGAAGACACGCTCCTGACGGACATTGTCCAACAGCTTGCGGTAACGCTCCTCGTGGGCCTTTTCAATAGCGGCAACACCCTCGAACTTCTCGGCAATCTCGGGGAAGCCCTCCTCGCGGGCCTCACGGGCCATGCGGGCATCCATGTCGGTCCACTCGAAGTTCTCGCCGCCGGCAGCAGCCTCCAGGTTGGCGGCAGTGTCCTTGATGGCACCGCCCTCCAAGAGCTTGAACCACATCTTGGCGTGCTCCTTCTCGTTGGCGGCAGTCTCTTCGAAGATGGCGGCTATCTGTACGTAGCCGTCCTTCTTGGCCTTCGACGCCCAGTAGGTGTACTTGTTGCGTGCCATTGACTCACCTGCAAAAGCCTCCTGCAGGTTCTTTTCGGTTTTTGTTCCTTTCAGTTCTTTCATTGTTTTTGTACGTATTTGTTTGGTTTATAAAGTGATTTCGCCTCGTATGCTGCGGTTCATCAGACGGCGCACCTGCTCGGGGTTGTCGTAGTGCGACTGCAGGAACATCAGCTTGGTGACGGCACTCTCTACCGTCGAGTCGTGACCGCTCACCACGCCGGCCTCCTGCAGGTGGTAGCCCGTGTCGTAGCGGCTCATCTCCACCGCTCCCTGCATGCACTGGCTGATGTTGACAATCACCTTGCCGTGCCTCGTGCCCTCCTTCAGCGCGTTCAGCAGCCAGGGCGACTGCGGGGCGTTGCCCGAGCCGAAGGTGCGCATGACGATGGCCCGCAGGTTGGGCGTGTGTATGATGTGGCGGATGAGGTCTTCGCGGATGCCGGGGAAGAGCGAGAAGATAATGACGTTGTTGTCGAGCCGGAAGTGGGGTGTCATGGGCTTGCTCCAGTCGGGCGACAGCATACGGTCTTGGTGGTAGATGATGTTCACGCCGGCATCGACCAGGTGGGGATAGTTGAACGACTCGAAGGCGTTGAACTCCTCGGCCGACTGCTTGGTGGTGCGGTTGCCGCGCAGCAGATGACCGCCGAAGTAGATGCCCACCTCGGGTACCCGTGCATGGCCCTGCTCGTCTTTGGCGGCAGCTATCTCTATCGACGTGATGAGGTTCTCCTTGCCGTCGGTGCGCAGCTGTCCGATGGGCAGTTGCGAGCCGGTGAAGACAACTGGCTTGGTCAGGTTCTCCAGCATGTACGACAGGGCCGAGGCTGTATAGGCCATCGTGTCGGTGCCGTGCAGCACCACGAATCCGTCGTACTGCTCGTAGCGGTCGGCAATGACGTGGCTCAGGTCGGTCCACAGGCGCGGCGACATGTCGCTGGAGTCGATGGGCGGCTGAAACTGGTAGGTGTCGATGCGGGTGTCGAACTGCTCCAGCTCGGGCACGCGCTGCAGCAGGTGCTCGAAGTCGAAGGGCTCCAAGGCTCCCGTCAGCGGGTTGCGGTTCATGCCGATGGTACCGCCGGTATAGATGAGTAGCACTTTGCTTTGCATATCTTCTGTTCGTATTGTCGATGGAAGAATGGGCTTTTTTTCAACTCTGCGTGGCAATAAGCTTTTTGATCTTGCCGATGAGCTGAAGGGTAGGGGCCAGTTTCTCTTCCACTTCGTCCTGCTGGATGTCGATGGAGCAGTTGTAGTCGCCGTCTTCACGCAAGCTTTGCAGTTGGGAGTAGAGGCGCCCCTCGGCAGGGGTAAACAGTCCTGTCTTCACATAGAACAGGCTGAATTTGTTGACTGCTCCGCGATGCGTGCCCACCTCGTGCCTGTCGTTAATCAGCAAGGCACTGACGGCGTGGAACAGTGCATAGTATAGCCTGTTGGCCGCCATGCCCCAGAGATGGTTTCGTCTCGTGACTTCCATCTCGTGCAACGTTTTCTCGGCTTTTTCCAGTTCGAGGGCTACCAGCACCCTTCTGTCTTCCTCTTTAAGACTCATAAATCACTTTTTTATCTTCTTCTACATTAAAATAGAACATGGTGTGCGTACCGTTAAACCACTGCTCTTTGGTAAACGTCCGCGCACTGATGTCTTCGTTCCAGTCCATGCTCTTCTCGATAAACGGCCACGCGTACTTCTCCCAGTCACTCGATTCGCGCTGCGGCTTGTCTAACAGTATGAGCAAATCCCAGTCGGAGTCCTCGTGCCAGTCGCCGCGAGCCCTCGACCCGTAGAGATAGACGGTGCTGCCTTTAGGCAGTACGCGCATGGCTACCTCCTTGATGTTTTTGATGACCTGCTGATACTCCATTTGTACGGTTGTCGTCTTAACTGCTTGCAAAATTAAACAAAAAAAAGGAAAACACAAAAGTTTCATGGCGAACATAAACGTTTACGTTAATTTTTCTTCAAATTTTGGCAAATGTTGCAGCCATGTGAATAAAATTTGCTATCTTTGCAAGCACATTGCAGAAACAATCACTAAAACAATAAATTGAAAACAACCATTATGAAGCAATTCAACGACAAGAACTTCGTGCTCGACAACGAGGTAGCTCAGGACCTGTTCCACAACCATGCGGCCAAGATGCCCATCATCGACTATCACTGCCACCTGATTCCCGAAATGGTGGCTAACGACCACCGCTTCAAGAGCATCACCGAGCTGTGGCTTGGCGGCGACCACTACAAGTGGCGCGCCATGCGTACGAACGGTGTAGATGAGCGTTACTGCACGGGCAAGGACACCACGGACTGGGAAAAGTTTGAGAAGTGGGCCGAGACGGTGCCCTATACGTTGCGCAACCCGCTGTACCACTGGACCCACCTGGAGCTGAAGACGGCTTTCGGCATTGAGAAGCTGCTGAGCCCCAAGACCGCCCGTGAGATTTTCGACGAGTGCAACGAGAAGCTGAAGCAGCCCGAGTTCTCGGCTCGTGGCTTGATGAAGCACTATCACGTGGAGTGCGTATGCACCACCGACGACCCTGTTGACGACCTGCACAACCACATCGAGTATGCCAAGCACAAGGCTCAGGACGACCCCATCATGATTCCCGCCTGGCGCCCCGACAAGGCCATGAACATCGAGAAGCCCGAGTTTGCCGCCTACGTCAACCAGCTGGAGCAGGTGAGCGGCGTGACCATCACCAAGTTTGCCGACATGGTGGATGCCCTGCAGAAGCGTCACGACTTCTTCGCAGAGCAGGGCTCGAAGCTCTCCGACCACGGTATCGAGGAGTTCTACGACGAGGAATATACCGACTCGCAGATTGAGACTATCTTCGAGAAGGCTATGCGCGGCCAGCAGCTGTCGAACCTGGAGATTCGCCAGTTCAAGAACTGCTTCCTGACCGTGATGGCCGAGATGGATGCCGATGCCGGATGGACACAGCAGTTCCACTATGGTGCCATCCGCGACAACAATACTGCTATGTACAATAAGCTGGGCCCGGACACCGGTTTCGACAGCATCGGCGAGTTCAACACGGCCAAGGCCATGTCGAAGTTCCTGAACAAACTGAACATGAAGGGAAAGCTCACGCGTACCATATTATATACGTTGAATCCCTGTGCCAACGAGGTCATCGCCACCATGCTGGGCAACTTCCAGGGCGGCGAGCCAGGCAAGATTCAGTTCGGCTCGGGCTGGTGGTTCAACGACCAGATGGACGGCATGATCCGGCAGATGAACGCGCTGAGCGTGCTGGGACTGCTTTCGCGCTTTGTGGGTATGCTCACCGACTCGCGCTCGTTCCTCAGCTATCCGCGCCACGAGTACTTCCGCCGCATTCTCTGCAACCTGCTGGGTAACGACGTAGAAAAGGGACTGTTGCCCGACGACCGCGAACTGCTCGGCAAGATGGTGGAAGACATCTCCTACAACAACGCCAAGAACTATTTCAAGTTCTATTAATAAAAAAAGTTGGCTAACTCGTTTGGAGTTAGCCAATTTTTTTGTACTTTTGCACCCGAAAAATAACAGAGACACAAAGACAAACCATTAAGAACGATGTGTGGAATAGTAGGTTATATAGGAAAGAAGGACGCTTACCCCATACTTATCAAGGGCTTGAGACGGCTGGAGTATCGTGGTTACGACTCGGCTGGCGTGGCCCTGCTGAACGGCAGCGGAGCGTTGAACGTCTATAAGACGAAGGGAAAGGTAGATAATCTGACGGAGTATTGCACCGACAAGGCCGGGCCCGGCTGTGTAGGCATTGCCCACACGCGCTGGGCTCCCCACGGCGAGCCGTCGAGCCGCAATGCCCACCCGCACTACTCGCAGAGCCACAACCTGGCCATCATCCACAACGGCATCATCGAGAACTATGCCGACATCAAGCAGAAGCTGATAGCCAAGGGCATCACGTTTCAGAGCGATACCGACACCGAGGTGCTGGTGCAGCTGGTGGAATACATCATGGTGAAGAAGAACCTGACGCTGCTGGAGGCCGTACAGGTGGCCCTCTATCAGGTGATAGGTGCCTACGCCATAGCCATTATCGACAAACGTGAGCCCAACCAGATTGTGGCAGCCCGCAAGCAGAGTCCGCTGGTGGTGGGCATCGGCGACGGCGAGTTCTTCCTTGGCTCGGATGCCAGCCCCATCATCGAGTACACCGACAGGGTGGTCTATCTGGAGGATGGCAACATCGCCCTCATCCGTCTGGATGAAGGACTGAAGGTGGTGAGCATACTGGGCGAGGAGCAGGAGCTGGCCGTCAAGAAGGTGGATATAGACCTCGGCCAGATAGAGAAAGGCGGCTATCCGCACTTCATGCTGAAGGAAATCTTCGAACAGCCTGAATGCCTGACCAACTGCATGCGAGGGCGCATCAATGTCGAGGGCGATCACGTGACGCTGTCGGCACTCATCGACTATCGTCGCCAGCTGCTGCACGCCAAGCGTATCGTCATCGTGGCTTGCGGCACGTCGTGGCATGCAGGGCTTATCGGCAAGCAGATTATCGAGTCGTTGTGCCGCATACCCGTTGAGGTGGAATATGCCTCCGAGTTCCGCTACCGCAATCCCGTCGTCACCAAAGACGATGTGGTGATAGCCATCTCGCAGAGCGGCGAGACGGCCGACACACTGGCTGCCGTACAACTGGCCAAGGAGAAAGGGGCCTTCATCTACGGCATCTGCAACGCCATCGGCTCGTCGATACCCCGGGCCACCGATACCGGCACCTACATACACGTGGGACCGGAGATAGGCGTTGCCTCTACCAAGGCTTTCACCGGACAGGTGACGGTGCTCACCATGTTTGCACTGGCACTGGCTGAAGCCAAGGGAACCATCGACCGACAGGAATATCTGAAGATAGTGAAGGGACTGAACCACATCCCGCAGGTGATAGAAGAGGTGCTGCAGACCAACGACAAGGTGAAAGACCTGGCGCGCACGTTCACCTATGCCCACAACTTCCTGTATCTGGGGCGCGGCTACAGCTACCCCGTGGCTCTGGAGGGGGCGCTGAAGCTGAAGGAAATATCCTACATACATGCCGAAGGCTATCCTGCTGCCGAGATGAAACACGGCCCGATAGCACTCATCGATTCCGACATGCCAGTGGTTGTCATTGCCAGCCATAACGCGATGTACGAGAAGGTGCTCTCGAACATCCAGGAAATCAAGGCCCGGCAGGGTAGGGTGATAGCCCTCGTGTCGAAGGGCGACGACACCATTGCCAAGATTGCCGACGAGGTGATTGAGCTGCCCGACGTGCTGGAGTGTCTGGAACCCCTGGTGGCCACCATTCCCCTACAGTTGTTGGCCTACCACGTTGCGGTATGTAAAGGCAAGAACGTTGACCAGCCGAGAAACCTGGCTAAGTCGGTAACCGTTGAATGATATGAACGAAGCGAGAAACATGAGAAGTGAAGAAATTGCTACCGCCATCCGTTGAGCGTTACTTTTCTTCACTTTTTTTATACACATAATGACTGTTTTGACACAGAAGAAGATGAAAGATGTAACACTGGTCCTGCAAGACGGGACGACGTTTCAGGGTAAGAGTTTCGGCTACGAGGCAGATGTGGCCGGAGAGGTGGTGTTCAACACGGCAATGACGGGCTATCCCGAAAGCCTCACCGACCCCAGCTATGCGGGGCAGATGCTGGTGATGACCTATCCGCTGGTGGGTAACTACGGCGTGCCGCCGTTTACCGTAGATGCCAATGGGCTGGCCACCTTTATGGAAAGTGACCGTATATACGCCAAGGCACTCATCGTGGCCGACTATTCGGCGCAGTATTCACATTGGAACGCCTGCGAGTCGCTGGGCGAATGGCTGCAGCGGGAGCATGTGCCCGGCGTGACCGGCATAGACACCCGACGGCTGACGAAGCTGCTGCGCGAACATGGTGTGATGATGGGTAGGCTTGTCTTCGGCGAGACGAGAAATGAGGAATTGGAAATGAGAAATGTCCAGGCGTATGATGCCGTCAACTGGGTGGAGCGCGTCAGCTGCAAAGACATCATTCGCTATAACGAAGGGGCGGGCCGCAAGGTGGTGCTCGTAGATTGCGGCGTGAAGCAGAACATCATCCGCTGCCTGATTCGAAGAGGGGTGGAGGTGATTCGCGTCCCGTGGAACTACGACTATACGGCGATGGACTTCGACGGACTGTTTCTTGCCAACGGACCGGGCGACCCAGACCGCTGTGTGGAGGCTGTCGATATTCTGAAGAAACAGATGTCGGTGAGCCGTAAGCCCATCTGCGGCATCTGCATGGGCAACCAGTTGTTGGGCAAGGCAGCAGGAGCCTCTATCTATAAGCTGAAGTATGGTCACCGCTCGCACAACCAACCGGTGCGCGAAGTGGGTACCAACCGTTGCTACGTGACCAGCCAGAACCACGGCTATGCTGTTGATACCGCCACACTCGACCGCGACTGGCGTGAGCTGTTTGTCAATATGAACGACGGCTCGAACGAGGGCATACGCCATCAGACCAATCCGTGGTTCTCGTCGCAGTTCCACCCCGAGGCCTGCAGCGGACCCGTAGATACTGAGTTCATGTTCGACCGTTTCATTGAGGCTCTATAATATAATAAGGTAAAAGACATTACGACGATGAAAGACCAGAATATCAAGAAAGTGCTGCTGCTGGGCAGCGGTGCATTGAAAATAGGCGAGGCCGGCGAGTTCGACTACTCGGGGTCGCAGGCTCTGAAGGCACTGAGGGAAGAGGGCGTCAAGACGGTGCTCATCAACCCCAATATCGCTACCGTGCAAACCTCGGAGGGTGTGGCCGACGAAGTGTATTTCCTGCCAGTCCAGCCCTACTTCGTAGAGAAAGTCATCCAGAAGGAGCGTCCCGACGGCATCCTGCTCTCGTTTGGCGGGCAGACGGCACTCAACTGCGGCGTGGAGCTGTATAAGAGCGGTGTGCTGGAAAGATACGGTGTCAGCGTGCTGGGCACTCCCGTACAGGCCATCATCGATACCGAAGACCGCGAGCTGTTTGTGGAGCGCCTGAATGAAATCGATGTGAAAACCATCAAGAGCGAGGCTTGCGAGAACATAGGCCAAGCCCGGCAGGCGGCTGCCGAACTGGGCTATCCCGTCATCGTGCGTGCCGCCTACGCGCTGGGTGGCTTGGGCAGCGGCTTCTGCGATAACGAGGCCGAGCTGGATGTGTTGTGCGAAAAGGCCTTCGCCTTCTCGCCGCAGGTGCTTGTGGAGAAGTCGCTGAAAGGATGGAAGGAGATAGAATACGAGGTGGTGCGCGACCGCTATGACAACTGCATCACCGTCTGTAACATGGAGAACTTCGACCCGCTGGGCATCCATACCGGCGAGAGCATCGTGGTGGCTCCCTCGCAGACGCTCACCAATTCGGAGTATCATAAGCTGCGGGCACTGGCCATCAAGATTATACGCCACATCGGCATTGTGGGCGAGTGTAACGTGCAGTATGCCTTCGACCCGCAGTCAGAAGACTATCGCGTCATCGAGGTGAATGCACGCCTGAGCCGTTCGTCGGCACTGGCTTCCAAGGCGACAGGCTATCCCCTGGCATTCGTCGCCGCCAAGCTGGGCATGGGCTATGGGCTCTTCGAACTGAAGAACTCGGTGACAAAGACCACCTCTGCCTTCTTCGAACCAGCCCTCGACTATGTGGTGGTGAAAATTCCCCGTTGGGACCTGTCGAAGTTCCATGGCGTTGACAGGGAACTCGGCTCGTCGATGAAGAGCGTCGGCGAGGTGATGGCTATCGGGCGCACCTTTGAAGAGGCCATCCAGAAGGGACTGCGCATGATAGGGCAGGGCATGCATGGGTTTGTAGAGAACAAGGAACTGACGATTGCCGACATCGATGCCGCCCTGCGCGAACCTACCGACAAGCGCATCTTTGTCATCTCGAAGGCTATGCATCTGCCACAGTACGATATCGACACGATACATGCCTTGACGAAGATTGACCGCTGGTTCCTATACAAGCTGAAGCATATTATCGACATTGATGAAGCACTGAAACGGCAGCATATCAATACGCTCGACAGCGAATTGCTGCGCCAGGCCAAGGTCTATGGATTCTCCGACTTCCAGATAGCACGTGCCGTCGGGCTGGAGCAGGACTTCAACAACATGCACCAGGCACTATTGGCGGTGCGCAACCGGCGAAAGCAGTTAGGCATTCTGCCTATGGTGAAGCAGATAGACACGCTGGCTGCTGAATATCCTGCACAGACCAACTATCTGTATCTGACGTATCAGGGCACGGATGTCGCCCACGATATTGCTTGTGGAAGTGATGGCCGCAGCATCATCGTGTTGGGTTCCGGAGCCTACCGCATCGGCAGCAGCGTGGAGTTCGACTGGTGTGGCGTGCAGGCCTTGAATACCATTCGCAAGGAGGGATGGCAGAGCGTCATGATCAACTACAATCCGGAGACCGTCTCTACCGACTACGATATGTGCGACCGCCTGTACTTCGACGAGCTGACCTTTGAGCGGGTGCTCGACATCATCGAACTGGAACAGCCCCACGGGGTCATCGTCTCCACTGGCGGACAGATTCCCAACAACCTGGCCATGTATCTTGACGAACAGCATGTACACATTCTCGGTACCCAGGCACAGGACATTGACGGTGCCGAAGACCGTGCCAAGTTCTCGCAGATGCTCACCGAGATAGGCGTCAACCAGCCCGAGTGGAGTGCGCTGACCTCGAAGGAAGACATTGACCGCTTTGTAGAGCGTGTCGGATTCCCCGTACTTGTCCGTCCGTCGTATGTGCTGAGCGGTGCTGCGATGAATGTCTGTTCCAACAACGACGAACTGGAGCGATTCCTGCAGCTGGCAGCCAACGTGTCGGAAGACCACCCTGTCGTGGTGTCGAAATTCATCGAGCATGCCAAGGAAATCGAGATGGATGCGGTGGCCAAGGACGGCGAGATACTGCTCTATGCCATCTCCGAGCACATCGAGTTTGCCGGTGTACACTCCGGCGACGCCACTATCCAGTTTCCCCCGCAGAAGCTGTATGTCGAGACGGTGCGCCGCATCAAGCGCATCAGCAGGCAGATAGCGAAAGCCCTGCATATCAACGGCCCGTTCAATATCCAGTATATGGCTCGCGGCAACGACATCCTGGTCATCGAGTGCAACCTGCGTGCCTCGCGTTCATTCCCCTTTGTCAGCAAGGTGCTGAAACTGAACTTCATCGACCTGGCAACGAAGGTCATGCTGGGACTGCCGGTGGAGCGGCCTGCCAAGAACCTGTTCGACCTCGACTATGTGGGCATCAAGGCCTCGCAGTTCTCCTTCAACCGCCTGCAGAAAGCCGACCCCGTGCTGGGTGTCGATATGGCCTCTACCGGCGAGGTGGGCTGTATAGGCGACAATACCGACACGGCACTGCTGAAAGCCATGCTCTCCGTGGGTCATCGCATTCCGCGCAAGACGGTGCTGCTCTCTACGGGCGGTGCCAAGCAGAAAGCCGAGATGCTCGATGCAGCCCGCATGCTGGTGGCACACGGCTATGAGCTGTATGCTACGGGAGGTACGTCGAAGTATCTGTCAGACAACGGGGTAGCCAACACTTTGGTTCACTGGCCTTCGGAAAGTGAGCAGCCTCAGGCCCTCGACCTGTTGCACAGCCATCAGATAGACATGGTGGTCAATATTCCCAAAGACTTGACAACCCACGAACTGACCAACGGCTACAAGATTCGCCGTGCAGCCATCGATTTGAACGTGCCACTGATCACCAACAGCCGGTTGGCCAGTGCCTTCATCCGTGCTTTTTGTAACGTGGGCATAGAGGGTATAGGCATCAAACCGTGGAGTGCATATAAGTAAAGCGCAAAAAGTTTGGCAAATATTTGGCAGGATGCCAAATATTTGCTAATTTTGCACGTCAATATTACACCTAAAGCAAAAATGCAATGGAGTTGAACGAAACCTTCGAATCTCAGATAAACCGCAGTGACTATAAAATACTGATTGTAGATGACGTGGTGAGCAATGTGCTTCTCTTGAAGATATTGCTCACCAACGAGAAGTTTCAGGTATGCACGGCATCGAACGGAAACATGTGCATTGAGCAGGCTAAGAAAGAGAAGCCAGACCTCATCCTGCTCGATGTGATGATGCCCGATATCAGTGGTTTCGACACCGCTGTCATCCTGAAGAAAGACCCTGAGACGCTCGACATACCCATCATCTTCCTGACGGCACTGAACAATCCGAGCGACCTGGTGAAAGGCTTCCAGGTGGGTGCCAACGACTTCCTCACCAAGCCCTTCAACAAGGAGGAACTGGTGATGCGTGTGATGCACCAGATACAGTTGGTGGCTGCCAAGCGCATCATCGTGCAGCAGAACGAGGAACTGAAGCGTACCATCTCCAACCGCGACAAGATGTACAGCGTCATAGCCCACGACTTGCGCTCGCCGATGGCCAGCATCCGTATGGTGCTCAATCTGGCGGTCAATGTGGTGTCGCCCGACATCGTAGGGCAGGAAATCTTCGACCTGCTCGACAAGGCCAACCGCGAGTCGGAAGAGACCCACGACCTGTTGGACAATCTGCTGAAATGGACGAAGAGCCAGACGGGTCGTCTCAATGTGGTTTATCAGGATATAGAGCTCGACGACATCATTCCCGGTGTGGTAGATATCTTCCGCATGATTGCTGAGATGAAGAAGATAGACCTACAGTATCTGCCTGCCGAAGAAAAGCTGACGGTTCACGCCGATAACGACATGATCAAGACCGTCATCCGTAACTTCCTGTCGAATGCTGTCAAGTTCACCCCCGAGGGCAAGGGCATCGAGGTGTTCTATAAGCGTGAGGGCGACTTTGCCCGCATCTGCGTGCGCGACCATGGTGTCGGTATTGCTGCCGACCGCGTAGATACCATCTTCCATAAAGGCGAGACAACCTACGGTACGGGTGGCGAGGAAGGCTCCGGCTTGGGCTTGCAGCTCTGTCAGGACTTTGCCCGCAAGAACGGCGGCGATGCATACGTAGAGTCTGTTGAGGGCGAAGGATCCACGTTCAGTTTTACCGTTCCCATAAAAAAAGAGGCTTGAGAGCCTCTTTTTTAATTTCGGTATATCGGTATTGCGGTATTTTGATATTCCGGTATTGCGGTATCTCGGTATCTCGGAATTACGGTATTGCGGTATTCCGATGTTCCGCTATCATGGTTACTATTATTCGCTCTTGAATAAATCCTTGATTCCGCCTATTGAACCCATCAGGTTTGTTGCCTCGTAGGGCAGATAGACCGTCTTCGTCTTGTCGCCGGTAGCCAGCTCTTGCAACATCTGGATGTACTTCTGGGCCAGCAGGTAGTTGGCAGGATTCGTCGATTTGCCCACCGCTTCCGAAATCAGTTCGATGGCTTTCGCTTCTGCCTCTGCCTTGCGGATGCGGGCCTGAGCCTCACCCTCTGCATGCAGGATGGCCTGCTGCTTCTGTGCGTCGGCACGGTTGATGATAGCCGTTTTCTCACCCTCTGAAGCCAGGATTTCGGCAGCCTTCTCACCCTCGGAGGTCAGAATCTGCGCACGCTTGTTACGCTCGGCCTGCATCTGCTTCTCCATGGCGTTCAGCACGGTAGCGGGTGGCACGATGTCCTGCAGTTCTACGCGGTTCACCTTGACGCCCCACTTGTCGGTGGCATCGTCCAGTACGGCGCGCAGCTTGGTGTTGATGGTGTCGCGCGAGGTCAGCGTCTCGTCCAGCTCCAGTTCGCCGATGATGTTACGCAGCGTGGTCTGCGTCAGCTTCTCGATGGCGTTGGGCAGGTTCTGAATCTCATAGACAGCCTTGAAGGGGTCAACAATCTGGAAGTAGAGCAGGGCGTTGATTTCCATCTGGATGTTGTCCTTGGTAATCACGTTCTGCGAGGGGAAGTCATACACCTGTTCGCGCAGGTCGATAGAGGTAGAGTAGGCGTAGCGTCCGCGTGTGAGCACCACTATCTCCTTGGCCCGGTCGATGAAGGGGATGATGATGTTGATGCCCGGATTCAGCGTGGCATAGTAACGCCCGAGTCGCTCAATGATGCGGGTTTCCGACTGTGGAATGATCACAAGGGCCATCTTGGCGAAGATAATCACCAGTACAACGATGGCAATGAGTACATAGGTCATAATGTCCATAAGTGTTTAGTATTTAAAAGAGTTCAGGGTTATAAATTGTTGTCTTTCAAGTCTTCGTAGAAGTGGGCGTAGGCAGAATACTTGTATGGAATCAGGAGCAGGAATCCGATGCCCAGCGTGAGGCAGGATAGAATGAGCCAGCCAATCATGCTTAGGTCGAGTAGGAAGAGCTGCATCTTATGGCCTTGCGTCAGGCGCATACTCTCGCAAATAGCCTCTTCACCGCTCATGCCTGGGTTGTCTTTCAGGAGAAACTCGGTCATAGAGTAGGAATAGGACTTGATGATGCCGGGAACGATGAGCAACAACGCCCATAGCAGTTCATAGATGCCCTTCAGCAGCTCTGCCAGCAGAATGCGTCCATACTGGCTGAAACCGTCAAACAGGCGCTCGTAGTCGGTATTCTCCCGACGAATGAGGCGCAGAAAGAATACGGCATAGCCCCATGCCAGCGGCAAGAGCAGGAGGGTGAGGAACCCCTGGGTAATCAGGCCAGGCGCAGGATCCAGTACGAATGATGGTGAATAACCGACTATCTCCATGATGGCATAGAAGATAAGCGAGGCAATGGCTGCCTTGCCCCAGTTGCCCTCCAGCGAGCGAAGGGCCATGTCTTTGTACTCAGAAATAGTTTTCATAACGTTTATGAATTTTAGTTTTATAATGTTTCAACAGTAATGATGGTACTCTCGCGCCCTACGACGCGGACGGTGGTGCCAGTGGGGATATCCTCTGTGCTGACAGCACGCCATAGGTCGCCGTCTATCTGGACATAGCCTTTCCCCCCAGATTTGATGGCGTCCGTTACGCGCCCCGTACGGCCTAACAGTGCATCGGCATTCGAGGGTTTGTTAGGTTCGTTCTTATGCAGATATCGCAGGGCTATGGGACGTACGAACAAGACGCTGAGTAGTGAGAAGACGGCAAAGAGTGCCACCTGCCAGTAGATATTAAGCCCTGCTGCTGCCCCGATGACTGCAAAGACGGCTCCGATGGAGAAGCAGATGATGAAGAAATCACCCGACGACAGTTCCAGAATCAGACAGACCACGGCCACGATGGCCCATATCTGCCACATGTTTGCAAAGAAATATTCTATCATAAGCTATACATTATTTATATATAATACATTTGTCATTAAATGGACAACAGGAAGTCATCCCAGTCGCGAGTAGAACCCTTCTTGCCGAACACCTTTTGATACAGTCGGCTGCGGGTTGATGCCACGCTCTCCTTCGAATGATCCGTCAGCACGGCAATATCCTTCGGCTGGAGCCGTATCTTGATGAGCAGGCTGACTCGATAGTCCTGATTGCTCATGCGACAAAGACTGTAAATCTTGTCGGTAAATCCGTTGTAAACATCGTTTACCACATCTGTCAGTTCTGCCCAGTCTTCTTCATTCATGCTTTGCCCGCTGGAAAGATACTGCTTAATGCGCTGGTAGATGGCTGATGACAATATGTTGTTGAAATCGCTTCCCCGCTGTTCGATGACAGCCATCTTCTGCAGGGCGTGGATATTGTCCAATCGGCTCTGTAGCAGCTGAATCTTCTTGCGGTTGTTCTGCAACACCAATATAAATAAGGTGATGTAGAACACGGTGCAGATAATGAGCAGAAACAGTTCACGGTCAGTCAATACCATAGTTATTTACTATTTGCAGATTTACTTTTTACGATTTTGTTATTGCAAAGGTACGAATTATTTGTGTGAAAAGCAAGAAAAAAGGTTTGCAAAAGTGTGCAAAGGGCTAATTGAACACTTTTGCAAATATTTTCTTCCGTTGTTTGCATTTATTTTCGTACCTTTGCAGGCGTTTAGAAAATAGTAAATCAGTAATTAGTAAATAAATTGATGGGAAAAATCATTCTGACGGGAGACCGTCCTACAGGAAAGCTCCACCTGGGGCACTATATCGGTTCGCTGCGTCGTCGTGTGGAACTGCAGAACGCCGGCGACTATGATAAGATGTTCGTGTTTATGGCCGACGTACAGGCTTTGACGGATAATGCTGACAATCCGGAGAAAATCCGCCAGAGCATTGTCAACGTGGCCCTCGACTATCTCTCGGCAGGTCTGGACCCCGAGAAGTGTACGCTGTTCATCCAGAGCCAGATTCCTGAGTTGGCCGAGTTGACCACCTACCTGATGAACCTCGTCTCCGTTTCTCGCGTACAGCGCAACCCGACGGTGAAGACTGAGGTGAAGATGCGCGGCTTCGAGGGCGACAGCATCCCCTTGGGATTCTTCTGCTATCCCGTCTCGCAGGCCGCCGACATCACGCTGTTCAAGGCTACCACCGTGCCTGCCGGCGAAGATCAGGAACCGATGCTGGAGGTGACGCGCGAGCTGGTTCGCCGTTTCAACCAGACCTATGCCGAAGTGCTGGTAGAACCCAACATCATGCTGCCCGAGAATGCCACAGCGCGTCGTCTGCCCGGTACGGACGGCAAGGAGAAGATGTCTAAGTCGCTGGGCAACTGCATCTATCTCTCCGACGATGCCGACACTGTCTGGCAGAAGGTCCGCTCGATGTACACCGACCCCCTGCATGTCAATCTGAACGACCCCGGCCACGTGGAGGGCAATGCCGTGTTCACCTATCTCGACGCCTTCTCGCGCCCTGAGCACTTTGCCCAGTACTGGCCCGAGTATCAGAATCTGGACGAGTTGAAGGACCACTATCGTCGCGGAGGCTTGGGCGACATGAAGTGCAAGAAGTTCCTCAACCAGATACTCAACGAGTTCCTGGAGCCTATGCGCCAGCGCCGTCATGAGTTCGAGCAGGACATCCCTGAAATCTACAACATCCTGCGCAAGGGTACGGAGCGAGCCCGCGAGACTGCTGCTCAGACCATGAGCGAGGTTCGAGCCGCTATGCGCATCAACTACTTCGACGACGAGGAGCTCATCCAGTCGCAGGCAGAGCAGTTCCGAGCCAAGTAATGAAGGGCCGGGAAAAATAGGCCTAAAAAAGTTGAGTTAACTCAAATCATCCATCGAGTTAACTCAAACGATCAATCGAGTTAACTCAACAGAAAAAGTGCCATAATGGGTTGGTGGATGCCAGCCCATTATTTTTTGTGTTTTTGATGGCGTTTTGAAAAAAAATAGTTATCTTTGCAGCCAAGAAGATGAATTGTGTGTTAAGCCTTGTAAAGTGTTATAATGTATGATGAAGTTTCTCCTGGCATTAGTGTTGCTGATGATATCTCCATGCATGCGTGCTGAGAAGTTTGTGTTCACGACCATTTGGACGGCACAAGCTCAATTTGCAGGCTATTACGTTGCGAAGGAGAAGGGATTCTATCGGGAGCAGGGACTGGACGTGGTGATACAGCATCCGTCGCTGACGGCCTCGGCCTTCCAGCGGTTGAAGACGGATGAGTGTGATGCTGCTATGTTCTCGATGATGTCGGCTATGGACTTCATCGCCCAGGGCTTTCCCCTGGTGAACATCTTTCAGGACTCGATGAACAGCAGCAACATCTTGGTGTCGCGCTGGGACACGAATCCGCTGAAGATGAAAGGTAAGCGCGTGGGAATCTTCAACTCTGACCCGAACTATCTGGCTATGATTATGAGCCAAAAGGAAGGGATGGATTACGAATGGGTGCGCTTCACCAGCCATATCAATCTGTTCCTCTCTGGTGCGGTCGATGCCACGATGGTGGTAAGCTATAACGAATACTACCAGCTGAAGCAGGCTGGCTTCAGGTTGTCGGAGGAGTGTCTCTATCGTTTCAGCGAGCACGACTACAATATCCAGGAGACGGGTGTGTATGTCAAGCCTCAGGTATTCAAGACGCGGCGCGAGGACTGCAGGCGCTTTGCCGCTGCCAGCCGGAAGGGGTGGGAGTGGGCTGCTGCTCATCCGGACGAGGCGCTCGACATCGTGATGAATTACGTGAAACGCCATCATGCTCCGACGAATCGCATCATGCAGAAAATGATGCTCAAGGAGGTGCTCCGGCTGCAAGTGGACCGCGAGTCGCGTCGTCGCGAATTTCGCGTGCGGCCAGACATGGTGGAGAAGGCCAGCAGACTGATGCTTGAGTGCGGACTGCTGCGCCGGCCGGTAACCTATCAAGAACTTATGGGACAATGAAAACACCGAAGGAGATAATAAGCAGTTCGTTGTCGTACCGGCTCAGTTTCTGGGTGGTACTGATAGCCGCTGCTATCTTCTTGGCTGCTTTCAGCCTGATGTTTGCCGAAACGCGCGAACTGGTACGTGAGGAGGCCTGGGAGAAGGCTACCAAGACGCTGGACGGCACCGTGCTGTATATAGACAACACGCTGCACAAGGTGGAGGTGGCTTCCGACAATATGGTCCGCGTGATAGAACAGCATCTGGACGAGCCGGACAGGATGTTCGACCTGAGTCGGCAAGTGCTGAAGAACAATCCCGAGCTGACGGGCTGCAGTATCTCGTTCGAGCCTTTCTACTTCAAGGAAAAAGGGCGCTATTTCTCTGCCTACTCCTATAATGGCGGCGACAGCATACAGACCGAGCAGGAAGGCACGGACAACTATCAGTATCACTGCATGGACTGGTATCTGATACCAAAACTGCTGAATCGTCCGTACTGGATAGAGCCCTTCCAGGAGGACGCGATGGAAGGCATCATCGTCAAGGAGATATTCTCCAGCTACAGCCGCCCTATTCATAACCGACGGGGCGATGTGGTAGGCACCTTCTCGGTGGATATCTGTCTGGACTGGTTCTCGGAAACCGTATCCAAGGCCAAGCCCTATCCCAACTCCTACAGCATCCTGTTGGGCAAGGGCGGCACCTATCTGGTGCATCCCGATACCACCAAGCTGTTTTATGAGACCATCTTCACCAGCACGCTGGAGCACGCGGACTCGGCACAGACAGCCTTAGGGCAGGCTATGTTGGCTGGCGAGACAGGGCATAAGGTGATGATGATAGACGGAGCGCTGAACCATGTGTTCTTCAAACCTTTCAAGAATACGGGCTGGAGCGTGGCCATCATCTGTCCGGAAAGCGATATCTATGCGTCCTATTACCAGCTGCGCACGGCTGTGCAGTGGATTGGCGGCATCGGGTTGCTGTTGATGCTCGTCTTCTGTTTCGTCGTGATTCGAAATAGGTTGCGGCCCTTGCGGCAGCTGGCCAAGGTGACGCAGCAGATAGCGCGGGGCGAGTTTGCCAACGACATTCCCGACAGTCGCCGTTCCGACGAGATAGGGCAGTTGCAGCACAGCTTCAAGACCATGCAGCAGTCGCTCGGAAGATATGTGCAAGAGGTGCGCCACGAGACGGAAGTGCAAGAGCAGCAGAACCGCGAGTTGCAGGCTACCTATCAGCAGGTAAAGGAAGAGGAGCATGTCAAGGATGCTGTCTTGCACCGGATGTCCGACAAGATGGCCGCTCCGGTAAAAGATATAACGGCTATTGCCAAGATTATCTGTGAGCAGCATCAGCAGATGGCCGATGATGTCATCACCGCCCAGGTGAACCGGCTGTTAGAGCATACCACCGACGTAACCAGTCTGCTCGACAAGCTGCTGGATGCTGCACAGAAAGAGGGCAGCCGTCGTGAAGAACAAATAAAACCTGATGAGCCGTATGAGTAACCTTCTCCATTCCATCCGCCGGTCGTTGTCGCTCAGGCTCAGTCTTGGCATCTTCGCCTTCGTAGTGGCCATTTTCATGGTGACCATCGGATTCTTGTTCTACCGCTCCAGACAGTCGGTGCTGCAGGGTACGGTGAGTGTGACTACGCAGATGCTGACCAATATGTCGTTGCAACTGAATGGCATAATGGATGAGGTGGAGATGGCAGTCAACAATACCGAATGGCAGGTGATGCAGCATCTGACACCCGACTCGCTGTTTGCCCTGTCAAGGCATATCCTGGAAGTGAACCCCAACCTGAACGGTTGCAGCATCTCGTTCGAACCATACTATTTCCCAGAGTGGGGTAAGTATTTCTCGGCCTATTCGATGAATACCGACGGGCACTTTGAGACCGAGCAGGAGGGCAATGAGAATTATAACTATTTCGAGATGTCGTGGTATGCGGAGCCCAAGAAGCAAGGGAAAGCCTGCTGGGTGGATCCGTTCAAGGACTATAATCCCAGCGGCATCTACGACCGCGACATGATTGCTTCCTACTGCAGACCGCTGATAACGTCAGAGGGAAAACTGATAGGCATCATCTCGGCAGACCTGTCGCAGCGTCGGCTGTCGCAGTTGTTGTCGCAGGATATGAGCTATCCCAACTCCTATTATATGTTGCTGGGCAAGCATGGGAAGATTATCGCTGCCGGAAGCAACGAGGCCCGGCTGTCCGACTTGGACAGTTCCGACAATCTTGTGCTGCGCCAGCAGGTGGGGAATTCTGGATGGACAGTAGCTATCATCTGTGACAAGAGCGATTTCTTCAAGAGCTATAATCAACTGTTGTATCTTGTGCTGTCCATCATCCTCTTCGGACTGTTGCTGATGTTTGCATTCTGTTACTATCTTGTCAGGAAGACGATTGCTCCGGTGAGTCTTCTGGCCCGCCAAGCTCGCGATGTGACGGAAATGAACTTTGAGCACAAGATTGCCACCTCTCCGCGTATCGACGAGGTGGGGCAGTTGCAGAACAGCTTTGCGTCCATGCAGCAGTCGATAGGCTCGTATGTGGCTCACCTCGAGGATGTGAAAAATCAGGCTGAGCAGCGAAAGGAGGAGCTGCTGGCTGCCAAGAACATGGCTGTGGCATCTGACCGCAGGAAAAAGGCATTCATCCGCGATATGTTCCATCAGATTCGCACGCCGCTGAATATCATCAGCGGTTTTGCCCAGGTGTTGCGCGACGCCTACGGTATGATTGACGAGGAGGAGAAAAATACGATTACGCGCGAAATGCTGCAGAACAGCCAGACTATCACGAACATTATGGACAACTGGATGAGGACGCTGGCCCTGGAGGATATTCAGTTGTTGGAACGTAAGGACGCTGTATTCTGCAGTTATATATGTATGCAGGCTGCTCAGAAGGTGACGCTGAAAGCCCCTGATAAGGTGAAGTTAGAGGTCGTAGCGGATATCCCCGACAATCTGGTCGTGATGACCGACAAAGAGTGTCTGCTGAAGGTGCTCACCGAGCTTTTATTCAATGCGAACAAGTTTACCAGCGAGGGGACGATCACCCTTCGGTGTGAGCAAACGGACAGACGCACGGTGAGATTCATAGTGAAAGATACCGGACCGGGCATCCCCGAAGCAGACCGCGAGCGAATATTCACGCAGTTTACTAAGTTAAATGATTTCAACGAGGGGCTCGGGATGGGATTGTCTCTTTGTCAGCGCTTGGCAACGCTGCTCGGAGGCAGCCTTGTGCTCGACAAAGAGTATAGGGATGGGGCCTGCTTTATATTAGAGCTCCCCATCCCATAAACTTCATTAGAGACTATTGCTTGCTGGCTACAGCGGCTTGCTCAATGGGCATGCAGCGCTTGTAGTTCTCGATATAGCGTTCGAAACCTGCCACATCTTCTGCGGTAGGAGCGATAGATACGCCCTTGTTTCCGGCAAATACTACCTGCTCAAGATAGTCGGCCAGTGACTGTTGCTGCTTGTTGCCAACCATGAAGGCTGCCAACAGCGCAATACCCCATGCACCGCCCTCGCCGGCTGTCTCCATCACTGAGATGGGCGAGTTGAGGGCAGCAGCCAGCATGCGCTGACCTACACCAGGGGTCTTGAAATAGCCTCCGTGGCCGGTGATGCGGTCTATCTGTACCTGCTCTTCCTTCAGCAGAATGTCGTTGCCAATCTTCAGTACGCCGATGGCACCGAAGAGGTGGGCACGCATGAAGTTGGCAAGATTGAACTTGTCGTTGGCTGAGCGGACAAAGAGGGGGCGACCGTCGGCAAAGCCAGTGACGGGTTCGCCCGAAACGTAGTTGTAGGCCATCAGGCCACCGCAGTCGGCATCGC
>ODAI014221688.1_pt1 | contig 20729 bp, 16 predicted proteins | sample 1539321 | NCBI WGS metagenome assembly ODAI01 (sample SAMN02144231, study PRJEB22623) | gut metagenome | biome: sheep rumen | host: Ovis aries | place: New Zealand
AGAAGTTCTACTTCACCCCGGGCGATATGGGCTATAAAGTGTTCAAAACCAAGTTCGCCACCGTGGGTGTGCTCATCTGCTGGGACCAATGGTATCCCGAAGCCGCCCGCATTACGGCCCTCAAAGGCGCACAGATACTTTTCTTCCCCACGGCCATCGGCTGGGACGTGCGCCAGAAGGATCACGACAACCGCGAGCAGTATGCCGCCTGGCAAACCATCCAACGCAGCCATGCTGTGGCCAACGGGGTGCCGGTGGTGAGCGTGAACCGCACCGGCCGCGAGGGCGGCATGCAGTTCTGGGGCGGAAGCTTCATCACCAACGCCTTCGGACGGGTGCTCTATCAGGCTCCCCACTATGACGAAGCGACACATATCCAGGCTCTTGACCTCGACGAGACCGACCATTACCGCCGGCATTGGCCCTACCTGCGCGACCGTCGCATCGACTCCTATGGCGACATTACCAAACGTTTTATCGACTGAAAGACCATCAAAGATGATTACCCCGAAGGAATTAGGTTACTACATGCCCGCCGAATGGGCACGTCACGAGGCCACCTGGCTCACCTATCCGAAGAATCCCGATTCGTGGCCGGGAAAGATAGAGACCATCTATCCTTCCTACCATCTCTTCGTCAAGATGCTGGCCGAGGGTGAGCGTGTGCACATCAATGTGGATGATGAGCAGATGCTTATGCATGTTAAAGCGGAGCTTGAATGTATATGTGTCAATATGCAGAATATCAGCATGCATATAATTCCAAGCAACGACGCCTGGTGCCGTGACCACGGTCCTGCTTTCCTGCTCAACCGTAACCATCCCGGCCGCCGTGCCATGGTGAACTGGAACCACAATGCCTGGGGCGGGAAATATCCGTATGAGCTTGATACCGAGGTGCCTGTCCGTATCCACGACCTGATGCCCGAGGTGGAGATGTTCTCTCCCGGCATTGTCATGGAGGGTGGAAGCATCGAGGTGAATGGCTGCGGCGACCTGCTGACCACCACCTCCTGCCTGCTCAATCCCAACCGAAACCCCCACTTGAACCAAGATATGATAGAGGGTTATCTGCGAGGCTATTACGGTGTGGATAATATCATCTGGTTGGGCGAAGGGATCGTGGGCGACGATACCGACGGACATATCGATGACCTGAGCCGTTTCATCAACGAGGACACCATCATCACCGCTGTGGAGGAGGATGTGTGGGACGAGAACTACGAGCCTTTGCAAAAGAACCTGAAGATGCTGAACCGCTGCCGGCTGGCCAACGGCAAACAGCCCAACGTGGTGGAACTGCCGATGCCCGATGTGGTGTTTTACGACGGCCAACGTCTGCCGGCCAGCTATGCCAACTTTTACCTGGCCAACGGCAAGGTGATATTCCCCACCTATCGCTGTCTCACTGATAATGAGGCTGCTTACATTCTCGAGGCCTGCTTCCCCGAACGTGAGGTGGTGGGCATCGACTCTACCGACATCATCTGGGGGCTTGGCTCTTTCCATTGCCTCAGCCAGCAGATGCCGGCCGCCGGTGAGTGATGTGTTAATTGTTTGGAGTAAAATAAAGATATTGAGAACGTGAAGTCTATCAAAACCATTCTTTCTTTTGTCATTGTTCTGTCTGTGGTTTCGGCTGCCTCCGCCCAGAAACCCTATATACCCGATACCGCCAGCGCCGGAGAACTGAAAGTGAGTGAGATGATGCGTCTTATCGACGGCAATTATGTGGATGGGCCGGATATGGAGAAGATGAGCACCGAGGCCATCAAGGCCATGCTCAAGGCCCTCGACCCCCACAGCACCTACATCCCGGCCAAGGATGTGCAGCGTGCCAACGAAAGCCTGCAGGGCAATTTTGAAGGAATAGGCGTGGCGTTCCAGATTGTGAGCGACACCATCGTGGTGCAGCAGGTCATCGAAGGCGGTCCCAGCGAGAAGGTGGGCATCATGCTCGGCGACAAGATAATAAGTATCGACGGCATCAACGCCACGGGCGACAGCGCCAAGAACGATTTTGTGTTCAGGCATCTGCGTGGCAAGAAAGGTACCGTCGTGGTGGTCGATATATTGCGTCAGGGAACGGTGTATAATTTCCACATTGTGCGCGACAAGATACCCATCTATAGCATCGACACCTACTTCATGGCCAACGATTCGGTGGGCTACATCCGACTCATCCGGTTCGCCCGCACCTCGGTGCAGGAGTTCGAGAAGGCGGTGAAAGCACTCAAGAAGCAGGGAATGACGGCTTTGATGCTCGATTTGCGGGGCAATGCCGGCGGGGATCTGGACATCGCCTACGGCATGGGCAATGAGTTCCTTGAGCGCGGGCAGCTGGTGGTCTATCAGGAAGGCCGTCGCACACCGCGGCAGAATTACAGGGCCACGGGTCGCGGAGTGTGGCGGAAAGGCCGTCTGGTGGTGCTCATCGACGAGGGTTCGGCTTCGGCCAGCGAGATTGTCAGCGGTGCGGTACAGGACTGGGACCGCGGCACGCTGGTGGGCCGTCGTTCCTTCGGCAAAGGACTGGTGCAGCGCATGTTCCCGCTGGAGGACGGTGGTCAGGTACGGCTCACCACGGCTCGCTACTATACCCCCTCGGGACGTTGCATCCAGCGCTCGTATGACCAGGGCGATGCCGCCTACCATCAGGATGTCAACAACCGCTACAAGCATGGCGAACTGGTCAATGCCGACTCCATCCGCTTCACCGACACGGCGATTTATAAGACCTTTGGCGGCCGCATCGTCCATGGCGGCGGCGGCATCATGCCCGATGTGTTTGTGCCGATGGACACCATGCGGCTGACCGACTATTTCATCTCGCTGCGCGGCAAAGGCCTGCTCAACAGTTTTCCGCTGCAATGGGCCGACCAACACCGGAAAGATGCTGTGGTTGCGGATTTTGAGACCTATCTTCGTAACTACGACTCCTTCGGCCTCGACAGCTTGCTGGCCGCCGCCGCCCTCGAAAAGGGGGTGGTACGCGATGAGGAGAAAGAGGCTGCCGAACCCGAACGGACGGCCCATAGCGACCACTATCTGCACTTGCTCCTCAAGGCGCAGGGGGCCAAGGACCTCTTCGGCAGCGAGTACTACTACAAGGTGATGCGTGAGGTCGATGACGGCTATCAGAAAGCCTTGGAGTTGCTGCGCTGACCGACGCCATGAAAATGGTGTTGAAAACTTTTTTTTGGTGGAATGAGAAAAAAAGTGTAAATTTGCACTCCGAAAAGTTTTAATAATCAAACACCATGAACAACAGCATTTTCATGTTCCCCAAGCCTGAGAACGAGCCTGTGAAGGGCTATGCTCCCGGCAGTCCCGAAAGAAAAGAAATCCGTAAAGCCCTCGACGAACTTTACAAGAAGGTGACCGAGATTCCCGCCATCATCGGCGGCAAGGAGGTCAAGACCAAGAATATGGGCGAGATTGTGATGCCCACGGAGAACCATCATGTGCTGGCTCGCTACCACAAGGTGGGCGAGAAAGAGGTGCAGGCCGCCATCGACGCCGCCATGAAGGCCCAGAAGGAATGGGCAGAGACGCCGTGGATCGACCGCGCGAGTGTGATGATGAAGATTGCCACCCTTATCAGCGGCAAGTACCGCTACCTGATCAATGCAGCCACCATGCTCGGCCAGGGCAAGACCACCATGCAGGCCGAGATCGACAGCGCCTGCGAGCTGGTTGATTTCCTGCGTTACAATACTTACTATGCCAGCCAGATATACAGCGACCAGCCCTGCAGCGACAAGGGTACTCTGAACTATGTGAGCTACCGCGCCATGGAGGGCTTCGTGTTCGCCATCACGCCGTTCAACTTCACTTCGATTGCTTCCAACCTTTGCCTCAGCCCCGTGCTGATGGGCAATGTGTGCATCTGGAAGCCTTCGACCACGGCCTTGTTGTCGAACTATATCCTGATGAAGATCTACAAGGAAGCCGGCTTGCCCGACGGTGTGGTGAATTTCCTGCCCGGCAGCGGTGCCCTCATCGGCAAGGTGGCCTTCTCGAACGAGAATCTTGCAGGTGTGCACTTCACCGGTTCCACCTCCACCTTCAAAGGGTTCTGGAAAGCCATCGGCCAGAACATAGACAAGTACAAGACTTATCCGAAGATTGTCGGCGAGACCGGCGGCAAGGACTTCATCATGGTGCATAAGAGCGCCGACCCCGAGCAGGTGGCTACCGCCATTGTGCGTGGTGCTTTCGAGTTCCAAGGCCAGAAGTGCTCGGCCGCCAGCCGTGCCTACTTGCCTAAGAGCATGTGGCCCAAGGTGGAGAAGATTGTCGGCAAGATGCTCAAGGAAATCAAGATGGGTGATGTGCGCGACTTCTCGGCTTTTGTGAACGCTGTCATCGACGAGGCTTCGTTCGACAACTGCAAGGCCTATATCGACCACGCCAAGAAGAGCAAGGATGCCGAGATTGTGTTCGGCGGCAAGTGCGACAAGAAGAAGGGGTGGTTCATCGAGCCGACGGTCATCCTGGCCAAGAAGCCCGACTACAAGAGCATGTGCGAGGAGATCTTCGGACCCATCATCACCATCTATGTGTATGACGACAAGGACTATGAGAAGGCCTGCCAGCTGTGCGACACCACGTCGCCCTATGCCCTGACGGGAGCCATCTTCGCCACCGACCGCAAGGCCCTGCGTGCGGGGTACGACTTGCTGAAGAATGCCGCCGGCAACATCTATTTCAACGACAAGCCCACGGGAGCTGTTGTCGGACAGCAGCCTTTCGGCGGCGCCCGCGCCAGCGGCACCAACGACAAGGCCGGCTCCTACTTGAACCTGCTGCGCTGGGTGAGCCCGCAGGCCATCAAGGAGACCTTCGACCCCGCCCGCGACTACAAGTACCCCTTCATCAGCAGTGCTGAATAAAGAGGTGGTTCATGATTAGAAAAGGCCCTGCATCGCAGGGCCTTTTCTGTTATTGGGATTTTGTTGTATTCTTTTCTGTTGGGGAATGGATTAGAAGGAGAAAGAGAGGCCGGCGGAAGTGGGGCTGACGTTGAGGCAAAGTCCCCAGTCGGGCTGGAGGTCTTCGTAGGTGGGCATGTTGTCGGAGAATCTTCTTCTGCCGCTTCTGCGATGGCCACGTTTGGAGCGGTGACCACGAGACGAACCTTTGTCGGTGGCTATCAACACGATGCCGGTGCCCACAAGGGCAGCACCTGCGGCAGTGCCGATGATGCCGGCGGTCTTGATGCCGCTTCCAATATTTTGTGCTTGTTGGAGCTCAGGGTCTGGCTGGGCCGTCGGATTCATCGGGTCCGTTGAATTCATGTTGTTCATCTCTGTGGTGGCTTTGTTGAAGATGCCGCCAAACAGCCAGACAGAGGCTCCGCCGAGCAGGGTCACACCACCGGCAACAATGCAGGCGATGCCCCATCCTTTCTGTGAAGCGTATTGCTGGGTGTTGAAATTATTGTTGACAGCGAGGTCAGAGGCAGGCATGGGGAGAGAATAGATACTGTTGATGTCGGATTGTGGTTGTTCAGTAAGGTTGAGTTGGAAGGACGATGGGGTGTTGAAGGCAAGGGTCATGTCCTGTGCTTTCATTTCCGTGCAAAAGAGCATTGCAACAGCGATAAAGAAAAGTGTTTTTTTCATTTTTTATTTTTTTTATGTGTTAATACTTCAATACAAATGCAAAATTACATATTTTTTCCAATATGGCAAAAAAAATGTTTCCGGAACAGATCTAGTTGATGATTTCGTCGAGTTCCAACCAGCGCAATTCTTTCTCGTCCAAGAGGGTAATCACTTCGCCGATACGGGTGCTGGCTTTTGTTATTTTGTCGGGATCTGTGAGACTGCCGTCGCTGAGTTTCTGTTCGAGGGTGTTTTTTTCTACGGAGAGGGTCTCTATCTCGGCGGTCAATGCTTCATATTCCTTCTGTTCTTTATAGGTGGCTTTCCGTTTGTCGCTCTTGCTGCGCTCGTATTTTGGTTTTTCCGTCCGCTGTTGCCGGGTGTTTTCACGCTGTAGTGCCGCTTTGTGTATGCGATATTCGGTGTAGTTGGAGTGGTAGTCCTTGATTTTACCGTTGCCTTCGAAGACGAGCAGGTGGTCAACGATGTGGTCCATAAAGGAGCGGTCGTGGCTGACGATGATGAGACAACCCTTGTAGGACTGGAGAAATTGTTCGAGAATCTGTAGTGTGTAGATGTCTAGGTCGTTTGTGGGTTCGTCGAGGATGAGGAAGTTGGGGTTGGCCATGAGCACCTGTAGCAGGTAGAGACGGCGTTTCTCGCCGCCGCTGAGGTTTCCGAAGTAGTTGTACTGGGTGGTGCCGTCGAAACCGAAGTAGGTCAGGAACTGGTGTGCTGACATGCTTTTGCCGTTGTCCAGTTCGATTTCTTCGGCGATGTCTTTAACCAGGTCGATGACACGACGATCGGCAGGGGCGTTCAGGCCTGCTTGGGTGTAGTATCCAAACTGGATGGTCTGTCCTACGACGACACGACCGCTGGTGGGCTTGAGCCGTTCGGTGATAATATTGAGGAAGGTGCTTTTACCCACACCGTTAGGGCCTACGATGCCGATTTTCTCACCTTTTTTGAATACGTATGAGTAGTCGTCGATGAGGTTGAGGTAGCAGATGTTGTAAAGTTCGAGTATTTTGCCGCCGATGCGTTCGGTTTTGACGGTGAGTTGAGGGCGGCTGTCGTCGAAGCGGGTGTGGGCTTTGGCTTCGAGTTGGTAGAAGGCGTCGATGCGTGCTTGTGCCTTGGTGCCTCGAGCCTGAGGCATGCGGCGCATCCATTCGAGTTCTGTGCGGTAGAGGCTGCGAGCTTTGGCCACCTCGGCGCGTTCGTTGGCTTCGCGCTCGGCTTTCTTCTGGAGGTAGTAGTCGTAGCGGCCGCGGTAATGGAAGAGGCGTGCGTTGTCGAGTTCGTAGATATTGTCGCAGACGTTGTCGAGGAAGTAGCGGTCGTGGGTGACCATGAGGATGGCGAGTCGCTGGCGAGAGAGGAACTCTTCGAGCCATTCTATCATGTCTATATCGAGGTGGTTGGTGGGCTCGTCGAGGATGAGTAGATTGCAGTCGTCCAGCAGCAGGCGGCAGAGCGCCACTTTCTTCTGTTCCCCGCCGCTGAGGGTTTCCATCTGGCGGTCGAGGAGCGCATCGACGCGCATGCGGCTGAGGATTTCCTCCATGCGCTGCTCGAAGGTCCAGTGATCTTCGGTCTCGGGGCGCTGGATGTTGTAGATGAAGTCGTGCACGAGCTGTTTGGGATAGGCTTCGGGAGATTGAGGGAGGTAGGCGAGTTTGAGGTCGGCGCGGAAGGTTATGGTGCCAGAGTCCTGGAGGGTGTTGTAGCCGCGCTGGCCAAATGAAGTCATGATGATGTTGAGTAGTGTCGATTTTCCGTAGCCGTTGCGGGCGATGAGCGCGGACTTTTGTCCGGCATTGATGCCGAAGGAGATGTCTTCGAAGAGCAGTTTGTCACCGAAGCTTTTGGTAAGGTTTTCTACTGTCAGAAGTGCGTCAGCCATTGATAATTGTGTTTGGAAACACATCCTGTTCCAATGCGCCGGTGCTGGAAAGAATACGGGCGGGGATGCCTCCCACGGTACAGTTGTCGGGGAAGGAACTATTGACTACGGCGTTGGCACCGATGGCCACATTGCTGCCGATGGTGATGGGACCGTAGAGTTTGGCGCCGGGGCCAATATACGTGTTGTCGCCCAAGGTGGGGGCTCCGTTATAGTCGCCGATAGAAGTCGAGGGGTGGATGCGGCAATTGGCTCCCACGCGAGCCAGAGGGCTGACGACCACGGTGCCGCGGTGCACAAGGCAGAGGCCCGGCCCGAAGACGTTTTTGGGGACGGTGAATCCCAGCTTCAGCGCCAGATGATGGTTCAAAAGCTCCAACAGGGTTCGGGAAAAGATGCGCCAAGGGCAACAGTTGGAGAGGTACTCCAGATGCCGAAGTCGCAATTGGAAGCGTAGTTGGTCGATACGCAGCCAATTGTAGAGACTGACGCGATGCAGTCCATGGGCGGCGATGTCGGCGTGAACATACTGTCGGTATGTGTTGTAGGAGGTTATCATCGTGAGAGTCTTTTGTATTCCCGGCGTGCTTTCTTCATCAGCTTGAGGAAACGCTTGTCGGCGTGCAGCCGTGCGACGGCGGCGCTAGCCACAAGGCGCGCGGCATCGACGTCGCTCTGCCAGTGGTAGCCTGCTATCACGCGGCTCTGGCCGTACATATAGCCACGCGCGAGGATGGTGTCGGCGTGGTCGGGTGCCACCTCGGTGAGCAGCAGGGCAGCACTCCAACCGAGGATGGTGTGGCCAGAGGGGTAGGAACCGTTGGTGCGTAGCCATTTCTCATCGCCGGGGTAGATGGTGGGTTCGTTGTAAAAGACGTAGGGGCGAGTGCGCATGTAGTGGCTCTTGGGCAGCTTGCCGGCCTGGTCGGTGGAGAGCAGGCCGAGGGTGAGCATACGGTAGATGGCCGGTGCGTTCTGCTCCGATATCTCGAAGCCGAGCACACCGCTGTAGATCTTGCAGATGTTGTCGATGCTCCAGATGGCGTCGCCCACGGCGATGGCCAGCCGTGTGCTGTCGTTGCGTTGCTCCTTGCCCCAGCGGTACTGTGCCTGGTCGTATTGGAAGGCGGCGCTGGCGGTGTCGGGTGGCGGTGGCAGGAAACGGACGGCGTCGGGCATCTGTGTGGAGTCGAGCAAGGGTTTCTGCGCCCAGCCTATCAGGGGCATCAGCGCTATCAGGATGAGGGCTTTCTTCATTGTTTGAGGAGTGATTCGGTTTGTTCTTTTGCCCGTTGGTTTATCTCGGGGGTGAGATGGTTGCTGACGGTGCGGAGTGCTACCAGAAGGGCGGTGAGGTCGTCGGTGAATCCCATGGCGGGGATGAAGTCGGGCATGAGGTCAACAGGGAGGATGAGATATCCCAAGGCGCCGATGATGAGTGTTTTGGCTTTGATGGGGACTTTTTTTGACTGCAACAGGAAAAAAAGTTGCAGGGCAGGGTAGAGCACTTTCGCCCCTGCCTGTGCCGCCACCCGACGTACCTTGCGCCAAAAGTCCGATTCGTCGTAGTGGCGTTCGAAATGTGGCGCCGTCTTGATGCTGAATTTCTCCATGATGATGCTGGTCCTTCTGTGTGGTGTCTTTTAGGGGGAAGGGGTGGTGTCAAGCGGATGTTTCCAATGCGTCCATGATGGCTTTTGCGGCTTTGCGGCCGGCGCCCATGGCGAGGATGACGGTGGCTGCGCCAGAGACGGCGTCGCCGCCGGCGAAGATGTACTTGCGGGAGGTCTGCCCGTTCTCGTCGGCCTTGATACCGCCCCACACTTCGCAGTCCAGACCCGGGGTGCTGGTGCGGATGAGAGGGTTGGGGCTGGTGCCGAGGGCGGCGACGATGGTGTCTGCCACCACGTCGCACTCGCTGCCCTCGATGGGACTGAACTTGCGGCGACCTTTCTCGTCAGGATCGCCCATTTCCATCTTCACACAGCGCAAGGCACGGACATATCCGTCCTCGGTGCCAAGTATCTCAAGCGGGGCGGTCTGGAACATGAACTGTACACCTTCCTCCATGGCGTGGTGAACTTCTTCGCGGCGTGCAGGCATGTCTTCTTGTCCGCGGCGATAGACGACGGTGACCTCGCTACCAAGACGCAGGGCTGTGCGCGCGGCATCCATGGCCACGTTGCCGCCACCCACAACGATGACCTTGCGGCCCAAGTATATGGGTGTGTCGTATTGTTCATCATAGCCGTGCATGAGGTTGGTACGGGTAAGGAGTTCGTTGGCGCTGATGACGCCGATGAGGGTCTCGCCCTTTATGCCCATGAATTTGGGCAGACCGGCTCCCGAAGCAATATAGACGGCATCGTATTCCATGTCGTTCATCAGCTGGTCGATGGTGATGCTTTTGCCGATGATGACGTTGGTGCGTATCTCGACACCGAGGCGGCGGAGGTTTTCAATTTCAGGTTCCACCACACGTTGTTTGGGCAGACGGAATTCGGGGATGCCATAGACCAGCACTCCGCCGGCGTGGTGGAGTGCTTCAAAGACGGTGACCTGGTAGCCACGCTTGGCGAGGTCGCCGGCGCAGGTGAGTCCGCTTGGACCGGAACCGATGACGGCCACTTTGCGACCTGCGGGGTAGCAGGGGCTTTGCGGTTTGGACTGGGCACGGTGGTTGTCGGCCACAAAACGTTCGAGTGCACCAATGGCTATGGGTTCGGCTTTGACGCCCATCACACAGCTACCTTCGCACTGCGTTTCCTGGGGGCAGACGCGACCGCAGACGGCGGGCAGGGCTGAGTCGTGGGTGATGGTGATATAGGCCTGGTTGAAGTTCTCTTCTTTGATGTTTTGGATAAAGAGCGGTATGTTGATTCCCACAGGGCACGCTTCCACACAGCGCGGCTTCTTGCACTGCAGGCAACGGCCGGCCTCGAGCAGGGCTTGGTGCTCGGTGAGGCCGAAGGAGACTTCGTCGAAGTTCTTGGCGCGTACTTTGGGGTCTTGCTCGCGTGGCTTCTGTCTAACCGTTTTTTTATTGCTAACCGAATCATCCGAATTAAGCCGAATTCGGTTTTCTTCGTTTTTTTCGGTTAGAGATATGGCGGCATCGACGGCGGGTGCGAGGTTGCACTTATGTCCGTTTTCGGCGGTGGCTATGCGGTAGCGATGTGCGTCGGGGGTTTTAAGTTTGCGGGCGGCCTCGTCGAAATCGACAAGGTGACCGTCGAATTCAGGACCATCAACGCAGCAGAACTTGACCTCGTCACCCACCCGTACGCGGCAGGCTCCGCACATGCCGGTGCCATCGACCATCATGCAGTTGAGGCTGACGATGGTGGCGAGGTTGTACTTTTTGGTGGTGAGGGCCACGAATTTCATCATCGGCAGAGGACCGATGGCCACGCAGTGGCTATAGTCGGCTCCGCTCTGACAAAGTTGGTCGACTTTGGCGGTGACCAAGCCCTGCTCACCATAGCTGCCGTCATCGGTCATGATGTGCAGGTTGTGGCACACGGCGCGGAGCTCGTCCTCGTAGAAGAGCAGGTCTTTGGAGCGTGCGCCGATGATGACATCGGTGGGGATACCTTGTCGGAAGGCCCACTTCACCTGCGGGAACACAGGGGCGATACCCACGCCGCCGGCTACGAAGAGCAGGCGTTTCAGCTCACCTTTGCCGTGCTTCTCGATCAGCTCGCTCGGCCGACCCAGCGGTCCCACAATGGTGTATAGGTCGTCGCCCTCGTTCATTGCTGCCAGCTGGCGTGTGGTCTCGCCGACCACCTGGAAGACGATGACCACCGACTGGCGTTGATATACGATGTCGCTGATGGTGAGTGGTATGCGTTCGCCATTGGGGTGGGGGATGACGATGACGAACTGGCCGGGCTTGCCGCTGAGCGATATCCACGGTGCGTGGACTTCCATCCTGTAAATCTCGTGGCTATTGAGCAGCCGCTTGCTGATAATCTCGTACATATAGTCTCGGGTTTGAGACTATAACGACATAAGACGCTTTTTATTGTACCAATATAGATGAAAGATTATTCCTGTGGTTTTAGAATGAACCCAAAGTGTTCCTTCGGTGATTCTTCGGCGGCGGTGGCTCTTATACAAAGTTGTTTTTCATGAATTATTATGTTGCCTCTTTTTTGTTTTTATTCTCCTTTTCCCGGCCCGTTCATCGGAGAATTAAACATTGTGTAATTTTGCACAACCAACAATACAAATTAAACAAAGTTTGAATGAAAACGAAATCGTTAATTTACATAATGGTACTGCTGATGCTGGGTTTCGGCGGATGCCAGTCGAATCGGAATCAGTCGGATTATTGCACAGTAAAGGGGACCATAAAGGGCCTTCCCGACGGTACCAAACTCGAATTGGAAGACGAGTTTAACCGCTTTGCTGTTGTCGGCGAAGGAGTGGTCAAAGACGGCACCTTCGAGATTCACCCAACGGTGTCAGCACCCACCCATGTGTTTCTTTATACCCAAGAAGAGGGGTTGCAGCTGAAGGACTTTATTCTTGAGCCGGGAACAGTCTTGGTGGAGGTGGATGCCGATGACGAAGCGGATATGGAGACGGGAGCGACAGGTACGCCCTCGAACAATATCAGACGGAGAGTCATGGAATATGATTTGCGGGGCGACAAAGATTCGGCCGATGCCCTAAGGGCCGAGGTGATGGGTGCCGAACAAACCGGTGCGTTGGCATTGGCTACAATCAACGAATGGTGCAAGTCGTCGTTTCAGGCACTTGGTGTTTTGGACCGCCTTACGCCCGAACTGGCGGGGTTGGAGTATGTGGCAGGACTAAGGGTGGAATTGGCGCAGCGCATGAAGACCGAACCACGGACGGAAGGCAGCGACATGGTCCCCTTGTACATCGACATGAATTATCCCGACGTGAACGGCGACAGCATAAGTCTGGGGGCTGTGGTCAAGGATGCTGCCAACCGCTATGTCCTCGTCGATTTCTGGGCCACGTGGTGCCCGGGGTGTCTGGCGGCTATGCCCCGTCTGAAGGAGATCTACGCCACCTATCATGATAAGGGCTTGGGAGTGTATGGAATTTCCGTCGATGCCCAGTTCGAGAGGTGGAAAGATTATGTTGCGAAAAACAAGCTCCCCTGGGTCAACGTGTGCGATGGCAGTGGCGTCAGGAGAAACAGCAAAGCTTGGCATGATTATGCCCTATCCGGCATCCCGAAGACACTCCTGATTGTGAATGGGGGGAGGTTATAGCCCGTGACGGACTTGCCGGGATGGAGGGCATGCTGGCCGAGCTGCTCGGATAGGCGCTGCTACTTGTCCCGCGGGCGACGACGGAGGGGAGAGGCACAGGGTGGCGACGGGGGGCAGGAGGATGGGTGTAAAGAGGGTGTTGTAGGCGAGCTATTCGGCGAAGTACTTGTAGAAGAGGGGGATGGTCTGGATGCCGCGGAAGAATTGCTGCAGGGGGTAGTTTTCGTTTGGGGCGTGGATGTCGTCGGAGGCGAGGCCGAAGCCCATGAGGATGCTTTTGAGGCCGAGGATGCGCTCGAAGCCGGCGACGATGGGGATGCTACCGCCGCTGCGGGTGGGGATGGGTCGTCGGCCGAAGGTGTCGGTCATAGCGCGCTCGGCGGCGCGGTAGGCCTTGAGTTCCAGGGGACTGACGTAGGCGGCGCCGCCGTGGCAGGGGGTGACTTTGACGGTGACGCAGTCGGGTGCTGCGCTCTCGAAGTATTCTTTGAACAGTCGGCTTATTTTCTCGAAGTCCTGGTTGGCGACGAGACGGGTGCTGATTTTGGCGTAGGCTTTGGAGGGGAGGACGGTCTTGGTGCCCTCGCCGGTGTGGCCGCCCCAGATGCCGCAGACGTCGAGGCAGGGGCGGATGCCGGTGCGTTCCTTGGTGGAGAAGCCTTTTTCGCCTTTGAGTGCGCGGAGGCCGAGGTCTTTCATGTATTGTTTTTCGTCGAAGGGGGCCTGGGCCATGAGGGCGCGTTCCTGGTCGGAGAGGAGGAGGACGTCGTCGTAGAAGTGGGGGATGGTGATGTGGCCGTCGGCATCGTGGAGGTCGGCGATCATCTTGCAGAGCACGTTGATGGGGTTGGCGACGGCGCCGCCGAAGATGCCGCTGTGGAGGTCGTGGTTGGGACCGGTGACTTCGACCTCCCAGTAGCAGAGGCCGCGGAGGCCGCTGGTGATGCTGGGGAGGTCGGGGGCGATCATGGAGGTGTCGGAGACGAGGATGATGTCGGCGTGGAGGAGTTCTTTGTTTTTCTCGCAGAAGCCGTAGAGGCTGCCGGAGCCGATTTCTTCTTCGCCTTCGAGCATGAATTTGACGTTGCAGGGGAGGTTGCCGGAGTGCACCATGTATTCAAAGGCTTTGGCGTGCATGAAGCTTTGACCTTTGTCGTCGTCGGCGCCGCGAGCCCAGATGCGGGCGTCTTTGATGACGGGCTCGAAGGGGGAGGTGCGCCAGAGTTCGAGGGGAGCCACGGGCATCACGTCGTAGTGGCCGTAGACGAGGACGGTGGGTTTGGAGGGGTCGATGGTTTTCTCGCCATAAACCACGGGGTTGCCGTCGGTGGGCATCACTTCGGCACGGTCGGCTCCGGCTTCGAGCAGCAACTCTTTCCAACGCCCGGCGCAGCGCACCATGTCGGGCTTGTGTTCTTGTTCAGAACTGATGGAGGGAATACGGATAAGGCTGAAAAGCTCTTCAAGGAAGCGATCTTTGTTTTGTTCGATGTATTGTTTCATGTTGTTGATGTTTTATTTTTCCACAATTATTTTCCGAGGGGGAAGTTCTCCAATTTTGACCAAATAGATTCCCGAAGAGGGAATGGCGATCCGGATATCGGTTGTCGAGTGTTTTCTTGTGGTTGTCAGTTGTTGGCCCAAGATGTTGTATATGCCGATGAGGTACTCACCCTCGCCTTGAATAATGATGTGTCCGGGAATGGCATAGATCTTTGGGTGTTGGATATGTGTGTTTTCAATGCCTTGGGGCGCATGGTTTTGGGCGAAGAGGGCTATATAGGTTGCGTCTTCTGTGATGGTGACGGTGCGGGGGTTGTCGGTGTTGTCGTCGTTCCATCTGACGAAGTGGAATCCCTCGCGGGGAAAGGCTTCCAGTGAGATGACGGTGTCTTTGATGAAGGTTCCGCCGTTGGATACGGTGCCCATGTTTTCGTCGCCGCTGAGGACAGTGACGGTGTAGGTGGGGATGGCTTCAAAGAAAGCAGTGAAGGAGAGGTCGGAGAGGGCGGTGAGGATGCGGGGATTGGAGGTGTTGTTATCGTTCCAGCGAAGGAAACGGTATCCGTAGTAAGGCACGGCGAGTAGCGAAACCTCAGTTCCTTGGGCGCAGGGTCCTCCACCGGTGACATAGCCCATGTTGGTGTCGTTGGAGGCGACGGAAATAATGATAATGTGGTTTTCCTCAGCAAAGTAGGCGGTGAGCACTGTGTCTTGGTCGGGGATAAAGGTGAGAGTGGGGTCTAACGAACCGTTGCTCCAGCGGAGGAATACGTAGCCTTCAAGCGGAGTGGCGACGAGGGTGCAGGACTGGCCGTACACGAACAGGCCACCGCCGGTGACGGTGCCATGTTCGAGGTTGTCGGAGAGGACGGATACCTGGTAGGTGTCGATGGCGAAGTGGGCGGTGAGGGTGAGGTTGTCGGTGATGATGACGGTGTCAGTGGCATTCGAGAGGATGGAGTTTGACCCGCTGATGCTCCAGTAGAGGAAATGGTGATGGGGTGCAGGAAGGGCGGAGATGAGGACGGTGTCGAGGTAAGTGTGGAGGCCTGCGCCTGAGACGGAACCCATTGCGGTATCGTTGGCGTTGAGGGTGAGGGCAAAGGTGTCGGGAGCAAAGATGGCGGTGAGGGAGGTGTCGCCGGAGAGGAAGATGGTGCGTGTGGAGTTAGTCTCGCCGTCGCTCCAGCCGACGAAGTGATAGCCATGGTTGGGAATGGCCAAGAGGCTGACGGAGGAGTCGCAGCCCATGGTGTAACCGCCTTGCAAAATGATGTCGATAGTGCCGCTACCGGGAATGTTGGGAGAGAGATCGAGATGGAAATCGGGTCGGTCATGCAGGGCGTTGTGATAACAGGTCCATGAGTTGTTGTTCATGTAATTGTCGAGGGAACCGCAAGAGAGGACGAAGATGCGGTTGGCGTTGTTTCCGGAGAAGGAATTACAACTGACAGAAGGTGGGTTGTTGGGGAGCATATTGACAGTGGTGAGAGCGGAGCACAGGTCGAAGGCGTTTCCGCCAATGGAAGAGACAAGGCTGGGAATGGTGATTTCTTGTAGCGCGGAGCAGCGGTAGAAGGCGTAGGGACCGATGGCGGTCAGGGTGGGGGGTAGCTCAACTTTGGTAAGTCCAGTACACCTATGAAAAGATCCGTAGCCGATGGAGGTTACACTATATGGAATAGCGATGGAGTCGAGGCTCGTACATCTTTCGAACGCCCAATCGTTGATGGAGGTGAGTCCGTAGCCAAGAGTGAGTGAGACGAGATTCTGGCAGCCGAAGAAAGCATAGGACTTGATGGAGGTGACGCTGTTGGGAATGACGATGGAGTCCAAGCCCGAATTGGAGAAGGCGTAGGAGTAGATGGTGGTTAAGGAGGAGGGGAGGTTTACTTTTCTGAGGTTAGAGGAATTGGCGAAGGCATACTGCCTGATGGTTTGGACTCCGGAGGGAATAGAGGCTTCGGTGGAGTTGCCGATATAGGCGGTGAGGTGGGTTTTTGCACTGTTGGAGTAGATAAAGTCGCCTTCGAAAGTGCCGTTGTGCGTAAGTGCGCCCCAGGGACTACCCGAAGCCGAACCGTTATAGACGATGTTTTTCACGAGATAGAAAGCGTCTGCGTCAATTATTACCACACTGCTGGGGATGTTGAGGGATATGAGTTTGGTGCAGTTGTAAAAGGCTCCACTGTAAATCCAGGTAACGCTACTGGGAATGGTGACAGATTCGAGGTTGATGCAGTCGTAAAACATTTGACCATCGATATCGCTTAGCCCGTATGGAATGGAAATGGAGGTGAGGCTTGTGCAGTTGCGGAAAGTGGCGAAACCAATGAGTGTAACACTGCTTGGAATGTCAATGGAGGTCAATCCACTACAATTCCTGAATGCATTGCTACCGATAGAGGTCAGAGTGTTGGGCAGGATGAATTTTGTTACCATGGAGCAGCCGTAAAATGCTCTGTCCTCGATGGATGTCACAGAATAGTATGTGCCGTTGTACTCCACGCTGCTTGGAATGATGACAGTGTCCGAAAGGTTCGTGTAGGCGGCTACGTCGTAATAGCGATAGGTTAATGCCGCATGTCCATCAAATATGTTGTAACACAGCGTATCACCGCTTGGAGATACGGCCGTGTGGTTGTATGCATGCAGGCTCATTGTGCTGAGCACAAATGCTGCCAGAAGCAGGAATGCCCGGTTGTTCTTAATATTCATATTTCATGGGTACTAAAGTTTTCGACTGCAAAGGTACGAATTTATCCCGACATGGCCAAATAAAAAGATGAGGACATCCTTTACGGGTGTCCTCATCTTGGTGCTAAAACCATGTTTTAGTGCAGGAAAGCCAGCAGGATACCGGCTGCCACTGCCGAGCCCACCACGCCGGCTACATTGGGACCCATGGCGTGTTGCAGCAGGTAGTTGGTCTTGTCGTATTCCAGACCCAAGTTGTTCGACACGCGGGCGGCATCGGGCACGGCGCTCACACCGCTGTTGCCGATAAGCGGGTTGATCTTGTTGCCCTCTTTGAGGAAGAGATTCATAATCTTCACGAAGAGCACGCCGCAGAAGGTGGCCACGATGAAGCTTCCGGCACCGAGACCGAAGATCATCACCGACTTGCCGGTGAGGAATACGGAGGCCTGGGTCGAAGCACCCACGGTGATGCCGATGAGCAGGGTGCAGATGTTTACCACGGCATTGGAAGCCACGTCACTCAGACGCTTCGTGACGCCGCACTCTTTCAGCAGGTTGCCGAAGAAGAGCATACCCAGGAGGGGCAGGCCGCTCGGCACGATGAAGGCGCAGAAGAGCAGGCCGATGATGGGGAAGGTGATTTTCTCCAGTTTGGACACCTGCCGCGGGGGCTTCATGCGGATAGTGCGCTCTTTGGGCGTGGTCATCAGTCGCATGATCGGCGGCTGGATGACGGGAACGAGAGCCATATAAGAGTATGCCGACACGGCGATGGCTCCCATCAGGTCGGGTGCCAACTGCGAACTGATGAAGATGGCCGTGGGACCGTCAGCACCGCCGATGATGCCGATGGCACCTGCCTCATTGGGCATGAAACCGAGAGCCAAAGCTCCCATATAGGCAGCGAAGATGCCCACCTGGGCAGCGGCGCCGATAAGCATCAGCTTGGGGTTGGAAAGCAGCGCCGAGAAGTCGGTCATGGCTCCTATCCCTAGGAATATCAGTGGTGGATACCAGCCGTTCTGCACACCGTGGTACAGGATGTTGAGTACCGACCCCTGTTCGTATATGCCTATCTTCAATCCCGGGTAGAAGGGGATGTTGCCGATGAGCATGCCGAATCCGATAGGTACCAGCAGGAGAGGTTCGAACTCGAACTTGATGCCCAGGAAGATGAACACCAAGCCTATCAAAATCATGGCTATATGGCCCCAGGTCACGTTGGCGAAGCCCGTGTATTCAAGGAACTGCACCAGCTGCGTTGACATGAATTCCATGAAGCCGCCTGTTGCTAAACTAATCATTATCTATAAGTTTTAGTTTTTAGTTTTAGTCTTAAGTTCTTGCCTATGCTTATAACTTAAACTTACAACCTAAACTGTTTATTATCCAATAACAACCAAAATATCGCCCTCGAGGACGCTGTCGCCTTTGCGGACCTTCACTTCCTTGACGGTGCCGTCGCAGTCGGCCTCGATGTTGTTCTCCATCTTCATGGCCTCGAGCAGCACCACGGTCTGGCCCGACTTCACGGTGTCGCCCACGTTGACGAACACGTCGAGGATGGTGCCGGGCAGGGGAGTGGTCACTTTGTTGCCGGCAGCGGCCGGGTTGGCTTTCTGCACCGAGCCGCTGGCGGCGGGAGCCACCTGTGACGCGGTGGCGGCGGGACGCACCACGGGTTTGGGTTTCTGTTGTTTGATTTCCTGATCCACGGTGACGACATAGGGGGTGCCGTTCACGTTCAGTTTGATCTCCTGGCCTTCTACTTCGTTGATTTCCACGTTGTAGTCGTTGCCGTTTATCTTGAGCTTATAGTTGTTCATGGCTTATTTCCTGTTGTTAAAATAATGATTCATATTATAGTATTTGGCATTCCAGGGGGTCCACTCGCGCTCCACCTTCTGGATGGTGATCACGGTGGTCTCCTCGTCGTGCAGCTCGTCGTTGTACAGGTGGATGGCGGCTGCAATGGCGGCATACACTTCGTCCTCTTTGGCGGCGCTGCTGCCGTCGCTGACGGGCTTGATGCCACGGCTCTTCTTGGAAGCCTTGTTCTTGCTCTTCTCCTCAGCGCTCATGATCAGTTTGCCCGATCCGCTGATGAGGAGGAAGATGCACACCAGGGCCAGGAACACCACAGCCACGGCCACGGCGGCGAGGCCGATGCCGATGGGGTCGCTCTGTTTGATTTTCTCCGCCTGTTTGGCCACACGGTAGTGGTGAGACAGGATTTCGCCGTTGGCGAAGGCGTCAAAGTCCAGACGGTGCAGCGGTAGGATGTTGATGTCGTAGCCGTAGGGGTTGCGGCCGGCAATCATCAGCACGCCACCTTCGCGGTGCATGGCGTACATCGGGCTGTTGAACGAGCGGCGGGCCACTTCGTTCATCTCTTTGTCCAGGATAGCCACATAGGCCGAGTCGTTCACCGCCGAAGCCAGCACCAGGATGTATTCGCCCATGGCGCTCACGCTCACGGGGCGCAGGATGTTCTTCAGATCGTGGCGTTTGTGGGTGTTGTCGGTTACAAAGCGGCCCATAGTGTCCAGTTTGCCGTCCACCATGCCCACCAGATGTACGCAGCATTCCACGCTATCGACAGCCACGAACGCACCCAGTTGGGGGGCGAAGCAAGTCTTCACGCTCACGAAATCGACCGACGGGGCCAACTGATGCATCGGGCACCCCTCGTGTTCGGGGGCCGGCTGCTCCTGGGCCACGGCGGTCAGCAAAGTGCAGCTGAGCAGACCTGCCAATAGCATTTTATTAATGGTCTTCATTCTTTTTCAGTTAATTGTAACATCAAAACAGCTTAGTGGATAGTTGGTAGTGGGTAGTTGATAGCATTTGTGAAAAAAAGTGCCACACACTACCCACTCCCTACTAATCACTGCTTACTGTGCTTTCTCGCATTTTTTCTCGCAGGGCTTGTCGCATTTCTTTTCGCAAGCCTTCTCGCACTTTTGCTCGCAAGCTTTCTCGCAGGCCTGGCCTTCGACAGCGGCTTTGGCCTTGCAGCAGTTCTCGGTGCCGTGGTTGGGGCAAGCCTCGCAGTTGGCGGCTTTGCACTCCTCGTTGCACATGCACTCGTGGGTGCAGGTGCTGTCCATGGCGCAATGATGCTCGCAAGCCTCGACGGCGGCCTGGCAGGCGGTGGTGTCCTCGGTCACTTCGGCGGTTTTCTTGCCGTTGCAGGCAACCAGGGCGAACATGGCCACAGCGGCCATAGCGGTAAACAGAATTTTCTTCATTGTTTTGATGTTTTTTTTAATTGGTTAATAAATGAATTGTCGTTTTTCTGCTTGACTACAGCATCCTTGGCTGTTACAGCGGCAGGTTGCAGTGTTTCTTCATCGGCAGGCTGTCTTTCTTGGTCTGCAGGGCCTGCAGGGCGCGGATGACGCGGAAGCGCGTGTTGCGCGGCTCGATGACATCGTCGATGTAGCCATACTTGGCGGCGTTGTAGGGGTTGGCGAACAGGTCGTTGTACTCCTTCTCCTTCTCGGCGATGAACTTGGCTTTCTCCTCGGGGTCGGTGATTTCCTTCAGGGCGCGGCCGTGGAGTACCTCGGTGGCGCCGCTGGCACCCATGACGGCAATCTGGGCCGTGGGCCAGGCGTAGTTGATGTCGCTCCGCAGTTGCTTGCAGCTCATCACGATGTGGGCGCCGCCGTAGCTCTTGCGCAGGGTGACGGTCACCTTCGGCAGCGTGACTTCGCCGTAGGCGTAGAGCATCTTGGCACCGTGGTTGATGAC
>ODAI010702125.1_pt1 | contig 20728 bp, 12 predicted proteins | sample 1539321 | NCBI WGS metagenome assembly ODAI01 (sample SAMN02144231, study PRJEB22623) | gut metagenome | biome: sheep rumen | host: Ovis aries | place: New Zealand
ACATGCTCAACGACCTCGGCCTGAACGCTGAAGACGTGCCGCTATTTGTGGGCGAGGTGGAATACGAGAACATGGGCGGCAGCTGTTCCAGCCACAACCAGCAGGTGGCACGCATCCCATCGGTCATCCCCACGGGACATGTGGTGAAAGCCAACCAGCTGCCAGGAAACGGCACCGACCCTTGGCACTTCTCGGCAAGCGGCTATCGTATCTTCGGACGGCGCTACGCCTTTGAGGCGCTGAAGACAATGGGAATAGCTACGCAGAAGAATCCCGACTACGAGATGCCCAGCAACCTGAAGAAGTTCTTCGGCGTGACCCGCCTCTACGGGGCCGACGTGACCATCAATGTCGGAAAAAGCAAACGCCCCGTTGTGAAGGCGACTTTCGGCGACGGACACACTGAGGACGTCTCAGCCGACGTGACCTTCAGCAGCGACGACTTCGAAGTGAGCAAGGTGGGCGCCTTGAAGAGTTCGGTGGCGAAGAAGGGCATTGTGAAGGCAACTTTCACCGACTTCTGCGGCGATGTGCATACGGCAGACATCAACGTCGAATTTGTTGACCCCGCAGGCATCGAAGCCATTGAAGGCTCGGGAGACGGGAGCCAAGAGGCGGGAGCTGGGAAGGTCTTCAAGCTTGACGGACGCCGCGTAGACGCCAACCATCTGCGCCCCGACATCTACATCAAGAACGGCAAGAAAGTGGTGGTGAAGTAAGGAGTTTTTAAAGAAAACTACACATTATAATTAAAAAAACGGGAAAATATTAGGTTTTCTCGTTTTTTTTGTTTAAGTTTGCAACTCGAAACTAAACGAAATGGGGCGAATTGTGCCTTATTCGCTCCTAAAAAGTGTGTAAAAACCGAATCATAAAACTTAAACAGTGAAATGATGGACTCTCAAGAGAACACCCTGGAACAGGGCAAAATGGAAGTTGAAAACGTAGAAGAAACGACTTCTCAAGTAGAAAACCAATTGGAGGAGACTGCCGAAGTGGTGGCTGAGGAAATAGCAGAAGAAGCCACAGAGGAAGTGGCCGAGGCTGCCGATGCCGCTGAAGAGGTGGCTGAAGAAGCAGTCGAGGAAGTCGCTGAAGTGGCCGAAGAGGCCGCTGAGCCGATTGCCGAGGAAGTGACCGAAGCTGCTGAAGAAGTGGCAGAAGCCGCTGAAGAGGTGGCTGAAGCCGCCGAAGAGGTGGCCGAGGTTGCCGAAGAAGCCAGCGAGCCAGCTGCAGAAGAGGAAGCCCCCAAGGTTTACAAGACGAAAGCTGAAATTCTGGAGCGCGTCAGGGAGATTGCCCATGGCGAAGACGAGAATGTGGACAAAGCCGAAGTCGACCTGCTGAAGCCCCTCTTCTACAAACTGCATATCGCCGAGCGCGAGGCCCAGCAGAAAGAATATCTCGATGCCGGTGGCGACCCTGAAACCTATCAGGTGAGACCCGACGACGAGGAAGAGGCTTTCAAGGCCGAGATGAACGTCATCAAGGAAAAGCGGGCTAAGGTTTTCCAGGCGCAAGAGTCGGAAAAGCAGGACAACCTGAAACGTAAACTTGAGATCATCGAGAAAATAAAGGGAATGGCCACATCGCCCGACGAGGCCAACAGGTCGTTCCAGCAGTTCAAGGAACTGCAGCAGCAGTGGCGCGAAATCAAGGCTGTGCCTGCTGAGCGCGCTAACGAGTTGTGGCGCAACTATCAACTCTACGTGGAGCAGTTCTACGACTTGCTGAAACTGAATAGCGAGGCTCGCGAATACGACTTCAAGAAGAACCTTGAAATGAAAACGCGTCTGTGTGAGGCTGCCGAGAAGTTGGCCGACGAGCCCGACGTCATCAGCGCCTTCCACCAGTTGCAGGAACTGCACCAGCAATACCGCGAGATTGGTCCTGTGGCCAAAGACTTGCGCGAGCAGACTTGGGCACGCTTCAAGGCTGCATCGACAGTCATCAACAAGCGCCACCAGCAACACTTCGAAGGCCTGCGCGCCAAGGAAGAGGAAAATCTGGCTCGCAAGACCGAACTCTGCGAACGCCTAGAGGCCATCGCGCAAGAGGAGAACAAGGGCGCTGGGGACTGGGAGAAGCACACCAAGCAGATCATCGAAATCCAGAACGAGTGGAAGACCATCGGCTTCGCACCTCAGAAGATGAACGTGAAGATCTTCGAGCGCTTCCGCGCTGCATGCGACGACTTCTTCGGACGCAAGGCTGAATACTTCAAGGGCATGAAACAGCGCTTCGCCGAGAACGCCGAGAAGAAGCGCGCACTTGTGGAGAAGGCCCAAGCCCTTCAAGACTCCACCGAGTGGAAGTCGACGAGCGACAAACTCATCGCCTTGCAGAAGGAATGGAAGACCATCGGCATGGTTCCCAAGAAACTGGGCGACCAGCTGTGGAACGACTTCCTTGCCGCCTGCAACAAGTTCTTCGAGGCTCGTAACGCCGCCAACGCCGGTGCTCGTAGCGAGGAGCGCAACAACCTAGAGCAGAAACGCAGCATCATCCAAAAGCTGAAGGAACTGGCCGAAGGCACTGCCGAGGATATCCAAGAGAAGGTTCAGCAGTTGGTCGACGAATACCAGCAAGTGGGCCACGTGCCTTTCAAGGAGAAAGACAAGCTCTATAAGGAATATCACGAGGTGCTCGACAAGCTCTACAAGGACCTGAACATCTCAACGGCCCGCCGCCGTCTGGACAATTTCCGTTCGAACCTGAAGAGTGTGGCCAAGCGCGGTGAAGACGCTCTCGACAACGAGCGCAGCCGACTGATGCGCCGCTACGAGCAGCTGAAGCAGGAAATCCAGACCTACGAGAACAACCTCGGATTCCTGAACGTCAGCTCGAAGAAGGGCAACAGCCTCATCGAAGAGATGAACCGCAAGGGGCAGAAGCTGAAGGACGACCTGCAGCTCACCCGCGACAAAATCAAGGCCATCGACGCCGAGAACGCCGCAGAGGAAGAAGAGGCCTAAGCAGTTCGCTAAATGAAAACTGAAAGATTAATCATCTGAATAACGAAGAAAGCCTGACTCGATTGAGCCAGGCTTTTCTTTTTATGTTGCATGAGCTTAGAAACGCACATCACACTGTTTGCCGTCGTAGTCAACGGTCTTCGTTGTTCCATCGGGCAAAACAAGGGTGAACTTCCGCGACTGGAGCATTCCGGGATAGCTGCCCTTTTGCCCACTGATGGTCAGCGTACGGCTGCGGTCGTTCCACTTGAAGTCTATTGTTGCATAAGCGCCTTTTTCATAATTGTAGCTGTCGCCCTCATCCTCATAGAGGGTAAACTGCCCATCGGCTCCAGGATAGATACGCATCTCGAGGTTGTCCCACGGTTTCTCACCCACATACTGCATCTCGGGTCCGAGAGGCAAAATGCTGCCTGCGCGAACAAACATAGGCACCTCGCCGAGCGTGGTCATCAGTTTCAGGTCCTGTCCGCCCTTGTAGCGTTTCCCTGTCCAGAAGTAGTACCAGTCGGCACCCTTCGGCAGATACTTCGTTGTCTCCTTCGGAGTTGTCAGCGACTGTCCGTCGTTGTTTTGTCCGCCTTCTTCCTTAACGTTTTGACGATTCCAGCCCGTCATGGCATCTGTGCGGATAATCTTCTCCTCGGTGTACTGAGCCTCAACGATGGGAGCAGCAAGGATGCTGTGTCCGAACATGAACTCGTCGGTGGTGTTCCACACTTTCTTGTCGCTGGCGAAGTCGGCAAACAGCGGACGCATGTAGCTGTCGTTATTCGAAGTCACTTGCCAAGCGATGCTATATAAATAAGGTATAAGACGGTAGCGCAGGCGGATGGTCTTCTCGATGATGTCGTAGATGGGTTCACCCTTCTGACCGAACTGCCATATTTCGCGAGGTGCGTCAGCTCCGTGGCTGCGGAAGACCGGACAGAACAAGCCATACTGCATCCAACGCACGTAGAGTTCCTGGAATTGCGGGTTCTTCGGAGCCGAGCCGCTGCCACGCGTGTTGTAGGAGCCGCAGAAGAAGCCACCAATGTCAGTATTGAAGTTGGGGTTGCCTGTCAGCGTGAAGCTCAGTCCTGCAGGCACCTGCTTGCGAAGCATGTCCCACGACGAGTTCACGTCGCCGCTCCACATGTTTGAGCCATAGTGCTGCTGGCCGGCAAACGAAGAGCGCGTCATGATGAAAATGCGCTTGCCACGGTCGTCTTTGCGTTGCGACTGGTAGATACCTCGCACGGTCTCCAGCGGGAAAGCATTGCGCTGCGAGCGCCACGTGCCACCGTAAACCTTATGTTCGTAGTCGCTCTCCCGCGGGTTGAAGAAGTCGGGGTCGGTGGAGTCCATCCACCAGGCATCGGTTCCGTAATCGTAAAGCGTCTTCAGGTATTTCCAATAGATGTCGCGGGCAACAGGACTGAAGGCGTCGTAGACCTTCACACCCGACGGATATTTCATCACCGGAGGCCAGATATGCGAGATGCCACTCTGAGGCCACGTCTCGAAAGGCATGAGCAACCCCTGCTCGTTGAGTTCGCGGAACTGTTGCGTCTGCGGACCGAAACTCGCCCAAATGGAAATCATGAAATGTGCATGCTTGTCGTGAACATTCTTAATCATCTGCTTACCATTCGAGAAGTCCTCGGAAAGGAAGTCCATCGCATTCCACAGATAGTTCGAGCCCCAGTACTGCCAGTCCTGGATGATACCGTCGAGCGGCACCTGCAATTTGCGGTACTGGTCGACGATGCCCTCGGTCTCGCGGGCTGTCTTGTAACGCTCTTTCGACTGCCAATAGCCGTATGTCCACAAGGGGAACATGGGCACGTCGCCCGAGAGGTGGCGCATCTGCGCAATCACGCCGTCGGCCGAGCCGCCATACATGAAATAGTAGTCGACAGCCTCGCCCACCTCAGATGTGAACGACATGCCTGCTGCGTCGTCATCGAACATCGTTGGCGAATAATTCTCCCAATAGATTCCCCAGCCCTTGATGCTTTGCAACACGTTTTGGAAGTCCTCCAAGTTCGACTGTTCCATGCGCTTGTGCTCACCGCGGCGGTTCATCTTTCCGTTCTGGATGGTGCCCAATCCATAGATGGCCTCGTCCTTGTCGAGCGTAAAGGTCTGGCGCACTTTAAATTTCCCTGCATTGTTGCCCGATGTGAGAGGTTCCAACGAATGGCTCTTTTCGCGCAACAGCACCTTGCCCTTTGACGTCAGGAAGGTCACACAGCCAGTCCGCTCGTCGAGCTTGACAGTCAGTTCGCTACTCGAGACAGCGCCGCCACGCTTCTGAAGGGCCACATCTTCCTTCTCGGCCGTGACCACCAGGCTCTTCTGTCCTGCATAGCCATCGTTCTGGCTCTTCACAATGTGAACAATACGGGGCGTGAAGAACTCAATCTTCACACGTTGGGCATAGCCTGCTGTTATCGTCAGGAATGCCAACAAAACTAAGCAAATTCTTTTCATGTTCATTAGGTTTTTATGTTATTGTCTCTTCTTTCAATTCTTGACTTCATCTCACCAGAATCTTCTTGCCATTCTTCACATACACGCCCTTGCGAAGAGGCGAACCGTCGGGCAAACGACGGCCCTGCAAATCGTAGACTGCATCGTCTGATGCAATTTGTTCACGCCGTACAGGAACGATGCCCGAAGCTTGGTCGAGCACGAACGTGCGCTCCACTGTCGGACTCCAATTCGACGACGAGCCTCGCATAATGGCGCGAACGGTCAATGTCCGAGCCGTACTGAAATCCACTTCATCGAGCACGTTCATCCCATTCGCGAACCGACGTGCCTCCGGCTGGAGCGTCCCACTCAAACTTGCAGCCCACGAAACAGGCTGACTGCCGTCGACTGTGAAATAGACGCTGCGATAATTGGTGAACGTCAACACGTCGGCATGCGTGAGCGTATCGACGTCTGCTCCCAGCGGCTGGCCGTTCAAGCGCATCTGCGGCGCCTCCACCTTCGAATACCACCCCCTATCCTTCAACTGTTCGACGAGTATCTCAGAGCGGAACGGGAAATATTCCGTCAGCAGCCGCTGGCGCTCGGGCAGATAGTAATCGTCAACCGTGTAGAGTTTCCCTTGCGACATATAGGGATGCACATCGCGCCGATAGTCTCCCCAACGGGCCGACTCGGCATAGAGCGGTAATGCAATGACATTGTAGAGGCTGTCCCACACCTGCACGACGCGCTCGGGTGTGAGCCACCCTCCAGGAGCGACAAGATGCTTATAAGCCCTGTCCATATATCGATGAAGGAAGTTAGGATTGCGCACCAGCCGGTTCAGTATATAGGTTGGAGCTCCGTTATTAAAATATCCCAGATTGTTCTCTGTGGGCGACCCAAAGATGAGTTCCGAGTCCCAGCACACGAAACGGAACCCACAATCTGCCGACTCGCGGTTGCGGAAAGCATACCAGTTGTGATAGTCCCAGTCTGTGTTTCCGCCATATTGATTAATCAGGATATAGTCGATGAAATTGTCTACGTCGAGCAAGGGCTCCATGCTGTTGTCGGGCTCGCCCGAAGCGTTGCAGCCCGTCAGTTGGAAATAGGCGGCATTCGACGAGGAGGCTTTGTTCACCAACGCCATCATCTCGTCCCACTTCTCCATCGTTCCGTCAGCAGGTTCGATGGTATGGCCAGCGTGGTCTTCCTCCACTTTAATGACGTCGTATTCCGACTTCTTCCCGCCGAAGTTTGATGAACAATAATAGTCGTCCACCCGCTCTGCCAGATTGTAGAGCCCCCAATACATGCCGTTCAGATAAAGATGAACATAGCGCACGCGAGAGGCAGGATGCCCCATCAGGCTCTGCACCGTTCGCGCCCATGTGTCGCGTTCGTATTGTGCACGCTTCCGATTCCCACTATCCCAATGTTGCCAGGCGTTGCCAAACATGCAGCGCAATATCAGCTGGTCGAACTTCTCAGGGCCGTCGGGGCCGAAAATGGGATAATTGAGTTTGCCTGGTCCGAACTCACTCTTGAACATCAGGCGGAACGAATGCTTGGGATTCTTCTCGGCCAACCTGCTGTGACCTCCATGCAACTTGATGCCACAATTTACGGTCAGATTCAAATTATCGTCGTCTCCTCCGAACATTTCCATCGAAACATGTCGCTCCCATCCGCGCCCAATACCGTCGCCGACAGGCGTTCCCGTATAGATATAAATGCCCCCTTGGGCAGAGTCGGGAATATGGCTGAACAAGCCGTCGCGGTCGGTCACTACCGACAAGGTTGGAATAGCCGTCAGCCCTTGCCGAATCTTCTTGGCCAACTTGGCATTCGACGTCATTTCGGGGTCCATCTCATAATCAGCCTCAGCCGTCCCCCAAATATCGGTAAACTCGCCCCATGTGTCGGGGTAGCCTTCGGGATTGTTCGACTGCCGCAGCACATCGTCGAGGAACAGATAAGTGGCTGTAGAAACAGGCGACACGCGAGCTTCGTCTTTGAAAGCTGCCGCCCTAAGAATAGTGTTGCCTTTCACGCAAAGCGCCCCCTGATAAAGCGTGCTCAAGAAGGTTGGCTCGCTGCCGTCGAGCGTATATCGAATCGCCAAGCCGCCTTCCTGCCCATCACCCGCTTGGGAAATCGACACCTCGAAAGGCGAGTCATAGAAACCATGAGGTTGGCTGAATGCTACCGCATACTCCTGTGCGCCGACGGAAAACGACGCAAAGAGCAACAGCATAAGAAACAAGCACCTCCTCGTTTCATCAAAAGGCACAAAGTTTTTTCTTTGATTCATTTCTCTGCAAAGATACAACAAAAAATTGAATTGAAGTGACAAACCGAAGCAAAACAAAACGAATAGAAAACAAATTGACACATATACAAAACGACCACTATGTTTCCATCCACCCCATTCAAACTTTCAAGAAATGGAAAATACCCACCAAATTCCTTTACAATTTCTTGTCGACTTGCACTCGCATTCCAGCTCAGAAACAGCTGCTGATAATCGGTTTTTGCCCTCTTTCCCCTCCACTTTTGAGGAGTGGTTTTGCAAGAAGCGGCATCTGAGGGTGTCAGATGTGGCATCTGACGCGCTCACTTGTGGCATCTGACGGCCTTAGAAGCCACATCTGACAGCCTCAAAAGCCACAAGTGACAACCCAAAAGCGTCGCTTTGACAAGTCGGCAAAATGTAAGAAAAACGGAAACGGTTGATTTTCAATCACTTGCAAAAACGTCATTTTTTGGCCATTTTTCCACCAACATCTCGTTCACTTCAAACGAGAGCCCGTTTTTAGGGCCTAAAATTCGGAATTTATTTGACAAAAGAAAGAGACTTTGCTGATAAGGAAAAGGAAACAAAAAATCGCCAACGGCCTCGTGGTCATTGGCGATTCATGAGGTTGGGGTACCCGGACTCGAACCAGGAAAGGCAGGACCAGAATCTGCAGTGTTACCATTACACCATACCCCAATGCCTTTTTGCCATCATTTCTGATTTGCGGTTGCAAAGGTAGCTATTTTTTTTGAACTACAAACATTTTCGGGAAGAATTTTGCAAAAAAAATCAAATTCATCTCGTTTTTTCATGTTTTTCGGATATTTAGACGTATCTTTGTAGCTATATTTGAAAAAAGAAGAATTCAAAAAATAAATATCATCTGAATGAAGCAAACAACAAGATTGGTGGAAGCCATTACAAAGGGAATACAAGAAAAGAAAGGACAAGACATCGTTGTGGCCGACCTGACTGGCATCGACGGCACAATAGCCAATTACTTCGTCATCTGTCAAGGCAATTCGCCGACACAAGTGGAAGCTATCACCGAGTCGATTGGTGAAGTCGTCCGCACAGAAGCCGACGAGAAACCGATGGGCGTTGTGGGGCTGGGGCTCTCGCAATGGGTGGCGATGGACTATGGAGACGTGCTGGTGCACATCTTCGTGCCTGACGCTCGCGAATTCTACGACTTGGAGAATTTGTGGGAAGACGCTCAGCTGACACACATTCCAAATCTCGACTGACCACGTCTGTCTAATCTTTGAAACAAATAAACAATTAGGACAAACCAAACAATATGGACAATAATAAGAACAACCAACCGAAGATGCCGCGTTTCAACATGAATTGGATTTACATCCTCATCATTGTTTCGCTGGCGCTCTTCTTCCTTTCTGATAGTGGAAACGCTTTGGCTACAGCCTCGGGAAGCGCTATGAAGCAGGATGCAACCTACACAAAATTCAAGGAGTATGTAGAGAAAGGATACGCCGACAAGGTGGAGGTGAACACTTCGGAGAAGACCTTGAAGATGTTCGTAACTGCCAAGCACATACGCGACGTGTTTAACATGTCGGTGGAGCAAACTGGCGCCAAGCCCTATGTGAATGTGGAGTTCGGTTCGGTGGACGAATTGGAGAAATACCTGACCGACCAGCAACAAAAGGGCAAACTGAAAGACTTCGACTACGACAATAAGAAGAGCAACGGAATATGGGACATCCTCATCAGTTTCGGACCCATCATCTTCTTTATTATACTATGGATATTCATCATGAACCGCATGGGAAGCGGTGGCGGTGGAAGCGGCGTGTTCAGCGTTGGCAAGTCGAAAGCTAAGATGTACGAGAAAGGCAACGACTTGGGCATCACGTTCAAGGATGTGGCCGGACAAGCTGGCGCCAAGCAAGAAGTGCAGGAGATAGTTGAGTTCTTGAAGAATCCTAAGAAATATACCGACCTCGGTGGTAAGATTCCAAAGGGCGCCTTGCTCGTTGGACCTCCGGGAACAGGTAAGACTCTGCTGGCAAAAGCTGTGGCTGGCGAGGCTGGCGTTCCGTTCTTCTCGATGTCGGGTTCCGACTTCGTGGAAATGTTCGTTGGTGTAGGTGCGAGCCGCGTGCGCGACTTGTTCCGCCAAGCAAAGGAGAAGTCGCCTTGCATCATCTTCATCGACGAGATTGATGCTGTAGGTCGTGCCCGTTCGAAGAACCCAGCTATGGGTGGCAACGACGAGCGAGAGAACACGCTGAACGCCCTGCTCACAGAGATGGATGGCTTCGGAACGAACAGCGGAGTCATCATCCTGGCCGCAACAAACCGTGTGGACATGCTCGACAAGGCTTTGCTTCGTGCTGGTCGTTTCGACCGTGAAATACATGTAGACCTGCCCGATTTGACAGAACGCAAGGAAATATTCCAAGTGCATCTGAAGCCTTTGAAGACCGACTCCACACTCGACATCGACTTCCTGGCCCGTCAAACGCCCGGATTCTCAGGCGCCGACATTGCCAACGTCTGCAACGAGGCCGCCCTGATTGCAGCCCGACACGATGCTGCGACAGTCAGCAAGCAGGACTTCTTGGATGCTGTCGACCGAATCATCGGTGGTTTGGAAAAGAAGACCAAGGTGATGACGGCCGCCGAGAAGCGTTCCATCGCCCTTCACGAGGCTGGCCACGCAACTGTCTCGTGGTTCTGCGAGCATGCTAACCCACTCGTAAAAGTGTCAATTGTGCCGCGTGGACAAGCATTGGGAGCGGCTTGGTATTTGCCCGAAGAGCGACAAATCACCACCAAAGAGCAGATGCTCGACGAGATGTGCGCGCTCTTGGGAGGACGCGCCGCTGAGGAACTCTTCACCGGACACATATCGACTGGTGCGATGAACGACTTGGAACGCGCAACGAAGAGCGCATTCAGCATGATTGCCTATGCAGGAATGAGCGACCGGTTGCCCAACATCTGTTATTACAACAACCAGGAATACCAGTTCCAGCGTCCCTATTCGGAAACCACAGCGAAGGTTATCGACGACGAGGTATTGAAGATGATTAACGAGCAATACGACCGAGCTAAAGAACTGTTGACCAAATACAAGGAAGGCCACAACGAGCTCGCCGAACTGCTCATCAAGCGCGAGGTGATTTTTGCTGAAGACGTCGAACGCATCTTCGGCCCACGTCCGTGGATTAGCCGCTCTCAGGAAATCATCGAAGAAAACGAGGCTCTTGCTCAAGCCAATGCGCCCAAGTTGGAGGACATGCCCGAGGAAGTGCGCAAGGCACAAGAGGAATTTGAGAGAGGAAAGGATGAAGAGGCTAAGAAGGAAGATGACTCGCATGCTGAACACTCAAATGAGTCGACAAAGGATGAAGGATGAAGAATGAAAGAATAAGCGATAAACACTATGAGCGACAAACTTAAAAACTTCATAACACGAACCATAACAGGAGTGCTCTTCGTGGCAGTCATGGTGGTGGGCATCTGTTTTCGTGGAGATGCTATGATTCTGTTGTTCTCTATCATAACGGGTCTGACCCTATGGGAATACACAGGACTGGTGAACGAGATAAAAGGGGTGAGCATCAATCGGTTCATCTCTACGGCGGCTGGCGGCTATCTGTTTCTTGCCTTTGCGGGATACTGCGCAGCCATTGTGCCGTCGGCTGCTTTCATCCCATACCTCCTGACGGTCGTCTATCTGTTTGTCAGCGAACTCTACACCAAGAACGAGAATGCCCTGCACGATTGGGCCTACACCATGCTTGGACAGATGTATATCGCCCTACCCTTCTCAACGATTAACATACTGGCTTTCCAAGCCAATCCCACCGACGGCAATGTGGCATACGTTTGGCTGTTGCCCATGAGCATCTACGTGTTCCTTTGGGTGAACGACACCGGTGCCTATTGCACAGGCTCATTGCTCGGTCGACACAAGTTGTTCCCAAGAATCTCACCGGGAAAGTCGTGGGAAGGTTCCATCGGTGGAGGCTTGTTAGTACTCGCCGTAGCGGCCCTTATCGGCTGGTATGAAAACCAGTCGGGCGCATCAACCATGAACATCCTCGAGTGGATGGGGCTCGGACTTGTCGTCGTTTTCTTCGGCACATGGGGCGACCTTGTGGAATCGCTCTTCAAACGCACACTGGGCATTAAGGACAGCGGTGACATCCTTCCCGGACACGGAGGAATGCTCGACCGTTTCGACTCTTCGCTCATGGCCATCCCAGCTGCTGTGGTCTATATCTACACATTGTCACTTTTCTAAGGTCATCAACCTTCACCTTATCGCTCTTACCATATGAAACGATTCCTTATTGCCTTAACCCTCTGTGCCTTGCATTGCTCGTTCTGCGTGGCACAATCCAAACCCGTGAAACAATGGGGACAGCTGCAAGTGCGCGGTGCTCAACTCTGCGACCAACAAGGTAATCCCGTCGTATTGCGTGGTGTGAGCCTCGGATGGCACAACATCTGGCCGCGATTCTATAACAAGAAAGCCGTGCGCACGCTGCATCACGACTGGAATGCGACCGTTGTGAGGGCTGCGATGGGGGTGACGACTGTGGAAGACAACTATCTCGACAACCCGCAATTTGCCCTGCAATGCATCGAGCCCGTGATAAAAGCTGCCATCAAAGAAGGCATTTATGTCATCATCGATTGGCACGCCCATGAGATGCACACCCAGAAGGCAAAGGAATTCTTCAGTCAGATGGCTCAGAAATATGGGAAATATCCCAACGTCATCTATGAACTCTACAACGAACCTGTAGAGGATTCATGGGAAAGCTTGAAGCAATATGCATCGGAAATCATTACTGAAATCCGCCGCTATGATCCCGACAACATCATCCTGATGGGTTGCCCACATTGGGACCAAGACATTCATCTGGTGGCAGAAAGCCCTCTCACGGGCGTTTCCAACGTGATGTACACGCTCCACTTCTATGCCTCCACCCACAAGGAATACCTGCGCGACCGCATGGAAGAAGCTGCCAAGCGCGGCCTTCCCATCTTCGTTTCAGAGAGCGGAGTGACCGAAGCATCGGGCAATGGAAAGATTGACCCCGAATCGCAACATCTGTGGATCGACCGTATGGAGAAACTGAAAATCAGTTGGATTTGCTGGAGCATCAGCGACAAAGACGAGTCGTGCTCCATGTTGCTTCCTCGTGCAACCGCCACAGGCCCTTGGGCAGAAGACGTCATCAAACGTTCGGGCAAACTGACACGAGGATATCTGCAGAAATACAACAAATAAAAATAAAGACCGCACCTGATGGGATGCGGTCTTCGTTTGTTTTTAGCGGCTTCTCTATTTCTCGTCAACATCTTCAAAGAATCCGCCGACGGGCATCTCCTTGCAACAGCTTAAAAAAGAGTTGTATCTCATGCGTGCCTTTCTCTCACGGGCGAACATGTTCTCCGTACCCGTTGCATCTCCTCCGAAATCGAGGTGTTCATCAATACTCATAGATTGTGCCATTCCCTTCACGTCCAGATTATCCGTTCCAATCAGCGTGAACGTCCATTTTTGCTCCTTCAACTTCTCAATCAGGTTCTTCACCATCTTCAGATTCCACTCTCCTGAGCAGTTCTCATAGCCGTCTGTGATGATGGTCACCAGCACGTTGTCATCGCTTCCCACTTGTGCATTCAGCTTGGAAACAGTCTTGCCAATTGCGTCGTACAAGGGAGTGGCAGCGCAAGGATTATAGTCTTTCCATTTCAAATCGTGCGTGTCTTTTGCCAAAGCATCGTTGAAATGCCACTTCATGTGATCGCTGTCGAACGTTACAAGTGTGACATGCTGTTCTGTATCAGGAAACTTCTCCTGCATTGCCCTCACGGTGGAGAGAGTTTCGTTCATGCCAGAGAATGCCTGCTTGCGGATAACCGACATTGATCCGCTCTCGTCTACGATAATCAAATTGAATACTTTTTTCATTGTCTTTTATTGTTTAAAGTGAATACTATTGTTAATTGTTAGTTGCAAATGGTCCATTTGTTTGCCTCTTTATTATCTTTAAAGACGATAATGAAAAAAAATTAAGGCAATGATAGAATTTTTTTTTATCTTTGCAATAAAAACCTACTAACAATGCTCAGCGACAACGAAATCATTGAGGGATTCCGCAGAGGAAACAGCGGTATCATCAAGCGGTATTTCTACGAATACTGCCAAGTGGCCTATAACATGTTCGACCAGAAATACCAACTCAGCAAGAAGGAGAATCTCGACTTCATGTCGCTTTCCCACCAATACGCCCTGTACCTGATGGAACACGACTGGAAGCCGTTGTTAGACCGTTCTCCGTCAGTCTCTCTTCGCACATGGATGATCAACGGATTCCGATTCATTGTGCTCGATGCCCTTAAATGGTACAAGCGCGAATACGGCTCCCTGACCTACGAAGACTATCTGAAATCGTTCGACACCAGCCAGGACTTGAGGTTGAACTTCAACAAAGCCATCCTTGAACTCTGCGACACGATGGATCTTGACAGGACTGCGAGAGTCATTCTCACGATGCTCCTTGTCAACGGATTCAAAGCGAAAGAGGTGGCTGCCCAAATGGGTGTCACGCCTGCAGCCATTTCTCAACGATACAACACCTTGAAGGAAAACATCATCGCGCCCTACTTCAAGAAAAACTTCGATATGGACTTCGATATGCCAGAGGTGATGCAACCAGAGGCAGCAGTCTTCGAAGAAGCAATGCCGACATCAGTTCCGAGCGGCCCATCTTATGGCGGTTCGCCAACAGAAAGACGCAAACAAGGCCGTCTCAGATTCAGCATTCTGCACAAATGTCAAGAGAATATGTCTATGGAAAACAGAAGAACAACAGCACCTTTCATACAAGAGCTGGCACCTGGGGAGATTTTTGTTTTTGGTAGCAACCTGAGAGGAATGCACGGGGGCGGTGCTGCATACATCGCCTACCGCAAGTTTGGAGCCATCATGGGGCAAGGCGTTGGATTGCAAGGGCAAAGCTACGCCATCCCCACTATGCAAGGCCCTGTGGAAACCATCAAACCTTATGTGGACGAGTTCATCGACTTTGCCAAGCAGCATCAGGAACTTACATTCCTCGTGACAAGAATAGGATGTGGAATTGCAGGCTTCACCGACAGTCAAATCTCCCCACTCTTCGAGGAAGCACACAACATCAAGAACATCGTACTCCCTAAAGGATGGTAATTGGGGTGGCCTACTCCACTACCAACTCGATGTCCTTGCGTTGCTTCTCTTTTGGTTTATCGGCCGGATAACCGATGGGAATCAGCACCGTTGGCTCTTCGTTGGCAGCCAACGACAACACGCGCTTGCAACGTTCCACATCGAAGTTGCAAACCCAGCAAGTGCCCAATCCTTGTTCGGCAGCAGCCAGACAAAGGTGCTCCACAGCAATCGCCACATCGATGTCTCCATGTTGCTTCCCGTCGCCACGAACCCACTCTTCATCGTGAAGCACAGAGGCCACGATATAGAGGGGAGCCGATCGAAACCACTCGCGCTCGTAGCACTCCTGGAGCCCCTTCCGCCCTTCTTCAGAGCTGATGATGCGGAAACGCCAAGGTTGTTTGTTACAAGCCGAAGGAGCCAGCCGAACGCACTCCATCACATACTCCAGTTTTTCTTGCTCAACGCTCTGCGGCTGATAGCTGCGGCAGCTGTATCTGCTTCTTACCAATTCCAAAAAATCCATAGTTCTCTTTATTATATTAATGTATTTTCGCCTACGTTGATGAACATAGACGTCACAAAGTTACAAAATTCTAACGACAATCCCCAAATTTCAGCTTCAGAAACTCACGCCGATTATTCAGTTACCGTCGTCTCAACACTTCAAAAGAAGCCGATTTTGTCAAATAAATTCTGAATTTTCGGCCTTAAAAACGCATAGTTTTTTGAAGTGAACAAGATTGGGGTGCGAAAACGACTAAAAAACGCTATTTTTATAAATGGCTACTAATCAGAGACTTCCGTTTTCTTTACATTTGAAAGCTGCAGAAAAACGATGCTTTGCGGTTGTCATTTGTGGCTTTTGAGGCCGTCACACATAACATGTAAGGCCGTCACTTGCCACAAGTGAGCACGTCAGACATAACATCTGACAACCTCAGATGCCACAAGTGACAAATCAACAACACAAAATTGGAAGAGAGAAAGCGCAATATTGGCTCAGTTTTACATATTTCCAATCTGGAACGAACGTAAAAGCCGATAGAATTTGTTAAGATTTTTCGCTTAAAGTAATGCTTTATTTAAACTCGAAAAGGCTGGTGAAGCCCGTGATGTCGAACACTTGTTTCAAGTCGCTGTTCAAACCTGTGATATAGACATGACTGCCTTTAGGCTTGGCTGTCTTCAACAAGCCGAGGAAGAGTCGCAAACCGCTGGATGAAATATACTGAAGTTGCGAGCAATCGAGTATGATGTCGCGCCCCTCACAATCGTAAAGAGGTCTCATTTCTTGTTCGGTTTTGGCGGCAGCTGACGTGTCGAGCCGACCTTGCAGTTGTGCGACAAAATTCTCGTTTTCAATTTGGATAATTGTCTTCATTCTCTCTTCTTATTGATGAAAAAAATAAATGCCTAACGCTATGTTAGGGACAAAGTTAGGAAAAAAGGGAGAAGGTTGCCCGATTGTTCATGAAAAATTAGTGATTTTTAACTCATGTGTAAGTCGGCAATCAGTTTTATTTCGTAAATTTGCACGATAAAGTAGGCAATTGACAATGAATTGTAAATTCATTATTGCCAATTGAGATTAAGGAGAGATGACAGACATCATACTTTCGAGCTTCCTCAGTCTGTTTGCCTTATTCGGCAAAGAGGAAGGAGTTGATGAGTCACGGGCACGCAGAATGCTTGTGAGTTATTTGCGTCATCACTTCGGAATCAGGAACACGGGCGGGTATGTGGACTTCTACTCCGACATGCTGAGCGCGTATGAGTTGCGTGACGACCTTGACGAGAATGCCGTTGTGGCGTCTATTTGCGACAACTTGCAAGGCAAAATCCGCAAGGAGGAGGGCTGGATGTTGCTGTTGCGTATCATGGAGTTCTGCGGCACGAACACCAACCATCCGATGTTCAAGACGATGGCTGAGAAGTTCGACGTTCCCGAAAAACTGTTCAACGACTATGTTGACTTTGTTGAAGGAAAGGAGTCGGAAAACGTGCTGATTTTGCGGCCTGACGGCTTTGCTGGCGAGCTGAAGACGTTGCAAATCGAAGAAAAGGGCGGCGAAAAACTCGTGTTCACCTACAACGGAAGCGACAGAGTGTTGCTGAACGACGTTCCTGTGCTTCCCGGCGCCTATCAGGTGTGGCTGCAGAGCAGCGTCTTGAAGGGCGTGAGCGGCAAGCCGTTCTATTATTCTTCCGTGATGGCAGAATACAGTCGCAGGACGAAGAATGGCGAGCATAGCGAAGAGAACCGTGTGGTGTTCTGCGGAAGGGACCTCGAGTACCGTTTCCCAGGCAGCGACAACGGACTTCACAACATGAGCTTCACGCTGCATGGTGGCGAACTGACGGCCATCATGGGCGGTTCGGGAACTGGAAAATCGACGCTGCTGTCGATTCTGAACGGAAGTCTGACACCCGACGAGGGAAGCCTGACGATGAACGGTGTCACCATCGTGACTGCCCAAGGGGGAATGGAGAACGAAGGCGTGAAAGACTTGATTGGCTATGTGCCGCAAGACGACTTGCTGATTGAGGAACTCACCGTTTATCAGAATCTGTACTATACCGCGAAACTGTGCTTTGCCTCCCTGAGCGAAGAGGAGATAGAAGAAAGGGTGATGAGGACTTTACGGGACCTCGACCTCGAAGGTGCTAAGGACCTGAAGGTGGGCTCGGCCATCAACAAATTCATCAGCGGCGGACAACGCAAGCGTTTGAACATTGCGCTGGAGCTGATTCGCGAGCCTTTGGTGCTGTTTCTCGACGAGCCAACGTCAGGTTTGTCGTCATCAGACACCGAGCGGTTGATGAACCTGCTGAAAGAACAAACTTGCAGGGGAAGGCTGATCGTGCTGACCATCCACCAGCCGTCGAGCGACGTTTATAAACTGTTCGACCGCCTGTGGTTGCTGGATCGGGGTGGCTATCCCGTTTTCGACGGAAACCCGATTGACGCCATCACCTATTTCAAGGAAGCTGCGGGATATGCGGACGCTGAAACAAGTGCTTGTCCGACGTGTGGGAATGTGAATCCCGAAATCATGCTGAACATCATCGAAGAGAGGTTAATCAGCAGCGGTGGTGAGACTTCGGACGAGCGGAAGATGTCGCCGCAAGAGTGGCACGAACTCTATTTGAAGAGAAGACCAGCTCCCCAGCCTCTCACAACGAAGGATGAGGGTATCTCAAACTTCTCCAAGCTGAAGAAGCCAAGCAAACTGGAGCAGTTCTTCATCTTCTTGAAACGCAACTTGAAGACGAAGGTCACGAATTTCCAGTATCTGAGCATTGCTTTGCTGGAGGCTCCCGTGCTGGCTGTCATCTGCGGATTGCTTACACGATACGCCCCGAACGAGGGCTACAGCGTGATGGAGAACAAAAATCTGGTGAGCTATCTCTTCATGTCGGTGATTGTGGCAACTTTCATCGGAATGAGTGGCAGCGCTGAAGAAATCATCAAAGACCGTGCCCTGCTGAAGAGGGAGAAGTTCCTTCATCTGTCGTATGGCAGCTATATCTGGTCGAAGATTGTCCTGATGGCAGGCGTGTCTCTCATTCAGACGTTCCTCTTCATCGTGATAGGTAACTACATCATGGGGATTCACGGACTGTTTGGCACTTGGTGGTTGATTCTGTTTGTGACGGCTTTTCTCGCTAATCTCACGGGATTGTTGCTGTCACAATGTCTGAACTCGATAGTGGCGATTTACATCAGCATCCCCCTCTTGCTGATTCCCCAGATACTGCTCTGCGGTTTGGTGGTCAGCTTCTCGGACTTGACACCCAAGAGCACTACGGGAAACGTGCCCTTGATAGGCGACTTGATTCCTTCGAGATGGAGCTATGAGGCGCTGGCGGTGACTTCATATACCGACAATGCTTACGAAAAGCCTTTCTTTGAGATGGACAAGGCCCGACAAGAGAATCAGTTCTACAACGTGGGATTCCTGAAAGAACTTCAGTCGCAGCTTGAAACAAAGAGGGATGAGGAAGAACACGGGAAGCCTGTCAATCCTGCTCATATGAGGGTGATTCGCACAAATCTGCCGATTCTGACTTCGTTCTGCGAGATAGAACCCTATACGGGAGACGGCGACTATGAAAGCCTGAATGAATACATGAAGAAGGCTGAGAGCATTCTGGCGAAACGCGGCAACGAATGGACGCTGAAAAAGGACACGATGGTGGCTGGCTTTGTGAACCGGCATGGAAAAGAATGGTTCCTCGACTTGAAAAGGAATAACTACAACTTGAAGTTGGAGGAATTCGTGACAGGGGCAACCGAAGGCCGCCTTTACGACATCGTTGACGACCATATTGTGCCACATAGTGGCATAATTTACCTGACGCCATACAACAAAATGGGGCGTGCTCCGTTTTATAGTAGTGAAAAGATACTTGGCAGCTGGCACGTCAAGACGTTGTGGTTCAACATCGGCGTGCTCCTGCTGATGGCCGTGATAGCTACGGTTCTGCTACTTACCGACTGTCCTGGAAGATTCATGAGAAAAGACAATTGACAATCAAATATCAACAATCAATTAATAATTAACAACAAAAACCAAAACAAAATGAAAAAACTATCGATTTTCGCTGTGGCATTAGCAGCATTGGCTTTCACAGCATGTGATGGCAACAAGAGTGCAAAAACTGAGGATCAGGCTGCTGTGAAAAGCTTCGAGCAGGAACAGGTGGAAGCCAAGATCAAGATGGAGATTGACAGCCTTGCTGCCGAGATTGGCAAGTTGAAGGACCTCCCCATCGTGCAAGAAGGTGGCGCCGTGAAGCTGACCGACCAGGAGAAGCAGGTGAAGCCCGACTATCTGCTGAGTGCAGCTGTGGCTGAAAACGCCGCTACTCTGGCTGAGAAATATCGTATGCTCAGCGCTCTGAGCGTGGACAAGAACATCGCTGCCTTGTACGGCATGCCTACTGACGAGTACCAGACTGCGATTGCCAAACTGGTGGCTGACATCGACGATCCTTCGTTCAAGGAGGTTGAGGACACTGCTTCCATCTTCAAGGCTGGCCAGCAGCTCTACACCGCTATGGAAAAGAACGGCCGCATCAACAACTACTGGCAGTTGGTAGCTGCTTCTCTGGTGGAAGAAATCTATGTGATGTCGCAGAACTCTGACAAGTTCATCACCGCTTTTGATGATAAGGCAGCATCTGAAGTCACCTATCGCATCGTTCTTCTGTCCGACGCCGTTTCTCGTCTGACCGAGTATGATCCCGAGTTCGAGCCGGTTGCAAAGGCCATCGAGTCACTCAAGCCGCTGAACGCTGAGACTGTTGACCAACTGAAGACTCAGCTTGCTGAAGCTAAGGACAAGATTGTTGAGGCACGTAACAACCTCATCAAGTAATCCCGAATTCATCACACAAAACAAATAGGGTCCGTGCAAACGCTGCACGGGCCCTTTTGTATATCAATAAAATTAGTAGGGCTGGTAGCTGCTGCCCCCTTCAGAGGCGTTAGGGCAACTGCTGTATCATTCCCAATGTTAAGGTGGCTTTTCTGTTGTGTGACAATTGGGACAAATGACAGTGCGTTTTTTGCACGCTAAGCTCCCCTCCGAAGGCGAGGATGCTCAAAGTTGCCCGGAAGCGGGTTCTCAAACTAGTGGTTTTCCAGCTAAAAATAGAGATAGAAACATCTAAATCTATCTATACATCTATACATATAATATATATAATAATAATATATATGTTAATATATATACAATTAATATTAATTATTATTAAATAATTATTTTAAGTAATTGATAATCA
>ODAI011093672.1_pt1 | contig 20728 bp, 23 predicted proteins | sample 1539321 | NCBI WGS metagenome assembly ODAI01 (sample SAMN02144231, study PRJEB22623) | gut metagenome | biome: sheep rumen | host: Ovis aries | place: New Zealand
ATAATGCTTTCTTATCATCGCCAAAAGCTTTAGCTAAATCCTTATTATGAAGAGCATAATATTCTGGATTAAATACTAATGAATAATCTACACCTTGATAAATATATCTAGGTTCTTCGTCTGTTGTTGGAGTTGGTGCAATATTAACAATTCTGCTTAGGAAATTTTTCCAACCATCATTGTTAGCTGTTGCCCAATAAGCAGGACAAGCTTTACCTGTTACATCAAAATGACGAATAACATTTGTAATAGGTATATTATATTTATTCATTAGTTCTATTGTTAAAGCTACAACATTTGCTAAAGTAGCTTCAGAAACATCATATTTGCCATTTTTATTAGTATCGCACATTTCAATACTTATAGAGTTGGCATTTGTACATTTACCATAATAAGTAGCACCACCAGTTTGTTTATAGTTACTATAACGCTTTCCACCAACAGAATAAGCAATGTATAAGTCAGGAACACTGCAAGTAATTGAATCATCATCTACGAAATAGTGAGCGGAAGCTCCTCTATAAGATTTGAAAAATCTAGCATTACTTTCATCATGGTCACCATCATTAGCTGTATAATGAATAACTATATATTTAATTTTACTAGCAGCTCTCTTTTTGCCATAGTTTTTTGGATTTGCATAATCCACTTTTAATTTATACATTAACATTCTCCTCTCTTGTATATAAAAAAACAAGGTTATTCGCCTTGTTTTATTCTTTCTAATGCCTTTTTTATTTCATCATAAGTTGCCAAATAGCCAACCGTTTTTTGAAATGCTTCAGCAAGCCTGTCTATTTCACCTTGTTCTGATAATCTATCTATTAATGCTTGCTCTTCAGCAGCCTTCTTACCCATTATGTACCCTAAGTAATAACAAACTGTAACTATAAGAAATGTAAATAAAATATAGGCTATTGTAAAACAAATTTTTACCATAGTTTTTTCTCCTAAAATTTATTAGTATATATAAAAATCTCTGGTTTTTGTTCTTTCGTCAAGTTCTTAATATCTCTTTTAAGATTTTTATTTTCTACTTCAAACTGACTAATTCTATGAGATAGCTCTATAATCATTTTTCGTAAGCCTCCCTTGGTACAAGATGCGGACATCCGCATTCTGGACAATATACCTTACGTATAGTTATAAAACTCATTAAATTCTTATTATAATCAGTTTGTTCTGTAACAGTTATAATGTCTGAATAATCATAGCGATAAGTGCAAGTGCAAAGTGGACATCTTACTGTTTCTACTTTTTCTTTCATTTTTCCTGATTTAAGTATTTCCATCCTTTTCCACCTTTTACTTATAATTTATCACCTATGAAGTTCTCATTTTTGTCATAGTAACTTACAGGGTCTTTTCCTGGAAGTTCATTCTGCATATCTTTATATGCTTCTTCTCTGTTGTTATAGAAATATTGATGATAGTCATATCTATTCATATATTCTGCGGGAAAGATACCATGCATTTCATTATTGATATAATGTAATACATAATCAGTTTTTGAAGCAAAGCCTTTCTTTTCCCAGTCATCGAAAGTAAATCTATAATCATTACAGCTATCTCGAATCATATCTTCAAAATGTAAAAGGTCATCATAATCTAGGACATATTTTGTAACAGACCTTTCCACGCGATACACAGCGACTTGATTATTTTTATCTTTTCTTTTATGTAGTAATTCAATAAATTCTTCTCTTGTCATACCTCTAGTATCTACTCTACCTTGAGGGGTTAACCTTTCTCTCATTAATATATCCTTCTTTCTTTATTTAATAATATGAGGGTGGGGATTTGCACCCCACATGATTCTTCAATCGGCAAATATGATTTCACGTGCTGTATAAGAATCTCTTGAAATCGTTTAACGTCTACCTTATTCCGCCACCTCATTAACAGAATACGCTACTGGCATGGTGACCAGTAACGTACCAGTACATCCTCCCACAACATGGTGGGTGATTAATATTAGTCTAGTGTTTTATCCCTATAAACTACTAACACAAAGGTCGACTAAGCTAGGTTGGTATCGAACCAACTTCTCTAGACAAGGAGCCTTGTTAGGCTAAATATTATTTCATTTTTTCTGCAATTCTTGCAATCTTACTACGATAAATGTTCTGTAAGTCTATCTGACTATAAATATCCTCACCCTTAAAAGCATTTATCATTTCACGCATACCATTATCAAATTCATAGATAGACATATCTAATTGTTCTTGCCTATCACCATCAATGATAATTTTTGTATCTTCACTAGTTCTTTGTAACAATAGACGAAGTAAATCAGAAGTTAAGTTCTGACTTTCAAGTACATAAACACCACAACGAGGTGGAACTTCATATCCTCTAGCATCTGCGGCAGGGATAAGTTCTAGTTTACCTTCCTCTATAAGACGCTCTACTTCATACATATCACCAAATTTACTAGCAAGTACATGACCAACCTGAGTTGATAAAAGTTTCTCAAGTGCGGTGCCCGGGTAGAACCCAAGCTTGGCTGCGTTACGTGCGGCTACCGGGTTGCAGAATACAATTATTTTATCTATCTCCCCAGCGTCGAGTTGAGCGAATAAATATCCCAAAGCGAGATATGTTTTACCCGAACCCGCCGGTCCGCCAAGTAAAGTAACCTGTGATGTTACTAAAGCATCCATAGCAAGTTGCTGGTATATATCGTCTTTATAAGGTTTAATCTCACCAAATAGTTTAGAATTAAAAGTATGATACTTTACCTTCTGATATTTGTTATTAAACCATTTATATTTATCAATTACTTTATTTTCTTCATCCTTAATAATAAGGTATTGATTTTCTAATAGAGAATAAATATTCTCATTATCTTGTAAAGTATATTGATAAAACTCAGATAAATCTTTTTCATTCAAGATGATTTCCTTAAATCCAGTATAAGGCTTTTCCGCCTTGAATCTTTCTCTCTTGGTCTGTAAATGAAAAGATTTTTCCGCTATATTAGAACAAAGTCTGTCGCTAGTTATGAAAGAATAATTTTTTATATGATGCTTTTTAATATATTTTAAGTAACTAACAATAATTTTATTATCGTTATTAATTACCGCATCTTTAAACCATAATGAGATACGATAACTACGCTTATACTCAGCAAAGATTATCTTATCTTCATTATCGTCTATTGTTTCTACTGCATTTCTAGCCTGATATTTAGTTGTTTCATCTTTTCTTCCAGATGATTTGATGTCCTCAAGTTCTTGATAAACTACATCTGAAATAACACCAATGGTTTCTTCGCCATCTACCATCTTGATAAAATCAAGATTTAATAGGGCGCAGGTGTCAAAAAATAAATATTTTTTCACTCTGCCAACTCCATTCTTTATATTTTTCATATATTATGAAAACTATACTACTGAATTTCGTCTGTTTTGCCCATTGTCTTTGTTCTAGCTACTCCGTCAATGATTTCCTCAATTTTAAGCTTTGAGTTCTTAATGAAGAAATCTGTGCGGGCAATGTTCTTGTTAAGAATACCACGATAGCGGTATGCTGTCTTAATATCATTCTCTGTAACACCCTTAAAGTTCTTGATAGTGTTAATATACTTATCAAGCGCCTTTAGCTCCGCCTTATACTTGCGTTGGTCAGCCTTAGCCATCTGAATTTCTGCTCTGATTGTGGCAATGTCAAGACCTACAAACTTTGAAGGTTTTCTGAACTTAATATCTTCTGGATTGAACTTAGCTATACCGTAGAACATATCATCCTTTGTATAGATAGTACAAACAGCATTTGCACGAATTTCTCCATTATCTTCAACTTCTGTATAGCTGTAAACATACTCTTTACTCATTTATTTTCTCCTTTATCTCTTCAATAATATCATCTAATAATATTGGCTTCATATCGTGAGCATCCACATCAACGTGGTAGATAAGACCCTTGTCGAAGTCTGACCATTTATCTGTCGTATGTGTATGACCACATAGGTTAATCACTCTACGATTGAGAGGCTTATCTCCATCGTGGTTATCTGTTAATGTAGGGTAGTGACTGAGATATAGAGTGTAGCCCTTATACTTCATTGTGTATGCACATCCGAGAACGTCTGTGTTAAAGAGCTGCTCATACTGTGCAACGCGCTCTCTGCTATCGTGATTACCAATAAGCATATGCTTATGACCAGCCAATCTACGTAGACAAGCGCATCCCGCCACATTATCATTTAACATTGAATCGCCTAGGATATATATATCATCCTCGGCGGAAACCAATTTATTCCAATTTTTAATGATAGCTTCATCATGTTCTGCTATCGACTTGAATCCTCTTTTTTCATAAATAAAATTCCTATTATGACACAGATGTAAATCCGATATCATAAATATTTTTCCCATTTTAATTCTCCTTATATTAATGGCTTAATCATTTCTGGTTCACCATCTTTATTAATTATTATTTCTAAATCTATTCCTTCTTCACCTTCTGGTCGTGTTAAACTAGCATACATATTTCTAATCTGGTCTTCTGGTACAAAAGCACGACCTGTTCTCTGCGCGTTCCTTTCGAGACATATATCAAGAGGAACATCAAAGTATATGCCTATAACAAGTTTATTTTCACCATGTTTAGGCATTACCGCATTAAGTAATTTGCGGCGGCTGCCCTTTGAGAGGTGTGTAGCGTCTGCAATGACATCCTCGCCTGCATCAAGTGCATCCTTTATCTCCTTCACGAACTCTGCCCACACTTCAACTTCATGTGAAAAATATTCGTCTGTATTATACTTATCAAGTATTGCAAATCTTACAGCATCTCGTGAAACAACTTTAAAGTTTTTTATCTTTTTAAGATATGTACTTTTGCCTGAGCCTGGAACTCCAATCGTCATAGCAAAAATCTGATTATTATTTTTCTTCTTTTCTGTTTCCATTATCATCAAAAACACCTCTTTCAAATTCTTTTTTAAAATCTTCATAAGAGTAACTGCCAAATGGTCTAATCTCTACATGATTGACCTCTTCTTGACAATATATGCAGTAGAGCTTCTTTAGATGCCCAGGTTCGTGAATCTTCGACTTCTTTCTAGGTAGGGGGATACCTCGTCTCCCGCACCGCGTACAATAAAAATCACTAATTGTTACTTCTTTACTCATATAATTTTTCCTCTTTATAATAAAATTATAACAAATTTTTTAATAAAAAACAAAAAAAGAGGGCTAACCTAAGTTAGCCCTCTGCTGGTACGATAGGTTCTCCTATCGGTGTATTATCATCTCCAATTTCCTGAATTGAAATAATATCATTCTTCTTTAGATTTCCAAAACTCTGTTTGAAAATTGATGTCGCTCTATCAGCCGCCACCGCTATTGAATTTGCAACTTCTGTTGGTTTGCAAGAAACTGTAATTAGATTATGTCTTTCTACATCATATCCTTTTGTTTTCCAAGTAAATAAAAATCTTTTTGTTACCATACTTCTCTCCTTCTTATATAATAGCGGGGGCTACGGGAATTGAACCCATACCGAGGGAATCAAAATCCCTTGTACTACCATTATACGAAACCCCTATTTTGCAAGGTCCACCGCTCCTTGCTACACCTTAAAGTCCGGATTCTCCCACCTTCCGCCATAGAAGAGAGATGGTGTAATTTTGCTGACTCTCACTAGAAGCAAACCCCTTTGGCTAGAAGGGGTTAAAAGGAAATAAAAGCGTTCTCGCTTATTAACTTTATTTCCTTTTGTTTATATAAATATTATAACAAAAAATTTTTAAAAAATCAAGTGATATAATTGCCTATGTAATAATATGTTTGTCCTTCATATTTATAAGCAAAAACAGGTTTAGCACTTGTTTCAGAAGATATTAATGCAGGAACGCATCCCATAATATCAAGAGCTGCTATTTGTTCATTATTAATCAATATAGACCCACTTCTTGCGGAGTATTTGACTTCATTAGATAACATTGAATCAGGCACTGTTTGATATAAATTTTCTAAACCTTTTATTTGTTGCATAAGCGTAACTTCAGGAATAGGGTGACGTGGAACTCCTCTTTTATCACAAATAGCATTTGATATTGCTTCTAATGTTTGTCTTTCTATTTTATAAAGTTTATTATAATCATTCACTTTTTATACCTCCCAACTTATATTAGGATTAGGTATTTCTTTATTAACTTCAAAAGGACAGCTATCACATAAAAAGATTTTTACACTTGGTACTGTATATAAATAATAACAGCTATCATTTATTTTTTTAAGACCATCAAAATAATCACCATCCACATTTGGATATAATCTCATTTCTCCAAATTCATAATATGTACCATATCTTTCATCATGATATTCATATATTTGTCCTATGCCTGTTCTATTAACAAAAAAATTACTTTTTGAATTTTTACCAATCTTAAAATAACACTGAAAATTATCCCCTGAAGTTGCATTAACATAAAAATAATAATTTCCATAAAAATTATGATAATAAGTACTCTCCCACATTATATACATATTTTTTTCTGAAAACATTTTTAAATAATAATTTTCATTACCAACTTCCATTGTACGTGGAAGATAACAAGTAAAATTAAGATAATTATTAGCATATACAATTCCATTTATATGAAGCGGTGCATCATCATTAAATTCTGTAAATTGCACATTACTTGGTGAAATATATATATTTACACTGTCTGCTTTTATATTTTCAGCATAAAATCCTTTTTTAATTTGACTATAATTGCGGTTATTCTCATAAAATACATCACCCATGAGACCATCACAAAAAATATTTTGATTACTATAAATATTCTTACAAATAAAAGGTCCTTCAAATCCACATACAGGAAGTTCATTAGCCCAACTACTGCTAGTATAACAAAAATAATATCCACCACCATATAAATAAACATCAGATTCTACATTTATACTCTTAAAAATTTTTCCAGGAAAACTAAGAAAATGTTGTGTAACTATCATTTCATTATTATATCCTCTAAAATTTACGTGAACGGAATTATTGTCTGACATCCGCGCATCATAGAAGGTATAATACATATTAGTTTTTGGCATAATATAAATATTTTTTGGAAAATTCTTAAAAGTAGTGTTATACCACCAATATTGCATATTATTTATTACTACATCATCACAAAGAGAAATATCTGTTTTATAATGAGTGTCACTGAAATTACCTCTAACAAGATATGGCGATTCAAAAATTACATTATTAAAATAATCACCATAAATACCATTTTTTGGTCTATAAGCTGTTGAAGGAATAGAAATATCACGCAAAGCATTTACTCCTGTACAGTCTAAATTACCAGAAGGAAAAAGAGTGCTATATTTAGGTATTATAGGTTGATTATTACTACTATAGAAAAAAGTTATTTTGCTATTATTTATATATTCTATCTGCTCATTATTTATAGTGTTCCAGTATGTTATATTTGCTATATTAGGAAAATTTTTAAAATTAATCTGTTCTGATACAAAAAATGATGGTTCTTCAAAACGCGAAAATCCATCTCCGCCAATATAACCTTTTAAGAAAGTGCAATTTATATATGGAATTAAATATTCTGTAAGATATTCTTCACTACCTATTACATATCTAGGCATATAAATAGGAGCATCAGAATAAAAGTTTAATTTATAATAAGCAACACCACTTGATGGTCTTACATATTGGTAATTCAAGAAGGTATTAGCACTACCATCTTCGCTTATTTTAAAATCACTAGAACTATGTTGACTTTCTGGTAATTTTTGTATTGGTGAACGATTACTTACATAATCAAATAAATTTGAAACCCAATATGAATTGATAATAGAGCATCCTTCTGGATAAATGGGGTCTTTATGAAAATTATTAATCTTATTAGCCATTTCACCAAAAGCAAATGACTCTTCACTATCGTTGGCATATCTGTACATGTTACACATACCAGCTAATGATGCTCCATATATTTGATATTGACTTGCCATTTCTTCCTCCTTTCTAACAAAAGAAAAGAGAGATTTTTACATCTCCCTTTCTCCTTCTGTATATATATATCCTTCCTCACCTAGGACACCACTTTTTAAATCTAGGTCTATAACCCATTGAGGAAATTCATTTCTTATTTCTGTAAATTCTTCTTTTCCATTGTATTCCTGTTCTTTTATGAGCTTCATAAAATCAAAGAAAGTAATCTCTGGAATAATACCAATTAAGTCTGGACTCTTTGCAGCAAGTTGCATTGTATACATATCTTTAAGAATTTTATCATCAATTTGATTCTCTATCTGTTTATATACAAGATTATAAAATCTCTTTGCATTAAATAAATTCTGCTTAGCAAATAGAGGTTTTCTGTCCAAACATTCTATATATGTGAAATAATGACCAATCATTATCTCAACAGTGAATCTTGTAATACCACCATTGAAAGGATTTCTCTTTTTACAATGATGTATTGCATTTATTGCAGCGGCTGTAGCACCAACCTGGCATAAGTCGTAGTTATATAGCGGAATCCCGCCATTCTCCTTTACTCCTATACGTGTGATGCTATGTTCACTTCCAACACGCCATAAGTAAATAGGTGCATCCACAATGTTTATTTTGAGTGGTGTACCCTCTATACTCATTCTAATTTCCCAATTAAACTGACCATCTTCCATAGCTCTTAGTTTACTGAACTTAATATTATTCATTCGTAAGAACTCTACAAAGTATAATCTGCCAAATACCCAAGGATGACCTACATCATTTCTAGGTAACATTCTCACACCTTGTGGATGGTCTGTTACTTCTTGGTAGAACACTCCCTGAACTTCTATTACGCTAGGTTCAATAGCTTTTACTAGACTCTCAATAGAAAAAGGAGAGATAAGTAAGTCATCAGCATCACAAAATGTAATCCATGACGTTTCACAAGCCTCCAATATTCTTTGGCGGGCGACGCCTGGGCCTCCATTCTTCTCGACGTCAGGTAACACAGTGATGTCAAGGTCTGGAAATCTCTTAGCCAGCTTTACATAATCTTCCCTATCCCCAGGATTGTCGTTAGCGATAACAACTGAAATGTTCTTACGCATTGTCTGTATTTGTATTGAAGCAAGCAAGTCACAAATATGGTCTTGTGCCTTGAAAGCTGGAATACCAACCGTAACTATCTTTTCTCTTTCTTTCATATTATTCTCCTTGTTTCTCAAAATCCTTTTTATACATATTATACAAGACTTGCCAAAAATCACTAAAGAACTTTACTCTTTCATAATTTTCATTGACCGCTTGTAATCTTTTATTGTATTCAGCTTCAAAATCAAAGTCTTTTATAGCTGTAAATATATCTTCTGGTTTATCTAATATTATAATACCATCCATATTAAAGTAATCACCAATTTTTCTCGCTCCATAATAGAATGGTACTACCTTATTAGAAAAACAATTTAATATCTTTTCTGTAAACCAATAATCATCTATATAGTTTTCCATAACAAAAGCAAAGCGATAGTCTTGATGTGCTTCCTCGGTTGTAACGTGTTTACCACCATCAAAGGTTCCATAACAATCCATAAGACCTTCAGCCGCCGCCTTCCGCACAATCTCTAATCTCTTTTTATGTAGCGGACACCAAGCTTTATCTGAACTAATAGTTGATATATTCTTTGTCTTTTGTTTATCACTCCATGCCCATACCTTTCCCCAATAAAGAAGTTTAGCATTAGGACATTTATTTAACAATATAGAGTCATGAGTATATATAATATCAAATTTATTCCAATTCTTTTCTACATACTCATATTGTTCCTTAATACCATCAAACATTCTAGGCTCAATCATTAGAGCATATTTCTTTGCTTTTGTTGGCGGGATATTTTCTCGCTCTGTAACCTTGAAGTCTGTAAAGATGGCAATATCTGCTTCATCTAGGTCAAGAACCTGGTGATACCAATAAGCGAAGAAACCATTAGGAGTTCCCTTATAGTCTTCCGACTTCTCATAAATACTATAAAATTTTATATTAATCATGATATAATCTCACCAACTCCCGCCTTTTCTAGTTGTTCAGCTCTTTCTAATGTGACTTCAAGAGTTTCTTTTGTAGTAACATTTCTATTTAATGCCACATCTTTATAATTACGAATAATTTTTACTTGAACAATAGACTGTTCATCAAAGACATAATCTCCTTTTGCTTTGGTCTTTATATCTAAGACTTTTTCCCAGCTTTTAATGCTGTTTTCGTTATCGTTTTTATAAGTAAAATGCAAATCAGCGTCATAAATTTTCTTCCAATCTATTCCTTCTAAATCAAATGGAATTGTAAAACCATGTACACCATCTTTATATCCTAGTTCATCTAGAACTGGAATAGGTGTTGTGATGATAGGAACTCCCATCTCAAGGGCTTCAACAATAGAATAACCAAATGATTCAGTATCACTAAGTGAGACCAAATAATCAGAATGTTTTATATGGTCTCGTATATTTAATGTTGCGTCTAGACACACAACGTTTTTTATTTTCTCTTTAATAGGATTATTAGTAAATACAAGCCATAGAAAAGGTATATTTGCTTTCTCTAATTGTTGTGCTATGCGGGAAATGCGGTCAGGGCCCTTTTCGCTAGTTGTACGCATCGCCGAGATAAGTCGGAGAACTTTAACCGGCGTTTCCGCAGGATTAGTTAGGTTATGGATTACTGTAGTTTTATCTTTTTTACATTCCGCCCAAGAATCCATAGCTGTTTGTGATACCATTACCATTTCATCTGCATCTGTTGGTAGAACCCAGTTTTGATACATTTTACAAGCATGGCAAATTCTTACCATCTTATTCTTTTTAATATTATCTGGTATAGTATCAAATATTCTATTTACTAATAATGTTTCACATTCATATTCTTCTCTTGGTGAATAATGAACTACATTTACAAAAGGTCTTAATCTTTTAATTTGTTCTTTATTCATCACTTCATAAAGGACTATAATATCATATTTATCTTTCATTTGAGTGCAAAAATTATATATGAATGTTTCTATTCCACCTATTGCTAAGGTTTCTTTAGTCCATATCATAATTTGTGATTTTACCATTAGTTTCTCCTTTTGTAAATTATTTTTCCTTAAATAAAAATGCCCGACATTAAAAATATCTAATGCCGGGCAGAAAGAAAGGAAAGGGTTGAGTCAGATGGTACGTCGTAGGTCTCGAACCTACTAATCTCCAATAAGTGACGACCTTGTGTCTGGAGGAAGTCATTACTAGATTCATGACTCCCCGCCACGACTTTAAGAAGATAAAACCCGAAGGAAATATGACGAAGCATTTCACTTATCTTCTTTATATAAATATTATATCAAAAATTTTTCTAAAAGTCAAACAGAGCGCAACTCTTCTCTGACTTTATTGAAAAAATCTACCCTACATAAATAACAATCGCTACAGTCTATATTTTGTCTATCTGGATATACACATAAGTCTTTAGAATCTTTATCAAGTTCTTCGATAAACTTTTCTATCTCTTGTTCAGACATTAAAGCTGGCTCCAAAGTCCTGTGTTATCCATCATAAAAATACTTCCTGTAGAAGGGCAGATAGCGTCGCTACCAGGCGCACAATCAGGAATTGAAGGTAGTTCTTCTACATCTTCATCCGCATCTAAAACAAAATGTGTCACATAAGCAGACTCTCTTCCGCTCTGTGAAATTATACCTACTGCCATTAGAGTTTCTCCTTTCATTTTTATTTACAATGTATATGATTTTGACTGGTAATTCCATAAAGTAATTTGCCCATAAAAAATTACCAAAGACCATTTTTGTTCTTGATTTTCTATCCAAAACCACCAAGGCACCAGAGGGTACAAAAAAAGACCTATGAAACATTTAATTTCATAGGTCTGAAAGAAAGGTAAAAGCCCTGTTTATTCTTTTACTACCCAACAGAGAGGGTACTGAATGACTTTCTTTATTTGTACCTTGAAAGTTAAAGGCTAAATCACCTAAGAGGAGTCGGACCTCTTCAAGTTACCATAAAGGTGATTATGTAGGCTGAGATTTTTGACCTACATCCTTGACATTCCTTGTCGTTTGAAACAAGTACCACAGTGTTGTTACACTAGCCAAGAGCGTCAATAGTTTTGCGAAAACTATCAAAATCTTACTTAGAGTATTATAACTTTCCGTTCAATATATCCTTCCTTGCGGGATACACAGCTTGCGGGCTGTTAGGGTTACATCTACTTGTAATTGTTTACGCTTCACCTTGCGAGTTCCACGCATCAACATATTTCAGTTGAATAAGACGCTTTTCTACTTCTAAGTCCTACACACTTCTGCTTCAAATATTTGTATGGTTTATACATTTAACTATTTACTGGCAATCAAATGTGTATAAGTTTTGAAGGCTGAATGATGGGATGTAGGTTTGACCATCCCTACCTTTTGAGTAAGGCGACTAGTCACCACCATTCTGTACTCCCTTACTATCGTTCGTACTCTCTGTTCATCACCTAGTTTTCACTTTAAGATGATTTCCGTTGTCAATTAAGCATTTGTTCGGTAGAACTCACACTTAAAAGTAATTAGCAATCCACGCATTTCTGCGATTATTTTTTTATAGCACCACCCGTGATGATGCCCATCCAATCTGCTCTCTTATCAGTTGACCTTGAGAGGTAGGAAAGGATGTATGCTAATTAGTTTTCCATCAAGCTACCCGAGGAGAACCCCGGTCGCCGCACACTACTTTGCCTTTTCGTATGCTTTACCCTTATCACTAAGGCTATTTTAGAGGACATGAAACCTGCCCTTAGACTTTCAACCGAAGTTGTAAGCCTTGATAAAATAAATATATACTCCTTCGAGTTACTTCTATTATCACTACCAAAAAAACATTATTACGCTAATAGGAAGATGAATGTGAGCCAAAAGGAGCTACCTTATGGCTTTTTCACCCTGGTGTAAAACACCCAAGCCTATGCGGGACTGTATACCCGCACCTTTCACAGTTACTTTCACCTATTATTTTCTTGCTGTTTTCTTTAATAATAATATTTGATTATTACTTAAAAAATTGGGATTTGTCATTTCTGCTACTCAGAGTTCCATAGTTATGTTATACACAGATTTCTCTGCTTCACGACAAACTAGATTATTGGTTTTTCCTAAAGTTTACTCCAGCACCACCTGTAAAGCTCTTTAGGAGAGGCATCTCTTTCGAGATACTTTTTATTATTCTAGCCATAACCATTCTGCGCTATGCCATGATAATAAAAGTGCTACATCTTAACACTTGGTGCCTAGCCTTGTTACTCTCAGTTTCCATTGAGTAAAAGCTATTTTTTTGAAGTATCCTTCTAAAAACAACTTTGTTATCCGATGTACCCTACCATAGTTGTTGGACTATGTTTATCAATAGGTTAGATATTTATTTTATCAAGGTTCACAACTTTCATTTTTATTATATATTTATTATAACAAAAATTTTTCTGAAAGTCAAATGGGATAGTGGCGGGTGTGGGACTTGAACCCACGTCTACGGGGCATGAACCCGTCAAGGAACCAACTCCTCCAACCCGCTATAGTCACCTAAACCAGATTTGCACTGATGTCTGCGCCTTGAGAGGGCGCCATCCTAACTACTAGACGATTAGGCGTTTTTCTTTACATTAATATTATAACAAAAATTTTTAATAAAGTCAAAGACTAAGCGGATGTATATTTCATCATCACTTTAAATGCGAAGGATTTTACACTTACGTAACCAACCTCACTTTCCTCACATACTTAGTCGGGCGATTGGACCTGACCCGTTTCAACTTTATATATTTATTATAACAAAAATTTTTCTTAATTTCAAATTTCTGTTAAGAGTGACTTGACCGAGAATCGAACTCAGATTTCCTCAGTGAGAGTGAGGCGTCTTGACCGCTTGACCATCAAGCCATGCTACCTTAACCTCGGTAGTAGAGGGGCATTGTTTTTCTTTGTTGGGTGAAAAGTATAACCTGACTGATATCCCGTAGAATCATTAGCTTATATAGTTTTTTAACTTCTGCTATTTACTATATAAGTTATAAGTCGGCGAAGAGGGATTTGAACCCTCAGAAACTGGTACCTAAAGCCAGCGCGTCTGCCAGTTGCGCCATTCGCCGATTTTGTAAAGACAAAAGATTTCATTCCTTTTCCTAAGTCCTGACCTACTTTTTTATCTTAGCTTTTGTTGCGCATCTCAGGAATTTCACTATCTTTGTCCTTCAAAGACTTTTCTACAAAGCGGAAATCTTTCTGAAGCCTTTTCGCGATTACTTCAAAATTTAACCTTTATCTTTTGTTTTTTCTTTACATTAATATTATAACAAAAATTTTTTTTATTTTCAAATTTGTCTTACTACTCCGCCAGGGAGTCGAACCCTGATTGGCGAGGTAGAAGCTCGCTGTTCTGTTCCATTAAACTAACGAAGTGCATTTTTTATTTCTTTTCTTTTGTTTATATATAAATTATAACAAAAATTTTTTAAATTTTCAACAAAAGAAATGATACACCCAGTGGGAGTCGAACCCACAAGCATTTCTGCACGGAAGCTTAAATCCCGCGTGTTTTCCAGTTTCACCATGGGTGCATATATTAGAGCGGCGGGTAGGATTTGAACCTACGCTCACGGAGTTGCAGTCCGTCGCCTTACCACTTGGCTACCGCCGCATTAAGCAGGCGACATGAGACTCGAACTCATAACCCTCGGAATCAGAATCCGATGCTCTACCATTTGAGCTAGTCGCCAATAAAAAATACTCGCAGTAGGACTCGAACCTACATTAAAGGGTTCGTAGCCCTTCGTTCTATCCATTGAACTATACGAGCATAAGTAGGCGGGGTGAGACTCGAACTCACGAAGACCGAAGCCAGCGGGTTTACAGCCCGCCGCAATTGCCGCTATGCGACCCACCTATAATAGAGTACGGATTGAGAGGTTTGAACTCCCGACATCTTCTTTGTAAGAGAAGCGCTCGTCCCAGCTGAGCTAAATCCGCAAACGATTATTTTTTTGCAATTTTAAGAAACCTACTATTAAACCATTTCAGAACCTCTCTATTGCAAAAAGGTTATCATCCTATATATTTAGCTTTTTATTCTCATGTGCCATATATACAAACACAACATCTAGTGGAGCTGGAGGGAATCGAACCCTCATCACTTGAGTGCAAGTCAAGCATTCTCCCATTAAACCTACAACCCCATTTGTATAGGGATTTACGTTTGTTAAACCACCCTATACTATTATTAGCTATTGATTACTGGCTATTATCTAGCCATAGTGACGCTTACCGGACTTGAACCGAGTATCTCAGTCTTGAAAGGACTGTATCCTAGCCTTTAGACGAAAGCGCCATATAACGAGTTTTAGGTCACTCAACCGCACATCCAACTATTTTCTTTGCGCATGGTGATGTTGTATTTGCTAGTCTTACCTCGTGCCTCTCCTGGGAATCGAACCCAACTACCTCGGGCTTCAACCGAGTGTAGTCACCAGACTACTTGAGAGGCTGGATAAAGTCAACTTCTGCTCTATCCTTGCTAAATCGTTCTCTCATATTTTTTCTCCTTGTTATTAGTGGGGTGGAGGAGAGTCGAACTCCCGACACACGGTTTATAAGACCGCTGCTCTAACCCCTGAGCTACCACCCTAGTGTAAGTAATCTAAGAGTGATATGTGTATTCGTTTCATGTGTTTATCTCCTTTTTGTTCTTTAACGGAGGCAGTAGGAATTGAACCTATGTAGCACGGTTAACAGCCGTGTGCCAAGCCACTTGGCGATGCCTCCAAATTATTTATTTCTTTTCTTTATGTATTTATTATATCAAAAATTTTTTAAATTTTCAATTAAAAATAGTGGCTAACTTTGAGTATAGCAAATCTACATTCAGGGCGTGCGCTGACAAGTCTAGCCTTGACTCAGCTTCCATTTCCTTGCGGGACCGCTCTGGTCGGTGTGACCGACTACTTATACTCTTTTATTTAGCCCCTGGTATGGGAATCGAACCCATCTGATTTCCACTGTGACAGAGTGGCGTCCACACCTTGTAGACCTACCAGAGATATTAATGGGTAGAGGTGCACTCTCTACCGTAGTTCCTTTGTCCTCACCTGCCTCTTTCATCAGGCGGAAACACACAGCGGATTTTTTATCCTTCATTTATCCTATGTACGATTCGCAACATTCTTTGGTCTCTGAGGAACTACACTCTAAAGCCTATTGCCTTAAAGCCTTCATGAAGTAGTCAACTTCATTCCTTTTATGTGCAATTAGTTGACAAGACCTTGCACATAGAGCTTCCAGACGGACTCGAACCGCCATACCTTGATTACAGGTCAAGAGTACTACCATTGTACGATGGAAGCATATAATTGTAAGAAACGCTAACTTACTATGTAAAGATATTTCTTATATATCCTATTTGACGAAACATTGCTTTACTTTTCAGATAAAGAAATAGGCATCTTTTATCTTCGCTTTTTAGTCGGAGAGGAGGGATTTGAACCCCCAGCCTCGGGCATCCAAAGCCCGCCGTCTAGCCAAATTGACAATACACTCCGATTTATTTTTCTTTATTTCTTTTGTTTACATTAATATTATAACAAAAATTTTTTTTAATTTCAATTTTTATTAAAGCGGAGGGGGTGGGATTCGAACCCACGCCCCGATTACTCGAGCTACTGCCTTAGCAGGGCAGCCTCTTTGACCCCTTGAGTACCCCTCCATAGAGCGCGATGTAGAGTTAGCTAGCATTATGTTCTACTTACTGTTTGCTGGCGTCCGCGCATCGCCATAGCGGAGCGAGAGAGACTCGAACTCTCACACCAGTTACCCGGCTTGCTGGTTTTCAAGACCAGTCCTGTACCAGTTGAGGCACCGCTCCATATTTAAGTCCGCCCAGCGGGAGTCGAACCCACATCTTACGGATTAAAAGTCCGTTATTCTCGCCATTAAACTATGGGCAGGCAGTGCTAACGGATGGACTCGAACCACCGACCGCTCGCTTATCAGACGAGAATTCTAACCAGCTGAACTACGTTAGCATCTTAATCAAAGAGTCGGTAACGGGGTTTGAACCCGCTCCCTCGGTTTGGAAGACCGATATGCTACCAATAACACCTTACCGACATAAAAACAGGGGTTGAAGGATTTGAACCCTCACCGTACGGGTTGGAGCCGCGCATGCTACCATTACACCAAACCCCTAGATAGTACCCCCGGTGGGACTCGAACCCACAACCCCCAGATTAAGAGTCTGTAATTCTAAACCAGTTGAACTACGGAGGTAAATCTACTTCTCAAGGTTTCTAATTTGTCTACGAAGTTTCTTGACAACTCCCTGAGATTTAATATTTTTATTATTACTTTCAAGAATAGCAAGTCTTGCTTTCTTTGAAGCGAGAATATCATTTTTTGTCATTTTTTTTTATTTTTCCTTTTCTTTTTTATTATGTAATAATTATAACAAAAATTTTTCAAAAAATCAAATTTTTGTGAAGTATTTATTTATGTTTTTTGCTCAAACTTTCTTGAACAATTCTGACCAGCCTAGCAAATAAAATTTTTCTTCCTAGCAAGTCGGTTAATATCTAATACGAATTTATGACACTTTGAATAATGCTCTTTTGCCCAACAAAAGAAGAACAAATTTCCTAAAAATTCATACTCATCTGGCTCATAAGTTTCTATAAACCATTTTACATATTCATCTAATGGCTTATCCATCATTCTGGCGGGAATCCACCATTCGCAAGCCTGGGACTTACCAAACTCTGCGGTATCACCGCAGTACCATCTTCCATTTCCACCTTGCCATTCTTTAAACTCTACTCTGTGCATTCCCGCCTACTCCTTAAAATGTGTTAAGTCTTTCTAGCATCTTCTTTGCATTATCAATTTCTTCCTGTGAAGGAACTTCCTGAATTACTGGTGATGCGGGAACGGGTGCTTCGCCCTCCACAGCCACAGCTCCTGAACCCTCAAGGTCCTTTGCCGCAGTTAAAGCCACTTTAATCTCTATAGCCTCGTTATCTTCTACCATAGGGATTCTAATAGTCTTACCATCTGCTGCAATAAACGCACCTTCAAATACTTCAAGAATCTTTGCTTTTACCGCTTCCTTACTTGTTGCGCCTTTTGCCATTTTTCTTCTCCTTCTTTATTACTGTAATTCTTAATGCTCCATCATCGAAAGGGAACATAGCTTCATCACCGCCATTTTCTTTTGCTTTTATTAGACGATAATTCTTTTTAAGTTCTTTAGGTACATTAAGTGTAGCTCCCTCATAAACTATCTTAAATTCATCATCAGGATTGTCACCAGCCCAAATTCTGCAAGTAATATAACTATCTACATATTTTAATACCTTTTTTAGTTTCATATTTTTCTTTTCCTTTCTTTCTTTTTCTTTATATAAATATTATAACAAAAATTTTTTAACAAATCAAAAAAGGAAGTATTAACTTCCTTTTATTTATGGTTTAAGAAAATCTTCTTCATCTGGACTTTCATCATTAAAGTAAGAGTATCTACCATAATATTTGCTATAATCGTTGTATACGTCGTTTACCAACCCATGTTTGTAGTATGGAACTCTTCTATCGCCGGCTTCCGCCAACATTGCTCTTACTCTTTCTATTGTTCTGTCAGTGTATTCATAATATAGACGTTCAGTTTTATTATGCTCGTCAAAATAACCTACACTTAAATTAACACAAGCTATATTAAAGTGCGGTCCGAGATAATAAATATCACTAAAACTTCCAATATCTGTTACAAAGCCAAAAGTTTCAATATACTTCTGGAACTTTTTATTGGTGCAAAGATAGAATACACAATCGTTAGTATAAGCTCTATCTAGCTCGATAAAATACTTTATATTACTAGGTAGCTTCTTAAAATCTTCGCAAAATGCCTGCGCGCCAAGACAACCCACCTCTTCATCAGTGCAGAATAATACATCTGCGCCCATATCAATAAGCATCAGAGCTATATATACACCTGCCCTGTCATCAAATCCAGCACCATCAGGACTCCAGAGAACTTTCTTCTCCTTATCCTCAATCCACTCTAGTTTTCTAGGTTCTGGGTCTTTAGGGATAGGTACTGGTTTACCATAGTGATACCTATATGTATAAGTACTCTCAAAAACTGTATCTAGATGACAAACTAGACATACTGGGCATGTACCAGGACCTTTTACATAGATATAATCATCTGTTTCTAGGACTTCATATTTAATAGGTTCATAACTCCTATACAGATTCGCCAGCATCTTCTTTAGGTCTTTCTGTGTATAGTAACACAGATTTTTCATAAGCTGTATCTTCATCTATTGGTTTCTCCTTTCTTTGAATAGAGATTGGGAGTTCGCTAATAGTTGAAGCAAGTGATACAGCGTGTCTACAAAAATGACACTTGTAACATCTGTTTCTACAACATCTAGACCTAACTTCACCAAACTTTAATGTTAATTTATTATTATCAATATCTTCTGTAATACCTGTAATTACATAATTAATCTTTCCAAGCCATTTCCGTGCTTTATAAATTTCATATAAAACAGGTATTCTAGTTACATCTTCACTTGAAAACTGAATAGTACAATAAGGTTCATAAATTCCTATATCTTCTGGTCTACAAAAGAAATTTAAGAAACTCTCTTTACGATAAAAGGTTGTACTACTTGTAATAACATTAGGTATCATTCTAAGCTTCACAATTCCGCTATAATATTTAATCATATCAATATCAAAACAGAACTCTCCGCCAATAAATACTTGACTAACACCTAACTCAAGCATATTTTCCATTTGCTCTTGATTCATTACCATGAATATAGGTTGAGCAAAAAAGTATTTCTTATCATTAGTTTGAAGAAACTCTATTGTTTCCATCAAATTCTGTTTTGATGTATCTACGGGAATGTCATAAATATACATTTCTACATCATCAAAAGCCTTTAACGATATTCTATCTAATGCTCTAACTTGGTTGTAAGTGATTTTAACAACGATTTCCGCACATGAATTACGTTCCTCTTTTGTCATTTTTATATATTTTTCATAAGGTATGATAACCTCTTCTGTTGACTTTATTTTGTCAACAAAAGAGATAATCTCATTTAACATTGGTATACTATACATTATATTCCCCCACTACACCTTGTATCCAGTTCTTATAGCTCCATGGCTCGAATTCACGCTTATAGGCTTCCTCTCTCTTCCACCTTCTGTAGCCAAGAAGTCTACCAAAGTTGCCCTCCATACGCTCAGCCCAACATTCTTCTTCAGTTTCTGTTCTTGAGATTTGCATAGGTCTGTAATATATGTCAACAACTTCTGGATGTATCTTAATAAATTCATCAAAGTAATTGAATAAATCCTGTGTGTTATAAATATGCTTATCACAGAAGCTTATGGATTTGAAATCTTCATATAATTCTCTTATTCTATCTTTAGATGTATCGCTCTTAAAAACTAAATCTGCTGCACGAAGCATATCCATGTGATTCTTTAACTTCACAAAGACATTCTTATTATAACCTGCAAGGTTAGGATAAGCCTTGATTAATTTATCATAAGCTTCCTTTGAGTAAGCGATAACATTCTTTACACAATCGCTACAAATTGTTTCACCACTAGGAAGTTTAATATTATCCTTTACGCTTGTTGTAACATTGTGACATATACTACAAAGCTTACCATTAA
>ODAI014716139.1_pt1 | contig 20723 bp, 18 predicted proteins | sample 1539321 | NCBI WGS metagenome assembly ODAI01 (sample SAMN02144231, study PRJEB22623) | gut metagenome | biome: sheep rumen | host: Ovis aries | place: New Zealand
ACGCCGACGACCGCGGTGGGCACCAGCGAGAGCAGGACCACCAGCATGATGAACGGCGTCGTAAAGCGGTCGCGAATGTGCGGACCGGCGGAAAGATTCAGTTTCTCTGTCATTTCTTTCCTCCTGCCTGCGCAGCACGTTTGCGCGCCATGATCTCCGCTTTGGTTTGTTTGAACGTCTGGGTCAGCGGGCGCTTTGCCGGACAGATATAGGTGCAGGATCCGCACGAGATGCAGTCGAGACCGTAGAGCTTTTTTTCGTAGCGCTCATAGTCGCCGACCGCCGCCGCGTCCGCCATCATCTGCGGCATCAGCCCGTTCGGGCAGACCGTGGTGCAGCGTCCGCAGTGCAGACAGGCCGTCATTTTCTTTTCGGCAAGCTCCACGCCGTCCACCGAGAGGACCGTGATGCCGTTGGTGGTCTTTGTGATCGGCACGTCAAGCGAACCGACCGCGATGCCCATCATCGGACCGCCGGAGATGACCTTCTTCGGCACGACGCCGTCCTTGATGCCGCCTGCGGCTTCGACGAGTTCGGAGAAACTCGTGCCGTCGCGCGCGATAAAGTTGCTGGGCTCTTTGATCGCTTCGCCGGTGACCGTCAGCACATGGCGGAACAGCGGTTCGCGGAACATGACCGCGCGTCCGATCGCATAGATCGTGCCGACGTTGTCCACGATGCAGCCGACGTCCGCCGGAAGCTTGGTGATGGGGTAGTCGATGCCGGCAACGACACGGATCAGACTGCGCTCACCGCCCTGCGGGTACTTGGTGCGAAGACCCAGCACGCGAATGCGCGCGTGACCTGCGACCGCCTTTTCCATCGCGGCGATCGCCTCGTGCTTGTTGTGCTCGATCGCGATCACGCCCTGCGCGTTCGGGAACAGTCTCAGAACGATTTCCATGCCCTCGACGATCTCTTTTGCGCTGCCGCGCATCAGTTGATCGTTGCAGGTCAGGTACGGTTCGCACTCCGCGCCGTTGGCGATCAGATATTTGATGCCGAGCGGAGATTTTGGCGCCAGCTTGACGTGCGTCGGGAAGCCCGCGCCGCCGAGACCGATGATGCCCGCTTCCTGCACGCGCTTTAAGATCTCTTCGTTGGTGATCGAAGAAATGTCTTCACGCGTACCGAACAGCCCGTTCTCGGTATACTTGCCGTCATTGTCCACCACAACGCATTCCTGCATTGCACCGGAGATCGTGCGGCGTTTTTCCACCGCCTTGACCGTGCCGGAACAGGAACAGATGACGTTCGCGGATACGAATCCGTCCGCTTCGCCGAGCTTATCGCCGACCAGCACGGCGTCGCCTTTTTTAACGACCGCTTTCGCCGGTTTTCCGATGTGCTGTGCAAGCGGAAATACCATTTCGCCCTTTGCGTCAAAGACGCGCAGCGCCGCTTCCCGACTGAGCTCTTTTTTGTCTTTCGGGTGCACGCCGCCGCGGAACGTGTCTTTCACGATTGAATCCCCCCTTATCAGTATCGTAGTTTGTCCCTGCGCTTTTCCCGTGAATAAAAAAGCACAGTACGGACATGTCTATACCTATGTTATAGATTAACAGAGAAACGCAAATTTGTAAACATGCAAATCGCGTTCAAAGACGTTTTTTCGAAAATCCGCCGTGCGTTTTCCTGCCGCTTTGACAGTCTTTGACAAATTGCGCTCTTGCCATCGATCGGCTCGTCGTATATAATAATATAAAGGAGAAGAAAGCACATGTGCGGACGGTATTATCTGAACGAAGACATCAAGGAGGAACGGCTCAAAGAGCAGATCGGCGAGGCGGTCCGCGTTGCTGCGCGCATCGATGCGCCGATCAAAACGTCCGGCGAGATACGTCCGTTCGACGTCGTTCCCGTGATCGCGCCGTCGTCGCTGAACCGAAGGATCGGCGCGTTTCCGATGCAGTGGGGCTTTCACCATCCGACCAAAGGCATGCCGGTGTTCAATACGCGCAGCGAGACCGTGCTTGAAAAGCCGCTGTTCGTGACGAGCGTCGACGAGCGCCGCTGCCTGATCCCCGCGTCGTGCTACTATGAATGGAAAAAACTCGACGCCAAGCGCAGGGAGAAGTATGCGTTCTTCGCCGAGGACGGCGAGCCGCTGTATCTTGCAGGGCTGTACATCCGCACGTCGGATACGCACCGCCTGTCGTGCTGTTCGATCCTGACGCAGAATGCGCATCCCGAGATCAAAAGCATCCATGAGCGCATGCCGGTGATCGTTCCGTTCAGCCGTGCAGAGGAGTGGATGTCGCCGGATACGGACCTGCTCGGCATGATCCAAAACCTGCGCGTGGACGTTCGGGCGGAAAAAGCGCAGCGCTGAACCGTTTTCGTCATCTCTTCGGGCGTCGACCGCAAACCGGCCGGCGCCCGTTTGCATGTCCGGCGCGATTGACAATCGCCAGAGCGTGTGATACCATACAGAAAATCGATTTACGGGGTTGTCGGCACGATATGGTTTTCTCGTCTCTCACGTTTCTCTGCATCTTTCTGCCGGTCGTGATCGGGCTGCATACCATGATCCGAAACGGCAGAGCCCGCAATATCATTCTGCTGATCGCCTCATTGCTGTTCTATGCGTGGGGAGAACCGGTCTGGATCGTTGCAATGCTGTTTGCAACCGCTGTCAACTACATCTGTGCACGCGTGATCGACGGCGCAAAGACGGCGGGCGGACGCAGGCTCGCACTCGCCGTCGGGATTCTCATCAGTCTTGCCGCATTGCTGTACTTCAAGTATTCGGCGTTTGTCGTCAACAATGTCTGCGCGCTGATCGGCATTGCGTACCGGATGCCTGCGCCGAAGCTTCCCATCGGCATCTCGTTTTATACCTTTCAGATCATCACATATACGGTGGACGTGTACCGGAAAGACGCACCGCTGCAGAAGAATCCGTTTCGCCTGCTGCTGTATGTTTCGCTGTTCCCGCAGCTGATCGCAGGACCGATCGTGCGTTACAGCGACGTTGCATCCGCGCTCAGATCCAGAACGGTCTCAAAAACGGATCTCGGAGAGGGATTCTTCCGGTTTTCGCTGGGGCTCGGCAAAAAGGTGCTGCTCGCAAACTTGTGCGGCGAGATCCTGGAAACGCTGCCGCTCGGCGAGGATATCTCCTTTCTGTCGGGATGGCTGGCGGTCATCCTGTACGTGCTCCAGCTTTGCTTCGATTTTTCCGGCTATTCCGAAATGGCGATCGGCCTCGGCCGCATGATGGGCTTCCGGTTCCTTGAAAACTTCGACGCACCGTTCATCTCAAAGAGCATATCGGAGTTCTGGCGCCGCTGGCACATTTCGCTCGGCTCGTTTTTCCGTGAATATGTGTATATCCCGCTCGGCGGCAACCGCGTCGGAAAGGTACGCTGGATCTTTAACATGGCCGTGGTATGGGGACTGACCGGCATCTGGCACGGTGCAAACTGGAACTTCCTGCTGTGGGGCTTGTATTTCGGGCTGCTGATCGTGCTCGAACGCACGGTATTCGAGCGCGTACAAAAGAAAACGCCCGCCGTTTTGCAGCATATCGCAACACTGTTCCTTGTCCTTGTCGGGTTCGTGCTGTTCCAAAACGAATCGTTTGCGGCGATCGGGCGGCAGTATCGGGCGATGTTTGCCCCGTGGACCGTACCGCTGTCCGATGCGTATTCCGTCTACGCGCTGAAGAGCAATCCGGTTTTGCTGGCGGCTGCCGTGATCGGTTCGCTGCCGATCCGCAAGTGCATGATCCGCCGGTTCAAAAAACGCCGCGATGCGGGAAAAAGCAATGCGTTTCGCCCGTATCTCAAGGCGGTCGCCGCGCTGATCGTCACGGGATTGTCACTGATGTTCCTGGTGGGACAGAGCTTTAATCCGTTCCTGTATTTCCGGTTCTGAAAGGAGGACGCCGTGCGAAAGAGGATCCTTCCCGCGATTGCGGGAATCGTATTGCTGCTGCTGTTTGCAGCGGGCGTTTATGAATTGTTTTTTGCGCCGTCCGGTCCGGTCTTCTCGGAAACCGAGAACCGCATGCTGAAGGAACGTCCTGCATTCTCGCTGTCGTCTTTTCTGGACGGGAGCTACACAGACCGGCTGGAGCAGTATCTTGCGGAGCGGTTTCCCGCACGCACCGCGCTGATCGGAGCATCGCAAAAACTGCGGCAGATCGGGAACTTTGCATCGTGGGAAGACTATGCGCGCGTCGCACAAAACGATGTGTCCGATATGGAGTATCACGAAAATCTCCCGGACGATGAGCCGATCGCTACGCCGCGTCCGACCGGAACGCCCGCGCCGTCGACGGATACGCCGGAGCCGGTCGGGACCCGGAAACAGGACGCGCAGCCGACCGATACGCCCAAGCCGACGCCGACCCCGCGCCCGGAAAAGGAAGCAGTCAACGATGCAGACTATCCTGCCGAGCTGCGATGCGACATGCTGTACGACGGCAAGCGTACCAAGGCGTTCGGTTACGGACGCAGCAGGGTCCGCAAACAGAGCGCGGTGTTCGACGCGTATGCGTCGCTGCTGCCGGAAGACGGCGTGCTGGTCGTGACGATCGTACCGAACAGCCTGCGCGCGAGCCGACTGATGGCGCTTTCGTCGCCGGAGGGCTTTGCGTCCGATATCGAACCGTACATTTACGCCGTGACGGCAAACAACGTCAGTTCGTTCTCCGTCAGCGAACTGCTGTCTGAACCGCTGGTGAACGGCGAGTATGTGTTCTTCCGTACGGACATGCACTGGACACCGTACGGCGCGTATCTGGCGGTCACAAAAATGCTTGAGGAGGCAGGGGAAACGCTGCCGCCGTTCGACGCGTTCCCGAAGGAGCAGGAGTATCCGTTCCTCGGCTCGATCTATCGCGACAAGCCGACCAGGCAGATGCAGGACAATCCGGACACGCTGGATATCCTGACGCCCATCCATCCGGTTACGGTCCGCCGCTATACGACGCCGGAGGAGTATGAGGAGGTTTCGTTCATTGATCGCGATGCGAATCCGAGAGACCGTTATACGGTTTATCTCGGCGGACCGCAGGGCAACTGGACGGTGATCGACCGTACGGACGCGCCGGATACCGGAAAAAAGACCTGCCTTTTGATCACCGATTCGTACGGACTTTGCACCGCGCCGTTCTTTGCGGAGGCGTATGACCGCGTGATCCTTTACGATTCCAGGTTTTATTCCAAAAAGCAGATGGGCTCGGTGGCGGATCTGCTCGAACAGAACGGCGTGCAGGATATCTTCGTCATGCTCGGCGAACTGCATGCCTTTGACGATTCTTATTTGATCAACTGCAGCCGTCATTTCTGAGACGGCAGAACGGAAAGAGGAAATCACATGGATACCATGATCGAAACATTGGCACGGGAATTATCGCTTCGTCCTTCGCAGGTGCAGGCAGCGACGGAACTTCTGGACGCGGGGAACACGATCCCGTTCATCGCGCGGTATCGCAAGGAAGCCACGGGCTCTTTGAACGATCAGCAGCTGCGGGATCTGTCGGATCACCTTGAACGCCTGCGCAGCCTGCAAAAACGGCGTGACGAGATCACAAAAGCGCTGACCGAGCAGGGTGTGCTTTCGGAGACGCTGCGCAAAAAGATCGCCGATGCGGCGACGCTTTCGGAACTCGAGGACCTTTACCGTCCGTTCCGCCCGAAGCGCCGTACGCGCGCAAGCGTTGCGAAGGAACGCGGTCTCATGCCGCTTGCGACATGGCTGATCCGGCAGAATGCCGGCGATCCGGAGGCACAGGCAAGGGCGTATGTGGATCCCGAAAAGGAGATCCCGGACGCGCAGACGGCGCTTGCCGGCGCGCGCGACATCATTGCCGAAGCGATCAGCGACGAGGCGAGCCTGCGCAAGACGCTCCGCGCGATCCTGATGCGCGAGGGCGTTGTGAAAACCGAAGCCGCAAAGGATGAGGACAGCGTATACAGCAACTATTATGCGTTTCGCGAGCCGGTGCAGACGATCGCGGCGCATCGTGTTCTGGCGATCAACCGCGGCGAGCGCGAGGCGTTTCTGAAGGTTTCGGTCGAAGCGCCGGAGGAGCGCTGTATGCGGACCGTGCGCAATATGTTTGTGAACGGAACGACCCCTGCATCGGAGCAGGTTGCAGCGGCGTGCGACGACGCATGGAGCCGGCTGCTGTTTCCGTCGCTTGAACGGGAGGTCCGGAGCCTTTTGACCGATCGCGCGAACGAATCCGCGATCAAGGTCTTTTCCGAGAATCTGCATCAGCTGTTGATGCAGCCGCCGATCCGCGGCAAGGTCACGCTCGGCGTGGATCCCGGGTTCCGCACGGGCTGCAAGCTTGCGGTCGTGGATGAAAACGGCAAGGTGCTTGACACCGGCGTCGGTTTCTTTACGCTGCCCGGCAGCGAGGCGGGCAAGGCGGCCGCGGCGAAGCTGATCAAGCGCTTCGTATCGCAGTACGGCGTCAGCGCGATCGCGATCGGCAACGGGACGGCGAGCCGCGAGAGCGAGCAGTTTATCGTGGATCTTCTGCCGGAACTGCCCGGCGTCGCATACATGATCGTCAGCGAGGCGGGCGCATCCGTTTATTCGGCGAGCAAGCTTGCGGCGGAGGAGTTTCCGGACTTTGACGTGACGCAGCGCAGCGCCGTTTCCATCGCGCGCAGAATGCAGGATCCGCTTGCGGAGCTTGTGAAGATCGAACCGAAGGCGATCGGCGTGGGGCAGTATCAGCACGACCTCAAACAGAACGAGCTGACCGCCGCGCTCGACGGTGTGGTGGAACAGTGCGTGAATCTGGTCGGCGTTGAGGTTTCCACGGCGTCCGCGGCACTGCTGTCGCATGTGGCGGGCATCGGACCGACGCTCGCAAAGAGCATCGTCGCCTTCCGCGAGGAAAACGGGATCCCGTCCAGGGCGGCGCTGAAGAAGGTGCCGAAGCTCGGACCGAAGGCGTTCGAACAGTGTGCCGGTTTTTTGCGCGTGCGCGACAGCAAAAACCCGCTGGACGCGACCGCCGTGCACCCCGAAAGCTATGAAGCGGCAAAGACGGTGCTCTCTGCGCTCGGATATACGGGCGGCGATGTGAAGGGCGGTATCCGCGACGTCGGAGAACGTGCGAAGGCGTACGGGCTTGAAACGCTCGCCGAAAAGGCGGGGATCGGGATCCCGACGCTGCGCGACATCCTGTCGGAACTGCAGAAACCGGGACGCGACCCGCGCGACGATCTGCCGAAGCCGGTGCTGCGCACGGATGTGCTGGACATCAAGGATCTCAAACCGGGCATGGAGCTTTCGGGCACCGTGCGCAACGTCATCGATTTCGGTGCGTTCGTGGATATCGGCGTGCATCAGGACGGGCTCGTGCACATCTCGCGCATGTCGGAACGCTTCATCCGCCATCCGTCCGAAGCGGTCAAGGTCGGCGACGTCGTCAAGGTCTGGGTCGTGGACGTGGATGAGAAGAAAAAGCGCATCGCGCTGACGATGGTCAAAGACCGCCGCTGAACAAAAAAACGGGCTGTCGGGATTTCCGACAGCCCTGATTTGTTTTGGCTTATTTGTGCACGTTCTCCGCGGCGTTCGGCGTGGTGACGGTGCCGATGAAAAGCACGTCGCCGTCATACGTTTCGATCGAGTAGAAGAACGGGCGGGTGAGATGGAATTCGATCGTTTCGAGCTCAACGGGATTGAAGTACCCGGTCGCCCGCATCGAAACCATCGTATATGCAGCTGCTTCCACGCCGTTTTCGTCGACGCCGATATAGGATTGCTGCAGCACGCTGTCGATCCTGCAATTCGGATCGGACATGCGGGAGAAGTCCGCGTCGTCGCCGAAGCAGTGCGAGAGACCGAGCGACTGCAGGATCGCGGTGAGCTCCATCTTATCCTGGAAAGAGAACTTCGGGATCTGCAGACTGACGTTGCAGGTCTTGTCGATGCCTTTGTGCAGCAGCTTATCGATCGCCTCGGGACTGCCGAGCAGCCGGTCAAGCGAAATGCCCTCATCCGGCAGAACGAATGAGATATAGCCGACCGTGTTCAGATACACGCGGTAGCGAAGCCATCCGTCGCCCTGCGTGATCGTCACGTTGCGATCCGAGCGATGCATATAGTCGACCGTGATCTCTGTTTGATCACCGGTTTCGGGATCAGTCCCGTAAAAGACGCCTTGCTCGGTGAGCAGGGTATCGAACGGGTCGGTCCAGCCGCTCTTCAGATAGATCGTATTGATGAGCACTGCGATCGTCATGGGATCAAAGCGCATCGCCTGAGGATCGACTTCGATCTTGCCGCGGGTCTGTTCGGTGATCCATTCGGCGATCTGCTGCCCTGCGGTGAAGTTGCTGAAGTCGACCGTGTTCGCCTCGGAACGGTAGGTATCGCCGAGCACGGACAAGAAGTCTTCATGGAAATGCACCGGCATGCCGCCGATCGCTTCCGCCATCCAGAGCGAATTGTGCACGTCAAGCACGCATCCCTCATCCTCGACGGAAAGCGTCTTGAGCATTGCGGCACATGCCGTGCGAAGGTCTTCGATCGTCTTGCAGCCGAGCAGCTTCAGAAGCTCCGCCTGCGTCTCGCCGTTTGCACCTTCGGCGACCATCGCCATCGCAAGCCACACGCTGATCGGCGAGAGATTGCGGTTCCGTCTGCCGTCGAGCAGCGTCGCCGAGAGCAGCGAGGAAAAGTCCGCGTAACCGCCGACGTCCGCTGTTTCGCCGGTCGGTTCATCGATCGGCAGGATCGGATCGGTCAGATCGATCGGAGGATCCTCGATCGGCTGTATCGTGATCGGCGCTTCGGGCTCATCGGTCGGCGCCTCGGCCGGTTCGTCTGCCGGCACGTCGGTCGGCTGCGTTTCGGGCACATCGGTCGGTACCTCCGGAACCTGAACTGCGGGGGCTGCGGTGCATGCCGCAGAGAAAAGCATAAGACCCGTAAGGATCATACATAGCAAGCGTTTCATGGAATGAACTCCTTTCTTCGTTTGCCTATAATACTGCTTAACCCTCGGTTTGGTTGCACGCGGGCAAACAATCTGCTTCGATCGCCGCAAACGCGCGTTCGGCGCGTGCGATCACGTCGCTGTACATTGCCTTTGCCTTTCCGAATGTTTCGCGGACATATGTTTCATCCGTGATCGACAGAAGATTGATGTTGATGTTCAGCCATGCGCCGCGCGCCGCCGCTTCGACGGCCGCCGTACCGACGCCGAGGTCGCTCGCACAGTTCGGGTTGATCTTTCCGACGAGCGCTTCGACGAGATCGATCGTTTCCTTACAGAGCGACAGCGTATGGAAGGGCATCTGCACCGCTTCCTTGGTCGCTTCCTGCATTGCGGCTCTGCGCGCCGCTTTCTCTTCGTCCGTGTCCTTCGGAAGATGCATGGCGTCCATGAGACGGTTGAACGCCTGCGTATCCGCATCCACCGCCTCCAAAAATGCGGGGATCAGCGGCTGTCCCTGCTTGTTGATGAGCTCCGCGTGCTCCCACAGGTCCGCATATTTCTTTTTGCCGATCGTCAGGTTCGTCGTCATCACGCCGAGCGCCGCGCCGCACGCGCCGAACAGCGCAGCGACCGAGCCGCCGCCGGGCGCGGGGGCGTCGCTTGCCAAAACGTCCGTAAAGGTCGAGACGGTCAAATCCGTTAAACGTTCCATTCTGTTGTCTCCTTTCGGTAATGTCTGATTGAGGTTATGCCATGCGCGCGCCGCGCTTGTAGACGGCGGCCGCACGGTTGGTTCCGTAGCGATAGATCAGCTGATCGAGATTGTCGGCGTCCCACACCACGAGGTCCGCCTGCTTGCCGGGTTCGAGCGTGCCGAGACGGGACGCCATGCCGATCGCCGCCGCGCCGTTCAGCGTCGCGCCCGTGAGCACTTCTTCCGGCGTCAGCCGTCCGTACAGACAGCCCGCCGTCATCGCGAACGGCAAAGAGAGGTTCGGCGTGGAGCCGGGGTTCATGTCGGTCGCCACCGCAACGGCAACGCCGGCATCGATCATGCCGCGGAAATCGCCGTACGGTTTTTTGAGATAAAACGACGTGGCGGGGAGCATGACCGCGATCACGCCGCCGTCCTTCAGCGCCTGTATGCCTTCCGCTCCGGTCTCGGACAGATGGTCGCAGCTGATCGCGCCGACGCGCGCCGCCGCCTGCGTGCCGCCGATCTCTTTGATCTCGTCGGCGTGCATTTTCGGCGTCATGCCGCAGCGCTTTCCCGCAAGCAGGATGCGCTCCGACTGTTCGGCGGTGAACACGCCGTCGTCGCAGAATACGTCGCAAAACTGCGCGATCCCGTCCTTCGCGATCTCGGGGATCATTTCGCTGCACAGAAGATCGACGTACGCTTCATGATCCATGCCTTCGGGAAATGCATGCGCGCCTAAAAACGTTGCCGCAATGTCCGGATTCTCCTCCTGCAGCCGGCGAATGACGCGCAGCTGCTTGCGCTCGGTCTCAAGATCGAGCCCGTAGCCGCTCTTGATCTCCAGCGCCGTCGTGCCGTGGCGGAGCATCTCCGTCATCAGCGTACGCGTTTTTTCACAGAGCGCATCCTCGCTCGCCCGACGCGTTTCGCGTACGGTCGAAAGAATGCCGCCGCCCGCCGCGAGGATCTCAAGATACGTCTTTCCCGCAAGCTTCATCGCAAGCTCGTGCTCGCGCCAGCCGCCGAACACCAGATGCGTGTGGCAGTCCACAAGCCCTGCCGTGACGAGCCTGCCGCCGCAGTCGATCGATTCGTCCGCATCGGGTGCGGCGCTTTCTCCCGTCTGCAGGATCGTGCCGTTTTCCTCGAGCAGCCATGCGCCGTGAAGCTTTTTTACTTCACTTTGCGCAGAACCGCATACGGCGGCCGTTCCGGTCGCCGTTGCAAGTTCTCCGATGTTGAAAAAGACCCGTTTCACAGCAGATGACACTCCAGGACCTGTTTTTGCGCGTCGAAGTTTTCGATCTGCAGATAGTAGTCCGCCGCGTTGACGAATGCCATCATCGGCGCGAGACCGATGATCTCGGTGCCGACCACGTGCACGCCGTAGCGCGCCGCCTCAAAGCGGACGAACTCGAGCACGCGATAGAGCGGCGTCTGCTTATAGTCGCACATATTGATCGAGACCTGCGCAATGTTGCGCTCCTCGAGCATCACGCCGAGCGCCTTGACTGCGCGGAAACCGCCGTCCTTTTCGCGGATGATCTTTGCGATCTTCTTTGCGATTGATACGTCGGAGGTATCGAGATTGATGTTGAATGCGATCAGCGGCTGACGTGCGCCGACGGCGACGACGCCCGCGGAAGGATGGATGCGGTTGCCGCCGAAGTCGGGATGCCACTGCTCTTCCAGCACCTTTTCCGCCATGCCCTCGAACTGACCCTTGCGGATCGCGGCGAGGTTCTTGCGGTGCGGTGCGGACGCGCTTTCTTCATACAGGAAGACCGGCAGATCGAGCTCGTCGGACAGGCGCTGACCGAGCACCTTGGACAGCTCGACGCACTCCGCCATGTCCATGTCACGGATCGGCACGAACGGGATGACGTCGACCGCGCCCATGCGCGGATGCTCGCCCTGATGTACGCGAAGATCGATTTTTTCGACCGCATGCTGTGCGAAGCGGAACGCCGCCTCCATGACCTGCATCGGTTCGCCGAGGAAGGTGAAGACCGAGCGGTTGTGGCTCGCGTCGGAGGAATAGTCGATCAGCGTGACGCCCGGAACGGCGCGTACGATGTCCGCAAACTCTTCTACAAGGTCCAGCCGGCGTCCTTCGCTGATGTTCGGGATGCATTCCATCAATTTTGCCATAGTTGTATCTCCTTTAATCCTTTAATGCGTTTTGTACGGTTGCCTTGACCAGCGCATCGTCCGCGATATGCGGGATCGTGATGCAGTCGGTGCCCTCGTTGTCACGATTGTACGCAAGACAGGTTTCGATCGCGTTTTCGTTGCGCGCCCATGCGCGTCTTGCCACGCCGCCCATCGTGTCCCACGGCATCGCCGAGGACAGGATGCGGTCCACGCGTTCGCTGCCGTCGAGCACCATGCCGAAACCGCCGTTGATCGATTTGCCGACGCCGACGCCGCCGCCGTTGTGCAGCGCGATCAGGCTCATGCCTCTGGCGGCGTTGCCCGCGAAGCACTGCGTCGCCATGTCCGCCATGATGTTCGAACCGTCCTTGATGTTGCTCGTCTCACGGAACGGGGAATCCGTGCCGCCGGTGTCGTGATGGTCTCTGCCGAGCATGACCGGTCCGATCTCGCCGTTGCGGACCATCTCGTTGAAGCGCAATGCGATCTTCAGACGACCCATCGCGTCCTGATAGAGAATGCGCGCCTGCGTGCCGACGACCATCTTGTTCTTCTTTGCGTCGCGCACCCAGACCCAGTTGTCGCGGTCCTGATAGCGACGGGTCGGATCGATGCAGTCCATCGCCGCCGCGTCGGTCCTGTCGAGATCCTCGGGCTTGCCGGACAGGCATACCCAGCGGAACGGACCGTAACCGTAGTCGAACAGCTGCGGACCCAGGATATCCTCGACGTAAGACGGATAGACGAAGCCGTCCTTCTCGTTTTCGCCGTTCCGGCAGATCGACTTGACGCCTGCGTCATAGACCGCCTTCAGGAAGCTGTTGCCGTAGTCGAAGAAATAGGTGCCGCGGCGGTGCAACTCGTCGATCGCCGCAATGTGCTGCTTCAAAGAGGCGTCGACCGCCTTCTTGAACGCTTCGTGATCCTCGGCGAGCAGACGCGTGCGCTCTTCGAACGAAACGCCGACGGGGCAGTAGCCGCCCTCGTATACCGCGTGGCAGGAGGTCTGGTCACTCAGAAGATCCACATGGATGTTGTTGTCGATGAGGTAATGCAGCAGATCGACGACGTTGCCGTGATAGGCGATCGCCAGCGGCTTGCCGTCCTTCTGCGCCTGCTGTGCCCATGCGACGCAGGTAGCGAGATCGTCGCTGACTTTGCTGACCCAGCCCTGCTTGTAGCGCGTTTCGATGCGCGAGTAATCGACCTCCGCGATGATCGCGGCCGCGCCTGCGATCTCCGCCGCTTTGCCCTGCGCGCCGCTCATGCCGCCGAGACCTGCCGAAACGAACAGGCGGCCGGCGAGATCCTTATCCTTCGGGATGCCGAGCTTCAGTCTGCCCGCGTTCAGAAGCGTGTTGAATGTGCCGTGCACGATGCCCTGCGGTCCGATGTACATCCAGCCGCCCGCGGTCATCTGACCGTAATTCGCAACGCCCATTGCGGCGGCGCGGTTGAAATCGGCAGGGTTGTCAAACATGCCGACCATCAGACCGTTCGTCAGAATGACGCGCGGCGCGTTCTCGTGCGAACGGAAGACGCCCAGCGGATGACCCGATTCGATGACGAGCGTCTGCGTGTTCGTCAGCTCCTTCAGGTACTGCTTGATCAGCAGATACTGCATCCAGTTCTGGCAGACCTGGCCGGTTTCGCCGTAGGTGACGAGCTCGTAGGGATAGAGCGCGACCTCGAAGTCGAGGTTGTTGTCGATCATGACCTGAAACGCTTTGCCCTCGATGCACTTGCCCTCATAGCAGTCAATCGGCTTGCCCCAGAGCCGTCCCTCGGGACGGAAGCGGTAGCCGTAAATGCGTCCGCGGGTCTTGAGCTCTTCCATGAATTCCGGCGCAAGCTCCTCGTGGAACTGCTCCGGGATGTAGCGCAACGCGTTCTTCAGCGCGATTTCCATGTCGTGCTCCGAAAGCACGGAGTCACGGCGCGGCGCACGACGAATGCCTTCGATAAAGGGCTTCTTTTCGGGAAGCCGGTCCAGCTTCAATACACAGTCCATAAAAACCTCCTAATTAGAATCAATGGAAATCGGAAAGCTCCAGCTTGACGTCGTTTTCGATCGCGCCGGAACGGATCAGCTTGTTCATCGCTTCGATCATCGGGTGGATCTCTTCATCCTTTGCATAGAACGGCACGACGGAGCGGACCTTGTCGTACACGCCCTGCTGTGCAGGGGAGAGCTCGCAGGTCTTGCGAAGGTCGATGCCCTGTACCGCCGCCATCAGCTCAAAGGCGAGCACGGAGTACAGATTGTTCACGATGCGGCGGCAGTTGCGCGCGGCGGTCGTGCCCATCGAAACATGATCCTCCTGGTTTGCGGAGGACGGGATCGAGTCAACGCTTGCCGGATGCGCAAAGACCTTGTTCTCGCTCACGAGGGACGCCGCCGAATACTGACAGATCATGTAGCCGGAGTTGATGCCGCCGTCGGGCGCGAGGAACGCGGGAAGGCCGTTGCTGAGCGCGGGATTGACCATGCGCTCCATTCTGCGCTCGGAAATGTTCGCAAGCTCGGATGCCGCGACGGACAGATAGTCCATCACAAGCGCGATCGGCTCGCCGTGGAAGTTGCCGCCCGAAATGACGCTTTCGTCGTCAAGGAACAGGATCGGGTTGTCGGTGACGGAGTTCAGTTCAGTCGAAAGCACGTTTCTCACATGCGCGAGCGCGTCACGCACCGCTCCGTGCACCTGCGGGATGCAGCGCAGCGCATAGGCGTCCTGCACGCGGAGATTCCGGTTGCGCTCCATCGAAGCGCTGCCTGCGCAGATCGTGCGCATGTTCTTTGCGACCAGACTCTGTCCGGCGTGCGCGCGCACCGCATGGATGCGCGGATCGAACGCGGACATCAGTCCTGTCAGCGCCTGCATCGTCATGGAAGCCGTGATGTCCGCGAGTGCGGCGGCACGGTTCAGATCATACCATGCGAGCGTGCCGACTGCCGTCATGCACTGCGTGCCGTTGATCAGCGCAAGACCCTCTTTCGCAAGCAGATGGAACGTCGGAAGCTTTGCTTTTGCCATCGCTTCGGCGCCGGACATGCGCTTGCCTTTATAGATCGCTTCGCCGCGTCCCAAAAGGACCAGAGCCATATGCGCGAGCGGCGCGAGATCGCCCGAAGCGCCCAGGGATCCCTGCTCCGGGATCACGGGGTGCACGCCCTTGTTCAGCATGCCGATCAGCGCTTCGATCAGCGCTCTGCGGATGCCGGAATTGCCTTTCGACAGCGCGTTTGCGCGAAGCAGCATCATGGCGCGCACGGTCTCCTCGTTCAGCGGCTCGCCGACGGCGACGCAATGGGACAGGATCAGGTTTTCCTGCAGCTGTGCGCTCTTATCGCTCGAGATCGTGATCTTCGAAAACTCGCCGAAGCCGGTCGAGATGCCGTATACCGTGCGGCCTTCCGCGACGATCTTGTCGACCAGCGCGCGCGACGCGTCGATGCGTGCAAAGGTCTTCGGGGACAGCGATACCTTCGCGCGAAACCGCGCGACGGCAACGACCTGTTCGATCTTCAGCGATTCCCCGTCCAGGGTGACGTGACGAATGTTTTCCGTAAGATGATTCATACTTGTTCCTTCCTGCAAACAATATTGGAATTGCCAATCAATTCATTATAATATTTGCGCCAATCCGTGTCAAACCCTGCGGTGCTTTTTGGAAAATATAAAATACGTGCGCGATCTGAACGAGCGCCGCATGCATATGTTTCATAGATTGTTCATCCACTTGCGGCACATCCTGTGGTATACTGAAAAATACAAAACAGGCAAAGGGGAGCAGGCATGAACATTCGTTTTAAGAACGCACGTATTCTTCCGTTCCGGACCGAAGAAGCGACGATCATCGAGGGCGAACTCTGGACGAGCGGCGACCGGATCGCATGGATCGGCGACCCGAAGGGACGCGAGCCGCTTGCATTCGACCGTGAGATCGACTGCAAAGGCAATCTGATCCTGCCCGGCTTCAAGAACGCGCACACGCATTCTGCGATGACGTTTCTGCGCTCCTTTGCAGACGACAAGCCGCTGCAGCAGTGGCTGCATGAGGATTGCTTCCCGATGGAGGCGCACCTGACCGGCGACGATATCTATGATCTGACCAAGCTTGCCGTGCTTGAATACGTTTCGGGCGGCATCACGGCGGCGTTCGATATGTATTATCATGTGGACCGGATCGCCGAATGCGCCCGCGATACGGGCTTCCGTTTCGTGATCTGCGGCGCGGCAAACGATTTCGGCGGCACGGCGGAGTCGACAAAACGCGACTTTGAGCTGCTGAACCGCTATGATCCGCTCGTATCGTGCCGGCTCGGCTTCCATGCCGAATACACCACGAGCGAACCGCTGCTCAGGGACCTTGCCGCGCTCGCACAGGAACTTAAGGAGCCGGTCTTTACGCATTTGTCGGAGACCGCGGCCGAAGTCGAGGACTGCATCGGACGCACGGGGATGTCCCCGATCGCGTATCTTGATTCGCTGGGCATGTTCCGCTGCGGCGGCGGCGGGTTCCACATGGTATTCCCGATGGCGGGCGATATCGAGATCATGCAGGAGCGCGGGCTCTATGTCTGCACCAATGCGGGCTCCAACGTGAAGCTTTCGAGCGGCGTTGCGCCGATCGAAACGTATTACGAAGCGGGCATACCGGTTGCGATCGGGACCGACGGACCGGCGAGCAACAACTGTCTCGATTTCTTCCGCGAAATGTTCCTCGTTTCGGGTCTGCAGAAGCTGACCGTCGGCGCGGCGGCGGCGGACGCCGTGCATGTGCTGCGTTCGGCCTGTTCGGTCGGCGCTCGCATGATGGGGCTGGAGGACTGCGACTGCCTTGCGGTCGGCAAGCAGGCGGATCTGTGCATGATCGATCTGCACATGCCGAACATGCAGCCGCTCAACAACATTGCAAAGAACGTCGTATACAGCGGCAGCAAGGCAAACGTCGCGCTGACGATGGTCGCGGGAAAGATCCTCTATGAGCGCGGCGCGTACACGTTCGACGTGGATCCGGAAGCGGTCTACGCAAAGGCGAACGAGATCATTGCACGCATCAGAAAGGCAGAGAACAGATAAATGGCACACATCGAGGTCATAGCGGAATACAACGAGCGCGGCGCCATGCTGTGGGCGGACGCGTATCCCGGTGCGTATGCGCGCGGCGAAACGGTGTCGAGAGCGCTCGAAAAGTTCCCGAAATCGCTTTCGGTGTTCGCAAAGTGGGCGTACGGCGCGCCGATGCCGGACCTTGCGGAATCGGATTTTGTCGTGACGCATGCATATAAGACGGAACTTGCCGTCGAGGATGCAGACAGCGACGTGCTGTTCCCGTCGGAACGGCTGCCTATGGATATGACCGAGTATACGCAGAAAAAACAGCTCTGCATCCGCTCGGCACAGGATTTCGAAAAACTTGTTGCGTCGATCCCGCAAAAGGATCGTGCGCTCAGAAAATCACGCCGCACGTTCTACGGCAAGATCCCGTGTTCCGCGCGTGAAACGGCGGAGCATACGAACCGCACGCTTTCCTATTATGCGAACGGTCTCGGCATTGCGTTCGAGAACGAGGGCGGACTTTCGGAGAATCGCAGACGCCTGTTCCGTGCGATCGAATCGTCGCCGAACTTCCTGTTCGCGCGGGTGCACGAGGCGCCGGACGGCGAGCTGTGGACGCTTCGCAAGCTCATGCGGCGCATCATCTGGCACGACCGGATCCACGCGTACGCGCTGTGGCGCCATGCGATCACCTTCTGGCAGAAGGACCGCATCGCAAACCCGTTCTTCTTCACCGCGGAAAAGGAATAGACCGGGCGTTTGCGAAAAATTTCGCTTGACATTTCCGGGACCGTCCTCTATAATGGGAAAGGTTAATTTGGCGTTATGCGCCATCACTATATTCGGAAGAAAGAGGTGTAAGATATGGTACGTACCTATCAGCCCAAGAAGAGACAGCGCAGCAAGGTTCACGGTTTCCGCAAGCGTATGGCGACTGCGGACGGTCGTAACGTACTGAAGCGCAGACGCGCAAAGGGCCGCAAGAAGCTGAGCGCGTAATTTTGCGTACTCGGACAGAAGTCCCAACAACCTATGCAGAGACAGAGGCGCTTGCGGCAGGCATTTCGCTTGCCGTATGTTGCTTTTCTGGGGGAACACGCATTCGGTGGATCGATCCTATTCGCTGAAACGGCATAAAGAGTTCCGCTACACATACCGCGTCGGACGTTCGCAGAGCACGCCGCTGATGACGCTGGTATGTGCCAAGAGCCGCAATGAAACGGTCCGCATCGGCTTTTCGGTGTCGAAGCGGGTCGGCAACAGCGTACAGCGAAATCGGGCGAAACGGCGGATGCGCGCATGCGTCGCTTCCATGGTGAACAACATCAGAGGCGGATGCAACATCATCTTGATTGCAAAGCCGGACGTGCCGACGGCGCCTTTTGCGGAGCTGCGGCAGCAGACCGAAACGCTTTTGAAACGTGCGGGCGTGTGGGTGAGCGAGTCGTGAAACGGATCCTGATCGCACTGCTTCGATTCTATAAGCGGCATATTTCGCCGCTGCTGCCGAACGCCTGCATCTATACGCCTACCTGCTCGGAATACGCAATGGAGGCGATCCAAAAGCACGGGGTCATCAAGGGCACGGGACTTGCGATCTGGCGCATTCTGCGCTGCAATCCGTTCATGAAGGGCGGATACGATCCCGTTCCGGAACCGAAAAAACATAAGGAGAGCATTTCATGACTACATCCTTTTTCCTGGTGAAATGGCTGTATCAGGCAATGAACTGGGTCTACGAACAGATGAGCACGCTGTTTTCCGGCGGCGGCTGGGTCGTTGTGCTGACGATCCTTCTGTTCACGCTCGGCATCAAGCTTCTGACGGTCTTTTCCGACGTCAAATCGAGAAAATCCTCGATCCAGATGCAAAAGGTTCAGCCGGATCTCGATAAGCTGAAAAAGAAATACGGCAACGATCCGCAGAGACTGAATACGGAACAGAGAAAGTTCATGAAGGAGCACGGCGTTTCGACACTCGGCGGCTGCCTGCCGATGCTCATCATGCTGCCCCTGCTGTTCATGTTCTTCGAAGCGTTCCGTGCGTGGTCGAACCAGCAGACGCTGAAGCTGATGATCGACATCGCAGACGGCAACGGCGCACAGACGTTCGAAGGGTTCCGTTTCCTCTGGATCACCAACATCTGGAGACCGGACAACCTTTCCGCGGGCAGCACCCTGATGAAGGGAAGCGAGTTCTGGTCCACCTTCGCGGCGACCAACAACGTCAAGAATTTTATCTTCTACGAGCAGCATGCGGATGTGCTGAATCAGATCCTGTACAAGCTGCATTTCTTCACGATCACGACCGGCGAAAACGGAGCGATCGAATACGTGCTCGCGAACGACGGCGGCAAAGCGTTTTTGCAGGCGTATGAATCGTTCGTGCTTCCGATCACGTCCAACGCGAAACTGATCGGCGGCGCATACGAGAGCATGTCCAACGGCTACGCGATTCTGCCGATCCTGGCGGGCGCCACGACGTTCCTGTCTTCCTGGATCATGCAGAAGAGCCAGCCGAAGCCGGCGAATCCGGACAAACAGGATCAGAATGATCCGGCGGCGCAGACGCAGAACATGGGCAAGTGGATGACGTACCTCATGCCGCTGATGTCCGTATTCTTCTGCTACCGCTATGATTCGACCTTTGCGTTCTACTGGATCTTCTCCAACATCTTCTCGTTGGCGGTGACCCTGATCATCAACGCGACGGTCGTCAAAAAATTGCAATCCGAACCTATGGAGGTAGTGAAAAAATGAGGAGTATGGAATTCTCCGGCCGAAACATCGACGAGGCGATCTTTCACGGTCTCAACGAAATGGGACTGACGATCGACGAAGTCGATACGGAGATCGTACAGAAAGAGAGCAAGGGACTGTTCGGCATCGGCGCGAAGAACGCGATCGTGCGTCTGACCGAGCGTGAAGTACCGGTCGTCCCGAACTTTGAAGCGGAAGTCGCAGCTGCGCACGAACGCAAGAGCGAGCGCCCGAAGCACAGCGAGCCGACCCGCGAACGCACGGAGAAGCACAGCGACAAGCGCGGCCGCGGCGAAAAGCGTGAACGCGCGGAGAAACAGCAGGAAGTTCCCGAGATCGTATACAGCGAAGAGCTTGCGAAGGAGAACGATGCGGCGATCTTCCTGAAAGAACTGCTTCGGAACATGAAAATCGAAGCGACCGTCGAAGCGGCGGAGACCGAGGACGGGCTGCGGCTCAACATCGTTTCCGAAACCGACGGACTGCTGATCGGCAGACGGGGCGAGACGCTCGACGCGATCCAGTATATCGTTTCGCTGTACATGAATAAGGACCGCAAGGAAAACGGCTATCGCCGCGTATCCGTGGATACCGAGGGATATCGCCGCCGCCGCGAAGAAACGCTTCGCCGCCTTGCGAGAAAGAACGCAGCGCAGGTCGCGCGCACCGGTCGGTCGGTCGCGATGGAGCCGATGAATCCGTACGAACGCCGCGTGCTGCATTCCGCACTGCAGAGCTTCAAGGGCGTCACGACGCACAGCGAGGGCGAGGAGCCGAACCGCCGCGTCATCATCACGCCGGACCGATAACGAACCTTTGACCGCCGCAAGGCGGTCTTGTCTTATACCGGGCGGAAACGTCCGGCATCCAACTGTTATGATCGAAACGTTTGACACCGTATTTGCCCCGTCCTCGGCGATCGGCAGCGCGATCTGCGTGATCCGCGTCTCCGGTCCGGCGACGCGTGACGTCGCGCGGACGGTCCTCAGTCAGCCGGTCTGCAGCAAGCCGAATCTGCTGCGCCGCACCGCGATCCTGCGCGGCGATGCGAAGATCGACGACTGCATGGCGGTCTTTTTTCAGGCGCCGAAGAGTTATACCGGCGAGGACGTGCTCGAACTGCATTGCCA
>ODAI010895841.1_pt1 | contig 20722 bp, 13 predicted proteins | sample 1539321 | NCBI WGS metagenome assembly ODAI01 (sample SAMN02144231, study PRJEB22623) | gut metagenome | biome: sheep rumen | host: Ovis aries | place: New Zealand
GGGGCACAAGGTCCCCGTGACAAAGGGAACGATGTTCCTTCTGTTCCCCGGAGAATGGCATTCTTACTACCCGGATCCCGATACGGGATGGAAAGAGTTCTGGATCGGATTCAGCGGAGAGCATATGCATCAATGGCTGGGCAACGGATTTTTCACCAAATCAAAACCCATATATTCTGTTGGACTGCACAATGACGTTGTAGAACTGTATGACAACGCCATCAAAGTGGCGATGGAGCAGGAGTCCGGATTCCAGCAGTTGCTCTCAAGCATAGTGACTCACCTGCTCGGTTTGGCTTATTTCTACGAGAAGAACGAGACATACCGGTCAAGCGAACTGGGCGACCAGATAAACAGGGCCAAGATCATGATAATGGAGCAGTACCGCACCATAAAACCCGAAGAAATCGCCAAGGCCCTCTGCATGGGGTATTCCAACTTCCGCAAGGTGTTCAAGGAGTATACGGGATTCTCCCCCGCAAAATACATCCAGGAGATGAAGTTCAACAAGACAAAGGAAGAACTGACAAACAGTACCCTTTCGATAAAGGAGATCGCCTATGCCATGGGATACGACAACTACGAGTACTTCTTCACGGCATTCCGGCGTCAAGCGGGAATGACACCGGCGGAATACAGGGCAATAACCCAAGGAAAAGATCTGTAAACGACCGCTTACGACCGACAATAAAACGCGAAGGACGGCTTCATGGAGAAGTCGCCCTTCGTCGTTTACGGAATACTTTCCGAAATACTAGAACTTGTACACTTTGGGTTCGGCGGTGAACGATGAGATCGTAGCGGTAGCGTTGCGCATGTAGAAGACGATGGTGTTGTCGTCATCAGCCTTGTACATTCCCTGGAGTGAGGGGTTCTTGTCAAGCATATCCTGCTTAGCCTCTATCCTCTCATCGGGGATGAGTTCGCACTGGATACGGATCCATTCGCTGCCGTCGAAGCCGCAGATTTCAGCCTTGGGGTTGGCGATGAGCTGTTTGTAGACGTTCTTCACTTTTCCGGTCTGGATGTAAAGTTTGCCTTCGAAGATTTCAGCGGTGCCGAAGGGACGGACACGCGGCTGGTCTCCTTCCACGGTACCGAGGTAATAGGTACCTACTTTCTTGAGGAACTGCTGCACGAGGGCGGCGTTCTCGGGATTGGGAGTGGTCTGCTCGATCATGGTTGACTGTGTTGAAGATGTTGCCTGGGATTCAGTTGTCTTGCCCTGCCCGCAGGAGGAAAGGACCGCGAAAGCGAGAGCGAGAGTGACGATTTTTGATAAAGTTTTCATTTGTATCTGATTTTTAGTTGTTTTCCGGGTGCAAATATAGTCAGTTTTTCACCAATGGAACATCTCATAATCAACAATCTTTTGACAAAATCTTCCTTTTTGGCCCAAAGACTGACCGGCATGGCTCCACCATCATGAATGCTCGGATTCCGTCAATTTCGTGCTCCCGCATTTTCATTTGTCCCATAGTCGGCAAAAATGGCTATCTTTGTATCTGGCCCGGAAAAGGCCGCGAAATGACAACCACCCGAAATATCCCAATTCCAATCCGCATATGACAATCCGTCCCAATACTTTGATTTCATTATTCGGAACCGCCTTGCTCGCGGCCGGGGCGCTGCTGCTGTGCAGCAATGCAGCCTATGCCCAACAGGATTCCCTGAGGAAAGCCGTGGTGAGGATCGGCTACGTCGAAGGCGATGAAAGAAACATGACCGGGAAGGCCGACATGGTCACCGAAGACAAAATGAACAAGGGCCTTGTCAACAACTCCCTCGAAGCCCTCTCCGGACAGTCGGCCGGTGTGAGCATTTCAAGGGGAAACTCATCCTCCATGCTCAACACTGTCCGAGTAAGAGGTACAACCTCGCTAACCGGAGGCAACGATCCCCTTGTGATAATTGACGGAGTCTCATCCGATCTTGCCACCCTCAACACCATATATCCCGCCGACATAGAGAGTTTCACGATCCTCAAGGACGCCGCCGAGACCGCACAATACGGTTCAAGAGGAGCGGCCGGTGTGATAGAAGTGCAGACAAAAAAGGGCAGCGGAGGATCATTCCGCATAAGCTACGACGGAAACTTCGCTATAGAGGCGCCATACCGTTTCCTTGACATGCTGGATGCGGACGGATACAGGAAGGCGGCGTCCTCTCTCGGAATCGGGATAATCGACAGGGGCCATGACACCAATTTCCAGAAAGCGATAGCCAGGACCGGGGCGGTCCATAACCACCATCTCGCTTTCGGAGGAGGCGGGGAAGACGCCAGCTACAGGGCCTCCATAGGAATCCAGGATCACCCCACCGTCGTGAAAACGAACGGCTACAGGAACTACATCACGAAGCTGGACCTTTCGCAGAACGCTTTCGACGGATTCATGCAAGTCGATCTGGGGATCTTCGGGTCACTGACGAGAAGTTCCCTGATCCATGACCCGCAGAAGCTGTTCTACTCGGCCGCCACATTCAACCCCACCTTCAGCAAGGAAAAGGTCGGCGGCAGTTATGAGGGGATACCTTCAGCGAGCCAGATAAACAATCCCCTCGCCCTTCTGGAGAAAAAGAATGACGAGGACAACGCGCATTTCAATGCCCATCTGAGGACACGTTTCAATTTCTCGCCCCACTGGTCCCTGTCACTTTTCGGTTCATACTCCTACAATGTGGTGGACCTCTCGCAATATTTCCCGACATCAGTCTGGGGAAAGGCCAGAGCCTTCAGAAGCGAGAGCAAACTGAGGGACGTCCTGGGGAACGCCGTCCTGACATATTCAAATGACTGGGGGAAACATCATCTTGAAATCCTCGAGCTCGCGGAAGCCCAGGAGAGGAAAACGGACGGATTCAATACCACCGTCACGGGATTCACCACCGACGCCTTCGGATACAACAGCCTCGAGGCCGGAGCCTATCGCCCTTGGGGCGGCACGGGGTCCTTTTATGAAGATCCGAGACTGCTTTCGTTCATGGGAAGGCTCAGCTACGCTTTTGACGGGAAGTACATCCTCACCGCCAACGCCAGGGCCGACGCTTCTTCGAAATTCGGCCAAAACCACAAATGGGGATTCTTCCCCTCCGTCTCCATGGCATGGAACGCCGACAGGGAAGATTTCATCCGGGAGATAGGATGGATCTCTTCACTGAAATTCACCGCCGGAGTCGGCCGGTCCGGTAACCAGGATGCCATCGGCTCATACAATTCCATGCAGCTGATGAAGCCCGCCGGAGTGGTTCTTGAAGCCGGCGCGCCCGTCATCACCATGGGCATAATACGGAACGCCAATCCCGACCTCAAATGGGAAGTCCGTTCCACCGTGAACCTCGGAATCAACGCAACGTTCCTCAACGACAGGATTTCATTCGCCGCGGACTGGTACTATTCGAAAACGACGGACATGCTGTACAACTACGACGTGAGCGTCCCTCCTTTCGCATACAATAAACTTCTTGCCAATCTCGGTGAAATGTCCAACTCCGGTTTCGAAATCGGTCTCGGCGGAAACATCATCTCACGTAGCGACTTGTCCCTGAACGTCAATGTGAACGTTTCTTTCCAGCGCAACCGTCTCCTTTCCTTGAGCGGATACTACGAAGGGGAATATCTCGAAGCCCCGGATATGGCACCGATCGCATCTCTGAACGGAGCCGGATTCCACGGAGGATACAACGACATCACTTACCAGATCATCGGCCAGCCTCTTGGTGTTTTCTACCTTCCCCACTGCATCGGACTTGTCACGAACAGCGACGGGACCGTTTCCTACCAAGTAGAAGACCTTGACGGAGACGGTGTCATAGACATCGCCGAGGGCAAGGACAGGAGGATAGCCGGCCAGGCCATGCCGAAAGCCGTCATGGGCGCGAACATAAGTTTCAGGTTCCGTTCATGGGATGTCTCGACGCAGATAAACGGGGCCTTCGGGCATAAGATATACAACGGCACGGCCCTCAGCTACATGAATATGGCCGGACTTGCGGACTACAATGTCCTCTCCAAGGCTCCGGAAAAGAACATCCACGACCAGACGGCCACGGACTACTACCTCGAGAAGGGAGACTACGTCAACATCGACTATCTCACCATCGGATACAACATCCCGGTGAGAAGAATCAAGTACGCCAAAAACCTCAGGGTTTCCGCATCGCTGAACAACCTCGTCACCTTCACCGGTTACTCTGGCCTCACTCCTATCATCAACTCATCTGCCGTGAACGGGACTTTGGGTCTTGACGACAAGATAAGTTTCCCGGTCTACCGTTCATATTCTCTGGGACTCAGCATACAATTCTAAAGACCTGACGCCATGTTCAAAAGATATTCCACATCAAAGTTCTGCGTACTTGCTTTTATGGTATGCATCGGGGCTACACTCAGCCTTTCATCATGCGGAGGCTTTCTGGACGAGTCGCCCAAGGACCAGATATCCGAAGAAGAAGCCTATCCGGATGCCCACAACCTCTTCCTCGGGACGGTTGCGTCACTGTACAGCAACATCGGAGGCAATTCCGACAGCAACGGCCTCCAGGGGACATACCGGGGAGTATACGACTTCAACACATTCACAACCGATGAGGCCATGATACCCACCCGTGGAGCCGACTGGTATGACGGAGGGTTCTGGCAAAGACTCTACCTGCACACATGGAATGAAGGAGACGGAAGTCTGCTCGCCTCATGGGAATACCTCTACAAGGTGATCGTCCTTTGCAACCGGTCAATCGACACGATAGAAAAGACGTCCCTGCTGCAAAATGGACAAAAGCGGGACTACATCGCCGAAATAAGGGCCCTCAGGGCGATGTACCATTTCTACCTGATGGACATGTTCGGACCCGTTCCGATCGTGACCGATCCGGATGCGACAATGGGGAATGTTCTCCAGAGCCGGCGAAGCGAAGTTTTCTCCTTCGTTGCAAGTGAACTGGAGGAAACGCTTCCGCTTCTCTCCGCCGAAAAGAGCACGGCAAAAGGACAGTATTACGGCAGAATCACGCAAGATGTTGCCGCCTTCCTGCTGGCGAAGATTTATCTCAATGCGGAAGTATATCGCGACGACAACACTTCTGACGGCAAAATGCCGGATGGCGGGAAAATGACATTCACGATCGGAGGGAAAACCATGAACGCCTGGGAGGCATGCCTCCACTACTGCGGAATGCTCGACGACAATTATGCTCTCGACCCCTCATACAGCGACCCATTCACCATCTACAACGAGTCCTCCGGTGAAAACATCTTCACGATTCCGATGGACAAGGATCTTCTGGACAACGAGTTCCAGTATCTTTTCCGAACCCGCCATTACTACCACGGAGCGGCTCTGGGATGCGCGGCCGAGAACGGATCCTGCGCCACAGCCGACGCGATTGCGGTATACGGATTCAAAGGCATCGACTCTCCGGACAATGATCTGGACCCCAGATTCGACGCCAACTATTATTGGGGAGAAGTCCAGGACCTGAAAGGAAATACGATAAAAACGGGAGACGGAAGTCCCCTCATCTATTATCCGGAGAAAGTCCAGCTGGACCTTTCCGGAAGCAAGTGGGAGAAAACAGCCGGAGCGAGGATGCGCAAATACGAGGTTGACCCCAATGCCCTTTCCGAAGGGAAACTCCAGGACAACGATATCGTATTGTTCAGATATGCGGACGTTCTCCTGATGGAGGCTGAAGCCCTCATCCGCAATGGCCATGACGGTTCCGCCCCCTTCTCGAAGGTCAGGGAAAGGGCGGGAGCGTGCGAAAGGGAAGCCACCATGGAGAACATCCTTGACGAGAGACTGATGGAGTTCGCCTGGGAAGGATGGCGAAGAAACGACCTCATCCGTTTCGGGAAATTCACTCGCTCTTATTCGGATCGACCGGCTCTCGAAAACGAGAGCAGCGGATACACAACCGTCTTCCCCATTCCGGGGAATGTACTCCTCTACAACCAGTCTATGAAACAGAATCCCGGCTATTAGATTCCCCAGAGTATGGCTGCAAAAAGTTCAACAATTTCCGGAATAGCCTTCATCATTTTGGCATTCCTGTTCACATTCATGACTCTTTCAGACGGTGGCTACAGCGGCAATCCCATCTTGGAGGGGAAATACGCCGACCCTGAAGCGGCGGTTTTCGGGAAAACGTACTGGATTTACCCGACGTCCTCCTTGCCTTATGACGAGCAGGTATACCTCGACGCCTTCTCCTCGGAGGACCTGGTCCACTGGACCCGCCATCCGGAGATCATTTCCTCAAAGGATATCCCATGGCTCCATAGGGCCCTTTGGGCACCGTCGGTCGTGGAAAGGAACGGGACATACTATCTTTTCTTCGGCGGCAATGACATGCATGAAAAGGGAGAAGGAGGAATAGGGGTCGCGACTGCTTCCTCTCCCGAAGGTCCTTTCAAGGACGCCCTCGGCCATCCTCTCATAGACGAAGTGGTGAACGGTGCCCAACCGATCGACCAACAGGTCTTCACCGATGACGACGGGAAAACCTACATGTACTACGGAGGTTGGGGGCATTGCAATGTGGTCAAGCTTTCGGATGACCTTCTGAGCATCTCCACTTTTGAAGACGGTGAGACATTCAAAGAAATCACCCCCGAAGGATATGTCGAAGGCCCGTTCATGATGAAACGTGACGGAAAGTACTATTTCATGTGGAGCGAAGGCAATTGGACTGCGGATGATTACAGGGTGGCTTATGCGATGTCGGACAGCCCTCTCGGTCCGTTCGAAAGGATCGGCACCATCCTGGAAAGCGACCCTGCGGTAGCCACCGGTGCCGGTCACCATTCGGTGCTCAAAGGACAGATGCGGAACGAATACTATATCGTTTACCACCGTCATCCTCTGGATCAGGTGGACGGCAACGACAGGGTTGTGTGCATTGACCCTCTCGTCTTCCGCAAAGACGGGACGATCGTTCCGGTGAAGATTTCCACCAAAGGAGTGAAAGGAGCGAGGCTAGGCCGGAGGAATTTCCGGATGTTCTAAGGGAAAACCACGGGGACCGTTTCCAGAAGGACTTCCCTTGACATGTCATTGGGATTGGTTCCCATCTCACCTTCCGGGATTTCCTTTCCCAGTTTCGCGTAATAATCCACCCACAAGGGTGAAGTCTCCCCCGAAGAATCCTTGAACGTCATCGGATTGGACCTGAATATGGGATTCCCCTCCGAATCAACGTAACTCCCGAAGACCAGTTCGCTGCAGTACACCGCCTCCATTCCCGGATCGAAGGCGAAGTCATATCCTTTTCCCAGATGAGACATCGCCCTTTCTATGGCACGGCCGCATACCTCATCGTGGTCTTCTCCCGTATAACGCATAACTCTCACAAGGGGATGTCCCTCCTGATCATGAGCCGAAGAACGCAGGAAATCCTCCATCGCAGTGACGCATACGCCCTTTTCAGGTGTCGCTTCCAAAACGGATATGCCTTCTCGGGTCTTACAGATGATCCCCACGTGGGAGAATGACATAAGCGTATCCCCCGCTTTTGTGACAGCCTCAATGGCGGAAACGAAATCACTTCCGGTATTCGCCTGGAAAATGAGGTCCCCGTTCTCGAGAGCGGAATATGGGGAAGGGCCGGCGCAGGAAATCATGGTAACTGAAATGACTGCCGCCGCAATCGCCGCGGCAAAATGATATGGGGAGTAAAACAACAGTCGCTTCATCGATTTTTTCTAACTTTGCCAAATATAAGCACAAAGAAAGGATTTTCAGCACACATGAAACGAACGACAACAGCATCTTCCCCCGATTCCTCCCCCGCTCCGGTCAAAAAGAGATACGTAAGCCTCGATGCCTTGAGGGGATTCGCGATTCTTGGAATCATCCTCGCCAATTACCTCGAATTCTCGCTCTGGACCTTCAAGAGCGCGGAAGAGGTCGCCGCAATGAACGGAGCGGGACTTGACAGAATCATAAGATGGCTGCAGTACATTTTCATTGACGGGAAGTTCTATACACTCTTTTCCCTTCTTTTCGGAATCGGATTTTCCATCATACTCGGCAACACGAAAGAAAAGGGAATTGACGGGAACAGACTGTTCTTGAGAAGAATGTTCGTTCTCCTTCTGATCGGATTCCTGCACCTGATGCTCCTTTGGAGCGGGGACATTCTGATGCTTTACGCCCTCATGGGCATGTTGCTGCCGCTGTTCAATTCATTCTCCGACAAAAAGATCCTGTCTTTCGCCGGAATAATACTTTGTCTTCCCCTTGTAAGCGATGCTGTATGTTCTCTCGCAGGGATCAGTCTGTCGGCTCCTCTTCACGACGCATGGCTGCGCAAAGCGTCCGAATACGGAATAACGGAAGACACCCTGGCCCCATACCTCATTGAATCCAAGTCCTACTCCGATGTCCAGAACTTCCTCATCCAAGGGTCAATCGAAAGGATGTACGAGTTCGTGGATTCGCACAGGTATTTCAAAGTGCTGGGACTGTTTCTGGTCGGATTCGTGATCGGGAGAAGGAAGATATACGCCGATCTGGAAGGAAACGCGGATCTTCTCCGCAAGGTCGCGAAAATAGGTCTGGGCGCCGGTCTTCCCCTGTCGCTCATCTATGCGGCACATGCGATGAACGGTTACCCTATAGGTAACGTATTCCACTCCTTCCTTTACCTTGTGAGCGTCTATCCTACCGGATTCGGGTACGCGGCACTGTTCTGCCTTCTTTTCATCAGGAGCAAGAATTCCGGCCTGTGGAAGGTATTCGCGAAACCGGGGAAAATGGCCTGCACGAATTACCTCGGCCAATCCTTTTTCGGCATTCTGATCTTCTATGGAGCATGGATGGGACTTGGAAGAAACGCATCTCTAGCCCTTACTGAATTGATCGCTCTGGGAGTATATCTTTTCCAGGCGGGATTCAGTTACATTTGGCTCAAATTCTTCCGCTTCGGTCCGGTAGAATGGATATGGAGAATGCTTACATACAAAAGATGGTTCCCCCTTAGAAGGTGGGATGACTGAGGCCATCAGGAGTTTCCGTTCCTTCAAAAAGCTAAAACTCAATACTGTAACTGAAGCTCGGCATTATCGGAAGAAGGGAAATCTGTTTCCACTGCTTTTCCTGCTGATCATATGTAATCATGAAAGGATTGTGAATGTTGAGGAGGTTGTAGACTCCGACATTGAAGGTCTGAACATGCTTCTTCTCGGAGCGTAGATAAAAACCCACATCTATTCTCCGGTACGGCGGCATCCTGTAATTGTTCACCTTGGTGTAATAATCAATGTCGACCCTTTGGTCACTGAAAGGAAGATCGAAGTAGAACTCCCCTGCGGGTACTGTTTCCCAATGTCCGGACTGGAATGTGCAGAATCCCGTGACGCCCCATTCCATTGTTTCTTTTTTGGACAGGACGGCAGATATGTTCGCATTGAGGATATGACGACGATCGAATTTCGCCGGAAAGACTTCACCGTAGTTCACATTCTCAAACAGCCGGTCACTCTTTGAAAGCGTATAGGCTATTCTCCCGTTAATCCTGTCTCCCCTCTTCTCGTAGAGGATCTCCAACCCTTTGGAAGAACCCTCTCCGACATCAATATTCGTCTTCCATCCTGCTACTACAGAAGTAAAGAGTTTCGATGCATCAGCGAAATAAGTGAGATTCCACATCTTCTTGACGTATACGCCGGCCGAAAAGTAGTGCCTGTCGAAATCAAGGGCGAATCCGCCGTAACCCTGAAGGGCGTGCTCAGGACGGATTACACTTTCGGAGGGGATGATCATATCCACCGACCACCCTAGGGGAACGCCCTCCAGCGTATGGTAATATTGGGTCACGTAATCGCAAGTCGCGGCAAACGCGAAAGATCCGAAAGTGAGGCCCAAGGAAAGGGAGCCTTCGGGATTCAGCAGAAGATGCGGCCTTCCGTCTCCGTCAAAGTTGTGCAGAAACATATTCATCTTGGCCGCCGTCTTGAGATAATGGTGTTCACCTTCATTTTCCCATTGGAAGTGAAACGTGTCCAGGAGTCCATGGTACCTGTTCCCCGTGTATACGGACTTGGGCCTGGAAAAGCCACTCCCCGAATAAACGGCGGAGGTCCCCGGATTGAAAAAAGCCAATCTTGAGATGAACCCTATTTGTATCCTTCCACGTTCACTCATCTTTTTGACGCCTTTTCCTTGGAGCGTCAGTTCATTGAGCGAACTCCGAACCGCAAGATTGTTCTCGGTTCCGCTCATGTCCTTGACAACCCCCTGGTCATTTGCGAACCTGTTGAACGAAAGTTTTGACGAGGCTTTCCAATCCTCCCACAAGACCGCATCATGAGAGAGAATCGCAATTGTATTGCCCCAGGCGAGCCTATCGTGCGAAATGTCTTTGTATGCGAACCTATAGGCATCAGCGCTATGGAAGAGTTCAAAACGCAGGACGTTGTTCCCGTCCATGTCATACGTTGCCTTCGCGAAGGCGTCATAAGCCCTCATCCTCACATCTGACAGATCTCCGAGCAGTCCGCCGAAAGAAGATTTCGCAATATTGAAAATGGGAGACAAAGGTGAAAAACGGATGGACCCGATGAATGACACCTTGTCCTTCACAATCGGGGCAGACACGCTGCCGGAAAGGTAGGAGCTGCCGACAGACAAGGACGAGGAGGCCCTTTCCATATCTCCGTCCCTTGTCTGAAGCAACACATGGGAAGAAGTCACGTTGCTCTCATCCGAGGAGAAGCCGCCAATCCTGAAAGTGATATCCGATATGACTTCGGAAGGATAAACGCTCGACAGTCCGAGCATATGGCTCGAGCCATAGACCGGGACATCATCAATCGTCATAAGATTGCCGCCGAGGTTGCCGCCACGAGCATAATAGGCCGAGGAACCTTCCGCCCCCGTGGAAATCCCCGGCAGAGTCTGGATATACTTTATGGCATCGCCTCCGCCGACAGCGGCAACTGTCGTCCTCACCGACTCGGCGGGAATCATGCGGGTACCGAGTGAACGGATGAGGGTCCTTTCAGATATGATACGGGAGGCTCTGATCGAGTCGACCCTGGAATCGGAGGAGGAAACCTGGGCCAGGCATGGCGGGGACGGCAACAGATAATGGACTGTAATCGCGGCAAACAGTATTTGAAGTACGGTTTTCATTCAGGTTTCTCCGTCTTCTACTATCCTATATGATATTGTAATTAGTTCTGTATACTGATCCGAAAATCCCCAGTCCGCCATGAATATTCGTGTAGACATTGCTCATGGAGTAAACCGAAGTCATATCGTGTTCCAACTCCCCTTCTTTGACATAGATATTCCTAAGGAAGGTATCGTATTCGGTCGAAAGGGAATAAAAATCGAAATAAGAATCCCAATGACTGACGATTGTGGTTCCTTGCGCAATGGGAAGACAGAGCATGAGGAAGCCTTCGTACTCCAAAAGATACTCCATATCCCTCTTTTCTTGCTCGGTTTTCGGGTCTTTGTAATAAGCCGGGAGATCTATTCTGACGAACCCCTTATGGATAGGTATATCTGGATATTGCTGGGCCCTTTTCTTGGTCAACTCCCAAAAATAATCATACTCCTTGGCATATTCGAAAGAGACGTCTGAGAACTTCAGACCAGAAAGATTGAAATTGTCCGCATATGGGTTATCCGTCAAAATATACGGATAGTTGCCCTCATTGCTCTCATCTCCTCTATGGCTGTTTTTCCGTGCTACTATCCAAAGATGGTGTGGAGTCTTGACTGATTCGAGATGCTCTGTACCAGGTTCCATAATGCAGAAATAAGACACATCACTATGAACTCCGAACGGATCCGGTGTTTTAGTCGTCGCTGTTATGTCTTCTCTGCCGGGAATTTTCACAAGAAGGTCATACGTCACCCTCTGTTTTAGTTCCGGACTTGCCACCCAGGTAGGGCCCTCAGTGTGTTCGAATACACCTATCGTATCCCTGCCTCTGAGCAGATACGCTTTCGCATCAGTCACGGGTATATAATCGCTCTCACTCTTACCCTTTGCATAAAAAAGAGTAAGTTCCTGCTGATGATGATCCGGATGCAGGATGCAGTAAACGACGACAGGCAACTCCTCTTCCGGGTCCATTGAAATGGTTTCCACGCAGGAGCATAAACCCAAAACAAGAAAAACAGCTAATATGAAGTTCCTCATCATTGCTTTACCCTTTCTGTTATCTGAATTACGCCTCCATCAGGAGAAAAATAAGATACCGTCAAATCCACCGGAGATGATGTCATCCCCTCCAATACTTCCACCCGTGCGGAACCCTGAGACTGAATCTGCCATGCGCTGTTGCTGCTCTCCCAATAGTAGCCATATGCATCCGGGAGTTCCGGGGTGAAGTATATTCCGTCCGATCCGCTGATGTAGCCCGTATACTGTCCGGGCTTCCATACTGCAGAGATGAACTTAGAAATCGTATGGGAAATGCCGCTGTCCGCGAATGTCACATAGACCGCCTGACTCTCGGAAGCATACGTGTTCGAGTTGGGAATGTTGCCCCGCACAACTGCCGTAGTACCGGAAGAAGAAACTTTGGTTAGAAAAGGAGAAACAGACCAGGTAGGGGTGCATCCCGACGGCAGATCCGCAAGAGAATAGGTTTTGTTGAAAGTGGTCGATATGTAACTGTCGCCATTAATGACCGGGATCAGTTCTCCCTGCAAAGTGTTCCTGATGGCGAAATCTTGAGTATAGGTATAGAGTTGGGGATGTTCATCTCCCGAGTTTGCCTTGGGATCATTATTCACCGCGTAATTGAACATTTCACGTACCGATAGATAGTTGTCATCCTTTATCCCCGGAGCAGTGTATCTGTTTATTATAGAATCAGTCCAAAACTTCAGAAAATACGTATAACCATTTATACCACTCGCATAGGCAAGTTCGTTCGAGGAGCACGATGTCGCTATCGTCCTATTAGTTCCTGAAAGATACGGGATCAGAGCACCGCTAAAACACTGTCCGAAAACCATGTGTAGATAAACAGAAGAAGGTATCTTGTTTATTTCATAGCTCAACTCTGTTGGAGAGATTGATGTGTTGTTCCACATATCGATATATCCGCCATATTCCCCATGATCTGTAGTGAAAAACAGGACGACATCTCCCGGAACCACATTGTTTCCCAAATAAGTGAAAACAGTGCTTAGATTAGCCTTTGTAGCCGAATATTGAACATCTGTATCGCCGTCACCATCCAAGTCTGTTGAAGAATTGATATAATTATGGTTTCCAATCCTTTGATCTAATTCCGGATCGTTTCCATCGGACATAAGGCAAAAAATATGTCCTTCCGGGAAACCCAGATGATCCGTAAGAGCAAGATAAATGTCACTGCAGTTATTCCAGTATCTTCCGTAATTGTTCTCTTTATCATAGCCGCCACTTAAGATAACCGCCCATAGTTTGGAAGTGACAACTGCAGAAGGAGATATTGGTGGTGGGATGATTTCACCACTTGATTTGGTTCCACCGTAATCGTAAATATAATTACTTTCATCCCATTCGACATTTGGCCAGCCTTCTATTTCAACAACCTCATACTTAGCGGTGTTTATGTTGACAAACACCATCCAGGAAGTTCTGCCTCCATCTATATTCGTGTCGGGTTCTACAAATATGAGCCATGCTGCAAAGTTGGGTGACGTCATACTTTTTGTGCCGCCGGCATATTCAATAGTTTCCAACGGCTGTATGATATTGAGGCTGGCAAAAACCTCACGGTCCCGGTGCTTTCGGGTAAAAGGTCTGGCAGCCCTGATCGCATCCTCTCTGGACAGAGGGAATTCATACCTTCCAAAATCAAATTTGCTGCATGAGACAAGCTCCAACAAAACCAGGGGAATGATGAAATAGAGACGTTTCATAATTGAATTCAATCAATGGTTATGGTTATAAGATGCTGTAAACTTACAAAAAAACTCCACTAAAAACAATTCTTCGTCAAAACAAAAATTTGATGCGTCAGTCCTAGAAACGAGTTCCGTTATGTAACAATGATAGAGTACTCCCTATCATACCGGATTCTTTGAATCCAGGCATATTGTAACCGGACCGTCGTTGAGAAGTTCAACCTTCATATCCGCACCAAACCTTCCTGTCTGTACTTGTTTTCCGATAGCTGCGGAAAGGGCAGAACAGAATGATTCATACATAGGGACAGCGATATCCGGTGACGCCGCCGCGATATAAGCAGGTCTGTTCCCTTTCTTGCATGAAGCCATGAGCGTGAATTGGCTCACTACGAGTATATCTCCACCTGTGTCCATGACGCTGAGATTCATCACATCATTCTCATCGGGAAATATCCTCATCTGGGATATCTTTCTTACCAGCCAAGCGATATCGGCTTCGGTATCTTCATACCCCACTCCCAAAAGAACCAGAAGTCCTGTACCTATTGATGAAATTGTCTGACCGTCAACTGTAACGCTACAGTGCGATACTCTTTGCAAAACCGCTTTCATTTGTGTGTTTTTCTGAAAATCATTTGACCGTACAAAGTTTAATCGCCATCGCCTCCAATCCCTCCGATGTAGCTTTCAAAGATATATCACCGGCAGATCCGTCATTCTGGAGGACGACCAGACACTTGCCGTAAAAAGCATGGCGCTTGTTATCTTTGAACCTTTCCATGGATATGGGGGATCCGTTGTCCACTCCGGCGATGAAAGCCGGACCGGTGACATCAAACTCCACCAGATTATCCGCCCAAGGGCAGAGATTGCCTTCTTTGTCAAGAATTTCAACTGTGACGAAAGACAGGTCCTTGCCGTCGGCATTGAGTTTTGACCGATCCGAAGTAAGCCTTATTTGGCTGGGGTTGCCGGCTGTATTGATCGTCTGACGGCCGATTTCCTTGCCATCCTTGTATGCGGCTGCCTCAACTTTTCCGGGAACGAATTTCACACGCCATTCGGCATGAAGGCGGTCTGCAGTTTTGGAACTTCTGCCTTGGGAGACTCCGTTCACGAACAGTTCAACTTCATCCGCTCCGCCGTAATAGCACCAAATGTCCACATCCTGGCCTTCTTCCCAATTCCAATGAGGGAAAAGATGTATGAAGGTTTCATCAGTCCACTCGGATTTATACAGGTAGTAGACATCCTTCGGGAATCCGGCCAAATCGACAATACCGAAATACGAACTTCTCGCAGGCCAACCATATGGAGTGGGCTCACCGATGTAATCGAATCCGGTCCATATGAACTGGCCACTGACAAAAGGATTGTCACGGATGACCTTCAACTCCTCTTCGTGAGTATTGCCCCATGGCACATGACAGTTGTCATAGGATGAACAGCTGAGCGAAGGGTCATAGAACGGGATGTCCCATCTCGACGGCCATACGAACATCTGGTCCGACGGCATCCGGTAATAGCCCCTCGTCATCAGAGCCGACACGCTCTCTGAAACTATGAACGGCTTGCCGGGGAAGTTTTCCCCTACCGAAGGTATGTCAACATTATGATAATTGAAACCGATAACATCCAGAGCCCCACTCTGGAAAAGATGGTTATAGGTTCCGGTTTCATTGCATCCGGCAGTAACTGGTCTTGTCGTATCCAGGCCTCTTACGATATCGGCAAGTGTCTTGGTAAGGACAGCATTTAGATGAGTCCCGCCATCAGTGGTATTCGCGGCATGGCCGAAATTGAGAAGAAGATTAGCTTCCGCAAGGGAAAGTGTATCGGCAGCGGCATCGGTCCATTGCTCAAGAACTTCATTGCCGATACTCCACATGATGACGGAAGGATGGTTACGGTCCCTTTTCACGAAATCCTCAAGATCCTTCCTGTACCATTCCCCGAAATACCGGGAATAATCGTATGCGGTCTTCTTTTTCCTCCATACGTCGAAAGCCTCATCCTGCACAAGGAAACCCATCCTGTCACAAAGGTCGAGAAGTTCAGGGGCGGGAGGGGTGTGAGAGGTACGGATAGCGTTGCATCCCATTCCCCTCAATATCTCAAGCTGCCTTTCAAGAGCTCTTGTGTTCACGGCTGACCCGAGACATCCGAGGTCATGATGGAGGCACACTCCGTTTATCATAACGTGCTCTCCATTGAGGAAGAATCCTTCCTTGTCATCGAAGCGTATTGTTCTTACCCCGAATGGAGTATCGCATTCATCGATAACTTTTCCTCCGGAAAGGAGTTCGGTCCTTGCCGTATAAAGATAAGGATCTCCGAGCCCCCATAGATGAGGTGACGCCACAGACATTTCCGTCCCGGCCTTACCGCCCGAAGCGGGAGTCTCGCTTGTCGCAAGGACAATCCCTGAAGAATCGATGATGGAAGTTCTGACAATGAGACCGCCAGTTTCACCTTCCACTTCTGTGCTTATCTTGACCTTGGCCTCAGAAGAAGACAGGAGTTGGGCGGAAACGAACGTTCCGCTGTAGGCGATTCTCGAAGGATTCGTGACGACCAACCTGACATTACGGTATATGCCGCTCCCCGAGTACCACCTGAGGTTGGGCTGGAGGGAATTGTCGACCTTGACGGCGACAGTGTTCTTCTTTCCGAAACGAAGATGCGGTGTAATGTCATATGAAAATGACACGAAACCGTTGGGACGCTTCCCGACCTCTTCCCCGTTGACAAACACCGTGGAGTTCATATAGACACCATCGAACTCGATGCAGACCTTACGGTCTTTCCAAGCTGAGGGCACAGTGAAAGTTTTCCTGTACCACCCTATTCCTCCACGAAGGGCTCCGCCTCCTGTTCCTGTAGGAGAGTTCTCCTCGAAATCTCCTTCTATCGACCAGTCGTGGGGAAGATTCAGAACCCTCCAGGATGCGTCATCGAAAGAAGGTGCTGATGCGTCGGTCTCCTCTCCGGTCAAGGAGAAAGACCAGGAGTTGTCGAAATCCACCACCTTCCTACCGCTGAAAGAACTCTTTCCGCATGAAAGCATAAGTATAGGTAAAACAAAGGCCGCAAGAACAATGGCCCCTATACGAGTAAACGGAAACCTTCGTGATCTCATTTTCGGAACTGAAAAAGCCGGCAACGGGTTCTACCCGAGCCGACGTGACAGTTTGATAATATCATATACCCCTATGGTATGAGTCGGATATCCCCCTTCGGACGCCGATATCATAGCGCGTCCCACCTCGGACATGGTATTGCCGCCTCCCAAAAGTCGGATAAGGGGATAGAACACCCGAAATGCATACTGCATCTTCTGGATGTGCTTCTGCCCTTTGTACCAGGTCATGATCGCCGGACGGAAGTTGAATTCACCCTTGAAAGGCATCGAGGCGAGACCGTCTTCGGTGGATTTCTTGACCCTGACCCACATCTGGGAGGTCGACTTGTAGTTGCCGGCTCCGCTGACATAGATGAACGTCATCTTCTCCTTGTGAGGAAGAATCTCCGCGAAATGCATCGGAATGTCATGGCTTATCACCTTGTACTTTTCCTCCGGCATACCGATGCTGCTTATTCCGGCGCAGAAAAAGACCGCGTCATAACCTTCCAACTTGGGATCGCCTTCCTTCAACCCCATGAAATCTTCTACAATATACTCCTCCAACTTGGGGTGAGTGTGACCGCACGGACGACGGCCGATGCTGAGGACTTTCTCCACATGGTCGTTGAAGAGGCATTCCAGAAGGACGCCCTCCCCTACATAACCGGATGCTCCGGTAACTATCACTTTCATGCTGACTGCGAAAGTTGAGTTGAATTAAAATCAGTCAGCCTCGGAAGCCAGTTCCTTGAGAGCCTCTTCTTGCTTACTTTCGTCCTCGTCAAGGATTTCGTCGATTCCGGTCAGTTCACTGACGTAATCAAAGATGGCGGCTTCTTCCGCAGTAATGATCCTGTCAGCTACGATCGTGGCGCTCAGGACATCGGAGACAGCGCTTTTCTGCTCCTCCGTCATGTTCTTGACAACCACAAGGGCTTGGAGAAGGGGCATTTCCTGTCCCAACTCAAAATCCTCGTCCGTGCACTCAAGCGCTTCCATAACTTCCTGGGAGAACTCTATCTCCTCATCATCTATCCATGAATCAGCCTCGACGAGACCTACGACAAGGCCGATTATGGCCTGTTTCTGTATCGGTGTGAAATCCATATCAGTTGTGTTTGATTGTTCCCTACAAACTTAACGATAAAAAATGAGACATCAACGCAAAACCTCATTCTTCCTCACCCCCCGCGACATCCTGGATGCTTCGCATCCGCCACAAAGGACAGCAAATACGAGGATATGTCAGAAGAAAAATATAATTTTGGAACACCTTTATCGCACAAAATCAACCACAAGAAAACCAACCATTCTTGCATATGCGTAAACTATTCCTATCCGCTCTGCTTTTGAGCATGGGATGCAGTTTTTGCTTTTCACAGGTATTGGCCCCCGAGCTCGAAGACCCGACCGTGAACAGCATCAACCGGCTTCCCGCAAGGGCATATTCCATGCCTCTCGCTTCCGTGAAGGATGCGCTGACTGATTCGCTTGAACCATCCACTCCCTATGTCCAATCCCTCAACGGGGACTGGAAGATCTCCTGGGTGGGAGACCCTTCCAGAAGGCCCAAAGATTTTTACAGGACGGACTTCGATGATTCCACCTGGCAGACCATCGACGTCCCCAGTTGTGTCGAGACCAGAGGTTTCGGAAATCCCGGCTACACCAATGTGACCTATCCCCATCAGGCTGAACCGCCCATCATCAGGGATTACAGCTTCGGGACGGAAGACTACGATCCCGTCTCATCGTACAGAACTGAATTCACCATTCCCGACAACTGGGCAGGAAGGGATGTTATTCTCCGCTTCGACGGAGTTTACTCCGCATACTATGTCTGGGTGAACGGCCAGAAGGTCGGTTATGCCGAGGACTCCAAACTTCCGGACGAGTTCGACATCACCCCTTACATCAGGAGCGGCAAGAATCTTCTTGCCGTTGAAGTGTACCGCTGGTGCGACGGATCGTATCTTGAAGATCAGGACATGTTCCGTTTCTCGGGCATATACCGTGACGTGAGCCTCATAGCAATGCCCAAAGCGAGGATCGAGGACTTTTTCGTCAGGACGACTCTTCTCAACAATTACACCGCCGCAAAGGTTGACCTGAGCGTTTCAGCGAGCGCTCCCGGCATCACAGCCGAACTTTACGACGCCTCCAATAAGATTGTCGGCAGATTCAAAGGAGCGGAGAGCAGCATCACCGTGAGGAAACCTCACCTCTGGAGTGCTGAAGACCCGTATCTGTACACTTTGGTGATCAAAGCCGGAAGTGACATACGCTCAACGAAGGTCGGACTCAAGCAGGTCGAAATCATTGACAACGCCTTCTACATCAATGGCAAGATAGTCAAGTTCAAAGGCGTCAACCGTCATGAGCATTCCGCCCTGAACGGAAGGACAGTCTCCATGCAGGAAATGCTGGATGACATTCTTCTGATGAAGAAATACAATATCAACACAGTCAGGACCTCCCACTATCCGGACCACCATTCCTGGTATGACCTGTGCGACAAATACGGCATCTACGTAGTCGCCGAGGCGAATGTAGAAGGACACGGAATGGGTTACCAGGAGAAGGGTCTTGGACGCTTCCCCGAGTGGGAAACCCCAATCGTTGAAAGGAACGCCAACAATGCCCTCAACTACCGTAACCACGCTTCCATCTTCATGTGGTCCCTCGGAAATGAGACCGGTCACGGCAACGATTTCATCGTGGCAAGGGACGCAGTGAAGAAAATCGATCCGACCCGCCCCATCCATTGGGAAAGAGGAAACGAGGACATGGAAGTGGACTCAAGGATGTACGCTTCTGTTGATTGGCTATATGAAAGAGGAAAGACGGCAAAGCCATTCTTCATGTGCGAATATGCCCACGCTATGGGTAACGCAATCGGCAATCTCGAGGAATATTGGGAAGCCTTCTATTCTTCAGACGTTCTTATCGGAGGATGCATCTGGGACTGGGTGGATCAGAGCCTCGTAAAGAAGACTACCCGGTTCGACGCCAACGGCGATCCCGTCCTTATCATGGCCTACGGAGGAGATTATGACGAGCTCCCGAACAGCGGTCCCTTCTGCTGCAACGGAGTCATCCGCCCGGACAGGAAGGTCACCGCGAAACTCGTGGAAGTCGGCCACGTCTATCGCCAGATAGTGGTAAAGCCCTCTTCCGAAGGCAAGGCCACCGTCTGGAACCGCTTCTCATTCACGGAAACGGGAGCATATACTCCCTGCTGGGTACTCCTCGAAGACGGAGTAAAGGTGGCCGAAGGGATATGGAACATTCCTTCCGTGGCTCCCCTGAAAACCGTGGAAGTTACCCTTCCCGAGACCGGTTATACTTTCAAGAATGACAAGGAGTACTTCCTCAACATTGAATTCCGTCTAAAGAATCCGACGATTTGGGCGGACAAAGGACATGTCGTCGCTTCGGATCAACTTTTGCTCGCCAAAGCGGCCAAGACTCCTCAGAAGGGAAAGATGGCGACTGCCCCCTCTGTAAAGGAGGAGGGCGACCTCATTTCCGTAACTTCCGCAGAATATGCGGCCACATTCAGCAAGAAGACCGGTACCCTCACCTCTCTCGAAGTGGGCGGCAAACGTATCCTCGCTGACCTCAATGGCGTGACGGGGCCAAGGCTTACCTGCATGAGGGCTCTCGGGGACAATGACATTTGGCTGAACCGGGGCATAGCTCCTTTCAAGGCATATGGTCTGACCCAGCTCAACTACCA
>ODAI014359297.1_pt1 | contig 20716 bp, 15 predicted proteins | sample 1539321 | NCBI WGS metagenome assembly ODAI01 (sample SAMN02144231, study PRJEB22623) | gut metagenome | biome: sheep rumen | host: Ovis aries | place: New Zealand
CCTTCACTTGTTTCATATTGTCCTTGATAGACAGTGAATGTGCCATGAGCTGTTGCAATAGCGCCAACCCAGATATCATCATCTGTTAAAGCTGTGCCATCTGCTTTTTTACATTTATAGACTTCAAATTTGGCGGTCTTTCCTTCTGCTGGTTTTAAGAACCATGAAACATAACCATCGTTTCTTGAACCTGGAGCATGATAGAAGGAAGCGACTTCACCTCTAACATAATAGTCTTCACTATTGTAGTCAGCGTGTGCTGCAACTGTAAGTGCATCTTCATTGGTGAATGGATCTTCTGCAGTACCTTCGTGAGCAACGCCATATTTTTCTTTAGCTGTTTGTTTTGCAGCAACTGTAATTTCAACTGTGTCGGTTGCACCTTTGTAATTAACAGTAACTGTGGCTGTTCCTGCGCCAATAGCGCTTAAGCCAACACCGCTAACGCCAACAACATTGTTGTTGCTTGATGTTGTTGTGAGGTCACCATCTGCAATAAGTTGCATAATGTTGCCATCTGGATCAAGTGTCAAGCTGAGTTCACGGCCGGCATCGCCAACGTGCCACTCTGCTTGTAAGGCAGTTTTATTGGAAATTGTAACTGTTGTTGTCACAACTGGTCCGACTGGCGCAGGTTGGTTTCCACATCCTACGAGGGTCAAACCACCAAGTAAAACTAGTGGTAATAAAAATTTGCTTTTCATATGTCCTCCTTTTTTATTACTCAACATTATTAATTTGCCAATGTTCTATTGAACAAAGGTCTTGTTATTTAAGTCTTTTAGCAACTTGGTATATGTGACCCTTTTTCTGAGACCGATAACAGTGTTCACTACACCAAATCCTAAAAGAATAACAGCGATTACAGCCATCGCTACAAAGATGTAGAAGGTGGATTTAGTAGTATTTAACTCTTTCGCACCTCCAACAGTTTGGAACGATAACAAGAAGAATGATAAGGCAAGAATACCAATAATTAAGCCGATAAGGTTTAAGGCCATTCCACGAGCAAAACTGTTTGCTCCTCTTTGAAGTTGTGAGTGAGAAGCTTGTGAAAGTGATTTCAAATCTTCTGGTGTCACATCTCCATGAATTAGATGGCCACATTGTGGACAAACATAATTAATTTGAGCGTCTTCATTAACTTCTAAGAGCTCTCCGTTTTCATCCTTTAAAACTCTAGAAGATTTTTTTGCTTCTAATTTATGTTCATCGATATATTTACCGCAATGGCAACAATACATAATCTTGCCTCCTTAATATAATATTAATTAATTTAATTAATGAACCCAAACAAATTCTTCACCTTTGCTTGGAATAATTTGGAATTTAATTTCACCTTTTTGTGTTTTGTGATAGACATAAACTCCTTCAAGAGTAAATTGTCTTCCAACAAAGTCACTTTCTAAAACCCAGCGATATGATCTATTCTCTGGATCGCCATAATAGTTAAATGGAACATAACAGTTGAAATCGCAGCCATCAAAGTAAATTGTTAATTCTTTGCTGGTTGATTCACTAACATAGACTCTATTGACTGTTAATGTTTCTGTAACTCTAACACGGCAATTTAAGCAATCTAAGTTATATGGGTTTTTAGCGTTTGCAACATCATTCAATGCACTCTTTGTAAATTCAAGTGTATCTAATGTATGTTCGATGTTTTCTTCTGGTTTAAGAAGAATTCTTGCATCTGCATCATTAGTTGGTGTTCCGTATGGGAATCTACCTTGAGTATTAGTAACTTGGAATCCATAGTTATCTGTGTATTGAGATGTACCACAAACTTGAATATAAGTATTAAGTTTTGTGAATTTAGATGGAATACCACCCATGCCAACGAAAATGTTAATACCAACATATTCTCCACTATTTGGATCATCCTCATCTCTAAGGATAAAGTCTTGTAAATAGAGAATGTGATTTGAGAAACCGGCAACTGTACCACAAACTTTAATGTTTTTGTTGTCGTATGGGTTTTCATAATCTGGATCAGCAAGAGAATTTGCTAATTCATCTTTAATTGATAATAAGTCAACTGTTTCAAAATCACTTGTATCTGTCCAGCCATCATCTACACCAGAGTGAAGGTTGAGCTTGTAATCTTTTGCTTGTTGCTCAGCTTTATAGAATGTATCGGCATATTGTGGCATGTCTTGAACATTCTTAACCCAGCTTAAACCTTTTTGAACAATCATGAGATTGAGACAATAAAGTTCGCTTAAGCTAGCATTTTTCTTAGTTAAGTTAACCCAAACTAGAGAAACATAACGGCTACCAGTGCTATCTGGGTTAGGTGCGCCATAGTCATCTTGAGCAGATGAAACGACAATTGTGCCATTTTCATTAGCTTCATTTAAAATCGATTTGGTGTATTCAGAAGCTGCGTGACCATATTGTTGGATTTTTCCAGTTGATTCAGGAGTATCAATACCATAGAATCTAGCCTTCATTAATCCGCTGTGTGTGGAATCCACCATTGGAGTAAAGTGAGCAGTGTCTCCATCAATAGCGTGTGCTAATGTAAATTGGCCAACACCATCAACGTAGAAATCTTTTTGATTGTAATTAAGGTTTAAAGTAACTGAACCATTATGAACGTAATCAATCCAGTTAGCGTCTCCTTCATAAGGACCTCTGTTTCCACAAGAAACTAATCCTGAAATAAGGAGAGCACCTGTTAGAATTGTTCTAAGAAATGATCTTTTTAAATTCATATAAGAACCCTCCTAGAATTTTTGTCTTGCATTACTGATACAGGTATCAATAAGATCTGATAATTCGCTTGTGTCAGAGACTTGAATAGCGGCTGTAAACATAGAACCAATTTCGTCTCTAAGAGCAGCACTACCTTTGAAACATTTAGAAACTAAATATCCAGCGTCAACGTTAATATCATCAACGATAACTTTGTAGCATTTTGCATAGTTTTCGCCTTCTTCCATAAATTCTTGGAATAAAGCGGTTTCATATGCGCTTGTACGGACAGGGGCATAACCTTCTGAACCTCTGAGACACATTTGAGCATTAATCTCGGCGTTTGTAATGAATTTAACGAATTTCCAGGAGTAAAGTTTGGTTTGTTCGTTTGCTTGAGCGCCTAAACCATCATCAGAGAAGATGGCGAGTGTTGGTCCTTGAGAAACATATAATGGGTTATTGTTGCTATGAGGAACACGGCAAACACCAATTTCAAAAGCATCAGCTTGTGGGAAGTTATAACCAGATCCACCTGATGAGCCGACTGAGAATACACACTTGGAATTGGTGAAGTAATCACTACCATATTTATTGACAATACCACGTGTTGTGAATAGTCCATTCTTAAAGTCTGTATTTAATTCAGTGAGCATATCAATTGTTTTTTGTCTATTCTCCCCAGTGCCAAATTCAATTGTGCCTGTTCCTTCTGCTGTAATTGAGGAATATGGGATTTTGTTTTGGAATAATTTGGTAATAACAAAGTTAGCATCACTATCGTAATATAGAGGAACAACTAATTCGTTATGAATCTCTGACATATGTTCTTTGATATACGTACAGAAATTCATGAATTCATCCCAATCAAGGTTTTTCATGTAATTAGCAATCTGTGTTTCGGAATTGCCAATTTCTGGTCTATAGCCAGGCATAGCGCTTTTAACTAAGTCTAAGTTATAGAACATGATTTCTGTAGATTTCATAAATGGAAGAGAATATGTTCCTTCAACAGAATAGTTTTTGCCTTCGTTATAGAAATCTTCAACGAAATCTGTTTCATCATATTGATCACCTAACCAGGATTCTTTTCCAAATCCATAAGTTGCGTTATTGATATATGAATCTAGATTAACAACAAATTCTTTGTTAACGGATTTTCCAATTCCGAGATAATCAGAAACGTTATCTGGGTAAGCAACAGAAATATTTGGTCTATTACCAACGCTATAACCATCAGAAATCTTTTTGGCGACGTCATCGTAGTTACCTTGATAAACAAGTTGGATACGAACATCAACACCATCGTGTTCTTTAACCGCTTTTGTAAAGAGATTAATTTTTTCTGTTAGGGCATCTTGAATTGTTTGACCAAAAGTATGCCAGAATTTGATTGTAATACCATTGAAGTTGTCTTTGCCACATCCTGTAAGCATTCCAACTGCTAATGGTAAAAGCATGAATGATTTAATATTTCTTTTCATAGATTTACCTCCTATGAACTAATTACATCTTAAGTCTTGTGTTAGATTCTGCTGTTGAGAAAATTCCGTCAATTGCGCCGTCTAAATCTTCTGCTCCAGCACATGCTGCAAAGATTGTACCGACTTGAATACGAGCTTCATCTGATCCTTTAAAGACTGGAGAAGAGAATTGATATTCACCAACACTAGCGGCATAAGTTGCGTTAAGTGCGGTTAATCTATCTAATGTATGTTCATCTTTATCTTCGAAGTTTGCATAATCCATATATTCTTCAGTACCCATAACAGAGTATCTAATTGGTGAATAACCAGAGGCTAATGCCCAAGCTGTGTTATATTTTGTACCTGTGAATAATTTGAAGAATTCCCAAATGGCCTTTGCTCTTTTTTCATCTTTATGATTTAAGAATGCAAAATCTGGTCCTTGAGAAATAAGTTTTAATTGTTTTCCTTCTGGATGTGGGATTGGGGCAACACCAACGTTGTGTGCTGTACTATCATCAAATTGATATTTAACACCACCAGTAGAACCAATTGAGAATAACATCGCGTCTTTAGTAGAACGGTAGTTAACGTTTTGTTTAATAATACCTTTTGTGGTGAAGTAATGGTTTTTATAATAACCAACGAATTTCTTCATAAGGTTTTTCATACCATCATTATTGAATTCAATGACACCAGAACCATTAGTTGGGTTAATGCCAGTATAACCATAGCCATATTGTTCCGCTAATGTAATGAAGAAGTTATCATCAGAGTCATAGCCAACCCATGCCCAGTCAGCAAATGTCTCTTTATCAATTAATCCTGTACCTGTTGAGCTAGTTGCTTTGAGTTGAGCATCTTTAAGTTCAAGAGCTGGAATTAATTTTTCAAACATTTCTTCCCAAGTAATATTTTGGAAATAGGCATCATTTAATGGTTTACCACCATTAATTGTTGGATCAACATCTGATAAATTTAAACCGATAAGAACATCTTGGTTATAATACATAGCTTCTGTTGATTTAGAAGCTGGTAATGAATATGTTCCTGGAATTGGATAATTCTGTCCTAAAGCAATGTATGCTTCTGGAATATCTTCTAAATCTTCTTGTGTCCAACCAATTTCTTTGTCTTCCATATATGGTTGAATGTTAAGAGATTTACCATTCATTAAGAAGTTAGCAACTGAATCTGGGTAAGCAGCAACCATGTCTGGATAGTTGTCTGTTGCGAAACCATCAACACATTTCTTAGCTAAATCTTGATAAGAACCTTGTTGTTTTGTGTTTGTAACAGAGATATCTGGATGGTCTTTTTCAAATTCGGCAATCGCGTTATTCAAAATAGTTTGGTAACTATCGTTATAAGTTGTCCAAATGACGATGTTAAGTTTGTTTGGTCTGTTGTTGCATCCTGCAACGCTTAAGCTCATTAAGCCTGTTGCAACAGTAATAGCTAAACGACTAATTTTCATAAAGTCCTCCTTGAAATTGTCATTTAATGAATTTATTAATAACCACTTTACGGGTTTATTAAACCGATTATCCTTTAATACCGGCTCTACCAACGCCTCTCATAATGTACTTACGGAAGAAGACGAATAATAAGAATAGAGGTACGGTAACTAAGATAGAAGCTGCCATTTGGTAACCATATTCAATAGTACCTAAATCGGCGTTTTGGAAGCTTGATTCACGAAGACCATTAGAAATCAAACGGTATTGTGGAATTTCTGTGACTAAGTTTGGCCACACATAGGAGTTCCATGTTCCCATGAATTTTAAGATGGTAATAGAGATAAGGGTTGGTGCCGCAAGAGGAACCATGACTTGCCATAAGTATGACCAGTCACTCTTACCATCAACTTTTGCTGCCAAATATAATTCATTTGGAATTTGTTTGAAGTTTTGTCTTAACAAATAGATGTGGAACACACTAACCCAGAACGGAACAATCATCGCAGCGTAAGCTTCGGTAATTGTTTGAGTATGAGTGGAAGATGTGATCCAACCAAATGAAGCGACAGTAATATAGTTAGAAATAACCATCATTTCGCCTGGAATCATCATTGTGGCTAAGAAAACCATGAATAATGCTTCACGACCTTTGAATTTTAACCTAGAGAATGCGAAGGCGGCGAAAATTGTTGTAAGTAATGTACCAATCGTTGAGAAGATAGCAACCACGATTGTGTTCTTCATATAAGTTAAGAAATTAAAATGTTGGAACACGTACACGTAGTTTGTCCACATAACCACTGAAGGGAAGAATGTTTGAGTCTCTTGAGTGATTTCATTGTAAGTCTTAAGAGAAGTAATAATCATCCAATAGAATGGGAAGATAACAATTAAGGCTAACGCAACAATGAAAATGTATGTGAGAGCTGTAAAGATAATGTGGCTGACTTTCTCAGCGGATTTGATTTGATCGACTGTTTTGCTAGATTCGGTAATTGATAAGACTAAATTCTTATTAACTCTAACGTCGGCAAAATCGATATAAGTATTAGGAGTTTCAACTGCTTGATTTTCTAATTTTTCTGACATCTTGATTTACCTCCTAATAGTGAACTCTCTTACTACTCGCCCAGAATTGGATGAAAGTAAAGACTAAGATAATGACGAACAAGAAGACAGCAGCAGCAGCCGCGAACGAGGTATTAGCAGAAATGTTATCGTAGACATAGAAGACGACGGTATACATATTCTTTTGACCAGAGAATGTTTCACCTTGCTTGCCAAAGATAGCGACGATACTGTTGTATTCCTTAAATGATCCAATAAATGATGTAATCATCAAATATAAGATTTGAGGAGAAAGTAGAGGAACGGTAATTCGTCCAAAAACTTTCCATTTTGGTGCTGCGTCGATTTGAGCAGCTTGATAATATTGTTTATCAATGCCTTGTAGGCCTGATAACAAGATTAAGATTTTAAATGGAATACTGTTCCAAACAATGAACAGACAAAGAGGGATCATTGCGATTTCTCTTGGGGTGTTATAAATCCAGTGCATTGGATCCATGCCATTCACGTGCTGTAATCCAAATAAGAAGTTAATTAAACCTTTGTCATCGAACAAAACGGAGAAAACCATACCGATAGCGATAGAGTTAGTAACGTAAGGTAGGAAGAATACGGTTTGTAAGAATTTTTGGAATGCCTTAATAGAATTAAGAGCAACAGAGATAATTAACGCGAGGAAAATAGAAACAGGGACTGTGACGAATGTAATAATGAAGGTGTTTGGAATAGCCCAATCAGTGAAAGATTTTTCCCAAGCTTCACCATCACTACTCATATAAGGAATAATTCTTAAAATAATTCCAAAGTTATCGAGTGTGAATCCATCATATTTTCCGCTTGTGTAGTTGTAATTCTTTGTGAACGAAATAAAGATTGTGTTCATCAAAGGATAAAGCAAGAAGATAACGACTAAGATGATGACTGGTGCAAGATAAAGCCATGCTTTCCAGTTATTTCTACTGGCAACATCATCAATACCGCTAACCCTATAAGGAGTTTTGACTTTACGATTACTTGCTAAGCGAATAATCGATCCGTCAGATTGAAGACCTGGGGTATATTCTGGCACAGTTTCAGGTTCTAAAGTATGTAACCCACTACTATTACCAGAGGCGGCTTGCTTCTTCTTTCCTTTCAAAAAGTTTAGTAATTCAATACCCATTGCCGACCCTCCTATTTGAGATAAATACGTTCTTCAGTTTCACCATCAAACAAGAAAATTTTGTGAGGTTTGATTTTAAATGCAACCGGACCTGGAGCCACTTTATCATCGGAAGAGATGATGACTCTATAGGTTGGCTTTGTGCAGTGTTCATTTGCGACGATTGCGGAAATATCACGGCCCATAACTTGAACCATTTCACAATTGCCGCTTAAGGTGTTCTTTTCACCTGGTTTAGCAAGGACGAATCCTTCTGGACGAATTGCAACATAAATGTCTTTATCGCCTAAATCTTCATTGATTTCTAAGACAACATCGTCACCAACGGTAACTTTCTTACCTTTAACATGTCCTTTAAAGACGTTAATTGGTGGGGTTCCTAAGAATTGAGCAACGAATAAGTTGGCTGGTGAATTATAGACATCTTGTGGTCTACCCATTTGTTGCATTTCACCAAGTTTCATAACAACGATTTCATCGGAGATGGACATAGCTTCTTCTTGGTCGTGTGTAACGAAGACAGAAGTAATACCAGTTTCTTGTTGAATACGTCTAATTTCTTCACGTGTTTGTAATCTTAAACGAGCGTCTAAGTTAGATAATGGTTCATCTAATAATAAGACACGTGGATGTTTGACTAATGCACGAGCAATAGCAACACGTTGTTGTTGACCACCAGAGAGTTGATTTGGTTTTCTTTGGAGGTATTCATCAACTTGAACGAGTTTAGCGGTATCATAAATGATATCTCTACGTTCTTCTTTAGTTAATTTACGGTGAGCAATTGCTTGCTTTGTTTCTTTTTCAACATCGCTTAAATTGAGCATTTCTGCTAATTCATTTAATGTTGATTCAGCAGTTTCGGTAGATGCTCTCATTAATTTGAAGAAAATCTTGGTGTGAACTTTGTCGAAATAAATCTTGAAGTCAGAGAATCCAAGTTTCTTTTCTTTTAAGAACTTCTTAACATTTTCAGTTAAGGATTTGTTTGTAACCATTGTGATGGAATAGTTAAATGCTTCATAAGCATATGCTGCTTTAACTGCTTCCATACATTCTTCGAGTTTGTTATGTGCTAAGTTAACAACACGAGCCATGATTTCATAACCATGTTGTGTCTTGGTGATAACGCATTCAGCGGCTTTTCCACCGTGGGTGTTAACTGCTTGTTTTAATCCATTGATTGTTTCATCAATCATGGATGTTTGGAATGCTTTTCCCAAACGACCTTTAACACTAACTTCGACTAATTCATCATCGCTAATGACGTTGACTGTAGCACGGAAGTTGGTATCAAATAAGGCTTCTGTTGCTTGTTTTTCTTCAACGTTTTCAAGTTTGAATTCAACGATTTTGTCCATATTGTCAACGAACATATCTTTTGCGGTTGGAGAAACAGCATTAAGTTTAACTTGTGCAACTAATTCTTTTTCACCACTAACATCAACTGAGAATTGTTTTGAGTTAAATCCACATTTCTTTGCTAATGATTTAATGGACTTGGTGATACCTGCTGCAACATCAGCTGGTTTCATTGTGTAAGTGAATTTCAAATCGTAGTCAAAGAATGTAACGAGTGGTACTTCAACTTGTAAGTTTGTAAGTGGGAATTCAATATTTTTATAAATAGTCATGTGAGGATACAAAGCGTAGTTTTGGAAAACTAAACCAATACCTCTTTTTTCTGGAGATAAGTTAGTAACTTCTTGATCACCAAACCAAACTTCACCAGAAGTTGGGTTATGTAAACCAGCAATCATATAAAGGGTTGTTGATTTACCACATCCTGATGGGCCAAGTAAGCCAACTAATTGGCCATCTTTAACAACGAAATCGAGATCCTTAACAGCAATTGTGTCACGGATATTCTTTTTCGCATCACCAGGGAATATTTTTGTCAATTCTTTAATTCTAATTTCCATATTTAGACTCCTTACTGACTATTTAGTTCCATCGTCATCAACATCTTCATTGAGTTTGAGACGAATTGCTTTTCTTCTATCTTTTTCGGCTTTAACAAGTTTAACAACGTAAACGATGAAGTAGCCGATGATGATCATTCCAACAATAGCGGTCGCAATTAAAATTGGATCTGTTGGATTAAAGACCACGATTGTATTTTTGAATCCAGAAGTTCTCATGATGAGGAAGAGGACTGCTAACAAGACTTCTCCTAATCCAAATCCACCAATAATGGCTTGTTTGAGGAATTTCTTATCGTTAACACGTCTAAATTCATCATTCTTGAATTTTTCTTTCATGATTCTATATGTGACAAACGCTGCAGCTGCATAAACCACAATATATGCAATAAAGAAGATAATTAGGAACATATCCCAACTAAAGACTTTTAATGGTGTATTTGCATCAACGTTGTCAAAGATTGTAATGTAAGCAAATTTATAGCTAATTGATGATTTTGCTAAAATAGCAACTGAATCAGATGTAGTTGTTGTTTGTAAATCCATTTGAATAGTAATTTCTTGAAGTTCAAATAATCTTACTTTTTCAGCAGAGAAATCAGCACCGATATCACTATTCTTGACAAGGATAGAAACGAGGTTGTCGCTATCTTTGGTTAAGATTTGATAAGAGATAACGGTTTTGATTGGTTTAACGACATCTTTTAAAGTGCCATCGCTACCAATATATTTAAAGTGGTAACTTGAATTGTACAAGTTATATAAGGAATAACGGATAATTGTTTGTCCACTTTTAATTTGTGCAATGTTTTGCTCGTAAATATCAGTTTTAACATCCAAATAAAGGGAATGTGGTTCTGGATATCTATGAGAAGTGATGGATAAATTTTTGTCCATCTTCAAAGTGAAAAGTGAATAACCTGCAAACGTAGAAGAATTAGATGGTCTAACATTAACAAGGTTTTCAATGTGTTGTTTTTCAGAATAACCGATTAATGGTTTAACGAAATATTGAGTGGAGAAATCAGTAACGCCGGCTGGGCTTGCCTTCATAATGTTGTGGAAGACAACAGATTCATCATCAATGTATTCGTTTGGTCCAACTTTGTAACCAAAACTTCTTGTGTAAGTATTGCTACTCATTGGTCCACAGGCATCGTATGGGTTACCAGAGGTATTATTCAACTCTAATGAGTCATAATGAGTAACTCTTGATGTTTCAACACCATTTTCCTTAATGACACGGTCATATTGAATGACGAGTGGGAAATTATGTGTTTCATCGATATAACCTAAAACAAAGTTAAGTGGTCTTCCAAGTGGGTCTGGAAGTTCAACTTTTGTACCACCGACATTTGCTTTTTTATTTGAAGCAGGGGAATAGGAGGTAGATGAAATATCAAAAACGTTTGTATCTGTTGTAGAAACATCTACCCAGCCTGCTTCAAAGACAGTATCTGGCAAAGAGTTACCTTCATAGTGAATTTTAACTGAACCATCAGTTGGAACACCGGTAAATGCACCAGTTTCAACGCGTTCAATTGTATTTGGGATATAAACATCTGTGATTTTTTCCCATTTGTTATTGCCGGAATATTCATGACCATCAGCACTAACGCAACCTGCGGCGATAGATGTGACTTTGATGGTAAATGAACCAGCTCTAGTTAAAGTGGAAGGAATATAGACTTTTTGGTTTGAGCTTTGTTGATTGCTGCCAACGAGGTAGGCAACATAACCTGTGAATTCTGGTAAACCAGTATCTTCATTATATTTGTCATATCCTTCAGGTGCTGGATTAGCGTCGTCTCCAGTGAAGTTTGGATCATCAATACCAATAATATAGTTCGCTTTTGCTGTTCTATAACCTGCCAATGTTTTTGATCTAAAGGCTACGGTCAAGTATTGAGATGTGCCGGTAACAGTACTTTGGGTGATGCTAACACCTAATTCTTCATCGCTAGTTGCTGTTTCACCAATAAAATCATCAGCCGAATATGCTCTATTTGGGGCTGATGATAAAGAATTTGGGTTTGACGAAAAAGCACTAGCAGGTGTGGCTGTTTTAGTTCCACCGAAGATAGTAAAAGAAGCTAACATTCCAAATACTAAGAAACCAACTGAGGTTTTTCTAATATTGTTCATATTTGTGCCGCCTTAACGATTAATTACATTATACGCTCACACGGGAGAGTTTGTAAAGAAACAACAAAGTGTAGGAAAACTATAAAGGTCTTTCCATTTGGAAGTCGATTGGTTTCCCATGAAGTTGGTTCTTCGTTGATGCTTCGACATAGTCGATATAAATATCAGCTTTACTGGTATCAACTTCTAGTAATCGAAGCATATAATCCGGAAATCCCTGTCTTTTTTTGGAGAACGCCATCATTGAAAAAGAAACAATGTAGGGTATACCAAATGTGAACAAGGATAAAGCCAACTCGCCAAAGAAGAGAATTGCAAATCTTGCGAGGTACCTTGGAACAGTCGGAGAGAGTAATCTCTGATCAATAAGTCCAATGTGATATAAAGCTTTTCCTAAAGTCTTTCTTCCCCTTCTAAAAAATAGAGGTGGAACGAAATAAATTAGGATGGCTCCAACGGTGTAAGCTACCGGAATCTCTAGATAGACTAATAGCTTAAAATCCGTCCTCACCAAGTCATGATATCCGGGAACATTAGCACTCAAAAAAGGAATGCATTTGTTCTCGACGAATGGCTTATATATGTTCGTATAATATAATTTCAATTTTGTAGAATCTCCACTAATTGTGGTGTTTGGCACTACGTTATTGTGCTCGTCCCTCACGAAATAATGGATATCATCTAATGTCGGATTTAATCTCGCCTCATCATAATAAACGAGTAAATCATAGTATCTTTCTGTTGAGCAATTATGCTCACAGTAATCAACGAAAGTTAAAATGGATTTGATAATCAAACCGTTGATAAATTGTGGTTCATCATCCTTTTGAATATCAAATTCACTCCCATAAGGGATATTCTTTTGGAAGTTGTCTATATAATAGACAATATCGAGAGTGTTTGTCACCCCTTCGCTAGTTGTGTATTTGCGGTATAGACCAGTTGACAATTGAATCTCATCAATTTGAGACTGTACACCCTTATAACTATCAGTGTTTTGAACAATTGCACGTACACCTATAAAGCAAATAAGGGCGGTAATTGCGAATAAGAAAAAATCAACAAGGTTAGCTAAGCATCGATGCCAAAATTTAGGCAAAGAGTACTCCACCCTTACCTGCTCTTCTTTTTTAGTTTGTTTTACTTGATATACATCATCCATTGTTTTTCACTCGATACATTTCATCTAGTTCAGAGGTTGGAACAATAACAGTAAAAGTCAAAATATCACTACCACTACGATTATATTGATTAACTAAAGTAGCAATTAACGAGACTACTGCGAGTAGCAGAGATATGACTGATAACGGGAATAAAATTGGTAGGTTAAAGGAATAAGCAACACCAAAGAATAGCATAGGCATCACTATTACTGAAGATACAGCAAGTAGTAAATAATAGAACGATTGAGCAAGAACATTTTTCTTATCGATAAAATAGAATGTATTCATCTTCAATTTGTCGAGTTTCATGATGCTCATGGTAATAGTTCTTCTCTCTTTGTTAATCAAAGGGATAAGCACATAAGAGATTGCCCAGCCTAGGACAACAGCAACAATAGAGGCTCCACTAGCAACCCAGCCTAGTTCTTTGTTAATCTCTTTAACTCGATTCATATAAGTCAAATACGATTCATCTCCTGATACAAAGTCGTTATCAGCGATGTCTTGATAGACATTGAGATAGAATAAACGTGCAAAAATATGATCTCTAAAATTAAGCATATTTCTTGAGTATTGACTCTCATCTGTTATTTCTAATAATTCATTTGATAGAAGAGTTTTATATTCGTTTTTTAACGCAATACTATTTTCGGTATTTCCAATTGTAAAAAGACCATCAACATTCGCTTCGTTAAATGCTGATAAATATTTATCGACGTTGTTTTTAATCGTTACAAAGTAATGCTTAATAACTTCATTTTGTTCTTTGTGTCCATATTCTGGATAAGTAGAACTTGGATTTTCTTCATCAAAAGCGTAGTAAGACAAGAAACATTTGAAAGTGTAATTTACATGATCTTCAAATTTGGAATTACCTTCTTTGCGTAAAAGAATTCCATTATCGATAAGCAAAGCGTCGGCTTTTGTTTCCATCACTGTCGCTTCGCTATTTTTCGCACTTGTGTTGCAAATCACTTTCGCCAAAGGGAAAACAGCAAGATTAAAAAGAACAAACGAAAGAATAAAAGTAATGAAATAATCTCCTAAGGAGAGGAGAATTCTCTTCCATTTACTCAAAGGTTGCAACGTAAATACCTTATTGTTTTCTTCCATTAATACTCCATTATGCTTTTAGGATATTAATAATTGTGTCTAAGTTTTCTTTTGAGACTCCAATTACATTGTTTAAGTAGTTATAGACCTTTTCTTGAAGGGTTTCACCCTCATAACTATCTAAGGTCTTACCATATCGATCTTTGATATCGTCTTTAAGTTTACACATCCCTGCTTGAGAGTAGTTGGTAAACATATAGTCGCGATACATAATTTCTTGATCAAAACCTAATAGACCTTCAATTAAATAGGCCATACAACCAGTTCTATCCTTTCCAATTGAGCAGTGGAAATCGATAGGATAATTTTCTCTAACCGCTAAAATGTCGAAGAACTCTTTGATTTTAGCAGGGTTGTTATATTGATAATCGTCTTTAGAAGCAGTCCCTTTGAAGGTAAGGATGTTATTACCACCATAATACATAGGTAAATTATAGTAATTGACATCTTCTCCTAATGGGCTTGATGTTAAAGAGCCAATTTCGTTATTGGAACTTCTTCTTAAATCGATTTCAGTTTTGATTTTAAGGTGGTTCTTTAATTCATATAAGCCGTTACTTGTAACTGTGACGTTAACTGGATTAGCTTTGTCTTCATTAAATCTTCCAGAACGATAAATCATTCCTTGTTTCATATATGGAGTATAAGCTCCATCAACAATCTTTCCCCAGCCGCCTAAGTCTCTTATGTTTTCTACACCTTCAACATAAAGGTTTCTTGGACTAGGAACAGTTAAAGTTTCTGGTTCGTATTTCACTAATTCGGTAGTTAAAGACAAGTCACTGACCGCACTAATTGAGAAATAATATGTTTTATTTAATTCATCATTATAGAAGTCAAAAGAATTACTGCTTGTTCTATAAGAGGCAACTAGGGAACCCGGTTCCATGTCTTCCTTGTCCCAGACATTGACGTTAAACGCTGTGTTCTTTCCACTCCATGTGAGTTTAATTGGGTTAGGAGCACCAACAGACAAGTCTCCATTATACGGAGTGGTCTCACCGACATCTTCTCTAGTTAAATACGCCATTTGGATATCAGTAAATCTTCCTCCTTCTCTAGAAACTTTTAAGTTTGACAAAGAAGGTGAGCAACTGCTCAAACAGCAAATAAATGATAAAGATAGTACTTTAATATTCTTATTCATGTTTTTTAGTCTTTCTTGAGAGGAGAATCATTCCAATTCCAAGCACTGATAAAGTGGCAATAATTGTGCTTGTTGTTGCTACATTGCCGCCACATCCACTATGGTTATTAGCTGGAGCAACTCCTCCTGTAACAGTTACTTCACAAGATAAGATGAATTTAGCATCTGCTGTGGTAACTCTAATAGTGGCTGTTCCGTTTCCTACTGCAGTAACTACGCCATTATTAACTGTCGCAACTGCTTTATTGTTACTTCCCCAGAAAACTTCAGGCATTTTTGCATCACTTGGAGTTTTGACAAGAGTTAAAGTATGGGTTTGTCCCACTGTCAAAGATAAAGTTGTTTCACTTAATGTGAGACTTTCTAACTCTGGCGGTACATCTGGTGGAATAACTTGTCCACTACAAATTTGTTTTGTAGTAGCGTTTGTATTACCCCAAATTCTACAAGCATATTCTGGGTGATCAATGAATGGGTTTTTATTTCCTTGAAGTTTTTCAGCTTCATTATTTCTTGTCTTTTCTCTATCTGCGACTGGGTATTGGAGATTCCATTTTAGTAAATCGCTTAATTTGCCCATCGAATGAGCTCCTGTGCCCTCTGAATTTTTGTCAACTAGCTTGAGTTGAGCATCGGCAACGACACAATAGAAAATAATTCTAGCAGCATCACCACGATAGGATGGATTGTTAAAATTAGCTGGATCCCAAGGTATAGAGTTATCCCCACCTTGTCCCCCTTCTGCAAAGAACGAATTACCTCTAGCAGAGTTTTCGCTAATCAAAGTAGGTCTAACCATGTGAATATCATCTTCAAGAGGATCGTTATTTCTTCCTAATACTGTTCGGCTAGCTGGCCAAACGTGTTCTCTGTTCATATTTCCACTATAGTAAGCAGAATTGCCACTATAAAAGCTTGCTACTTGTCCGCTTGATGCTCCTGGATCTGTTTTAGCAAAATATGAAGGCATGCTTTTATATCCAACTCTATTTTTAAGTGCTGTTGAATTTATGCTTTGAAGAGTAGATAAGAGTTCAGTTCCTGTTTTTGAACCAACTGTTTGATAATATGTTTCAACACTAGCGTTGGAATAAGCAAAAGCAGCAACATTCTTTTCACTAGATACGACTCCAGTAGCAACTAAGCCGAGACTTAAAATAGCTAATCCTGATAAAAGTAAAGTCCTAATTTTTTTCATAATTTTCTCCTCAATATTATGCTTCTTTTAATAGGCTTCTATTAAACATTGATACAGAGCTAGAATAATCATCTGCTTTCATAGCTTTGCCAGTGTTATATCCGTTTGAAATGAGCCAATTCTTTAGTAACACGCGATAATTATTTGAAAGTGTTCCTTCTATGTTTCTATAAGAAGGGAAGTAATTGTAATAACGCGCTGAATTGGTGTGGAACAAGAGGTAATCGATAACTGCGACTTTATAATAGCCAACTCGATTAACTTGCTTACTAAAGCTTGGATTAAAACAAACGTTATTGTATTGGGCTACCTCATTAAGTAAGTCACTGCCATCTACTTCAACGATATAAACTTCGTTATCAAATGGGAATGACTCGTAGAGATTTTCATACGTCCAAACATTATATGGTAAATATTTTCTTGCAGTATTGCAATAAGTTAAAACAATATCGTCATATCCTTCGCTTACTGCAATGTCGTAAAGTGCTTTGCACATTACGTTAACACTTTCGTCAGAAGATTTAAAATATCCACTGACTTTATTAGCAACCACCACTTGAGCTTCGCTATCACATTCAGAGTTATATGATTGAATTAAAGCGGCGATATTACCATCTATTTCATTTGTGTACATATTAACATTACTTGAAGTAATGCATTCCATTGTTGTATTAGTGACTTTTTTAGTCACTGTGTCATATGTTAGTTCAATAATTCCAGAAGATAATCCATATGCATGGAATTGATAATACTTAACTAAACCTTCATTACCTTCTTCTTCAGAATGAGTATGTCCACATAACACTAAATCGACATATTTATCGACGTCTTGATACATAACTGATCCTTGTCCAGAGTGAACAGAAGCAATAACAATATCGCATCCTTCTTCTCTTAATCTAGTGGCTTCTTCTTTAATAACATCAATATGGTTTTTAAAGGCAATTGTCTCAGTGTATAAAGACATAATAGAAGTAATTTGATCTTCTCCAATAACTCCCACTATTCCAACTTTAAGACCATTCTCTAAAGTATAAGTAATAGTTTTATCTCCTAATTGAGATTGTTGAGTATTTCCAACTTTCTTTGTTTGGAAATTATAATCATAAACATTAGCTGCTAAAGTAGGAACTGACCTACCAGCATATGTTCTATTTTTGTTAGCGGCCAAAACCTCTAATCCCCAGTCAAAATCATGGTTACCAATTGTTCTAGCGTCTACTCCCACATAAGCATAAACGTCGTTAATTAACGCTCCATGGTTGTAGTTAGAATAAATTGAACCTTGCCAATCATCACCTTGAGAAAGGATTAAGGTATTTTCTTTATCATTTTGAGTTTTTAAGAATGAACCAAATTTAAGTAATCCCATTTGGTCCCCTTCTTCTTTAATCGCTCCATGATAATCATTAAAAGCAACGATATTAATCTTTTTAGTAGTTTCTGGAATTACTCCAGCTTTTTTCACTGTTACAGAACAATAATCACTTTTGTTATTATCACTAGTAACTGTAACAAAGCAATTTCCTTCTTCTTTAGCAGTAAAATATCCGTTTTGTGTGACTGAACCAACTGACTCGTTAGTAACGGACCAAGTTAAGCTCTTGTAAGTCGCATTTTTCGGATTAATTGTAGCAACGAATTGATGCGTTTCTCCTTCTCTTAACTCAAGAGTAGCTGCATCTAAAGTAATAGAAACAATCTCTCCACCATCAGTATGAGGTATGCGGAGATCACAAGATGCAATTGAGAGTGGTAAAAGTAACGCAAACAAATGTAGTAATCTTATTTTCTTCATAATTAACCTTAGTCGCTAATGAAGTTCATAAATTCATCTTTATGATTATCTTCTTTTTCTTCAGTAGAAACTTTCTTTCTCACATTTCTAATTTCAAAAGGAATCTTACCTTCTCTAACAGATTGAGATAAGAACATGCCAATTGCAGTAGAAAGATCCAAACCAAAAGAAGCGAATAATTCAACCGCTTCCTTTTTTAAATTAGGATCGAGTGAAATATTGGTGTTAACTTTCTTTGCCATATGTATATAACCTCTAGCAATATTCTACAATATAAGAATATTATGTGTCAATCTTATGCACATGATATACACATGCTTTATTTTTGGGATAAATAAGTAAAAAAGTAATATAATAAAGATATGGCAGAAAGAAATAAAACGATTGATATTTGTAAATTCTTTGCGATGGTTTTTATTATCCTCGCTCACGTATTACAAAGAACGCTTCCTAACTTTAACCAATCATTTGCAGGAACATTCCTTATCATCTTAGGTTTACCAATCTTTTTCTTTTTTAGTGGTATCTCTACTTCATACCGTAAGCCACTAAAACCATTAGGTTTCTTATATGATATTTTAAAAAGAGCCCTTAATTATATGTGGCCTGTTGTTTTCTTCTTAGTCTTAAGAGTAGCCTTTTATAATCAATGGCCAGATGTCCCAAAAGCGTTTGAAGTTTTCTGGGATATACCAGTAATGGGAATGTGGTTCTTATGGGTTTTGCTTTGGATAAATATCGCTAGTGATATCGGTTTATTAGTGGCCACTATATTCCCTAAATATAAGAAGCTATGCGTGTTCTTTTTAATATGTATATCATACGCGCTATTAGTGATTCTTCGTCAAAGAGGAATCATCTATTCCAATACCTTTATTGGTTATGACTACTTTATGGCGTATGCCCCAATATTCTTATTTGGATATCTCTTTGGAGATAAGCTATTTAAATATATAAATATCTATGTTTCTTCTATCGCTTTTGCTATTGGATTAACTTTAACTATTTTAATTGTCCACTACTCTGAGCAAATGGTGGTTATCGATCTTCCAACTAATATCCCGCTATTCTATATTTCATCTCTATTTGGCTTTTTAACGATGTATGGGCTATCTACTTTAATTGAAAGATTGAAGTTCAGTAAAATAATCGCCTTCATGGGAAAGTTCACTCTAGAGGCCTATTTCTTACATTTAATGCTAATTAAAAACTGGGGAGCCTTTGGCTTTACTGATAATTGGCTAATCACTGGTTACACGATTGGATTATTCTTATTATTATTTGTTAATACAGTCGGAGTAGTCGCGATTAGTTATTACATTCCATTTAGTCACTTCCTCCTATTTGGAAGAAGCTGGAGCTTTTATAAATTCGAAAAGAATATCGTTAATAAGATAAAAGATATCGCATATAAATATTAATCATATTAATAAGCACAAAAAAAGGAGATCCAATTGGATCTCCTAATTTTATAGTCTAGTAATTAACTAAATTATTTAAGGATTTCGTTAACTGTACCAGCACCGACTGTTCTACCACCTTCACGGATGGAGAATTTTGTACCCTTTTCAAGAGCGATTGGGTGAATTAATTCGACGGTGAGTTCAACGTTATCGCCTGGCATAACCATGTCTGTTCCTGCTGGAAGAGTGATAACACCAGTAACGTCAGTTGTACGGAAGTAGAATTGTGGTCTGTAGTTGCTTAAGAAAGCTGTGTGACGGCCACCTTCTTCTTTTGTTAAGACGTAGACAGAAGCCTTGAATTTGGTGTGTGGAGTAACACTACCTGGTTTTGCTAAGACTTGACCACGTTGGACTTGATCACGGTTGATACCTCTTAAAAGGACACCAACGTTATCACCAGCTTGGACGAAGTCACAAGTTTTACGGAAGGATTCAAGACCTGTAATAACAGACTTTTGTGTTTCTCTAATACCGACGATTTCAACTTCGTCACCGAGTTTTGCTGTACCTCTTTCGACACGGCCAGTAACAACTGTACCACGACCGGAAATGGTCATAACATCTTCGATAGCGAGTAAGAATGGCTTATCGGTATCTCTGGTTGGAGCTGGGATATAGGTATCACATGCATCCATTAAGTCTAAGATTGCTTTTTCAGCTTCTGGATCGCCATCAAGAGCGGCTCTAGCGGAACCACGAATGACTGGGACTTCATCTCCTGGGAAGCCGTAGCTATTTAATAAGTCACGGACGTCCATTTCGACTAAGTCTAATAATTCTGGATCGTCAACTAAGTCAGTCTTATTAATGAAGACAACGATTGATGGAACACCAACTTGACGAGCAAGTAAGATGTGTTCACGAGTTTGTGGCATAACGCCATCAGTACCGGCAACAACTAAGATAGCACC
>ODAI014424501.1_pt1 | contig 20709 bp, 18 predicted proteins | sample 1539321 | NCBI WGS metagenome assembly ODAI01 (sample SAMN02144231, study PRJEB22623) | gut metagenome | biome: sheep rumen | host: Ovis aries | place: New Zealand
AAAAATGAATGGGGAGGGGGCCACCCCCCGCCGGCCGTGGCGCAAAAAAACCGTTACTGCGTGGGCGTTGCCACCCAGTTACCTTACGTTTTGAGCCCCTTGGCGGATTCGAACCAACGACCCCGAGATTACAAATCACGTGCTCTGGCCAACTGAGCTAAAGAGGCTTTTCTGAGCAGCCGTCTCCGAGGAGTTTGTAACGACCTGTCTGAAAACGGCTGCAAAGATACGACATTTTTTTTAATCTCCAAAACTTTTCGCGAAAAATTTTATCTATTTCGCATTTTTTCCTTCATTTTCTGCAATTGAACCCTCATTGAATCAACACAAAGGTCAACACTCTCTTCAAATGTGTCGCTCACTTTCTCTACAAAAAGTGTGTTACCAGGAGCACTTACAGTAAGGCTAACCTCCTTGTTTTGTGCAGTGGCAGGTTTAACAACTTTGCACTGAACCTCTACTTTCTGAATATCCTCAAATGTTTTTTCCAACTTGGCGACCTTCTTCTCGATGAACGCCTCTAACTTCTCGGTAGCGTCGAAATGAATCGACTGAATCTTAATCTCCATAGATACCTCCAGTTTTTAGAGTTAAACATTATATTCTTATGCTCGCGGATGAGCATTTTCATATATTTTTTTTAGTTGTTCGAATGTTGTATGTGTGTATATTTCGGTCGTGGCTATACTTTCATGACCCAACAGACTCTTCACACTTTGCAGGCCAGCCCCGTTATTAAGCATTGCCGTGGCAAAACTATGCCTTAACACATGGGGCGAACGTTTCTTCAACGTTGTCACGATGGCAAGATGATCCGACACCAGTGCCCTCACCTGTTGATATGTCATGCCCTTGCCATTGTCAGAGACGAAGAGCAAATCAGTTTCAACTTCTATTTCCTTATTACGCCGAGAAATGTATTCAGAGAGCATTTCTTTCAATTCATTTCCGAACGGCACTACACGCTGTTTATTTCTCTTGCCCGTAACCTTTAGCTGACATTTGCAAAAATCCACGTCGCTGTCTTTCAAGCCCCTAAGTTCCGAAACACGGATGCCAGTAGAATATAAACATAATATAATTGCGCGTGAGCGTACATCATTAAAACTATCACTCCAATATTGAGGCGAGTCGAGAAGCTTTTCCATCTCCGCCTCTTTTACAAATTGCGGCAACGGCTTTCGTGCCTTCGGCCCCGTAAGCTGATGCGCAGGATCTTTCGGCAACAATTTTCTTGATAACGCAAAGCGAAAAAAGGAACGCAACGCGCTCAACCTCCTTCTGACAGAGGTAGCGGTGTGCCCCTTATCCATCATGCTCTCCATCCAATCACGGATGACATCAGAGTCTATAGTCTCCCAAGAGAGCTGACCTTCGCAATGTCTGAAATACGTCTCAAAAGCCTCGATATCCTTACCATAATTAATTATGGTATTGGAAGAGAGGTTCTTCTCATAACGCAAGTAGTTCAAGAACTGTTCTTTTATTGTCATCGCTGCACTGAAATAGAGTTTTCGGCAACGAATTTACGCAAAATTCTTAGAACCACCAAATTTTTTAAGGTTTTTTATTCCTCTTCGAGACGAAGTTTCTGTACGTAAATAGCGTGTTCCATCTTCAGGCGCTTCAGAACAGATGGCTTGTTGAACTGCTGACGTGCACGGAGTTCCTTAACAACACCTGTTTTTTCAAACTTTCTCTTAAACTTTTTGAGAGCCTTTTCAATGTTCTCGCCTTCTTTTACCGGTACAATAATCATTTTGCTTTTGGTTATATTTATTATTTGTTAAACATTAATTGCCTCGCGGAACAATGACCACGAAAAGCGGCTGCAAAATTACTACATTTTGGCGAAACAAACAAATCTTTCGGAGATTTTTTATGCCTTTCAAACAAAAAAAAGCAAAAAAGATTTCTATTTTGCCACATAGAGATTACAAAGAACAACACTTTCATATTTAATAACATAAGAAAGATGTCGAAATTATCGCCATTAGGTGTTTTTTTTGTAATTTTGCAGCATAATAATAACATTATAATAAATATAGAATTATGGCATTTTTAACAAACGAGAAACTGACAATCGTCGGCGCAGCCGGAATGATTGGCTCCAACATGGTACAGACAGCTCTAATGATGGGCTTGACAAATGACATCTGTCTCTACGATGTATTCTCTCCGGAAGGAGTAGCAGAGGAAATGCGTCAAAGCGGCTTCGGCAACGTAAAGATTACTGCGACCACAGATGCGAAGGAAGCATTCACCAATGCCAAATACATCATCTCCTCTGGCGGTGCTCCCCGCAAAGCCGGCATGACACGTGAGGACTTGTTAAAGGGAAATTGTGAGATTGCCGAAGGCTTGGGTAAGAATATCAAGCAGTATTGCCCTGACGTAAAACACGTGGTAATAATCTTCAACCCAGCTGATCTGACCGGCCTTGTAACACTTCTATACTCAGGTTTAAAACCAGGACAAGTGACCACTCTTGCCGGTCTTGACACAACACGTCTGCAGAGCGCATTGGCTAAGAAGTTCAATGTTATGCAGGATGATATTACCGGTTGTGCCACATACGGTGGCCATGGAGAGCAGATGGCAGTATTCGGCAGCCATGTTGAGATTGCTGGCCGTAAGCTCACCGATATTATAGGCACAGCAGAGTTCCCCAAAGAGGAATGGGAACAGATGAAGATTGACGTAACCAAAGGCGGCGCCAAGATTATAGAGCTTCGCGGACGCTCTTCATTCCAAAGCCCTTCTTACCTTTCTGTTGAGATGATCCGTTCAGCGATGGGCGGTGAGCCTTTCCGTTTCCCTGTAGGTACATATGTTAAGACCGACAAGTATGACCATATCATGATGGCAATGAAAACCACGCTCGATAAAGATGGTGCCCACTTCGAAGTACCCCAGGGAACATCAGAGGAGAATGCCAAGCTTGACGCAAGCTACGAGCATCTTTGCAAGATGCGCGACGAGCTCGTGACTCTCAACATCGTACCTCCTATCAGCGAGTGGAGCAAGGTTAACCCGAACCTCTAATGGCACTGATAAAGAGTTACCGTGGGGTAAGTCCCAAGTGGGGCAACAAGTGCTATTTCAGTGAAAATGCCACTATTGTAGGAGACGTCACCATAGGCGACGAGTGTTCAGTATGGTTTAACGCTGTTGTTCGCGGTGACGTTGCTCCGATAACAATAGGCGACCGCACAAATGTCCAGGACGGTTCGTGTGTACACGTGACACACGACACCGGTCCGACGGTAATAGGCAGCGATGTGACTATCGGCCACAATGTTACAGTTCACGCTTGCACCATTCATGACGGCGCTCTGATAGGAATGGGTTCCACCCTACTTGACAATTGTGAAGTGGGCGAAGGTTCGATTGTTGCAGCGGGAGCACTGGTGCTTCAAAACACAAAAATACCGCCCGGAGAAATTTGGGGCGGTGTTCCTGCCAAGTATATCAAGCCTGTGCGCCCTGGCCAGACCGATAACGCCAAGCATTACGTGGAATATTCAAAATACTATTTAAGTGAAGAGTAACAATGCTCTTCACTTTTTCTTTTGATAGTATTCAAGTCCTCGCTTCACATTAGCCTTTACAGCATTCGATGTGAACGTTGCACCGGTGACAGCATCCGGTTCCACTGTTAAAGCTTTCTTCACTGTCATTCCATCCCAAAAGCTCAGGATTGCATTCTTCACTTTTGCCACATACTTTGGTCCATCCTGACTCCTGAGCATTTCAACCTTGACCACTTTGTTTTTTTTGATGTATATCTTCACTGGTGTGGGACCGTTATATCCCTCTACATCTTTTGCAATAGAGGTAGTGTTCACAACGGTCATACCATTCTCTTTAGATATGACATCCTGTGCTGATACAACAGCAGACATCACTGTTGCAATCACAATAACAAACATTTTCTTCATATTCCTACCTTTTTTACTCATTGTTTAATTTCTCAATTCCGCCACCACATACTCAGAACATGTTCCAATACGATATTTTCCTCCCCAAATTCCCATTCCAGAACTTACATAGTAACGGGTGTTTCCACGTTGGTGCTGTCCAAAGGCGCATTCATAGATTGCATCAGTTATCCAAGAAACAGGCCATATCTGTCCATAGTGAGTATGTCCACTGAACTGAAAATCCACGCCTGCTTTTTCAGCCTGTTCCAGACAGTAAGGCTGATGATCAAGCAATATACTATATTTATCCTTATCTATATTCTTCACTAACTCATTCAATGAAATGCGACTGCAATTAGTGCGGTCATCACGTCCTATAATACATAAATCTCCCACCTCCACCGCCTCGTCCTGAAGCAGGTTGATGCCTGCGTCGTAGATAAAACGCTGAGCTGCGGGTTCACCGCTGTAATACTCATGATTGCCTAAGCATGCATAGACGGGAGCGTTGAGCCTTTGAAACTCATCCGCCATATGTTCATCTTGCAATGGTCTGACACTCATGTCGATAATATCCCCGGCAATAAGCACCACATCCGGTTTCTCTGCATTAATAATGTTTATCCATCTATGCAGTTCCTCACGCCCATTGTGATAGCCCAAGTGCAAGTCGCTAAGCATCACTATTCTCAGAGGCTTTTTCAGCGTTTTAGTGGTAGTCAACGTTAATTCCCTACGATATTTATCCTTATAATGAATGTTGCCATATATGAATAAAGCTAGCAGAATAACGAATAAAATCAAAAACGTGTATCCATTATTGTACAGCCATTGTTTAGGAACCAATCGGAGCAATCGCCCCACATCAAGCAGCAGAAACGCCATAAATACATACAGGAGAATGATTATCGACGACGTACCCGTCTCATAGACAGCCGTTGCAACAGGCATAGGCATACGATCAATTTTTCCCGACACGGCGACGAACAACATTGACAACCATATAATAGCAGACACAACAACAAGAATTTTCCACGCCATAGCGCCTGGCAGCAGACACCACAGATGCCAGCAGATATATACAAGAGAAGCAATCATAACTATGGGAAATAGCCACATCATATCAACCCGAACACATCGTCGATAACTTTCGTCATAGCTCCCGCCCTCGACTTCACAAAGTTTCCTGCAGCAACACTTGTACTATCAAGAAATTGCTTATCAGCTATCAGTTTGTCCATAATTATGCGGAAATCATTGGCATCATTGATGTCAAATCCACCACCTTCAGTCTTCAGTCCCTGTGCCTCCATGAAATTTTTATTGTTTGGACCGAACACTACAGGGATTTCCCAAACAGCAGCCTCAAGCACGTTGTGTATGCCAACACCGAAACCACCTCCGACGTATGATATAGAGCCATATCGATATATGCTCGACAATAGTCCGAAACAGTCAATGATAAGCACATCGGCAGAACCAATATCATTAGAATCAGCAGTCTTTTCGGCCTCTGTATAACGGATTACCTTCCTATTGCCGAGTTTGTCGATAATCTGTTTAAGATGGTTCTCACCGATGACATGAGGGGCAATAATGATTTTCCAGTCTTTATGACTGTCGAAATATGGAATAAAGATGTCCTCGTCGGGCTGCCATGAAGAGCCGGCGACAAACACATTCTTGCTACCGTTGACAAACCGCTCCACTATGGGCAGTTGCTTGCTTTGCTCCTTTATCTGCAGTACGCGATCGAAACGTGTGTCACCAACGATTTCTACGTCAGTTATTCCAATCTTCGCCAGTAATTCCCTGCTTATTTCGTTCTGCACGAAAAACTTTGTAAAACATCTCAATACGTGTGCGTACTGGCGGCCATACCACTTGAAGAACACCTGATCTGGCCTAAAGATGCTTGATACGCTATAAACTGGCACATTACGATGCTTCAAGATATGCAAGTAATTATACCAGAATTCATATTTGATGAAAAACGCCATCACCGGCCGTATCGTCCTAAGAAACCGTCGGGCATTGGTAACAGTATCAAAGGGCAGATAGCATATAATGTCTGCACCCTGATAGTTCTTCCTCACTTCATATCCTGACGGAGAAAAGAATGTCAGCAGGATTTTGTAATTCGGATAACGACGGCGTATTTCCTCAATCAGAGGACGCCCTTGCTCAAACTCGCCGAGCGAAGCCGCATGAAACCAAATATACTCAGCATCTTTATCTACCTTCTCACGGAGTACTCTGAAGGCATCACGCTCCCCCTTCCACATCTTCCGTACCTTTCGGTTGAAGATGCTGGCCACTGTCACTCCACAGAGGCAGATATACATTATTATATTATACATGTCACTTCAATATTTCAATGGCTCGCTTCATGCGGGCTATTGTCTCATCCTTGCCAAGGAAAGCTGAAATATCAAACATACCCGGTCCTTTACCCTCGCCTACAAGCGTGAGCCGCCATGCGTTCATGATGTTTCCAAGTTTATACTCTTTACACTCAATCCACTCATGAACAATGCGTTCCTGATTCTCAAGAGAGAAATCATCGATATTCTCAAGCACGCCAGCAAGCTCAGTCATCTGCTGTGCTGAATCTTCTTTCCAGCGTTTCTTCACAGTTTTCTCGTCATAAGACGTTGGGGCCACGAAGAAGAACGAGCACAATGGCCACAACTCCTTGACGAAGTTCACGCGGTCTTTCATCATCGCGGTCACTTGCAGCACACGTTCCATTGTCTCTTCAGGACAGTGCTCTTTTACTATCGGAAAGAAGAGGTCAGCTATCTCTTTATCAGATTTCCTCAAAATATACTCATGATTAAACCATATACCTTTCTCGTATGCAAACCGGGCACCTGCCTTTGAACATTTGGTAATATCAAACAGTTCCACCAGTTCATCAAGGCTGAACATTTCCTGCTCCGTTCCTGGATTCCATCCCAATAAGGCAAGGAAATTGATTACAGCCTCGGGGAAATAGCCGCACTCACGGTAACCAGAGCTAACATCTCCGGTATTTGGATCGTGCCACTCCAATGGAAACACAGGAAATCCAAGTCTGTCGCCGTCACGTTTCGACAGTTTTCCTTTGCCGTCAGGCTTCAGCAGTAGAGGCAAGTGTGCAAACTGAGGCATAGTGTCTGTCCATCCGAACGCCTGATATAACAGCACGTGCAGTGGTGCACTTGGCAGCCACTCCTCACCACGTATCACATGGGTTATTTCCATCAAATGATCATCAACAATATTTGCCAGATGATATGTAGGCAACTCGTCAGCACTCTTATACAAGACCTTGTCGTCAAGAATGTCGCTTTTAACATGAACATCGCCACGTATAAGGTCATTGACGACAATTTCCTGTCCTGGCTCTATTTTGAACCTTACCACATACTGACAACCTTCGGCAATAAGTCTATCAACCTCATCTTTAGGCATCGTCAGAGAGTTACGCATCTGCATACGCGTGTGGGCATCATACTGGAAGTTCTGTATCTCAGCACGTTTTGCCTCCAGCTCTTTAGGAGTGTCGAAGGCTATATATGCCTTTCCAGCCTCAAGCAATTGCACAACGTATTTCTTATATATATCGCGTCGCTCGCTTTGGCGATACGGCCCTTTGTCACCACCAAAACCAACACCCTCGTCGAATTTTATCCCGAGCCATTTGAAAGACTCAATAATGTATTCTTCAGCACCTGGCACAAAACGGTTGCTGTCTGTATCCTCTATTCTGAATACAAGTTCGCCACTGTGCTGACGGGCAAACAAATAGTTATACAACGCGGTACGTACACCGCCTATATGAAGTGCACCCGTCGGACTCGGTGCAAAGCGTACTCTTACTTTTCTTTCTGACATCTTTTGTATCTTTTTTCAAAAATAAACTGAATTTTTGTGCAAAATTACATATTTTTTTCTATTTAGCCGTTTTTTTTTTGTATTTTCGCACTCTGAAAGAAATAATTATCATAATAATTGTGGAAAATGAGCAAATTCAATTATAAAGAAGACTTCACATGGCATGATTTTCTTGTGCGACTTTCTATAATAATAGGTACGGTGGCGGTTATTGTCATTGCAATGCCACGCGACAGTCAGAACTACTTTCACGTAGAACAGGGTAAGCCGTGGAAGTATGCCGACTTCACTGCCCCTTTCGATTTTCCCATTTACAAGTCGGAAACAAGGATAAAACAAGAACAGGACAGTATTCTGAGCCATCACGAGCCTTATTACCAATACGACAAATCGGTTGAGAATGATGCTGTAAGCAGGTTTCTCGACGACTACAAAGACGGCATTCCCGGTCTGGGCGACGATTATATCAGCATCATATCTAATCGTCTTCACAGGATATACCAGGCCGGTATAATGAAAGCCAAAGACTACGGTGATTTGATTAGCGACACCACGCGACAGATTCTGCTCATCAATGGGAAAGAGTCGGTTAGAATGCCCGTCACTCAGTTTTATTCCACCAAAAATGCTTATGAAGTAATCATAAATGATGAGAAATTAGAGGCAGTACGAGCCACTCTTCAAAAATGCAATCTCGATGACTATATAAAGGAGAACGTTGTTTACGACAAACGTCTGAGCGAAGCATCGCTTAAGGAACTTATGTCAGGTATCCCCATTGCCATAGGAGTAGTGCAAAAGGGCGAAAAAGTTGTTGAACACGGCGAGATTGTCGATGAGAAAACCTATCGTATGCTGTTGTCCTTTGTCAAGGAGAACGAGAAGAGGGTCAGCGACAACACTCGTAAGGAATTGTCGGCAGCCGGTGAAGCTATTTATATGTTTATTATCATCTCGCTGTTCACTATCTACCTTACGCTTTTCCGTAAGGACTATTTTGACAAAACACGTAGTTTTGCCATGCTTTACTCGCTTATTATTATCTTTGCCCTTTTGACGGCATTGTTCGTGCGCAGCACCTTCCTACATGTATATATTCTTCCATACGCCATCGTTCCGATTTTCGTCCGTGTGTTTATGGATTCACGCACAGCATTCATGGCTCATTTTACCATGATTATCGTTTGCGCTTGCATGTTGAAATACCCGTTCGAGTTCATCGTCATCGAAAGCGTTGCAGGCTTGGTTGCCATATATTCTCTTCGCGAGCTTCAGTATCGCTCACAGTTGTTCAAAACGGTGTTGTTCGTAGCGATGTCGTGTATGCTCTCGTGCCTTGCTTTCGACCTTATTCGCATAAATGCCATCAGCGATTTCGACTTCAGCTATTACAAATACCTCGTAGCCAATGCTGTTCTGATGCTTTTTGCATACCCTCTTATCTATCTGCTTGAGAAGATGTTCGGATTTACCAGCGACATCACTCTCATCGAACTGTCCAACACCAACAATGCCATTCTGCGGCAATTGAGCGAAATGGCTCCGGGCACATTCCAGCACTCTATCCAAGTAGGAAACCTCGGGGCTGAGATTGCGAACCGCATCGGTGCCGACGCTCAACTTGTTCGCACCGGAGCACTGTATCACGACATCGGGAAAATCAGCAATCCCATCTACTTCACCGAAAACCAGTCGGGCTTCAATCCACACGAAGGTCTTTCAAGTGTAGAAAGCGCACAGATTATCATCAGTCATGTCACCGAGGGACTAAAGCTCGCAGAGAAATTCAACCTTCCACAGATAATAAAGGACTTCATAAACACCCACCACGGACAGGGAAAGGCCAAGTTTTTTTATATAAAATACAAAAACGAGCATCCCGACGAAGAAGTTGACGAACTACTATTCACCTATCCCGGAGTTAATCCATTTACACGTGAGCAAGCAATACTGATGATGGCCGATGCCGTAGAGGCAGCCTCCCGTTCACTGCCCGAATATACCGAACAGTCGATACGCTCACTCGTTGAAAAGATTATCAACGGACAAGTGAGTGACGGGTATTTCCGCGACTGCCCCATTACTTTCCGCGACATAGCCTATGCCAAGACGGTTCTGATAGAAAAGTTGAAGACAACATACCACACCCGTGTAATCTATCCGGAACTCAACAAGACATAAAACCTTGGCCAAATTGGTTTTCCGAGGCAATTTAAATGCACACTTTTGCACATTTGGGCATAAAAGTGTGCATTTTATGTTAATATTCATTAACTTTGTGTGCGAAAACATTGTCATTTTAAACATTTATTGTAATTTTGCCCCCGATTTTGAACAAAGATGTATTCAGGATGAAAACAAAGAAGATTTTTACGATTGGCTTATTATTTGCAATCACTGTCCCCGCACTTGCAGGCGGCATTCTTACCAACACAAACCAAAGCATAGCTTTCTTGCGAAACCCTGCCCGTGATGCTGCCATAGGCATCGACGGGGTCTATAGCAATCCCGCCGGCGTGGCCTTTCTCCCCGAGGGATTCCATCTTGGTCTGAATTGGCAGTATGCTCACCAGACACGTACAATCACCAACATCAACCCTCTGCTTGCCCTTGGAGCTAAGAACGGCGGCAGTATGATAAAGACTTATGAAGGTGTAGCCGACGCCCCCTTTATACCTTCAATACAAGCAGCATACAACAAAAACAATTGGAGCCTTCAATTCAACTTCTCTGTCCCTGGCGGCGGTGGCAAATGCAAGTTTGAGAACGGACTCGGTTCTTTCGAGAGTGTTGTTGGAGGAATAGCCCACCGTCTTGGAGCATTCGGAGCCACAGGCTACGATATGGACGGATTTATGGAGGGTCGTCAGTATTACTTCGGATTCCAGTTAGGAGCTGCATACAAAATACATAAGAACCTCAGTATATACGGCGGTTTAAGGGTACTCTACGGAACAGCGACCTACAAAGCCAAGATAAGCAACATACTCGTCAAGACAGACAACGGCAATTACACTTTCGGTGAATATCTTGACATCATAACTCCAATTGCGGAGTCTGGACTACAGCAGGTTCAGGCTGGCATAGCACAATACAAAGCCGCAGGAATTGACATTCCTCAAGAATTGCTTATCAAGGAAGCACAGCTTCAGAGCATACCCCAGCTTCAGAAATATCGGTCCGGCGTTAACCTGCTTTGCAACCAGACAAGCGTTGGAGTCGCTCCTGTGCTTGGCATCGACTATAAGATAGGCCATTTCAATTTCTCGGCCAAATACGAGTTCAAGACCCAGATTCGCATGAAAAACGAATCAACGGTGAACGAGGCAAGCGAGATTTCCGCAGTAAACAAGTTCCGCGACGGCGAAGACATCGACGAGGACTCCCCTGCACAACTTGCCGTGGGTGCACAGTGGGAGATAATACCGAGCCTTCGCATAAACGCAGGCTACCATCATTTCTTCGACACTAACGTTTCGTGGTATGGCAACGCTCAGGAAAAACTCAGCGGAGGCACAAACGAATATCTTGGAGGTGCAGAGTGGGATATCAACGACAAGCTACAGGTAAGTGCAGGCTTCCAAATAACACGCTACGGACTGACCGACGATTACATGAACGATATGTCGTTTGTGGTAAATTCATGGTCGTTTGGTTTTGGAGTGGGCTACAACGTAAGCGACAAGGTGAAGATTAATGCCGCATATTTCCAGACCGACTATGGCACATACGACCGCATAAACATGCCCACTTCCACGACAGCATTCTCAGCCGAGTCGTTCACCAGGACAAACCGTGTGTTCGGACTGGGTGTAGAATTGCATCTATAAAGGATCGACATCATAGTATATTACCAACGTCGAATATCGTTTGTCCGTAAGCATCTGTTGCTGTTCCATTAGCAGATACTTACGGACTTTCTTCATGTCGATACCGTTCTCCAGTTTGATTACGAGCTTACGGATGTTGAGCGACTTCACCATCGATACAGCCGGTTTGTCGGGCCCGAGAACTCTTGCCCCGAACCACTGCCGGAGGCGACTTGCCAGTTCAACAGATGCTGTTGTCACCACAATGTCGCTTTTATGCTTCAACAACACATTCACCAGACGGTAATATGGAGGATAATGAAACTGTTGGCGCTCAGCAGCCAGACTTTTATATAAAGAAAAATAGTCATTTCTAACTACCTGCGCAACCAGCGGCAACTCCGGGTTGCGTGTCTGAAGGATTACCTGTCCGCGTTTTCCTTTCCTGCCAGCACGCCCGCTCACCTGTGCCATCATCATGAAAGCATGCTCGTAGGCACGAAAGTCGGGATAGTTCATCATCGAGTCGGCACTTAGTATGCCCACAACACTGACACTGTCGAAGTCGAGGCCCTTACTTATCATCTGTGTGCCAATGAGAATATTAGTACGTCCAGCCGAGAAGTCGCTGATGAGTCGCTCATAGGCATTTCGTGTACGTGTGGTGTCCAAGTCCATTCTCGCCACACGGGCATCAGGGAATTTCTCGCGCACGATTTCCTCCAGTTTCTCGGTTCCGAATCCTCTGCCCTGCAGTTCCCTGGTCTCACAACAGGGACACACCTCTGGTACGCGATAGGTAAAGCCACAATAATGACACGTCAGCTGGTTCATCTGCCTATGGAACGTAAGACTCACATCACAATGTTTACACTTCGGCACCCATCCGCACTGTCGGCATTCAATCATCGGAGCGAAACCACGACGATTCTGGAACAGTATTACCTGACTCCCTGAGTCGATAGCTTCACGCATTTTCGCTAACAACAATGGCGAGAAAGGGCCGCGCATCATCTTCCTGCGTTGGAGTTCTTTCACGTCCACTACAGTAATCTCAGGCAGTTCAATGTCTTGGTAACGTTTTTTCAGCTCGACAAGTGCATATTTTCCACTCATGGCATTGTAATAGCTTTCCATCGAGGGGGTGGCAGTGCCCAAAACAGTCTTTGCCCCATACATCTTTGCGAGTACGATGGCTGCTGAGCGTGCATGATATCGTGGCATAGGTTCCTGCTGTTTGTAGCTTGTCTCATGCTCCTCGTCAACAATAACCATCCCGAGATGCTGAAAAGGCAGAAACACTGCCGAGCGAGCACCCAGAATAATGTCGTAAGGGTTGGCAGAGAGCTGTTTCTGCCATATTTCCACACGTTCAGCATCACTGTACTTTGAATGATATATTCCAAGTCGGTTGCCGAACACACGCCTCAGCCGGTCCATCATCTGTACTGTCAATGCAATCTCGGGCAAAAGATAGAGCACCTGTTCATGTCGGTCGATGGCCCGTTGTATAAGATGTATGTATATTTCCGTCTTTCCACTCGATGTTACACCATGCAACAGCACAACATTTTTCTGCATCCATCCCATAAGAATTTCATTGTAGGCATTCTGCTGGGCTTCGTTCAGCTGCCTGATGTTTTCCGGATGAGGTTCTCCTCCATGGTTCAGCCGTCCCACTTCACGCTCATAGGTCTCTAAGATGCCTCGCTCCACAAGCGCATTTACAATGCTTATTGAGCAATGGCTCTCGTTGAGCAATTCTTCGCGTGTCACTTCCTGTTGTGTCGAGCCGTCTGGCGACGCAAGCGTTAGAAAGTCGCATAGCGTTTTCTTCTGTTTTGACGCACGTCCGAGCATGTCGAGTGCACAGTGGAGAGCCTGTTCCGAGCGAAAGTTCGGCGTAAGACGAATGCACAGCTCTTTCCGCGGGCGATATCTGTCTTCGCTTTTCAGTCCCGACGGCAGCGCAGCTTTCATCACCTCACCGACGGGACAAATGTAGTAGTCGGCAATCCATTGCCACAACCTCAGCTGTTGTGGCAACATCATGGGAGTACTATCTACAACGCTCGCCACGGTCTTCACCTTATAGTTCTCAGGAGCCTTGTCATGTATAGCGACTACCATAGCAAGATACTTTCTTGAAGTACCGAAGGGCACAAGTACACGCACTCCGGGCAATATCTGTTGCTCTTGTTCTGTTGTCACCGCATATGTAAAAAGGCCCTCAAGCGGCAATGGAAGAATGACATCGATGTATCTCATTGAAGTGCAAAATTAAAAATTATCGGCGAGAAATCAAAATTTCTCGCCGATAATTATTTATTTCAGTTGTTTTTATAGGACTCTTCAGAAGAAGTAAGCCAGTCCTACCTGCCATGAATTAGTGCGTGCAGAAGAAGTCTGGCTTCTCCATACCTGCGCAGCATCGTCCCATACATTAGTACTGAGTTCACCGGTTTTGCCAATGGCTATATTATATGTTGCTTTTGCTTCGAGATGGCTGAATATGCCCACGCCGATACCAACGTTGATGCTGAAGTTCGACTTTTTCATCTGGAATGTCGAGGCGACAGTGTTCCAATTCGTCTGAATTGCATTTAGGCTCAAGCCCGACGAATAGTTCTTGTCGCCGATATTGAATCCGAACTGCGGACCGGCAAATGCAAAGATATTTGCCTTGCTTCCCAATCCGATACCATAACGAAGATTAATGGGGATATTGATGCTTTTCTGGGAAACGCTCTCATCTCCAACCTTTGCGTCGCGCTGGTCGTAGAGCGCAGCTGCATCAACCGTCAGTCCTACGATTGGCAATGTCAGCTTTATCGTCGGTCCTACATAGAATCCTGCACGGTTGGATTTTGACACTAAGTCAGAGTTAAACTTCATCGATGTGACGTTGAGACCTCCTGTCAGACCAAATTTCAGTTTGGCCTGAATTGGCATTGCACACATTGCTGTCATCAATGCTGTGAATAAGAATTTCTTCATGACTGTTTTCCGTTTATTGGTTTACTTTATTAATGACGTTCACGACGGACAGATAGCCTGGCACCTGAAGAGGAAATAATCCTGGTGCCGCTTGAGCGCTTCTTCGAAGCCTTTGCCGACGAAGTGCGACGTGTCTTCTGAGCTTCCCTCTCCAACGCCCTGCGTTCCTTCGGGTCGAGTTTTGCTATGCTGTCAAGCGAGTCTCTCACGGCTTTCTTCTTCACCTCGTCACCAAAGATATTCTTCTCGAAAGTGGCAAGCTCTGCCTCTATTCGTGTCTGTTCTTTTTTCAAGGCCGAGTCGTTCTGGCAGTATTGTGCCAGAGTTTTTCCGAGCATGTTGGTTGTCTTGTATATTTTTCCTTCATACTTGTTCATGGTGAAATAGTCGTCCATGGTCATCGTGGCTGCATTATTGAGATTGCTGTACATAACCGTCTGCCGGCTGAGAAACGGCTCGAGGTCGCTATATTTAATCCAGAACAACGGATACTTGCTTGCTTCGCCTCCGAAATCGTCTTCTCGAATCATCACAGGGCAGATGCTTAGCACCTTACGATGGAACGAAGAGTTTGCCTGATCGTAGTAAGCGCTCTCCTTCAGGTAGTACATCTTCACCTCAGCAGAAGGGATATCGCTGTTGTCCACGCGAATCTTGCCATTGCGTGTCTCATAGTAGATGTGGTAGTTATCGAGCACGGTTTTCATTTGCACACGTGCCGAGTCGTTGAACATCTCGTTGCCGTCAAGGCGGTATTCATATATGGGAATATATCCGTTGAGAGCCAGCTTGAAAATGTAAGTGAACAGGTTCAGCTGTTTGTCAATAGGCTCAACAGGATAATACAAGCCGGCATTTGCATCGACATTAAGGTCGAGTTCGCGATATATATCCCTGCGCCACACCACGTCCTCCGGCATTTCCAAGGCCGTTGGATACATAAGCAGAGCCCTCTGTGTCATACCCTGTGTTCTGACCTCCTGTTTTTTCTGCTCCAAAGTCTTCTGTGGTGTAGTCCGGCGTGCCTTAGGCTGTGCAAAGGCACTGCATGCCACAAGCCCTATCATCAGTAAGAACAATAATCTTTTCATATATATTCTATTCGTTAAATTCGTATATTAGTTATTATTACTTCACAATCACCTCCATCGACGTGTTCAGCTTACGCTGTATTCCATCGGGACCTATTGCCGTGACGCGCGAGATATAGAAACGGCGATTGCGGGCAAGCTTACGGAATGTATCTTTCTGGCGTGCCGAGAATTTAGCGCCATCACTAATCATAGGAACGGCATTACCCATGTTATCGAAGAATACTGTCTCAAATCCGAGCACCTTGAATCCAATGTCGAGTATTCCGTCGTCAATAGCCGCCCCGATGCCGTCAGCCTGCATGAGAGCCTGTTTGCTGAGAGCGCCCCCCTTGTAGCGGGTGGGATTGCCCTGGTCGTCGTCCATCGCTATGTATGGAGTAGGATCGGGCAACTTGCGCACTCTGAATGTGAACTGCCCCATCTGCTGTGCCTTTCCTGTGTTGGTCGAGGTCACGGTAATGGTAACAGTAGAGCCTACCTGAGTAGGACGCGCAATATACTTGCCCGGTCCCACAGGCTGCAGTGTTCCTCCGCCCGTCATCGTTGCCTGCACCTTGTTGAGCGGCACCCCCGGTACGCTGACACTGATTGGGTTGGTATATCCTGCATAAAGCATGTTCATAAGGTCGGCCGACACTGTAGCACTTGGATCGACGACAGTATATTTCTGCTCGAAATCGCGCCGCACGCGCTCGCCACTTCCGTTCAGAGTCTCGATGTATCCTGCCAGTGTGAAGTCGCCGGTACGACCGCAGATGGTTTCGTAGAGGCCGTCGCGCAAGTCCATTTTCCTGTTTCCTATATAAATGTCAGGCACCTGGGTCGTATCTACTGCAGCCATGACAATCTTTGCAGAGAACTTGTCGCCCCTGACAATTGTCTGACTGCTCGGTATGACATAAGCCTTCAAGGCATTAACGCGTATGTCTTTCATATCTATGTTCGACACGAGGGTATGCAGCACTTCACCCTCGGCATAGCGTACGTCGTTCTGCAGTTTCGACAGCAGAGTGATGGCTGCGGCAGCCGGCATTGCCTCAAACATATACTCTTGCCAGTTTTTGCCCAGAAGACGTATGTCTTTCGGCACATCTGTAGAGAGATTCGATGCGATAATCAGCTTCATCTTCGGGTCGGTGACCATCGAGAGTATTCGATAGCGGAAATGGTTCACGGCATCGTAGAGTTGCCCACCACGTCCTCGTCCCGGAGCCAGCATCACCTGATTGGCTGCCTCAAGGTCTTCCTTGTTACGTAGGTTTGCCGGGTCTCCCTCTTTGCCATCAGCCTCGACTGCAATGGCATATTTCAGTTCGCTTGCTATATTATACAGCGAGTCGCTCAAGCGTTTCACCATTTGAGCCTTTGTGTACCATTCCTTCACCTTCTGAGGGTTGGCCTTCATCTGCGCCTCGAAGTTATCATAGATGGCATCGTTCTGTTTCACAGCATTGCCTGTAGTGCGGTTCAGACTTTCCTCCACGATGGAGAAGCCATTGAGCACCTCAGTAGAGACGTTCAACGCGAGCATCGCCATGAGGACGACGTACATCAGGTTGATCATCTTCTGGCGCGGAGATACAGGTCTTTTCTTTATTGCCATAGTTGTCGCTTATAGTTTGGAAGCCGCAGGCTGGGCAGCAGCAGGCATATTCACTGTCATTGCCTCAATCATGCGCGCATAAATCTTGTTCAGTTCGGCAATCTGCTCTGCAAGATGACGTGTCTGGTCGTTAATCTGGTCGATAGTACCAATCTGTGCACTCGCACTCTTGAGTTGCATCTCATATACCTTGCAGATGCCGGTAATTGTACGGTCGAGATTGTCCATCTCCTCTGAGTTGCGTCCGAGTTTCTCGCTCTGCTCACTGATGCGTGAAAGCATCTCGGTGAGTTTCCTAAGTTCCTCAACATAGTTACTCGTTGCCTCTTCGAGGTCGGGATTCATCTCTGGCAGTTGCTGAACGACAGTACCGCCTGCAACCGATGTTACCGACGTAGCCACAGCAGCAATGGTCTCGGTGTCGGCCACGGTGTGTTCAATGCGTTGTTCCACCTCATCGTCTAATTCGGGATGCAGGTCGAGATCCATGCCGTCGGCTGTCTTGTCGAACGGACGGTCGAATGCAGCAATAAAGAAAACCACCACCTCAGTACCCATACCGAGGAAAAGCATGAAGTTTGCTCCCGGCAGGTGGGTGAGCTTAAACAGCGTACCGAGTATTACGATAGATGCTCCCCATGAATAGGCATAATTCATGAATGTCTGTCCGGGAACACTATCCAGCCACTTCTGCAAGCGGTAGATCACGTTGAATTTACTATATACAGTCATAGTTGTATTTACTGTTTCGTATTATTGATTCTTTGACTTTTTACTTTTCTTCAGCTTCACCTTGTCGCTGGAGGTGTTTGCAAGGCTTCTCACGCAACGGAAGCCGACGTATGCTCGCGGCTGATTCTGATATTCAAACGACCGCCATGCCGAGCGTATGTACGACTCGGGGTCTTTCCACGAACCTCCTCTTACGCTTTTCTTCTTCAAACGGTATGGATCCTCGAGAGCTGCATTGTATTTCAACTGAGGGTTAATGTCGTTCATCGACTCCACTCCAGCCTCAGTATAAATGGTACTGGTCCATTCAGCCACGTTGCCTGCCATATCATATAGTCCATTGCTGTTGGCAGAATAAATGCCTACCTTACACGTTATCAGGTTGCCGTCTTTAGTATAGTTACCATTATCGGGTTTGAAGTTGGCAAAGAAGCATCCGTTACCCGAAACAACATCCTGGTTTTCCCACGGGAACTCGTTCTGGTCAACACCTCGCGCGGCAAATTCCCACTCAGCCTCTGTCGGCAGACGATAACGCTGTACAAAGCGGGCTGCACGACCAAGACCTTTCAGCAGATACTCGGTGCGCCATGCGCAGAATGCGTTTGCCTGCTCCCAACTGACGCCTACTACAGGGTATGAATTGTATGCAGGATTACTGAAATAAAGCCTCATATAACTCTCGTTATCGGCATTGGGGAAATCGTTGACCCAGCATGTCGTGTCGGGATAAACATTTACTATATATGTATTCAGGAAATCCCACGGTCCGGTATATTCGCGGTTGATGGTCTGACGCACAATTTTTCCTTCGTCGTCAATATATGCCGTGTCTTTCGAGATATAAATCTTTTCGTTGGGATTCACCTGAATGTCGGTGTTGAGAACTCGCTGACGTGGGTCGGTGCGATACTTTCGCTTTGCAGCTTCGGTATAGTCGTAAATCTCATATCGGTAGTTCATCTGCGATGCATCGAGCATCTTCTCTCCTGTGACGGGATTTATCACATAGACGCTCTCCAGCGCACGCAATTCATCCTCGTTGGGTTTTCTGGGCAGCGGTTTCTTCCAGTTAAGATGCGGCACCACAGGGTCGCCGTTCTTATCTTCCTCAATCTTGTATGTCTCATCACCGCCATACGCAGGATCGGCCAGACGTTCGCGCAATATTGAATCGCGCACATACATCACAAACTGGCGGTACTGCGAGTTGGTAACTTCGGTTTCGTCCATCCAGAAGCCCTCGACAGAAATGTCGCGCACCGGGGTCTGCTTCCCCCAGAGGCTGTCCTGTTTCTCAATACCCATTTTCAAATGACCTCGTTTAATCAGTGTCATGCCGTATGGTGTCGGCTCTGCAAAAGCTCGTCCGCCCTTGCCTGTCACCTCACCGCCGGACGACATTGCAGAACTTCTGCCAAAGCATCCCACTAACAAAGGCAGAAAGGCCAAGAGGCAAAAAGGCAACAGCCTCTTCACCGAAACCTTTCCAAACATTATCTTCTTCATAGTTTCCATATATTCAAATTTCCTTTTTAAACGTTTCCTTTCCTCAACTAACTATCTCAGAGCAGCCTTACACTCTTATGCCGGTTGCGACCGCGTTTTTGGAAATCAATTTCGTGCTGATATCCAATTGACAACTCATGACTGCCGTTTCTGAAGCCAATGCCCGACGTGTATATCTCGAAGCTGTAGCCCAGCCGGATGCCGTGGAAGTTGCCGCCGATAAGAGCTGTCACTGAATTCGTAGGACTATAGGCTACACCTCCGTATAGCATTTTCTTCTCACGCTGATATCTCAGCCTCAGCGTCACATCCACGCGGTAGGCGGCAAAGTCTGTGCGAGCCAACAGCGTAGGATGTATTGTAAAAAACGGATTTCTAAGTTTAATATTGTATCCGGCAGTAAAATAAAACGTAGGGTCAATCTTGAAATTCTGCCTCTCGCCCAATTCTATGGAAGGGCCGTTGAAGTGAAGCACCGACAATCCGGCATACCATGACTTGCGCGTATAGTAAAGCGCTGCGCCCAGATCGAGTCCGGTCCCGCTGATTTCCGACTTGTCTATCGCCGGGTCGCTATCGTTGTCGGGAAGAACGACCTTCGACCCGTCGAATTTCTCGTTGAGCATACCTATATTCACGCCTACAGCCAGTACTCCACCGAACAATTTCTGTTGGAAAGCATACTGGGCAGAAAAACGCTTATGATAAAAAAGACCTATCTGGTCGTTCATAAACTGCAAGCCTACACCATGGAAATGCTTCGCGAAATAGAAAGGCATGTCAGCTCCCACATACATCGTACGGGGATTATTTTCAAATCCTGCCATAGACAGAGCGTAGGCTCCGGCTGCATTCACCACTTTCTCCTTGCCCACAGAGGCAGGATTGAACGAGGGCTCCAGTTCCCAATAGTGAGAGAACGAGGGGTCGTACTGTGCATTCGCTTCCGCAAATGATGCTATGGCTATTATAAATATGTATATTCGTTTCAACACGAATATATAACGCACCTAAATCCGAATTATTGTATTTAGCGAAAAATTCAGTTTTTTCAACCGCTCTTTTTGAAATGTCCCTGCATCCCAATCAAAACTTACTAAAGAAACGAAAAGTAAATTGTAGTCCGGATGAAAACTTACTAAAGAAATGAAAAGTAAATTTTG
>ODAI014487971.1_pt1 | contig 20706 bp, 16 predicted proteins | sample 1539321 | NCBI WGS metagenome assembly ODAI01 (sample SAMN02144231, study PRJEB22623) | gut metagenome | biome: sheep rumen | host: Ovis aries | place: New Zealand
CGGAAGGGTTGGTTGCTGGTTTTACTTCCAGTCAATACACCTCATCATCCCAGAGGTCGGTGTCAAGCATTCTGCTGTTGTCAACATCCTCATCCTCCTCGAACCAGAAGCCGTATTTTGTGAGTGCTTCTTTGGTTGTACTTCCAAAGGGCAATTCCACTTCCATGATACTATCTATGTAAGAGAGATGGCGCACTTCCGTGCGAGGAGCCATATACTGTTTTTTCATTTCCATACGTTGCTCCTTTCTTTACTTTACATAGATTCGTTTACCACCGTGGATATACACACCCTTTTGTGCGGGCTTGCCGTTCAGGCGGATGCCCTGCAGGGTGTACCACGCTTTATGGTCTGACTCTACGTCATCCATAGCATGGATGGCGGTGGCCCCACTGTCTGTCACTACGCAGAAAGCCTTGGCATGGCTGCTGTTTGTGCTGGCTTTGGTGATCAAGAAAGCCTTGTTCTTTCCGATGGGTTTCCCCTTGAACAATGCCAGTTGCACCTTTCCGCTATTGGTCCGTCCCAAGGTGTATAAGTTCTTTCCGTAGGCACCCGTTGTCAGCTCATGCTTGCTGGCATCGGCGATATCCTCCAGCGTTCCTGTCAGCAGATTGTCGGTCGGTGCTTCGACATTGCTGCTGTTCTCTTTGAATTGGTATGTGCCGGCATTACCTTGGATAATGACGCCCGTCAGTGGCGGAATAACGCCAGTAACGGTTGTCCCCTTGGCCACGTCATCGACGATGCTGTTGATGTAGAACACCTTCGACAGTCCATCGGGAATGGTCACTGCATAGTCAAGGTATAAAGTGGCCCAGCCGGCATCACTTATTGTTAGGTCGAATGTTTTCTGTGTGCTGGCAGGCCCCTCCACCTTCTTGTAGAGGTATACTTTCTTTTCATTGGGATAATTCTTGGTATTTACACTTCCAAAACCTTTTTGTGTGTCGTAAACTACATAAGAAGGCTTAGACCCATTATAATCATATGTGTATGATAAATAATTGGTGAGACTATTATATGACCAAGTGCCACTATCTTTTGGCTCTGTTTGAGTATATAGAGCATAACCGTACCCAAGAAGTGAAGAAAAGTTTGCCACTGATTGCAAATAATACTTACCATTCTTCAGCTTAAGATACTTCCCCTCTTTCGTTGCTGTCCACACAGAGGTTGCATTCACGTCATCAGCCTTGATATAATGATTATTTGCAGAAATTGCAGCGTCGTCATCTTTTGCATGAATGGTTACAACGTCATCAGAAGTGACAAGTGGTTTACTATTATGCCCTAACGCAAAGCCATCTCCTGCTTCATTGGTATTTACAATAAGATACTCACCTCCGGCCTCAAGTTGATCGGTCAATTGATAAATAGTAGTGGTTTCTGGGGCTTTCGAAGCCTGATTGGATGAAGCGTCGTGGTTCGCCACCTGTGTTTGGCCGCTTGTCAGTTGTGGCCACATCATTGATAGCAACATCATAGTTGCAAAATTCTGTAATTGATTCTTCATACTTTTTTTTTATTTAAAGAAGACTCGGGCGTTCTGCTGTTTTTTCAGAAGTTCCTTGCCCCCCAAAAATTTAATTCCTCCAATATGCGAAGGTGTCACAAAGGCAAGACTTTATGTCGTTACATTTCAAAGAGTAATAAGTTTGTTATGCTCTTTGCAGTGTCCACCTTCATAGTGGGTGCAAAAGTAGTTATTTTTTCTTTACATAGAAATAGATTATTAAAGTAATTTGTAAAAGAAAGTAAAGTTTAACAGAGCATGATAGAAAGGATATTTTCAGATTGTTTGTAAGTATTTGTAATGACGTGCTTTAGCAATGCTACGTAAGATTTTTTTGATACACTACAAAAATTATTATATTTAACAGTTTTACAATAATAACAGCTCGTCGGTTAAAAGACCGATTTTGATCCGTGTCATCGGGAAGGCTGATGCCGGTTCAAAGACCCTACCCGGCCTCCCCTATGAGGGGGAGAGCATGGCTAATACCAGTTCAAGGTTCAAGAACGGTCATCAGACCGTTGTATGTTGTTTTGGTTGTTTAAGTTGTTTTTCATAGCATCTTTTGTTTTAACGATAGCAGGGGCAACTATCAACAACTTTTCGGGAATTAGTGTGAAGCAATAAACGCAAATAGCTTGGTTTAGAAACAGATTATTTCGTTTCTGGCACAAATAATCTTCGCTTCGCTGACCGAAACGAAACCAAATCATCATCAATTAAACCCTAATTGCTACTCAATTAACGAAGAATTGGAATGTAACTGATGACAGCTAGAGTCTTATTGATGATGAATTGAAAAGTTTCCAAATGACCTATTTGGATTTAAATCATCTGTCCACGCAATATCACCTGCCGGATGACGGGCGATGTATAGGCATAGGGCAGGAAGTCGATGGAGGGGATGGGGTCGGTGATGATGAGGTTGGCGACCTTTCCCCGAGCAATGGAACCGTAGTCACGGCTAATGCCCATTGCGGCGGCTGTATTGATGGTGGCGGCATTGATGGCCTCGGCAGGGAGGAGCCGCATCTTGATGCATGCCAGTGAGACGACGAACTTCATGTCGCCAGAGGGTGTGGAGCCAGGATTGTAGTCGCTGGCAATGGCGAGGGGGAGTCCGGCGCTGATGATCTTACGAGCCGGTGCGAAGGGCATGTTGAGGAAGAACGAGGTGCCGGGCAGAGCCGTGGGGATGGTGCGATGGTAGCCGTTGGCAGCAGCGTGTTCGCCATTGCTGACGAGCAACTGGATGTCGCGGTCGGTCATGCTCTCGAGGTGGTCGACGCTGAGGGCCTGATACTGGGTGGCAACCTCGACACCTCCGGAGTCGGCGAGCTCCTGTCCGTGAATCTTGCCGCGCAGTCCGTATTTGGCGCCGGCAGCGAGGATGCGGGCTGTCTCCTGAGGGGTGAAGAATCCCTCGTCGCAGAATACATCGATGAAGTCGGCAAGCTGCTGGCGGGCCACCTCGGGGATCATCTCGTGGATGATGAGGTCGACATAGTCGGCCTGTCGTCCCTGGTAGGCGCGTCCGACGGCATGGGCTCCGAGGAAGGTGCTCCTGACACAGAGAGGAGCGGTTTGGCGGATGCGGCGTATGACGCGCAGCATCTTGAGCTCGTCGTCGGTGTTGAGTCCGTAGCCGCTTTTGATCTCGACGGCGCCGGTGCCCTTGCGGATAATCTCGCGGATGCGTTGCATGGCCTGTTGGTAGAGTTCGTCCTCGCTCATGTGGTGGAGGCGGTCGGCGGAGTTGAGGATGCCTCCTCCGCGGCGGGCAATCTCGGCGTAGCTGAGGCCTTGTATCTTGTCGACGAACTCACCCTCGCGGCTGCCCGCATAGACAATGTGGGTGTGGGAGTCGCAGAAGGATGGAAGGACGGTGCCTCCCTGGGCATCGAAGACCTCAGTGCCTGGCTCGAGGTCGGGTGTGCCGTCGGCGAGGGAGCCCCAGGCGCTGATCTTCTCATCGGCAATGAGGAGCCAGGCGTCGGGAAGAACCTCGAGACGAGCCATCTGGGGCCCTTGCAGGCAGGGCAAGCCCTGGTCGATACCTGCAAGGGTGCCTATGTTGGTGATGAGCAGACGGTTCATAGCGGGTTGTGTGTGCGCAGGAACTGGATGGAATGCTCGATGTGCGGATACATGAGCTCGTCGTTGAGGATGAAGGGAACGACCTTGCGGTAGTCGTCGTGGAGTTGTACGATGGCGGGCGACGACTTCAGCGGCAGGCGGAAGTCGAGAGCCTGGGCGGCATTGAACAGTTCGATGGCGAGGACGCGCTCGGTGTTAAGGATGACCTTATAGAGCTTGATGGCGGCATTGGCGCCCATGGAGACGAGGTCTTCCTGGTCCTGGCAGGAGGGGATGGAGTCGACGGACGACGGCATGGCGAGACTCTTGTTGAGTGAGACGACGGAGGCAGCGGTGTATTGTGTGATCATGAATCCGCTGTTGACGCCCGGGTTGGCAACCAGGAAGCTGGGCAGTCCGCGAGTGCCGGACACCAGTCGGTAGATGCGTCGCTCGGAGATGTTGGCGAGTTCGCTCATGGCGATGGAGAGGAAGTCGATGGGCAGTGCGATGGGCTCGCCGTGGAAGTTGCCGGCCGAGATGATAAGGTCGTCGTCAGGGCAGACGGTGGGGTTGTCGGTGGCCGAGTTGATTTCGATGTCTATGACGGAGCGGACATAGCGGATGGTGTCTTTGACGGCTCCGTGTACCTGTGGCACGCACCGGAAGGAGTACGGGTCTTGGACGTGTGCCTTGATGTTGTTGATGAGCTGGCTACCCTCAAGCAACTCGCGCATGCGGCGGGCGGTCTCTATCTGTCCGAGGTGCGGACGCACGGCATGCACGGCATGGGTGAACGGCTCGATGCGTCCGTCGAAGGCGTCGAGTGACATGGCGGCAATCTTGTCGGCCCAGTCGCTGAGACGCTTGGCCTGGAGAAGCGACCACACAGCAAAAGCACTCATGTTCTGGGTGCCGTTGAGCAGGGCCAGTCCTTCTTTCGAAGCCAGTTCGATGGGTTTCCAGCGTTTTTTGTGGAGAATCTCCTCGCCCGACATGATTTTTCCCTGATACTCTACCTCGCCGAGTCCGAGCAGGGGGAGGCAGAGATGGGCTAGCGGCACGAGGTCGCCCGATGCGCCGAGCGAGCCCTGTTTGTAGACGACGGGATAGATATCGTTGTTGAAGAACTGGATGAGGCGCATGACAGTGTCCATCTTGGCACCCGAGAAACCATAGCTGAGCGACTGGATCTTGAGGAGCATCATGATTTTGACGATGTCGTTGGGCACCCGTTCGCCGGTGCCGCAGGCATGGCTCTTGATGAGGTTGACCTGCAGTCGCGAGAGCTGGTCTTTGCCAATGCTGACGTTGCAGAGCGATCCGAAGCCGGTGGTGACGCCGTAGATAGGCTCGCCATTGCTGCTGATTTTCTTGTCGAGGTAACTGCGGCAGCGGCGGATGCGCTGCTTGGCATCCTCGCTGAGCTCTAGTTTGGCTTGGCTGTAGATAATCTCACCTATTTTCTCGATGGTGAGGTGTTCGGCTGATATGTAGTGGGTCATTTTTTTTTATTTTTTTCGAGGATTCTCTAGGAATACCTAGGAAGGCCTAGGAAAACCTAGGATATCCTAGGCCTATGAATCCTAGTGGTTCTTTAGAATTGGTTAATGATTTCGTCGTCTACCAGGTTGGGGAGGGTGACCTGCAGGCCTGGTGTGCGCTCCATCTCGCGGCGGATGGCATTCATAGAGCCGTTGTTGCGGGCCCACGAACGGCGTGCGATGCCGTTGTTGACATCCCAGAAGAGCATCTCGCGGATGTGACGGTCGCTGTCCTCGCTGCCATCGATGACCATGCCGAAGCCGCCGTTGATGACCTCTCCCCAGCCGACGCCGCCGCCGTTGTGGATGCTCACCCAGGTGGCTCCGCGGAAGGAGTCACCAATGACATTCTGTACGGCCATGTCGGCGCAGAACTGTGAACCGTCGTAGATGTTAGAAGTCTCGCGGAAGGGCGAGTCGGTGCCCGAGACATCGTGATGGTCGCGTCCGAGAACTACGGGAGCCGACAGCTCACCGCGCCGGATGGCGTCGTTGAAGGCCAGTGCAATCTTGATGCGTCCCTCACAGTCGGCATAGAGAATGCGAGCCTGCGAACCCACCACAAGATGGTTTCTGCCAGCCTCACGGATCCAATGGATATTATCGGCCATCTGTCCCTGGATGTCGGCAGGAGCCGTCTTCATGATCTCCTCCAGCACCTCGGCTGCCAGTCTGTCAGTGGTCTCGAGGTCCTTGGGGTCGCCCGACGAGCACACCCAGCGGAAGGGTCCGAAACCATAGTCGAAGAACATGGGTCCCATGATATCCTGGACGTACGACGGATAGCGGAACGTTCCGTCGGCTTTAAGGATGTCGGCGCCGGCACGGCTAGATTCGAGGAGGAAGGCATTACCATAGTCGAAGAAATACATGCCTTTGGCCGTGAGTTTGTTGATGGCAGCCACCTGTCGGCGGAGGGATGCCTGTACAGCCTCTTTGAACTTCTCGGGTTCGGCAGCCATCATCTGTTTGCTCTCCTCGAGGGAGAGACCGACGGGATAGTAGCCCCCTGCCCACGGGTTGTGGAGCGAGGTTTGGTCGCTGCCCAGGTCGACCCGGATGTCCTCTTCGGCCAGTCGCTCCCAGAGGTCGACCACATTGCCCACATAAGCCATCGACACCACGCGTCGCTCGCTGACTGCCTTTCGAACGGCGGGAATCAGCTCGTCGAGGCTGTCGTGCAGTTCGTCGACCCATCCCTGCTCATAGCGTTTGCGGGCTGCCTTCGGGTTGATCTCGGCCGTGACGCTCACCACACCGGCGATGTTGCCAGCCTTGGGCTGAGCGCCCGACATACCGCCGAGTCCGGCCGTGACGAAGAGCTTCATGTTGTCGCCACCCACCTTACGGGCAGCATTGAGCACGGTGATGGTGGTGCCGTGAACGATGCCCTGCGGCCCAATATACATATATGAGCCGGCCGTCATCTGACCATACTGACTAACGCCCATGGCGTTCATGCGCTCCCAGTCGTCGGGTTTGGAGTAGTTGGGAATGACCATTCCGTTGGTGACCACCACACGGGGTGCATTCTTGTGAGATGGGAAGAGACCGAGTGGGTGACCGCTATACATGACAAGTGTCTGCTCGTCGGTCATCTCGCTCAGGTATTTCATGACCAGCCGGTACTGGGCCCAGTTCTGGAAGATGGCACCGTTGCCACCATAGATGATCAGCTCGTGGGGGTGCTGCGCCACACGCGGGTCGAGGTTGTTTTGAATCATAAGCATGATGGCGGCTGCCTGACGGCTGCGTGCGGGATACTCGTCGATGGGGCGGGCATACATCTCGTAGCTAGGGCGGTAGCGGTACATATAGATGCGCCCATAGTTCTTCAGCTCCTCAGCAAACTCGGGAGCCAACTGGGCGTGGAGCTCTTTGGGGAAGTAACGGAGGGCGTTGCGCAGGGCGAGCCTTTTCTGCTCGGGTGTGAGGATGTCTTTGCGCTTGGGCGCATGGTTGATGTCAGGGTCGTAGGGCTTCGGCTCGGGCAGGGTTGCCGGGATGCCGAGGGTGATTTCTTTTCTGAATGCTTCGTTCATGGTTTTTATTCTTGTTTTTTGTAAGTCGGGGCTAGGGGTTTCTAGGATTTCCTAGGATTGCCTAGGGTTTCCTAGGATTCCTAGAATTCCTAGGTTGATTATAGTTTCTGCTCGACGATGGCCAGGATTTCCTTTTCGGCAGCATTGGCTTTCTCGATCAGGGTGTTGGCTTCAGCCACCAGCTGATAGGCCGTCTCACGGTCTTTCAGACTTCCGGTGTTGATCTTCACGTTCAGACCGGCACCTAAGACAGCAGCACGGGCTGCCAAAGCACCCACGCCAGCATCGCTCACGCTGTTGGGATTGCCGTTCTCGGCCATGGCCTTGCAGATGTCGAAAGCACGGAAAGAGGCCTTCATGGTGTGCAGGGGCACCTGTGTGGCATAGAGTGTGGCTTCCTGGATGGCTTTCGAGCGGGCAGCCTTGTCCTCGTCGGTCTTCTTGGGCATTCCGAATGCTGCCATGATGCAGTTGAAGGCCTCGGTATCCTCGTCGACCAGATGGAGCAGCTCGGCGATGAGCGCCTGGCCTTGGTCGGCCCATTTCGAGAACTCGTCCCAGCGGTCGTCCCATCCGGGTTTATGGCTGGAGAGGTTGGCCACCATCGTGCCCAGCGCAGCACCCAACGCGCCCATATAGGCCGAGATAGTGCCTCCACCAGGAGCGGGAGACTCGCGTGATGTCTCCTGGGCAAAGCCTTTCACGGTGAGGTCGACCAGCTTGCGGCCTGTCTCATTGGCATCCTCGAGCAGGTATTCGATCACTTTCTCACGAGGGTTGAACGGCTTCAGGTCGTCCAGTCCCATGCTCTTGATGGCGATGTTGATGATGTCCTCCTCGGGGATTCCCACTGAGCGGTGCTGCTTCTCGAGGAAATATTTGCCGGCATCGATGAGGGTCTTCTTCGGAATGAGGCCCACTATCTCGGTACCCGTGACGCGGATGCCACGGTTCTGAGCGCAGCGGCACACCTCGTCGAAGGCCACATGCAGCGGGGTAACGTTCAGGTTGGTCATGTTCATCGACACCTGTGCAATGCCATACTCATCGATGAACCAGCCGATGGCCTTGGTGCATTTCAGTGTGCCGGGCTTCATGATGGGATTGCCCTCGGCATCTTTGATGATTTTACCTGTGATGGGATTGCCCTCGCGGAAGGGGCGACCCTTCTCGCGCACGTCGAAGGCGATGGCATTAGCGCGACGCGTAGAGGTGGTGTTGAGGTTATAGTTGACGGCAATGAGGAAGTCGCGTGCACCTACTGCTGTGCAGCCTGTGCGGGCCACGTCGTCGTCGATGGGGCGTGCCCCGAAGTCAGGTTGCTTGCCCTCGGTCGACAGTTTCTCGGCCAGTGCCTCGTATTCACCCTCGCGGCAGACGGCCAGGTTCTTGCGCTCTGGTGTGAAGGCTGCGGCCTCGTAGCAGTAGCAGGGGATGCGCAGTTCGGTGGCGATGCGCTCTGCCAGTTGGCGGGCCAGGGCGGCACACTCCTCGAGGGTGATGCCAGCCACGGGAATGAGCGGCAGCACGTCGGTGGCACCCATGCGCGGATGGGCTCCGTGGTGCTGACGCATATCGATGAGCTGACCGGCCTTGCGCACACTACGGAAGGCAGCCTCCATCACCTCGTCGGGCGTACCGACAAAGGTGACAACGGTACGGTTGGTAGCCTCACCTGGGTCTACATCTAGCAGACGGACGCCTTTGACGGCCTCAATCTCGTTGGTAATCTGTTTGATGACATTCATGTCGCGGCCCTCACTGAAATTGGGCACGCACTCGATAATTTGTTTTTCAATTGCCATGGTTGTATTCAAAGTATGATTTAGGTCCTAAAAAAATACGGTGCAAAATTAATTGATTTGCACCGTATTACCAAATATTTTCCGGATAAAGTTACACTTTATTTGTCGTAGGCATGCACAGGATAGTCGGTCGTGAAGTGCAGTCCGCGGCTCTCTTTGCGCTCCAGGGCGAAACGTGTGATGAGATAGCCCACATTGATCATGTTGCGCAGTTCGCAGATGTCCTTGCTGGCCTTGACGCGCTTGAACAGATTCTCGGTCTCCTCGTAGAGCATGTCAAGCCGGTCCCATGCCCGGTGCAGACGCAGGTCGCTGCGCACAATACCCACGTAGTTGGACATCACCTGTCCCACCTCCTTGATGCTTTGTGTGATGAGCACCTTCTCCTCGTTGGTCATGGTTCCCTCGTCGTTCCACTCGGGAATCTTCTCGTTGAAGTCGTAGAGGTCGACATGCTCCAATGAGTGCTTGGCAGCGGTCTCAGCATAGACCACAGCCTCGATGAGCGAATTGCTGGCCAGTCGGTTGCCGCCGTGTAAGCCCGTGCATGAGCATTCGCCCAGGGCATAGAGACGGTCGATGCTGGTACATCCGTTTAGGTCGACCTTGATACCGCCGCACATATAGTGGGCAGCAGGCCGTACAGGGATATAGTCGGTGGTGATGTCGATGCCAATGGAGAGGCACTTCTGGTAAATGTTGGGGAAGTGGTGACGGGTCTCTGCCGGGTCTTTGTGTGTCACGTCGAGGCATACATGATCCAGTCCGTGAATTTTCATCTCCTTGTCGATGGCGCGTGCCACGATGTCGCGGGGAGCCAGTGACAGGCGCTCGTCGTACTTCTCCATGAACGTCTCGCCGTTGGGCAGTTTCAGAATGCCGCCATAGCCACGCATGGCCTCAGTGATGAGGAAGGCCGGATGGGTCTCGCCCGGATGATGGAGCACGGTGGGATGGAACTGCACGAACTCCATGTCCTTCACTGTTCCCTTGGCGCGGTAGACCATGGCAATGCCGTCGCCAGTGGCAATGATGGGGTTGGAGGTTGTCTCGTAGACTGCTCCACAGCCACCAGTGCACATCACTGTCAGCTTCGACAGATAGGTGTCCACCTTCTGCGTCTCGGGGTTCAGCACGTAGGCACCATAGCAATTAATATAAGGTGTGCGGCGGGTGACGCGTGCTCCCAGGTGGTGCTGCGTGATGATTTCCACGGCAAAATGATTCTCCTTCACCTCGATGTCGGGACAGTTGCGCACCGCCTCCATCAGCCCGCGCTGTATTTCGGCACCCGTGTCGTCAGCATGGTGGAGAATGCGGAACTCCGAGTGGCCGCCCTCGCGGTGCAGGTCGAACGTGCCGTCGTCTTTTTTGTCGAAGTTCACACCCCAGTTCACCAGTTCCTTGATCTGACTGGGCGCCATCTTGATGACCTGTTCAACGGCCTTGGGGTCGCTGATGTAGTCGCCGGCAATCATCGTGTCTTCGATGTGTTTGTCGAAGTTGTCGAGTTCGAGGTTGGTCACAGAGGCCACACCGCCTTGAGCAAACGATGTGTTGGCCTCGTCGAGAGAAGTCTTGCAAATCATGCAGACCTTGCCTTTCTTGGCCCTGGCCACCTTCAAGGCATAGCTCATGCCGGCCACTCCGGCACCGATGATGAGGAAATCGTATTTGTAAATCATGGTTGTATTTTTGATGTGTTTTGTCAATATTACGATGCAAAGGTAAAAAAATAAATGAAAAAATCGCATCGGAAAATGAAAAATGATGGTTATTTGCGTGTTTTTACGTAATTTTGCAGTCAATTAAACATACATAGGTGATGAATTCGGATAAAAAACATATAGTGTGGCTGTGTCTCGGCATGTTGATGTTTTTATGGGTAGGACCCGCAGGTGCTCAGGAGATCATCGAGGAAGAGCACGACAGTGTGGGCGTTACTGCAGTACAACCTATAGACACATTGGCTGTCGACACCGTGGCTTCTGATACGCTGCCTTGGCCGGAGAGTCTGCGCCAGCGACTGGACAAACTGCTGACGCATCCCTTGTTGAAGACCTCGCAGGTGGGACTGATGGTGTACGACCTGACAGCCGACTCTGCCGTCTATCGTTTTCAGGAGCGGCAGACCATGCGCCCCGCATCGACCATGAAAGTGGTGACCTCGGTCACGGCCCTCGACAAACTGGGCGACTCGTATCAGTTTAAGACTAAGCTGATGTACACCGGCAAGATAGAAGAGCATACGCTCAGGGGTGACCTCTACTGCGTGGGAGGATTCGACCCACGGTTCAACACCGATGATATGCGTGCCTTCGTGGAGAGCCTGCGTAAGATGGGTGTCGACACAATCCGCGGCCGGCTGGTCGGCGATGTGTCTATGAAAGATGACAAGCAGTTTGGTGAGGGATGGTGCTGGGACGACGACAACCATGTGCTCACCCCCTTGCTCATTGGCTGCAAAGACCGTTTTATCGAGCGTTTCGAGGAAATGCTGAAAGACGACGGTGTGTTGATGGACTGCCAGAAGACCGTAGGCCGTGTGCCGTCAGGAGCCTTCGAGGTGACGACCCGTTTCCACACCATGGACCAGATACTGATGAAGATGATGAAGGAGAGCGATAACCTCTATGCGGAGTCGATGTTCTATCAGATTGCTGCGTCGACTGGAAATCATCCTGCTTCAGCCCGCTCGGCCCGTTCGGTGGTCAACAAACTCATCAGGAAGGTGGGATTGAATCCATCGGATTACAAGGTGGCTGACGGCAGTGGTCTCTCCTTATATAATTATGTGTCGGCCGAATTGGAGGTGGCTCTGTTGCGCTATGCCTTCCGTAACGAGAACATTTATCTGCATCTCTATCCCTCGCTGCCCATTGCCGGTGAGGACGGCACACTGAAAAAGCGTATGAAGGGAACGTTTGCCGCAGGTAATGTGCATGCCAAGACGGGCACACTGACCTGTGTCACCTCGCTCGCAGGTTACTGCACGGCGGCTAATGGTCATCGGCTGGCCTTCGCTATCATCAACCAAGGATGCCTGCGCGATGCCGACAGCCGTGCCTTCCAAGACCAGGTGTGCGTGGCTATGTGCCAGCCATGAGGGGCTTAGGAGATTGTTTAAGTGACAAGTGATAAGTGACAAGTTTTTTAGGAGTGTAGGAGTATGGGAGTGTAGGAGTGTAGACAATACCCAGCCTCTTGAGAGACCAGTTTAAAGCCCCCTCCGGTTCCCCCAAGGAGGAGAGTTTTTTCACCCCATCCCTCCGGCTGGGGTCTTGAGTTTTGACAGTATGCATTCGTAAGCAATCATAGAACGATGGAGAATATAAGAATCTTTGTAGAGGAGTTGATCAGCCTGACAGGATTGTCGGGGAGTGCAGTGCCCGTATTGCGTCATGTGTTGTTGGTGCTCATTGCCATACTGCTGGCTGTGCTGGCAGGGCTGTTGTGCCGTAGAATCATTGTACCCATCGTTCGGCGGCTGACCGCTCATACCGACGCGCGGTGGGATGATGTGCTCTTTGGCGAGAAAGTGCTGATCTCAGCCTGCCACATTGTACCCGCCATCGTCATTTGGCAGTTGCTGCCGCTAGTGTTCTATCAGTATCCCGTGGTCAGAGAGCTGCTGACTCGTGCCACCGCCATTTATATCACGGTGATGACGGTCAGACTGGTGCTCGTGTTTATCTCGGCTGTCAAGGAACTAGAGGGCGACGAGCGGTCAGCTCGTCAGCAATATCTCTACTCGTTCATGGGCGTGGTGCGCATTGTCATTATCTTTGTGGCGGTCATCATTGTCGTGGCCATTGTGCTCGACCGTGACCCGATGAAACTGTTTGCCGGACTGGGTGCTACATCGGCTGTGCTGATGTTGGTTTTTCAAGATACCATCAAGGGACTAGTGGCCGGCATTCGCTTGACTAGCAACGACATGCTGCACAAAGGCGACTGGATCACGGTGCCCAAGGCCGGAGCCAATGGTATTGTTGAAGACATGTCGCTCACCACGGTGAAGATACGTAACTTCGACAACACCATGGTGACGGTTACCCCCCAGTCGTTGGTCGACGATTCCTTCCAGAATTGGAACGGTATGCAGCAAGGGGAAGGCAGACGGGTGAACCGTACGGTGCACTATGATTTCCGCAGCATCCGTGTTGTTGACGAGGCATTGCGCAAGCAGCTCCTTGACAAGAAATACTTCAAGGCCGGAGAAGTGAAAACAGGTATGGTGAACATGACGCTCTATCGACAATATCTGGCCGCATGGCTCAGCCACCATCCGCTGGTCAATCCTGACATGACACTGATGGTGAGACAGATGGACCCGACTCCCGAGGGACTGCCCGTAGAGTTTTATTTCTTCCTGAAGGAAAAGGAATGGGTGCCGTATGAGAACCAGATGGCCGAGATTATGGAGCATATCTATGCCGTGACCCCTGATTTCGGACTGCAAATCTATCAGATGTTCCCGCATCAATAAACGGGAACATCCTTGATGTGCTTGATTTCAGGAAATGTGAAGGTATCACCCACAACGGTGACGATATCGAAGCGCACCGGACGGTCGATGTGGCGGACTTTCACGTAGTGATTCATGGCCAGTCGCAAATATTGCATCTTCTCTCGGTCGATCGATTCCTCAGGCTCGGCATACAGTCTGTTGCGCCGCGTCTTTACTTCCACAAAAACAAGGGTTAGACCGTCGATGGCTACAATGTCGATGTCGCGATGACCTGAGTGCCAGTCACGGTCGATAATGACCAACCCCTCCTCGCGCAGGAAGGCTGCCGCCATGTCCTCACCCCATTTGCCTAAATCGTTGTGTAATGCCATAATTTCTGGATAGTATTAGATGGTTGTGATGGCAAAAATACAAAAAAATGTAATAGAATTGTACTTTTTACTCATTTTTTTCGTAACTTGGGCTAGGTCGAACTTACTCCGTCTCGGCAAAAAAAGAATGAATTTCTTTGTTTTGCTCTCGACTTTTCGTAACTCTGGCTGGCGCCGAAGTTACTCCGTCTCGGCAAAAAAAAGAATGAATTTCTTTGTTTTGCTCTCGACTTTTCGTAACTTTGTCCCCATGATTTATGTGAACGACCATATTGGCTCTTTCGATTTTGAGGCTGCTTTACCGCTACTCTCTGATCAACGGCGTGAGCAGGCATTGTGCTTCCGCTATCCACTGGGGCGGCAAACATGTGCGGCTGCCTATCTTTTACTTTGCGAGGGATTGCGTAAGGAATATGGCATCAACGAGAAACCTGTTTTCATTTATGGTGAGCATGGCAAGCCTTTCATTGAAGGACATCCGGAGATACACTTCAACCTGAGTCATTGCCGCGAGGCGGTCGTCTGTGCCTTGTCCGACCATCAGGTAGGCATCGATGTAGAGGCTGTGCGTCATTATAAAGAGAGCCTAGCCCGATATACCATGAACGAAGAGGAGCTTCGGCAGATTCTGACAGCAGAGCGCCCTGATGTGGCCTTCACACGACTGTGGACCATGAAGGAGGCCGTGCTGAAGCGAACTGGTGAAGGACTGCGAAATGACCTGAAAAATGTGCTTCTAAATGCTCCCGAGCTCACGACTGTGGTCAGTCCCGACTTGCGATATGTTTACAGCGTAACCGTCTGTTAACGAATTTTAGCATTTCCATCGCCATACATTATTATTATTTAGCAAAGTTCCTAGGGGCTGCAAGCATAATTCTTTCTATTTTTGCAAATTGAAACAACCCATCATTAATTCGATTTTTACGAAAATGGAGATCAACATCGAACAACAAGAGAAAAAAATAGTAGCCACCCTTAGTGGTGAAATGGATACTGCCGCAGCCATGGAAGTGGAGCAGGCGTTGCAACCACTTTTCAATAGCGAGGGCCGCGACATCGTCATCGACTGCACAGAATTGGAATATATTGCCTCGAGCGGACTGCGCATTCTACTGAGTATTCTTAAGAATGCAAAAGCAAGTGGCAACAAAGTTGTGCTGAGAAATGTAAATGATGATATTCGCGAAGTATTTAAACTGACCGGCTTTATCAGCATCTTTGATTTTGAATAGGCAGTCATTCTGAATCCGAAGCGGTCGCTGGTTATGCCCGCAACATATTTACTGAAAGGAAGTTGCTTTCAGTAAAACAAGAAAATGGCAAGGCCCTGGCTTTTCTCGAGTCAGGGCCTTGCTTATCATAACAAGAGGATGTGCTGCTGGGCACATCCTCTTGCTTTTCTCTCTTAGTATGTCATGCGTGGCTCAAGCTCTTTGGCCTGGTCAATCATCTTCTGAACTTCTTTCTCTGAAGGAACGCGGTTGCAGAGATTCTTCTCCTCGTTGACCTCAACCAGTTTAGCTGCCAGATTAGCGGCAACACGGTGCTTCAGCTCCTTCACGGTGTCAACACCAGCGGCCTCGAGCAACTCTGAGAACTGAGGACCTACACCCTTGATGCGGAACAGGTCGGCATGGTTGGTCCATTTCAGAATCAGTTTGCCACTGATTTCGGTTGCCTCTTCGAGCTCCTTACGGCCCTTCGGGTCTGCACAACGATCGAGAAGATCGTCAACGGTCTTGATACCTGCTGCTTGCAGCTTCTCTGCGTAAACATCGCCTACGCCTTCGATGTCAATAATTTTGTATGCCATAATAGTTATTGTTTTGGTTAAACTTCATAGATTATGGCTACAAAAATAGTGTTTTTTCTTGAAAAGTCCAAAAAATGTTGGAAATAATTTCAATTTCTCAGAAATCAGAGTTCCGCCAATTGAATGACCTTTTCTACGGCAGCCGTCAGTCCGTCTTTGTTTTTACCACCTGCAGTGGCATAATGAGGCTGTCCGCCACCACCGCCTTGCATGAGTTTTGCTGCCTCACGGACCATCTGGCCGGCGTTCAGGTTGTGCTCCGTCACCATGTCGTCGCTAAGCATAACACTCAGCATGGGCTTGTCTTGATGGACGGTTCCCACGACGCAGAGCAGGTTTTCGGGTACGGCCTGGCGAATCTTGAACACAAGGTCTTTGGCAGCTCCTGGCTCCAATGGCAGTACTGCTTTGACCACCTTAATGCCATTGCGCAGCTCGGCGCGCTCAACGAGCATATTCTTGGTGCGCTCGATGGCCTGTGCCTGGAACTGTTCTATCTCTTTCTTCATCGACTCGTGCTCTTCCATGTATTTGGCAATGACTCCCTGCAGGTCCTTGGCATTGTTGAACAATCCTTTCAGCGCACGCATGGTATCTTCCAACACATAGATGGCCTCTTCGCAGTTCTTGCCGGTCATCGCCTCAATACGGCGGATACCCGCAGCCACACTGCTCTCTGAGAGAATCTTGAAGAAACCGATACGACCCGTAGCTCGGGCATGAATACCACCACAGAACTCGCAAGAAGGACCGAAACGAACCACACGCACCTTGTCGCCGTATTTCTCGCCGAAGAGCGCGATGGCTCCCAGTTTCTTAGCCTCTTCGAAAGGCATATCGCGATGCTCGTCCAAAGGAATGTCCTGACGAATCATATCGTTCACCAACCGCTCCACCTGACGCAGTTCCTCGTCGGTCACTTTCTGGAAGTGAGAGAAGTCGAAACGAAGAGTGTCGGCGCTGACGTATGAGCCTTTCTGCTCCACATGGTCGCCCAGCACCTGCTTCAGCGCATAGTCGAGCAGGTGGGTGGCAGTATGGTTGGCGGCACTGGCCTCGCGCTTGTCGATATCCACACAGGCCATAAAGTCGGCCTCAGGATGCTGGGGCAGCTGTGTCACGATATGCACACTCTGGTTGTTCTCGCGCTTGGTGTCGATAATGTTGATGGTCTCGTCTTCGCTGACCAACACGCCCTGGTCGCCCACCTGGCCACCCATCTCACCATAGAAAGGAGTGGCATCGAGCACCAGCTCGTAGAAGGTGTTCTTCTTTTGCTTCACCTGACGGTAGCGCAGGATGTGGCACTCGTACTCAGTATAGTCGTAACCCACAAACTGCTGCTCGCCTTGGCGCAGCTCAATCCAGTCGCCATTCTCTACCGCAGCGGCATTGCGGGCACGCTCTTTCTGCTTCTGCATCTCCACATGGAACTGCTCCTCATCGACGGTGTAGCCATGCTCACGGCAGATGAGCTCGGTCAGGTCGAGTGGGAAGCCATAAGTATCGAACAGACGGAAGGCAGCCTTACCGTCGAGTTGTGTCTGTTTGTGGGCCATCAGCTCGTCCATGGCGCCATTCAGCAGCTGTATACCCTTGTCGAGTGTACGCAGGAAGGAGTCCTCCTCTTCTTTCATCACGCGGCTGATGAGCATCTGCTGGGCCTTTAGTTCGGGGAAGGCATTGCCCATCTCTTGCACCAATGTAGGCAGCAGCTTATAGAGGAATGCCTCTTTCTGGCCGAGGAAGGTGTAGGCATAACGTACGGCACGGCGCAGAATGCGACGGATCACGTAGCCTGCCTTGGCATTGGAGGGCAGTTGGCCGTCGGCAATGGAGAAGGCAACAGCGCGCAGATGGTCTGCACATACGCGCATGGCCACGTTGATCTGCTCTTGCTCGGCGTCCTCGGCGTTCTCTGCACTCTCCATTTCCTCGTAGGTCATATATTTCAGACCAGTAATCTCTTCCTCTGCTCTGATGATGGGACGGAAGATATCGGTATCGTAGTTCGAATGCTTGCCTTGCAGCATGCGCACCAGACGCTCGAAGCCCATACCCGTATCGATGACATTCATCGACAGTTTCTCGAGTGTGCCATCGGCTTTACGGTTGAACTGCATGAACACCAGGTTCCAAATCTCAATCACCTGTGGGTCGTCTTTGTTTACCAAGTCGCGGCCAGGCACTCCGTTGGCTTTCTGTTCGGGCGTACGAGAGTCTACGTGAATCTCCGAGCAAGGACCGCAGGGACCTGTGTCGCCCATCTCCCAGAAGTTGTCGTGCTTCGAACCGTTGATGATGTGATCGGCAGGCACATGCTTAGCCCAGAATTGTGCAGCCTCATCGTCGCGTGGGATATTCTCTTCGGGAGAGCCCTCAAATACGGTGACATACAAATCCTCGGGATTCAATTTCAGCACATCCACCAGGTACTCCCAGGCCATATCGATGGCGCCCTCTTTGAAATAATCGCCAAACGACCAGTTGCCCAGCATCTCGAACATGGTATGATGATATGTGTCGTGTCCAACTTCCTCTAAGTCATTATGCTTTCCGCTCACACGAAGACATTTCTGTGTGTCGGCACGGCGACGCGGCTCTGGATCGCGCGTACCTAATATAATATCTTTCCACTGGTTCATACCCGCATTGGTGAACATCAGTGTGGGGTCGTCTTTAATCACCATCGGGGCCGATGGCACAATAACATGCTGTTTCGACTCGAAGTAATTTTTGAACGAGTCGCGAATCTCATTTGCTGTCATCATTGTTGCTTTTTTATATTTTATCGATAAATTTTCTCAAAAAGTTTTGCAAAGATACTTTGTTTTCGTTATTTTTGCAAATAATTTAATATTAGTTTGAAAAAAAGCCCCGAAAATATGGCACTTAACACGAATAAAAACCTCAAACTCTACTATTCCATTAAGGAAGTAGCCCAGATGTTCGATGTCAGCGAGAGTCTTTTGCGCTATTGGGAAACGGAGTTCCCGCAAATCAAGCCCAAGACTCTCAGCAACAAGGTGCGACAGTATACCGACAAGGATATTGAGCAGATACGCGTCATCTACAATCTGGTCAAGGTGCGCGGTTTTAAGCTGGCCGCTGCCCGTAAGATGCTCAGCCAGAACAAACATGGTGTCGACAAGAGTTCTGAGGTGCTGACATCTCTCCTCGGTGTGCGCGACGACTTGAAAGCCCTGAAGAAGCAACTCGACGCGCTGGTATAAACCTACGTCATTCTTTTTCCCTTTTTCTCTCATCAGATACAAGCATCGCCATGCGTAGTGTCTTCATCATGCTTTTTATCAGTCATTTATGTTTCTTGTAATGGCTGTCATCACGAAAGTATAGGCAAATAAGGGGTAAACATCGATTTTTTTGCGAAAAAATTTGTGGGTTCGATAAAAAGTCGTACCTTTGTCACCTATTTATATAACCAAAGCATGAAAAAGACTTTGTTGCTATTACTTTACTTATGTATCATTGCTTGCATGCCTCTGCATGCCAAGGATTTCAACATCATGGACTACGGCGCTGTTGGTGATGGAGTTACCGACAATGCAGCTGCCATACAGAAAGCCGTCAACGCATGTTCTGAGGCAGGTGGAGGACGGGTGGTATTTCCCGCAGGAAATGTGTTTATGGCCGGTCCTGTTGAACTCAAGTCTAATGTAGAGCTGCGCCTGGAGGCCAACGCTACCCTGCTGGCCCATCCCAACGAAGATATCTATCATCTAAGTGCTTTCGGCGAGAACCGCGGCGAGGGCATGATGTGGCTTTGGTGTAAAGACATCGAGAACCTTTCCATCACAGGCCGAGGAACCATCGACGGCAACGGTATCGCCTTCATGGGAGCCGAGCTTGGTGACAGCTATGAGCTGAAGCCGTTGAAAGACCCTAAGTTCGACCCGCGCCCCCATGTGCTGACCCTCATCGGAGTGCGCCATCTGCTGGTGCGCGACGTGACTATTCGCAACGGAGCCTACTGGACCGTGCACCTGGTGGGGTGCGAGGATGCCAACATCGAGGGTATTTCGTTGCTCAACAATCTGAAGATTCGCAATGGCGACGGCATTGATGTCGACCATTCGCGTAAGGTTCGTATCTCCAACTGCTACATCACGTCGGGCGACGACTGCATTTGTCTGAAAAACCGTCGTGAGTTCGAGCAGTATGGCAAATGCGAGGATATTGTCGTTACCAATTGTGTGATGACCAGCCGCTCGTGCGCCATCAAGATTGGCAGCGAGAACATGGACAGCATCAACCGCGTGATGATAGACAACTGCATCATCACTGCCTCTAACCGCGGCATAGGAATCCAGAACCGCGACGAGGGTACGGTGACCAATGTCGTCTTCTCGAATATCATGCTCGACTGCCGCCTGTGGTCGGACGTGTGGTGGGGACAGGCCGAGCCTATCTACGTCACCAGTTATCCACGGGCCAACGGCAATCACAAAGATGCCAACTGGCGCTTTCCCAAAGGCGAGACAGTCGGTCGCTGCGGCGAGGTGAGCCACATCTATTTCAACAACATCACGGCTACTTCGGAGAATGGATGCTTCGTGGGAGGCGACAAGCCTGGCAAGGTGAACAACATCTATTTCAACAAGGTGCGTGTCAACCTGAAGAAGCAGACCAGCTTCCAGCATGGCCTCTTCGACAAGCGCCCCTGCAAAGGCGAGGGATTCGTCAAGATGGACTGGGATGAGTTGCGACAGATGAATGTGCCTCTCTATACCGAGAATGCTACCGTCATAGGTGAGTAAGCGGAGAAGAGAGTCACGACATCGCTGAGAATAGAACAAAGAATTATTAATAATACATTTATCAATTAACCAAAAAAACAAAACATGCTAAACGTACAAAACTTAAAATCGGGAATGATGAAGACAGTGCTCTTCATGTTCTTTATGTTAAGCAGTACCCTGGCATTCGCACAGAATCGGGTCACCGGTGTTGTCGTCGACAAACAAGGCGAACCCCTCATTGGTGTGACTGTCAAGGAAGTTGGAACACAGAATGCTGCCGTGACCGACATCGACGGCCGCTACAC
>ODAI011496795.1_pt1 | contig 20705 bp, 17 predicted proteins | sample 1539321 | NCBI WGS metagenome assembly ODAI01 (sample SAMN02144231, study PRJEB22623) | gut metagenome | biome: sheep rumen | host: Ovis aries | place: New Zealand
CCCTCCTACAGGTTCTGCCACCACCCTGCACGCTGTTGTCAAGTGTGAGGTTACTGTTGAGGACATCAACTCTGCCATGAAGGCTGCTGCCAACGAGAGCTTCGGTTACACTGAGGAGAAGCTGGTTTCCAGCGACATCATCGGTATGAAGTTCGGTTCACTGTTCGATGCTAACCAGACTATGGTAAGCAAGATCGGTGACGGCAACTCTCTCGTTCAGGTTGTTGCTTGGTACGACAATGAGAACTCTTACACTTCTCAGATGGTACGCACCATCAAGTACCTCGCTGAGCTGAAATAAGCCTTTTAGTATGTGTTCCTTAATTGCCATTCAGCACTTGATGCTGAATGGCAATTTCTGATTATAGGCAGATGTTGCATAACACCAGAAACCATAAATCAACTATACATTAGTATTATTATGGACAGACATCCTTGGGTAAAGCCATACACGCAAGTCGTAGAAGAACAATTTCAGCTTGACGATAATGCACAACAAGCGTTCAATAGCCTTTTCGACCGTGTTGGCAAGCTGGCAGACACTTGCACAGACCAGGCTACTTTCTCGAAACAATTCATAGAGAGCCCTCTTTACGAAGAATACATGGGATTATTCCAGAAATATAGCAGTCAAAGCGTAGCAATGGGAGGCAAGACACCTGAAGACCTAAAAAAGGAAGTAGCCAAGGAAACCATTAAATCCATGCCTGCAATGATAGCCCAGAACTTTGCTCTAAGGCAAGTTAACAGGATCATCACAAGAATGTTGCCAGATGAAATCAATCGTCTTCGCAGGACTGGAGCAAGAGGTTTACCTATAATCGGACCTATCATTCAACGCATAGATGAAGTCAGATGGATAAGCAGACTCATTGGTAAAGGCAAAGAACAGACTGATGAAAACCAGTTTGTGGCAAAGCCAAATGATTTGCATCCCAATAATGCATCCAAAGATAATTCAACGCTTTCTGAAAACGCAAAAGATAGGACAGCAAAAAATACGGATCAATAGCAATTATAGGTATCGATGCAAATCCAGCTACAAGCGAAGAATAATCCCTGTTGACAAAAGATTCCTGACAAGACCCCGCTCGCCTTCGACGATAGATGGGGTGACAAACTGCGACCATCAACTATACCTGACAAGCCCTTCTCACCTATCTTATTACCGTCCGCATATAAGAAAAGTAGGACGCGCACCCAGCCGTTTTGATTATTCCATGACCTTGGAACAATCATTCGATGGTCATGGAATGATTGTTCCAAGGTCATGGAATAATCAAAACACTTGTATGTTTTGCTTTTTTTAACCAAGCAAAAACACTTAAAGAACCTGGTTTCATGGCCTCAACGTCGGATGATGATTCCATTCTTTTAGTAGACAGTCGCCCAAAAGCTTACGAAAAAGGATGCTAAACTCTGCTCCAGTGCTCGGTAGCAGCAGATGATTCCGCCTGAAAGCATACAAAGAAATTGCTAAATTGCCTAAGTCGTGAACAAGGATGTTAAGCAGCCAAGCGGTCATCAACCCAATGCTCGGACGCTCTGGCGCAGATATTAACGTCTGCAGAATTATTGATTATGGGCCTGTTTAGCGAACAGGAATAAAAATACCAAGAAATCATCGATAGCATCAACCATCAGGGATATTCAGATTTTGCATCGATAATTAGTTGCTTGGTCACAGCTATGGACATAATCGTTTCAAATAAAAAAAATCAGCGCTCTTGCCAGTCACAAACAACTGCAAGAGCGCTGATTTTTTTATTAGTTTAAGCAACTATTACCTTAGGCTTAGAAATCTGCATCGCGCTGATCCTTACCCTTTGCATAGTAGGTCTTCTCATTGCTGAAGAAGAAGAAACCGTTCTTGTTGGTACCTCTAACTTTCACTACGTGAGGTACAGGATCCTCAAATGAAATTTCTGCTTTGGAAGTGCCGCTGGGGTTAGGCATCAGCAGGAAGTTGCAGATAGTGCAGTTCAACTGAGAAGAATGCTCTGTGGGGGCAATGTTGCTCCAAGCCACACGTACCTTGTACGGGCCATTATCATAGCCATAACCCTTGCCATTAGGCTTATACTGGTTATCAGGAGTAGCACCGTCGAAGAACTGGAACAGCTGGTAGTGCTCATAGAAACTATTAGCGTCCTTATTGAAGTGACCAATGCAGACGTTCTGGAAGCTCTGATTAGAAATACCATAGGTATTCAGGCTCTTGTACTGCGCACCGTAAAGGTAGTCAATCATATCACGGCAGTCCTGACTGCAGTCAAGCAGACGAGGCCATACGAGATACATCACAGCTGCAATAAACATCGGGTTTTGGGTAGCTGCTACACGAGTGCCGTCAGCATTTTCCATCAGAGTCTTCAGTTCGGCTACGTTGCGGGGCAGACGATTGAATGTGAACTCAGAAACCTTGTATTTCTTGCCATCGCCGACGAAAGTGATCTCATGAGTCTGAGTTGAGTCTATCAGAGAAACCTTTTGAACGGGAATAGAATAGGCTGTAATCTTCTTGATTCTATCTACCTGATAAGGATATTTTGCCACTTCAGGACGGAATTGCGAAGTGTTGTACTGGGCTGTACGGCTGTTGTCAAGATAGAAAGCGGAGTTTGCAGTGTAGGAGGTAGTTGTACTACGGAATGACATAGGCAGTGCTGTACCGTTCTTGCCGCTATTATCGCGGGGTGAATTGGTGCCAACAGTTACGATGTTACCGCCAGCCTGAAAATCGAGATACTGATGCTCAGGATTACAATAGGTATAGTCATCCTTCATACCTGAAGCAACGCTGGTAGCGCCACCGGAGCCATCGCTAACGATTGGCATTGTAAACTCAACACGGAAATACTGTTGGGAAGTCTGTGCGTAGCTTGTCATAGCAAAAGCAGCCATGGCAAAAGCTGATAATATTTTTTTCATAGTCTTTTAAAGCTAAAAGTTTAAATAATGGTTATTTTTTAATGAATTTCATAGCCTTATTACCTACACGAAGCACATAAGCGCCTTTAGGCAGTTGGCGAACGGATACTGTGGTCACGCCGTTGGCAACGGGGGCGTCGGTCATCTTCTTACCATCGAGGGAATAAACAATAGCCAAACTTGCATTACCACAACCAGAAACAATCATCTGCTCACTGATAGGAGTCAAGAGCTGAAGTTTTTCAGTAGCCTGAGCTGTCACAGGGTTGTTGATACCCGTAACGGCCTCATTCAAGCCATCTTCGGTTCCGCGGTAGAAGAAGACACCGGCAACGCCTTTGGCTTCATCACCGCCCACTTTCACGTCCATGAGGTTTGAGCCTTCTTGAACATTGATAACTGGCATATCCTTAACCAGCCAGAACTTACCTGTATTGGTGTACATATAAACAGGTTTAGTCATGTCTATGTAAGGCGTGCCATCAGAATTTTGCCTGTAGTCATCAAAGTTGATGTCTACGTTATGCTTCTCAAAGCTGACGCTTTCGACACCAGCTTCGCCTTGACCATCCTTTAACAGGATGTCGAACTGTGTGCCACCATCAGTAACAACCATCATGCTCACACGAACAACAGGGAAATAAGTTCCCTTATTGGTCTTTAAGCACATGACATCCTGATTAGCAGCCACACTCGGAATGGACACAAGCAGAGATGCGATTGCAATCTGCAATGTGCTTTTCCATCTTTGTAAAACTGTTCTCATGTTTTGATGTTTTTAAAGTTAATTAATAAAGGTGAATAATATCTCTCAGAATGAGGTTACAAATGATTCTGCAACTTTTTTTCTACAATAGTATCTATTGTTTTCTCTAATTTCTGCCCCATGTAATCTTCCATCTCGAAAATTCTGTCGAGATAATATTTCGCGTATTCTAACGCTGCAGATTGGTACTTTGTCTGTGCCATTAGGGTGCAGAAGAGAAACTTTTTTCTCAAAAAGGTTTTTAAATCTGCGACAAAGTTACCTTCGAATTAAAGATTTAGCGTTATCATTTCGTAAAGTATTCTTATCATTTCGTAAAATTTTCAAGAAAAAAAAGAGAAAAAACAATAAACTCAAGAAAATTTCACGACGAGAAGATGATATTTGCGAACGCTTTTTACAATTTATATCAGGCGTTCCGTTTCTCAACATATTGAGTCGGCGTCAGACCATAAGTTTTTTTGAATGCGCGTGTAAAGTTGGGCGTGTCATTATAAGCGCATAACATAGCCACTTCATTGATGTTTAGTTCATGATGATTGTCAAGCAAATGACGGGCCCTGCGCATACGTACCATTTGGATGAAGGACTGCGGCGTTTCGTCAACCACTTTGGAAAGGCGTTGACGGAACTGGAAAAGACTCATCCCCATTCGCTTTGCCACACTGGCTGCATCGGGGGTGCCTTCATTAATAAGCTGGTTGATCGTATTCACTGCACGTTCTATAAAATCGCGATCAGCCAACGTAAGATTGTCATTATCGTCCTGTTCTTTTAATTGTAAAGCATTATCATAGTAGATATTCAGCTGCTTATACTTTTCATTGAGCATCTGAATATTTCTTCTGAGTTCCTCATTTATAGCAGCCTGACGGGTAGCTCTACGCCTCATGACAAGCCACCCGACAATGGCTATGACTGCAATAATGGCAGCCAGACAGATAGCTTGCCATTTAGCCGAGCGCTGAGCCTTGTTTTCCAACTGAAGCAGATTGTTGCCAAATTCAGCATTATATCTTGCCAAACTTTCAGCTGATGCTGTATCATATAAAGAATCTTTCAGCGTATTGAAACGGTCATGCTGGATTTTAGCTTCGTCTGGAGCTTTTTTCCATAAGGCTTCGCAAAGTCCGCGCCGGGCATGCATCTCGTTGTATGCATCGCCTAACTTGACAAATATTTTAGCTGCTTCACGATAATAAGGTACAGCCTCGTCAACTCGATGTTGAGATGCTAAAGCATATCCCATTTTATTACAGGAAATACCCAGCGATTGCAAGTTCCCAGACTTGCGCATATAGGGAATTACTTTTTGCAACACCTTTTCTGCTTCAGAAAACTGATCAAGACCAATCAACACAGCAGCTTTCTGGGCTAAACGAACCATAGCCTTGGGTTCGTTACCTAATGACGTATCTATTTCATAAGCTTTTTCTATGTACTTTAGAGCTTTATCATCATCACCCTGGGCATGATAGATTTCAGAAGCCATACCTTGCAGCACAGCCATACGAGATGGATTATCGGCCTTCTCCGCCATTTCAATGCCCCGAAGTACATACTTCTCAGCTTCAAAAGGCTGCTTCGCTGACAGATAAATTGCAGCCAACGTATTAAGGGAAGAGCTCATCAAATCAGGGTCGCCACTGGCTTCATCCTTAGCATAACATTGCTTGGCATACCAGGCTGCTTTATCAAAGTCGGAAATACGGATATTGGCAATGGCCATCAGATTTAGACAGTCTGATTCTATTGAAGTACCCTTAGAAATGGGAAGGGCTTTCTCGCCATAATTCAACGACTTATCATATTGTTGCTTATCATAATACCATTCAGCGGCCCAATACCACACCTTGACTCGTAAGGAATCTTTTGGCGAACCTGATTTCATACTGACAGGCTCGTTAATAAAATGGCACGACAGCAACTCAGAAAAGAATCTATTAGCCGCGGCCTCTGTCTCGTTACGATTAAACGACTCCAAAGACTCTTCTACACTTGCCTTTAATGTGGGAGAAGGCAGCAGAAAGACTGCAAAAAATAACAGGATTCTTATGTAGTGAGAGCGTTTCATAATATAAATATTAATCTAAACTACGTGCAAAGTTAAGACTATAAACGCATATCACCAAGAAAAATTGTCAAAAAAGCCAAACTTTTTATCAAATTATTTCACAAACCAGTTGTTATAAAAATGTTAAATTTGATGTTATCAGCAATAAAATAGGCCATACCATCATTTCGGACGGGCTTTTTTCGTAACTTTGCACCATAGTCTGAAAGTATTGACGACTAATATCATTGGGCAAAGGGTGCTTGCATCAACGCCCATCTCACTTCATTATCTAAAACTGACTTCTCTAAAATCAAGCTACTTCTATATGTTTTCACAAAGGATTTTTGTAACCTCTTTTGCGTTATTCCTAACCGTGTTTGCTGCAAATGGCCAACCTGGCTATCATCCGCTGACGGATAGAAAGGTGCAAGCTCATAACTATCGGAATCATCGCTCTTATCGTTTCGAAAGCAACAATGAATTATGCTTTTCCATAGGCATCTGGCCCATGCGGCCCAATCAACTATTTGAAGATGACGACTATAGGGATGAACGCAAGGCCCCCTTTGAAATTAGCGGCGAATACATGAGACGACTGACTAAACGTTTAAGCGTTGGTCTTGACTTTACGTACATTCCCGTACTCAAAGATGATTGGGATGAAGAAACTTGGTACGGCACCGATAATAGTCAGCAATACCGAAGAAATACGGCTTTTGGCAACAGCGACAGATACGAAGAAAGCATATTTATAGCCATGCCAACGATAAGGCTGGAATGGCTGAAGATGCGCAACTTTTCAATGTATAGCCGTTGCGCTATTGGTTTTGGAATTGAATTTGATCGTGTTTCAGACAAAGTCCACACAGGTTTCGCTTTTCAGGCTGTTCCCGTTGGCTTACTCATTGGTCGTGATGTATATGCCCGCATCGAGTTTCCTGCTTTCGGTTATCAGGGAATCTTAAACGCTGGCTTAGGCTATCGCTTCTGAACTACACATTAAATTATATATTATGAAGACGTCGCTAATCACCATCTTAGGACCAACAGCTTGCGGCAAAACGGCCGTCGCTGCCCAAGTTGCGGCACATATGTCCATAGCCTCTGACACATCAGCCCCTCTTGCCGAAATCATTTCAGCGGATTCGCGTCAGGTCTTTAGAGGGATGGATATCGGCACAGGCAAAGATTTAGAGGATTATGATATAACGTTATCACATGATAACAACGATGCCAGACGTTTACATATCCCCTACCATTTGATCGACATAGCAAATGCTGGCGAAAAATACTCGGTATACCACTTTCAACGCGACTTCATTCAAGCCTTCAGACAAATACAGCAACGTGGGCATTTCCCCATTCTTTGCGGAGGTACTGGTTTGTACATCGAAAGCATCCTTAGAGGTTACAACTTAGTTGAAGTGCCCGTCAACCAGCAGCTACGCGAGCAACTGAAAAATAGCAATTTACATGAGCTCACTAAGCTACTGTCAACCTATAAGCGTCTTCACAATACCACTGATGTAGACACCACGAGAAGGGCTATCCGAGCCATAGAGATTGAAGAATACTATAAGACAAATGGGGTAGAAAAAGCTGAGCCTTTTCCTGAAGTGAAATCCCTGACGATTGGTTTGGACATCCCCCGGGAACTCAGACGCGAACGTATTTCGTCACGCCTGAAACGACGACTAAAGGCTGGAATGATAGAAGAGGTTCGTCAACTATTGGACAACGGCGTTTCTGCCGAGTCCCTCATCAGTTATGGACTTGAATATCGATTCGTAACGCTCTACCTAACAGGTCAAATAAGCTATGATGAGATGGTTTCTCAATTGGAAATCGCTATACACCAATTTGCCAAGAGACAAATGACCTATTTCAGAGGCATGGAACGACGGGGAGTAAAAATCACTTGGATCGATGCCACTCAGTCGCCCGAGAGTGTAGCAAGCCAAATTCTCGGACTATACACATCAATAAATAAAACAGAATAAACCAAAGGACAACCGACAATGAGCGACAACACACGGTGGGGCATCATCTACTGCCCGAAACAAGGAGTTCGACGTTCCCACAAGCGATGGGAACAGATACGGGATCTGCTGGATGCACAAGCTATCTCCTATGATTTTGTCCAAAGCGAAGGTCCAGATAGTGTTTTCAGGCTTACAAGGATGCTGATAAACAATGGCTACGAGACTTTAGTCATAGTGGGAGGCGACTCGGCAATGAACAGAGCACTCAATGGCTTGCTTTCCTTCGACGACCCTACGCGTGAACGTGTTGTACTTGGAGTAATCCCAAACGGTAGAGGCAATGATTACGCCTCTTTTTGGGGATTCACAGAAGAGAATGACGCCCAGACTATCAAATGGCTAAAAGCAAGAAGAGTTCGTAAGGTCGACGTCGGTGTCATCAAATACAGGTCATCTGAGTCTACCTATGCCGAACACTATTTTTTCAATTGTGTCAATGTGGGACTGGTTGCCAATATCATGAAGTTGAAATACAAGGCCCGCAGTGTATTCGGACTCACCACCCTCACCTATTTCACGAGTATGATTTTGCTCCTATTTCAGAGGATGGAGACGAAAATGCGGATCAAGATCAACGAGGAAGAAATAGAACAGAAAGTGATGAGCGTCTGTGTAGGCAATTGTCGCGGATACGGACAGACCCCCAACGCTGTACCATACAACGGAATGTTAGATATGAGCATAATATCATACCCCGAGGTTCGACAACTTATTGAAGGTCTTTGGATGTTGTTCACTGGCAGTTTCTTAAGCCACAAGAACGTAAAATCATTCCGCACGCCCAAAACCATACGCTTCATAGATGTTCGCAAAGCCAACATCAGCACCGATGGTATTGTACTAAACGAAGTTCATGCGCCATTTGAGATAATGCTCCGCCCTGAACACGTCAACTTAATTATCCCATCCTACTGATTTTTGCCAATTTGGCTTCGTCAAGCAACTTTATCTTACGTCCGTCAACAGCAACCAGCTTCTCTGTTGCAAAAGCCGACAAGGTACGGATAGCATTGCTCGTAGTCATGTTTGACAAGCTTGCCAAATCCTCACGGCTAAGGTAAATACTTAATGTATAGCCATCCTCTTCCAGACCATAACTGTCTTTCAAGAAAAGTAGCGAATCAGCCAATCGGCCTCGTATGTGCTTTTGTGTCAAGTTTACCGTGCGTTCGTCTGCCTGACCTAAGTCGGATGCCAACCGTTGTATGAAGAAGCACGCGAGCGATGCATTTTCCCGCACCAAGCTTTTTATCATATCTATAGGGAAACCTACGATGACCGAGGCTTCGAAAGCTATAGCAGAAGAGACATAATCCTCCCCTGCAAATGCCGGGCGATAGCCAAAATAGTCTACAGGGCGTATCACTCGAACAATCTGAGTCCGAAGCCCAACACCTTCGCGACAGATTTTCACTTTGCCTGACACCAAACAGTGTAACATCGTCGGATGACTGCCCGCAGGATAAATCAATTCATTTTTGCGAAAGGCATGAACAGAGGCCACACCGCACAAATTCGAGCGTTGCGGCTCAGTGAGAAGTTGCATCAAGCCATCTAACTTGGGCAATAAATCTGTAATATTCGGAGACCTTTTCATCAAGCATTTTATGTTATTTGGCACAAAAATAGCCTTTTATTATGATTTCACCAAACAATGAAACAACTTTTAAATGAAATATTTTTGCGAATGAGAATAAATTGCTAATTTTGGAGTGATTTTGTAATAAAACCATACTTAATATATTAACTAACTTATGAGCTATTTACAGTTTGACAAAACCTTGATGACAAACCTGGAGGAAGCTCTGAAGAAAGAAGTGCTACGCTCTAACCGTTCGGGGGCTTACTCGTGTTCAACTATCCTCGATTGCAACACGCGTAAGTATCACGGTCTGCTTGTAGTACCTGTGCCTGAGTTGGACGACGAAAACCACGTCCTCCTCTCGTCGCTCGACTGCACAGTCATTCAGCATGGCGCCGAATTCAACTTAGGCCTCCATAAATATCAAGGAGACAACTTTAGTCCACGTGGTCACAAGTACATTCGTGAATACGACTGCCAACAGGTGCCCACAACTATTTATCGTGTTGGCGGCGTTATTTTGAAGAAAGAACTGATGTTCCAGCATTTCGAAGACCGCGTGCTCATTCGCTACACACTCCTCGATGCCCATTCCAAGACTACACTCCGCCTTCAGCCTTGGCTCGCTTTCCGCAGTGTTCGCGAGTTCACACATGAAAATCCGCGTGCCAACCGCGATTACCAAGAAGTAAAGAACGGAATCAAGACATGCATGTACCCTGGCTACCCTGAGCTGTTCATGCAGTTAAACAAGAAAACGGAGTGGGTGTTCCGACCCGACTGGTACAGAGGTGTTGACTATCCCAAGGAAACAGAGCGCGGCTATGCCTCCAACGAAGATTTGTATGTACCAGGCTACTTCGAATTTGATATCAAGAAAGGCGAAAGCGTAGTCTTCTCCGCAGGAACTAAAGAATGTAGCCCTGCAAAATTGAAAGACTTGGCTGACTATGAGGTTAAGATACGCACCCCGCGCGACAACTTCTATCATTGCCTCGTCAACAGTGCACACCAGTTCCTCAACTACCGCGATGGCGAGACTTATGTCTTAGCGGGATATCCATGGTTTAAATGTCGTGCCCGCGACTTATTCATATCACTGCCCGGCCTTACGCTCACGAACAACGAAGTAGACCACTTTGAACGCGTAATGCGCACTGCCGAAAAGGGAATACGTGAATTCATTGAAGGCAAACCTCTGAGCGTACGAATCTATGAGATAGAGCACCCAGACATCCTTCTGTGGGCAATCTGGTGTATTCAACAATACTGCAAGTTTGTCGGCATGGACAAAGGTATAGAAAAATATGGCAAGCTGCTCAGGGATATCATGGAATGGCTACTTGCCGGAAAACATGGGAACCTCTATATCCACGACAATGGACTTGTATACAGCAACGGACGAGATAAGGCTATCACATGGATGAACAGCAGCCAGAACGGACATCCCATTGTTCCCCGTTCAGGCTATATTGTTGAGTTCAATGCTCTCTGGTACAACGCTCTCCTGTTCAGCGCAAACGTATGTCGCACCACTAACGACGTTGAAAGAGCCGAACAGCTGGAACGTATGGCTGAAAAGACCAAGAAAAGCTTCATTGACACCTTCCTCAACGACTATGGCTATCTTCTCGACTACGTCGACGGCACTATGATCGACTGGAGTGTTCGCCCGAACATGATCTTCGCTTGTGCTTTCGACTATTCCCCACTTGATGCCAAACAGAAGAAAGGAGTCCTTGACATGTGCACCAAGGAACTGCTCACCCCTAAAGGATTGCGCACACTGTCACCTAAGAGCGGTGGTTACAATCCGATGTACGTTGGTCCTCAGGTTCAACGCGACTATGCTTACCACATGGGAACAGCATGGCCTTGGCTTGCTGGATTCTATCTTGAAGCATGCCTCAAAGTGTTTGGCTATTCCCGTGTAAGCTTTGTCGAGCGTCAGCTCGTCGGTTACGAGGAAGAACTCTTCTACCATTGCATAGGCACACTGCCTGAGGTCTTCGACGGCAACCCTCCCTTCCATGGACGCGGCGCCATGAGCTTTGCTGCCAACGTGGCTGAAATTATGCGTGTAGTTAAACTTTTAGATAAATACACATTAGAATAAATAAAGGAGGAAACAGCACTATGAAAGTATTAATGTTCGGATGGGAGTATCCTCCTCATGTGTTTGGTGGACTCGCCACTGCTAATTACGGTATAACTCATGGACTGCAAGCACAAGGTGACATAGAAACCCTGCTATGTCTGCCACGACCTTTCGGCGACGAAGACCAGTCTGCCTGCAAGATCATCGGCATGAACTCTGTTCCTATTGCCTGGCGTGATGTCAATTACGATTACGTTCGTCAGCGGCTTGGCAACATCATGACGCCCGAAGATTATTATCGCTACCGCGAACACATCTATGCAGACTTCAACTACATGCACGTCAATGACCTGGGATGCATGGAATTTGCAGGTGGCTATCCCAAGAACCTCACCGAGGAAATAAACAACTATTCTATCATTGCAGGCGTCGTGGCCCGCACTGAACAATTTGACATAATTCATGCGCACGACTGGCTAACCTCCCCTGCCGGCATTCATGCCAAACAGGTTAGTGGCCGGCCACTGGTCATTCATGTACATGCCACAGACTTTGACCGTTCACGCGGAAACGTAAATCCAACCGTTTATGGTATCGAACGCAACGGTATGGATAACGCAGACTGCATCATGTGCGTCTCTGAGCTTACACGTCAGACAGTCATCAACCATTACGGACAAGACCCTGCAAAATGCTTTGCCATGCACAATGCTGTATATCCCTTGGCCCCAGAGTTGCAAGAGATTGTAGATCAGCGTTTGCCTTACAAAGACCGCAAGGAAAAAGTCATTACTTTCCTCGGACGCATCACCATGCAGAAGGGTCCTGAGTATTTCATCGAAGCTGCCAAACGGGTGCTGGAGCGAACTCAAAACGTACGTTTCTGCTTTGCCGGTTCTGGCGACATGATGGACGCCATGATAGATATGGCCGCTGCTTATGGCATCGCAGATCGCTGCCACTTCCCAGGCTTCATGAAAGGTAAGCAGGTGTTCGAGATATTCCGCGATTCCGATGTATATGTCATGCCTTCCGTGTCCGAGCCTTTCGGTATTAGTCCTCTCGAGGCCATGCAAAGTGGCGTGCCGAGCATCATCTCTAAGCAGAGTGGCTGTGCTGAGATTCTCGATAAATGCATCAAGACCGACTATTGGGACATCGACGCCATGGCTGATGCCATGTATTCGCTTTGCACCAACGATTCCTTGCACGAGTACTTACAAGTAGAAGGCAAGAAGGAAGTCGACGGTATTACTTGGGAAAAGGTCGGCGTTCGCATTCGCAAACTTTACGACCAATGCCTGGCGAGATACTAACTTATTTAATAATTCAAAGATTTTATATTTAAGGATTGCACCGAAGCTATGAAAAGCGAGGGGAAATCATTAAAGCATAAATCATAAAAAGCATATAATAGTTTTATGAAAACAATTTGCTTATATTTCGAGATCCACCAAAACGTACATCTCAAGCGTTATCGCTTCTTTGAGATCGGTAAGGATCACTATTATTTCGACGATTATGAGAATGAACGCGGCATAACAGAGACAGCCGAACGCTCGTACATCCCTGCTATCAAGACTTTCATTGAGATGGCCAACACCTATGGCAAAGCCTTCAAGGTTGCCTTCTCCATCAGCGGCTGTGCCCTCGAACTGCTTGAACAGTATGCTCCCGAAGTAATCGAGATGCTACAAGAACTTAACGAGACAGGGTGTGTGGAATTTCTGGCCGAGCCCTACAGCCATGGACTCAGCTCATTGATCAACGAGGACGTTTTCCGCGATGAAGTAGGCCGCCAAGCCAAGAAGATGAAAGAACTGTTCGGCAAGAAACCCACCGTGCTTCGCAACAGCTCCCTCATCTACAGCGACGACATCGGCGGTCTTGTTGCCGACATGGGCTACAAAGGTATGATAGCTGAAGGCGCCAAGCATATCCTTGGTTGGAAATCACCCCACTTTGTTTACCATTGCAACCAGAATCCCAACCTGAAACTTCTGCTACGCGACTACAAGCTTTCCGATGATATTTCACTCCGCTTCAACGACTCTTCCTGGAACGAGTATCCCCTGTTTGCCGACACCTATATGGACTGGATTGCCCAGCTGCCTGAGGAAGAGAAAGTCGTGAACATCTTCATGGAGCTGTGCGCTCTGGGCATCTATCAGCCGCTGAGCAGCAATATCCTGGAGTTCATCAAGGCTTTGCCCGCCGTTGCCAAGGACCGCGGCATCACTTTCGCCACTCCATCCGAGATTATCGCAAAGTCTAAATCCGTAGGACAACTCGACGTCGCTTACCCCATGAGCTGGAACGACGAAGAGCGTGACACCAGCTGTTGGCTTGGTAACGTCATGCAACGCGAAGCTTTCAATAAGCTGTACAGTGTTGCCGAGCGTGTTCTCATCTGCAAAGACCGCCGTATTACTCAGGATTGGGATCGCATTCAGGCTTCGAACAACTTCCGCTTCATGACCACCAAGAATATGGGTGTAGGCTTCTATCGCGGGATTTATGACAGCCCTTATGATGCTTTCACAAACTACATGAACATTCTCGGCGATTTCATTAACCGTGTGAATGCTCTCTATCCTCTCGACATTGAAAACGATGAGCTCAATGCCTTATTGACAACGATTCGCAATCAGGCCGACGAAATCACTGTTAAAGATTCAGAAATCGCTCGCTTGCAGGCACGCCTCAGCAAATACGAGAATGACGAAGATTCAACAGAAGCCGAGGTCGCAGAAAAGAAACCAACGGCAAAGAAGTCAACGCCAAAAGCAAAGAAGCCAGCTGCTACGGCAAAGAAGCCCACTGCTTCAACTAAGAAAACCGCAGCAAAAACGGCTACGCCTAAGGCTGAGACTGTTCAGGCCAAGACTGCTTCTAAAGAATCGGCTTCTGCAAAGAAGGCCGCTCCGAAGAAAAAGTAAGCAACTCCTGACTGATAGATAAACCAAAAGCTATGTCCATCGCGGCATAGCTTTTTTTTTGTCCTTTTTGTTTCCGGCAGTTACTTTAACTTGTTCTTTCGTACGCTATCGGGCGACAGTTCACGAAGAGAATGGGATAAGCATTCGACGTAGAGGCCATTACGTCTGATGCCTTAAGCGGTTTTGCCATGTTAAAGACCGCGATGCATACGGGTGTGAGGATTATTCCAAGGTCATGGAATAATCATTCGATGGTCATGGAATGATTGTTCCATGACCTTGGAATAATCATCTCGGCTGGGCGTGTCGTGCAATTATGCGAAGAGCGAGGGGTGAATCGGCCTTTTGGATATAGTTCTTTGAACGGTCCTTCAGCGACTGTCCACAAAGCACATGACAGTGAGCTTGTTATTGAGCGGAGCTACTTGACCTTAGGTAGTTTTGCATCTTTATGATACCTTTTTACGATGCGTCTAAGTGTTTTGACCGATGTTCCTAAGAGAACTGACTAATGCTCCTAAAAGAAATACCCGATGCTCCTAAGAGAATTGACTGATGCTCCTAAAAGAATTGAGCAATGTTACTAAGAGAAATACCCGATACTGCAAAGAGAATTGAGTGATGCACATAGGGAACGAGGCAATAACAAAAAACCGGGCAGACTCTCGTGCGAGAGTCTGCCCGGTTTTTTGTTCATATACATTACGATAATTCGTACACTTGAGCAGACAGGAATGAAGGCATTATTGCCTGAAAGGGAAACTACCGTAAACGGAAAAGCAAGAGATTCCGTTTGTGACACTTGACGTGCACATGCAACAAGCGTCCATCTAAAAGAATGAACTTAATGGTACTTGCTGTAGATCACCTGCATATCAATGGGTTCTACCCCACCCTTCAGCTTGATACTTGACAAGCTGAAATCGTGTGTAACGGAAGTCTGACGAGTGATGTTGGTCGACGGATCGGTGTAAGTAGAAACGTTCACAGGCACCACCGCTACTTTATTCCAGTTGGGATACTTACGCTGATATTGCTCCGCAGTGAGGCTTTCGCGCTTCATCGTTTCCACCTTCCTGTGATAGAGTAAAGCCAAGAGGTTGGCAATGTTGTCGAAGGTATAGGTGTTGTAGGCACTGGCGAAAGCCGTCGTGAATGAGCTTTTGCCGTCAGCCACCTGATGATTTTTGAAGAATGACGTGAGCTCATCCTTAGGCAAGATCAGCAGTTCTGAGGGTATGCCAAAGACGAAATTGCTATTAGTTGTCCTGTTGTATCTCGTGAGTATCACCCTTGCCCGTGCGATGCTGTCGGTCTCATGTCCAGCATAGACCTCATCAACTGGCAAAGTGAGCTCAGTGATCAGTGCCGCAGGTGTTTTCACATAAGTGTAAGGCTCTGTCAAGCTCTCCTGAATGAGGCTGTTGAGGCCTTGATTGACAAAGCTTGAGCTTTGGATGACCTCTGGTGTGGCCGAGAAGCGTGAAATACCGATGTAGGTGGAATCGCTGACGGTGTAGCGGAAATATACATTGAGCGCAGCCACATCGAGCGTAAGCATCGTGCCCATGCCACTCTGGAGCTTGAAATATAAACCTGGAAGGACATTATGGATAAATTGCCATGAATCTTGGAAATATTCGGGGTGCTCGTATGCCGTACGAAGTAGCTCAGAGCCCCATTCCTTGGGCAGACGGAGACGTACATTCTTGTAGTGCGACGTAGAGTTCCGCTCTACTTCGGTGAGCATGTAGTCTTGTGGTGAAAAGGTCTTTTGGGTGAGAGGCTGTGCCCCTTGAGCCACAAAATCAGAGAGATCGGACGTTGCGTAGTATGTCTCGTCTTCTCGCAGGATATTATTGCGGTCGAGTTCGTAAACATACAATTTCATTGGGTTGTTGCCTTCGCCAAAATAGTCGGTGAAATAGAGGCGCAACTCAACCGAGTCTGCTTCAATCTGATTATCGCTGCCCTTGACCAACATCGACTGGTCTGGCAATTCGTAGTCTTCGAAAGTGTGGAACTGAGCAATAAACTCAGCCTTAACCGTAGACTCTGTCTCTGGGTCAAACACTTGCCCAAGATAACTTTTGGTAGTATTTGCGACGACGGAATCTATGGCCATTGTGGTTGAACGAATCTGAAAGGTTTCGATGTCCGACGCTACGGCATCATTGTCTGTGATGATGCCCATCGAACCTGTATCCTCGTCGCATGCTGCAAAAGACAAGGACACGAGCAGAACCATTAGTCCCCATAGGGGAAGGTGTTTATCCATAAAATAAGTGCTGATGATGTGATGCAAAATGTTAATCTATCGACTGAATGAAATCAAATAAGCGCTGAAGCCCATCCCCTGCTATGTCAAAGGGTCCGTCGACAGGCACACCTTTAGACTGGGCATATTGTGCCAGCTCCTCGTTGACGGTCTCTGGGGTGAAGAATACGCCATCACTATAGTCGACGGCCAAACGGTAAAGGTCTCCTACACTCATCTCTTGCGGATAGGCAGCGAGGTCCTCCGGAGAAATGTTTTTAAATAAGATGTCCTTTTGAAACTGGGGAGTGGTCTTAAGCTTGAGCACATCGGGAGCAGAAGGCGCGAAGATAATCCTGCTGTCTCTGAATGCCAGCTCTTCACGGAAAGCTTTTTTAATGAGCAAAGGAGCAACTACGGACATCCATCCCTGACAGATGACAACATCGGGATTCCACCTCATTTTCTTCACGGTTTCAATGATGCCCCTCGAATAGAAAATAGCACGCTCGGAATTGTCCGCATACTCGTTTCCCTGTGCATCGGTCACCTCGAGGCGTTTCATAAAACATTCGTCGTTGTCAATAAAGTAAACGGGCATTCGTGCGGCCTGTATGGATGCCACCTTGATAATCAAGAGGTGATCAGTCTCATCAATAATGAGATTCATACCCGAGAGCCTTTTAACCTCGTGCAATTGGCAACGTCGCTCGTTGATGGTTCCCCACTTGGGCATGAAGACACGTATCTCACAACCCCGTTCTTGCACAAATTGAGGAGCCTTTCTTCCCCACAATGATGTCTCTGTTTCCGACACGAATGGTGTGATAGCTTGATTGATGAAAAGGATTCTTTTGGGATTCATAAGTCGCAATTAAAGCTTATTTATTGTGCAAAGATATAGAAAAAACTCGGGCTATTTGCAAACTTTTCCCGCTTAAAGTGTTTGAAAAGGTGTTTTTTTGTATTTATTTTACACTTTTCCTTCGCTGTTTGGCAATTATTGTGTTATTTTGCGGCGTTTTATGAAAGTGATTTATGGTAATCACTAACTTTGTTCAACGAAATGAAAATAATAACAACTATTAAGGATTTGCAACTTGCTCTTTCCAGCGAACGCAACAATGGGCACAGCGTAGGTTTGGTGCCCACGATGGGTGCCTTGCATGCCGGTCATGCGTCGCTTGTGAAGCGCTCTGTAGCCGAAAATGATGTTACAGTAGTTAGCATCTTTCTAAACCCAACTCAATTCAACGACCAAAACGATCTTGCACGCTATCCGCGAACGCTTGATGCAGATTGCGCGCTCCTGCAATCATGTGGAGCAGACATTGCATTCGCTCCAAGCGTAGAAGAGATATATCCAGAGCCCGACACACGCCATTTCTCCTACCCGCCCACAGACGCCGTAATGGAAGGTGCTCGCCGCCCAGGGCACTTTAACGGAGTATGCCAGATTGTATCAAAGCTTTTTGCCTGGGTTGAACCAGACAGAGCCTACTTCGGCGAGAAGGACTACCAACAGATTGCAGTCATCAGGCGTATGGTTGCCGATCTGGGATTCAAGCTTCAAATCGTTCCCTGCCCTGTCGTCAGAGAAGCCGACGGCCTTGCCATGTCAAGCCGCAACACTTTGCTTTCTCCCGACGAGCGTGCTATCGCTCCACGCATCTATGAAGCGCTGAAAGCCAGCCAGGATTTTGCCAAGAGCCACAGCGTTACCGCCACCATTCAGTATGTATGCAGCCGAATCAATGCGGTGAAAGGGCTCGATGTAGAGTATTTCTCAATAGTCGATGCTGACTCACTCTTAGACATTCACAACTGGGAGGATGCTCAATCCGTCGTAGGTTGTATTACTGTCTACTGCGGTGCCAAGCCGATTCGTCTGATTGACCACATACATTATTAATATTTAGGACCTTGAATGTTATGTTTGTAGAAGTTCTAAAGTCTAAAATCCATTGTGCTACAGTTACCGAAGCAAACCTGCACTACATGGGAAGCATCACCATCGACGAGGATCTCATGGATGCAGCAGGACTGATTGCCGGCGAGCGTGTACATATCGTAAACAACATGAACGGCGAGCGCTTTGATACATATATTATTAAAGGTCCTCGCGGGAGCGGTGCCATCTGCTTGAATGGTGCTGCCGCCCGTAAAGTTCAGGTCGGAGATGTTGTCATCATTATGGCATACGCACACATGCAACTGGAAGAAGCCAAATCATTCAAGCCTATGGTCATTTTCCCAGATGAAACAAACCACTTGCCTGCAATGAAATAATCAAATGCTTAAAGAATAACACCTAAACTAAAAAACGGTTGAAGGCGTTGCATTGTCTACATCGGTAGAATAATGCAACGCCTTCAACCGTTTTGGCTTAAATGAGCCCTAAACAACAAAGAGTTTTGTAGATAAAATTGTTAAATATTATTAACTTTGCGATATATTCAAGTACTATGTATTGCAAGGTACTAATATTTAGCCTACATTTGTTCCCGCTTAAGCAAAGGTTCTCATGGACTGAGGGACGCCTGAGGCTGTGAGGACGTGTATCGTAAAACATCAAAAACAACATTGATTATGGCACAAGGAAGACTGACTCGTTCACGTTACAACAAATGGTTAGCAGGCATTTGCGGAGGCATTGCCGAACACTTTGGTTGGGATGCAGACATACTGCGTCTCGTTTTGGTCGTGCTGACTGTCAGCACAATGTTTTGTGGTGGCCTCATCTATTTGATTCTATGGGTCATCATGCCACAGGAGTAATAATTAGAAAATGCAGAATATAAAATATAGTAGACAAACCAACTAAAAAGAAGAGGGTATCTGCTCCTTGATTTATATTTTATATTCAATATCTCATATTTGATAATTCGTATGCATATATGGTTGACGTAACAAATGCCAAATCCCAGATGCGCAAGGGGATGCTGGAGTACTGCATCTTGCTGCTGCTGAAGCGGCAACCGGCCTATGCCTCCGATATCATCCAGCAACTGAAAGAAGCTGAGTTGCTGGTGGTCGAAGGTACGCTCTACCCGCTGCTGACGCGTCTGAAGAAGGACGGCCTGCTCGCCTATGAATGGCAGGAGAGCACACAAGGGCCGCCCCGTAAATATTATGAGCTGACCCCACTTGGACAGCAGTTCCTCGATGAGCTCGACAAGGCATGGGGGGAGATTTCTAACACCGTTAATTACTTGAAGAAATGAAAAAGAATATTACTATCAACCTTTGTGGGCGCCTCTTCGCCATCGACGAGGATGCTTACGAGATGCTCGCCACCTACGAGCAGTCGCTCCGTAATTATTTCCGCACGCGTGAGGGCGGCGAGGAGATTGCCGAGGACTTGGAGGCGCGCATCGCCGAGCTCTTCGATGAATTGAAGGCGAAGGGCGTCGAAGCAATAAATATAGATCACGTGCGCGAGGTCATCCATAGGATTGGAAGGCCGGAAGAGATGGAGGAGCAGCCCACCCCAGGCCCCTCCCCCAAGGAGGGGAGCTCAAGCAGACAGCAAACAAGTGGAAAGGAATCCCCCTCCTCCAGCGAGGGGATAGGGGTGGGCCATTCAGCCAAGCGGCTCTATCGTGACCCCGACGACAAGAAGCTGATGGGCGTGCTGTCAGGCTTCGCTGCTTACTTTGGCGGCGACGTGCTGTGGTGGCGCTTAGGTTATGCCGCCATCGTCCTGCTTTCCTTCGCAGGTTCGTCGTACAACTTCCTGTGGTTCCTGCCTCATCAGCACCTCTACTTCCATATTTACTACTGGGGCATCGCCCTCATCATCGCCTACATCGTCCTTGCCGTACTCATGCCTGTGGCCGAGACGCCCGAGGATCGGTTGCGCATGAAGGGTAAAGAAGTAAACCCGCAGAATCTGGCGGAGGAAGTGGCTAATAGCAGACCCCCCCCCCGCCCTCCCTATGAGGGAGGGAGTGGTTACCAGATAAGTGAAGAAGGTGCTTCCTCTCAAGTGCATCCTACTCCCCTCCCTAACAGGGAGGGGATAGGGGTGGGCC
>ODAI014345276.1_pt1 | contig 20704 bp, 27 predicted proteins | sample 1539321 | NCBI WGS metagenome assembly ODAI01 (sample SAMN02144231, study PRJEB22623) | gut metagenome | biome: sheep rumen | host: Ovis aries | place: New Zealand
ATCATGAAGAAGCTCCATAAGGACATCAGGAAGACATCCTGGTATTACTCCCAGTGGGACCGCATCAGGAAACGCTGGCACGCTTACTACAATGCCTGACATATAAAAAGGACAGCACCCCGGGGCAGGGGTGCTGTTTTTTTTCTTCACGCTTTCATATAATAGAAGCATTCATACCCGTCTGCCCTAAGCAGCAGGCCCGGCATCCAAGAAGGCGCCTTTGCCATAGTATTGCAGATGATTTCCACTTCTGAATCCGCCGAGCACTCGATGATGACCTCGTCATGGACATGCCCTACGATGCGGCAGTCCCGGAGGGATTTCATAGCATGGCAGAGGATATCTCGGCTGACCGCCTGCACGATGTTCTCCACGAACTTCGGACCGTAGCTTTCAATCCGGCTCCATTTTTTCGTGCTGTCCGCACCCATGTAGGTAACAGACTCTCCGCCGAAACGGTTCATTCCCATCTGCGGCTTCGCATAAGAGAGCCTCCTCCCGGATGGTAAAGTGATGAAAAGCATCCCAGATCTGCAGATGATCTTTACGGGACCTACGCATGAACCTTTGTGTTGCCGGACAGCCAGTTTTACTGCTGCATCGATTTGTCGCCAGTAATTTACGATGTTAGGATTCGACTTGCGCCACATCTCCACAAGGGGCTGCAATTCATCTTCAGACAGGCCCATCTCGAGCGCACCCATTGCCCTTAAGGCACCGACTGAACCGCCGTAGCCGAGCGCCAGCTCGGCGATCTTGCCTTTCTGGCGGAGATGCGCGTTCCGGCCGTGTTTTTCGACCGGGAGATGGAACATCTGACTTGCGGAAGCGCAGTAGATGTCGCCGCCCGTGCGGAAGACCTCCGTGCGCCATTTCTCGCCGGCAAGGTAGGAGAGGACCCTGGCTTCTATGGCAGAGAAGTCTGCCACGATGAACTTGTTCCCGGGGCGCGGGATGAATGCCGTGCGGACGAGCTCAGAGAGGACCTGCGGCACGTTCCCGTACAGGAGCTCCAGCATTTCGTAGTCGCCCGCCTTCACGAGGTCCCTTGCTTCCGCGAGATCCGGCATGTGGTTCTGGGGCAAGTTCTGCAGCTGTATCAGCCTGCCCGCCCATCTGCCTGAACGGCTGGCTCCGTAGAACTGGAACATGCCGTGGCACCTGCCATCAGCGCAGACGGCGTTCTGCATCGCCTGGTATTTCTTAACACTGCTTTTTGCGAGCTGCTGCCGGAGCGAGAGTACCTCTTTCAGGCCATCCGGTGCAGTCTTCATCAGTTCCTGCACGCTTTTCTTATCGAGCGAATCCGCCCCGATGCCTTTCTCCGCCAGGTAGCTTTTCATCTGCGCGACAGAGTTCGGATTCTCGAGGCCGGTCAGCGTCTGCATTCTTGCCATAAGATCGTTCTTCGAAATCTCGTCGATGCAAATCGCCTGTTCGACGACCTTTCGGTCGATCATGATGCCCCGGTCATTGATCTCCTGGTCGAGATGGTATTCGTCCCACACGAAGCCCGGGACCGGGTAGTTCTTTAACCGGTCCTGTATCTGCATTTCAACCTGTACGTCCCGTGCGTTATATTTCTTGAAAAGCTCCCACCTCTCCGGCGCGTGTTCCGGCAGGTTCCATGTGCGGCCGCCGTTGCTTTTTGTAGGCTTGCAGGGGCAGCAGAAGTATTTGATCAGTTCTTTGCCTTCCTTCATTTTCTGCTCCTCGAAGCCGAGGACGGCTCCGGCCTTCTCAAGAGAGAGCGGCAGGCCGTTGTATGCGGACAGGACCATCGAGCATTTCCAGGAAGCCGGATCAAGGTAGCTCCGGACGGGGTCTCCGGGAACGCCGTATGAGCATAAGTACTGCGGGCAGTACCGCCGCAGCCAGACGGACAGGCAGACTCTCTCAAATGATGCATTGAACGCCCATTTTGTTACCCGGTCATCGGGGAGAGCAGCAATGACCTCCTCCGGGACAATGTCTCCGCAAGCGAGGTCATAAACCGTTACCGGACCTTTATTTATCGAGACGCCGAATAAAAGGATGCTGAAGTCAGGGGATTCGGCGTATTTATAGACCCCGGACTTCGTGATGTCAACGCTCGACCGTGTTTCGAGATCTATGCTCAAAGTCTTTATATCCATAACTATTCCTTTCAAAAGAGGGCAGCAGGTATTCTTACCGGCTGCCCTGAGTATTATTTACCGATGCGGCCTTCCGCCATCATCTTTCTTTTTTCTGTTCTCATTCCAGGTTTTTATGCCGGGGAAAAGATAGAAGACTGCCCGTTTTGCCACGCTGAAGAACCAGCTCCAGATAAAAGCTATGCCTATGAGGCAGAGGCCCGTGCAGATGCCAAAGAGCGTCCCTCTGATGATCATGTCCATGAACTGATTTACTACGTCGATTGTCATGTTAAACTCCTTTCATATTTGGCGGGCAGCGGACCTGCGGCCCGCCACCCTGCATGTCTCAATTAAGACAGGAAATCGTCCTCATCATCCTCGTCTGCGAAATCATCCTCTGCGCGGCTGTGGCTGCCAAGCGGCTCCCCGTCTGCGAGCTTCTGAATGTTGTTTAAACCGCATGCGATCCCGCGATTTCCGTTTACATTGAATGCATAAAAATTAATGCTGGCCCGGCCATAAATCCCGGAATAGAGCTCAGCTGTATCAATGATCGGCTGGCAGTCAGCATCCACGACGCCGGGCTTGCTGGTGCTGTTGGCGTTGATGAAGTAGCTGTCCGCGTATGCCGCGTCATCCGGGCGTTCCTCATCCCCGTCGCGGAGGGGCGTCTTGATGGCTGAGAGTGCCGGGACGGTCTTACCGCTGCCCTTGAGCTTGCCCTGGCCTTCCTCATAGGCAGCCCTGATGGCTGCTTTGATCTTATTGACGGTCACCGTGTCAGATTTCGGGATGATCAGCGAAACGCTGTACTTCGGTGTGCCTCCGCCAAGGGGGGTCTTGGGCTCATTGACTGTGAGATAAGAGAAGCGGGTCTTCGGTCCTGTAATGACTTTTGTCGGGATCTTGTTTTTTGACATATGTTTTTCCTCCTTATATGTCCGTGAAATCATTTGCTGCTGTATTGAATTCCGGGCGTTTGTCTGACGCCGGGACTAATACCGGTTTCCCTTGGGGCTTATATACGAGGCCCCCGAGTATTTCATTGAACTGTTTCTTTCCGAGCTGCTTCTGCATCGCCGTGACGCCGAGCAGCTTCTTTTCATAGGGGTCGAACCCTGCCAGTATGACGGCCTGGGCGACTTTTGCTTCGTCTGAGTACTTCCGGACCGACCTTCCCTCGACGACTTTATAGCCGTCGTAATGGACACCGGCGAGTGCCTGTGTAAGTGCATGCTCTTTTACGTCGGCCGCCCATGCGGTCAGGCTGTCGATCTTCGGCAGGATCTCTGCGATCTCTGCATCGTCCAGCATGGCGGGCTTTGTGAACTCATGCTTTGCCAGCTCCAGGCTGTAGTCCGCGCGGGCCCGGCACGTAGCCTTCACTTTGCAGAAGACACAGTGGTCACCGGCACAGAAGCTGCCTTCCCCTGCCGCAGCAAGCTTCGCGATTGGTGCGAGTACCTGATCGGCCCACTCGAGGAGCGTATCGGCCGTCATCTCATAAGTGTCCACGTTGTCACGCCGCGGCTGGTAGATGGAGAGCTTTATGCGGTCAATGCTGTAGAGGCTGCCGAACGTGTCAAGGGCACCCAATGCGTAGCACATGAGCTGCGTGTTCTTCGTGGCGGACACCAGGACGCCGACGCCGTATTTGTAATCGATGACGTGCAGGATCCCGTCCCCGACGATCACGCAGTCGCCAGTGCCGAATCCGTTCTCCACCCAGCGGGAGTAGTCCAGCCTCTGCTCGACGCAGACCAGCGGATCTGCACACAGGGCCCGTGCTTCTTCTACCTGCTCCATAACGAAATCCCGGTAGCCTTCTGCCGATGACCGCATCTCCTCATCGTAGAATTCGAGGTCGTCCGTAGGGTCCTCCGACGGCCGTCCGAGGGCTTCCAGCAGGAGATGCTCACAGAGCGCGTGGGCATCTGAACCCTGCCTGGCGTAGGGGCTGCCCTGGTCTGCTTCCTGTGCACAGAGCATGGCGGAAGGCGGGCAGGCGAGCCATCTGTGTGAGGATGAGGCGGATAAGAATGCGTGCTTAGCCATTGCCGATCCCCTCCAGGTCCTTCATGAAGGCTGCATAGCCTTCTTCCGCGAGGGCGCTCAGCTTCTCGATGCCGTACTTGGCGAGCAGGGCTTTCACTTCTGCCCGGTACCCGCGGCGTGATGCATCTGCTGCTGCCTGGCGGACATCCGTGAAGCTGTAGGCTGCCTCCGGTTCCTGCACGGAAGGCGCCCCTGCCTCCGCATCCTGCACGGGAGGTGCTCCTTCCCCCTCATCTGCTGTGCTGCTGAGCACGTCTGCAAGTTCCATCATTGCTTCTGCGCAGGCGGTAAGCTTTGCTGCCACCCGGGCAAGTTCTTCTTTCTTTGTCATGTCCTGGCCTCCTTTATTACCATGATGCCGAGCCTGAGCTCGTGCTTATCGATCGTGATCGGGTAGGGCACCGAGGGACGGAAGCCCTCCGGGTTCTTATGCGGGAGCACTACGGCCGTCAGGAATGACGGGTAGTCACCTGTGATCCGGACCGGTACTTTCTGTTCCCCGAACGGGTACCCTTTGTGCATGTCGTCTGTTCTCATAAGTACTCTCATGTCCTTCCTCCTGTTCCTTTATCGTGCTGCGTGCATCCTTCCCATGGCGGCGGTCTTGTCTTCATCTGCCGTTCCTCCTTCTGTCTTTACTCCCCCAAAAGCGGATGCGGATTCCAAAACGTTTCCATTTTTTTTTGAAAAAAAGTGATGCATGTCCTCTCAACTGGGCTGCCGGAATCTGCCTTCAAACGGGACGTTTCCTATTAAATGCATCCAAAAAGATGTTTTTTTCCAAAAAGCCGGAGTTCTGGCGGGCTGGGATACATACCGGGTGAAGGAGAGAAATTCTTTTTCCAGGTTGGAATAAGCCCCGGTTTTTGGGGGAGACATTGTGAAGGAGGTGGTGGGACATATGGATGCGCACGGGAGAAGGGCAGCACGGTGAACAGTTCTGAATCAGAGGAGGAATGCATATGTACGAGGTAAAAAAGAACGAAAAGAAGATAAACGACGTGAGCGTCACGACGTTCGTGAGGAACGTGGAGTACGGCACCACAGCCATGGAGGTGGAGGCCGGATGCACGGGCCTCTGCGGCGGCGGGCGCGAGGAAGGCGGGAGGGCATACCTCCGGATCAGCGCAAAGGCTGCCGACTTCTTTGCGAAAGCAGGGGACAAGAATGCCGGGGTCCTGGTCGCAGTCTGCGGCGATGAGGAGATCATGGCGCTGATGGAGTCGCTGGCATTTGCCCTGCAGGCACTTGTGGAAGCAAATGTGGAGGAATGAAGCGGAGGCGGGCCGCATCGGCCTGCCGGAAAAGAGGGGAAACAATGTTTGATATATACAGCGCCGACTGCATCGGCAATGAATACAACTGCCTGTACCCGCATAAGGCAGAGGTGTGCGACAGGGAGTCGCTGGCACGAGCTGTCTGCCGTGACTACGTGTGTGCCGCATATAAGGGCAGCTACAGGAAGAATGACCGTTTCATCTCCAGCAACTGCCTCGGAATGGACTTTGACAATGACCATTCAGAAGACCCGGGGGACTGGATAACCCCCGGGGACCTGCATGAGAGGTTCCCCGGTGTGGAGATCGGGATCCATTACAGCAGGAACCATATGAAGGAGAAGGGCGGCAGGGCGGCAAGGCCGAAGTTCCATGCGTTCTTCGCGATAGGGCCGGTAACGGATTATGAGGAATACAGCAGCATGAAGAAGAAGGCGGCAGTGCTCCTGCACTCCGCAGATGCGGCCGCCCTCGACGCTGCGAGGTTCTTTTACGGGACGGCTGAGCCAGAGACAGAGTATTACCCGGGGACGGGGACGCTGGACAGCTTCCTTTATGAAGGGGAGGATCCCGGTGCAGGAATGGATAAAGGAAGGAACGCCATCCCGGAGGGCAGCAGGAACAGGACGATGAGCCGCTTTGCCGGCAGGGTCGTGAAGCGGTACGGATGGAACGAAACATCGCACAGGATCTTCCTGAATGAAGCGGAGAAATGCGAGCCGCCCCTTGGGGACGGCGAGCTGTCCAAGATCTGGAACAGCGCCCGGAAGTGGGAGAAGAAGGTGGCCGGACAGCCGGGGTATGTGCCGCCGGAGCAGTACAACCAGATGATGCCGGAAGGACCCGCGGGGTCACTTAAGCCTGCGGACTACAGCGACATCGGGCAGGCGAAGGTGCTCGCGGACGAGTACGGGGACGTCCTCCGGTACAGTGACCAGACCGGATACCTTTTTTACGACGGGGTGTCATGGGAGGCTTCCGTGTCGGCAGCGGTCGGCGCGGCGGAGGAGTTCCTGGACCTGCAGCTCGCCGACGCGGAGCTTCTGGTGTTCACGGCAAAGCAGGCGCTGCTTAACGCGGGCGTTACGGAGGAATCCCTCTCCAATGCGAAGAAGGCGGCAAAAGACATGAAGGGGGACCAGCTGTCCCTGCTTTTTGAGTATATGGCCGCACAGGCTTACTGCAGCTTCGTGATGCAGCGCCGGAACATGCGCTATGTGAACTCCGCCATGCAGGCAGCCCAGCCGATGGTCTCCATCAAATACGAGGAGCTCGACAGCGATCCGTTCCTCCTGAACACGCCGGAGGCGACATATGACCTGCGCGAGGGACTTGGTTATAAGAGGGAGCACCGCGCGTCAGATTATATGACGAAGGTGACTGCCGTCGAGCCGGGGGACAGGGGCAGGCACCTCTGGGAGGACACCCTGCAGAAGACTTTCCTGGGTGACCGGGAACTCATTGATTATGTGCAGGCCGTCATGGGGCTTGCCGCGATCGGGCACGTCTACGTCGAAGCCCTTGTCATCGCATACGGTGACGGCCATAACGGCAAGAGCACGTTCTTCAACAGCATAGCCCGGGTGCTGGGGTCCTACAGCGGGTCGATCTCGGCGGACACCCTTACGGTCGGGTGCCGCAGGAACACGAAGTGGGAAGTCACGGAGCTCAAGGGCAAACGCCTCGCCATCGCGGCCGAGCTGGAAGAGGGGCAGAGGCTCTCGACGTCCGTACTGAAGCAGATCACATCAACGGACAAGATCCAGGGCGAGCGGAAGTTCAAAGACCCCGGCGACTTCACGCCGAGCCACACGGTCGTCCTGTACACGAACCACCTGCCGCGCGTCGGGGCTTCGGACTCCGGGACATGGCGGCGCCTCATCGTCATTCCCTTCAACGCGAGCTTCACCGGGAAGGGCGATGTGAAGAACTACGCGGACTTCCTTGTGGAGAACGCGGGACCGGCGATCCTTGCATGGGTCATGGAAGGGGCAAAGGCCGTCATCGACAAAGGGTTCCACCTGAAAAGGCCGCAGGTCGTAGCCGACGCCATCGAGGCGTATAAGGCCGGAAGTGACTGGATGGGCATGTTCCTGGAGGACCAGTGCGACGTCGGTCCCTTCACCGAGCGTTCCGGCGAGCTGTATATCCAGTACCGGGCCTACTGCGAGCGCATGGGCGAGTTCGCGCGGAGCACTGCGGAGTTCTATACGGAACTCTCCAACCGGGGATTTACGAGGAAGAAGACGAAAAAGGGGTCCATCGTATCCGGCCTGAGGCTCAAAACGGATGATTTCATGGACTGATTTTATAAAAGGTGACAGTTGGTGATACTCCCATACCATATTACGCGCAGTATTAAAAAATGGAAAAATTAATACTAGTAATAGTTATATAGGAGAGTGTCACTGACCGTCACCCAAACAAATATTTGTGATGGAGGAACAGGAAATGAGGGAACGTGATATCGAGGGGCGTCTCATAAAAGCGGTGAAGGAAGCGGGCGGCGTATGCCCGAAGTTCATAGCCCCCGGCTTTGACGGCATGCCGGACAGGATCGTCATTCTGCCGGGAGGCCATATCGGCTTCGTGGAGGTAAAGACGAAAGGTAAGCAGCCGAGGCCGCTCCAGAGGAAGAGGCATGGGATGCTCCGGGCATTGGGTTTTGTGGTGTCCGTACTGGACGACCCGGTGCAGATACCGGGCATCATCGAGGAGGTGGCGGCATGGCGGACGTAATACTGCTTCCGGACGGGAGCAGGCAGATCATTTCAGGCATGCAGGACATCGTCGCTCTTGTCGATACCTATCTGGGATACGAGGCCCGAAGAGAACTCGAAGAGCTCCTGTCGGAGCAGGACCAGGATGCGGGTTATATCGATGACCTGGAGGCGGAGCTCAAAGGGGTAAGGGAACACCACCGCGGGGTGATGGAGGCCCTGCGGGAACAGTCTGAGACCATCGCATCCCTGATCCGGGAGAAGGAGATCGACCGGAAGCGGCTGTCTGCAGCTGCGGGAACGATCGGGACCATTACCTGGAGGGAGATCAATGTACGGGGATAATTATCAGGCCCTGGCCGATGCGGTCATCCTGAAAGCTGTCAAGGATTTCAGGCCTGCATACCAGAGGCTGAAGATGCAACCGGACGACCGGAAAGCGCAGGTTACCGTCCGGGAAATCACGGAGTTCTTCTGTTCGCAGTACTTCGTGAGTTTGACTGCTCTGGACGGTCCTGCACTACTAAATAAGTTAATGGGGGAAACCAATGAAAAGACGTGATCTGCATAAATACCAGAACTACTGCGTGGAGTTCCTGAAAGCGCATCCGGAGGCGATGCTGATACTCGAGATGGGCCTCGGGAAGAGCTGCATTTCGCTGACTGCCATACTGGACCTCATGTTCGACAGTTTCGAAGTCTCGAAGGTGCTGGTGATAGCACCCTTGAGAGTAGCGAAAACAGTCTGGCCTGAGGAACGTGAGAACTGGGAGCATGCACAGTTCCTCCAAATGTCCGTGATCGTCGGGACAGTAAAGCAGCGTGAAGAAGCAATGCGGACGCCTGCTGACATCTATGTCGTCAACAGGGAGAACCTGAAATGGCTTGCCGGCTATCTGGAGAAACGGCACATCCCCTGGCCGTTCGACATGGTCGTGATCGATGAGCTCTCATCTTTTAAGAACCACCAGAGCCAGCGGTGGAAGGCTCTCAGGAAGGTACGTCCGCAGATAAAGCGCATGGTCGGTCTTACCGGCACGCCGGCATCGAACGGACTCCTGGACCTCTGGGCAGAGACCTATCTCATCGACAACGGCAAGCGGCTCGGCCGTTTCATCGGCAGGTTCCGGGAGGCATACTTTAAGGCGCAGGGCATGAACCCGTACACCGGCGTTGTGTATAACTACGTCCCGCTGCCGGGCGCGGAGGAAGCGATCTACAGCCGTATCTCCGACATTACCGTTTCCATGAAGGCACTGGACTACCTCGATATGCCGGAGCAGGTGATCGTCGACCATTACGTGGATATGGACGCTTCCGAAAGGGAACTGTACGACGGCATGAAGAAGGAACTGCTTGTGGAGATCGGAGACGACACAATCGATGCCGCCAACGCGGCGGTCCTGTCCGGGAAGCTCCTGCAGATGGCTAACGGGGCGATCTACAACGACGAACGGCAGATACGCGTCATTCACAAACAAAAGCTTCAGGAGCTTGCCGATCTCATCGAGCAGGCCAACGGCCAGAATGTACTCGTGGCGTACTGGTACCAGCACGACCATGAACGCATCCGGGAGTACCTGACGGATCTCGGCTATTCACCGAGGGACTTAAAGAGCGACCAGGATATCGCAGACTGGAACGGGGGCAAGATCGGGGTCGGCCTTATCTCTCCGGCAAGTGCCGGCCATGGCCTGAACATCCAGCGTGGCGGGCATATCCTCATCTGGTTCTCGATGATCTGGTCGCTTGAGATGTACCAGCAGACTAATGCACGCCTCTGGCGCCAGGGGCAGAAAGAAGTGGTGACGATCCATCACATCCTGACGAGGGATACCGTTGACGAGGATGTCCTGAAAGCGCTGGAACACAAGGACATGACGCAGCAGAACCTCATCTCAGCCGTGAAGGCACACATGGCAACCTAATGACAATCCGGGAAGGACTAAAAACTTTTCTTTTTTCGGAGGTAATAAAATGAGCATTATCTGGAAGTATCTGGACAAGCGGTCCGGGACGGTCGCGGCGATCAAGGACTACAGCAGCATGCAGTTCATCATAGACAACACTGCGGACAGCATCAAGGCAGAGAGGGAGAAGATGTCCGGGCTTGCAAGCCCCGGCTGGGACGGCATGCCGCACGGGCACAATCCCGGCGCCGGTGAGGACAGGATACTGGACGGCCTTGAGGAGATAGACCTCCTGAAGGAACGGTACCGGCAGGCGGCGGAATACATGGAGTGGTTCCGTCCGGCATGGGAGCAGCTGACAGAGGACGAGCGGTACGTGCTCGGGACGTTCTACGATGACAGCCTTGGCCAGACGGGCGCGGTTTATGATATCTGTGAAAGGTACAACATCGAGAGATCTTCTGCCTACAACAAAAAGAACCGTGCATTGACGCACCTGCAGGTGCTGCTGTTCGGCAAGGGATAAATGGAATGACACGAAGGAGAACAATTCCTTCGTGTTTTTTGATACAGCTATTGACACACTGTGAGAAGTTTGATATAAAAGATATGAGAAGTTAGAAGCTTCATATTTGAGCAGTAGAAATAACGCAGGAAAGGAGATAAAATATGAAGTTCGGAGAGAAGCTTAAAAAAAGACGGCAGGAGTTACATTTGACACAGGAATATGTCGCAGAAAAAATAGGCATTAGCCGCAGGGCATACGTTGCATATGAGCAGAACGATGTCCGGCCCAGGAAGCAGGAAACCTACCAGAAGCTGGCAGATGTATTAGAATGCGATGTCGGTTATCTGAAATCGGACGATGGCATCCCGGCTGCAGCCTTACTTGCGACGGGGATCAGCTTCATGTCAACAGGCCTGGCGCTTGGTTCCCCGATTGGCGCACTTGCCGCGATACCGCTGACAACTACACTGGTTTCGAGCTGGCTGAAGAGGGAGCTGGAAAACCGGAGGGCTTCGGATGAAGCGTTGGAATATACTGAAGGCCTCCTTGCACAATACAAAAGAGAGCAGCGCAGGTTCCAGGCCATGGCCATGGGCGTGATCATATCAGAACTGGCAGAAAAAGGAGTTTCCTGTCAGCCTGAGAAGCCCGGTGAATGTGACGAAGTCGGAGCAAAGCCTGACGAGAGCCTTATCATAAAGGACAGCGGAATCGAACGCTGGTGGTTTTCTTTCTATACAGCCAGGGAAGCGGATGATGAGCATAGGGCAGAACTCATTAGGAACCAGGCACACATGCTTTTCAGCCGGTTTGCGACTGCATTACCAGACCCAAAAAGAAAAACGTCAATTATAGTAGACGATCCGGGAATTTTTGACGAGCTGTGCCGGTTCAAAGGGCATAACTCATACCGGGGCAATATGTCGGCCATCCTCATTGACCCGGATGAGGCGAAAGTTGTCAAAGAAGAACAGTTGGCGTTTTTTGATGAAGACTCGGAAGCTGACGGCTTGGCAGAGCTGAAGCTGACGCAGTGATGAAAAAGGAGGAGTTATTATGATTGAAAAACTGCTTGAGAGCGAGAACGGTGGGACAATTGCAGCGATCGCAGCAATTCTGTTAGTTGTCGGAATTGGTGAACTTGGCAAGACTGCAAGGGCAGGAATGGAGAACGGCTACGAGATGACGGCAACCGTGAATGATCGTGGCGAGGTGAAGATCAAGCCGGATGGGAAAGCCGATGACGACGAGGAGGATGCAGAAGGATCAGAGATTCTGATTCAGAGTGAGTAATACCATGGACGCTTTTTCTCCCGGAAGGCGGTATACTGATATGGTGAGAATCCGGGAAAAGGCATGAGTAATATCATGGACGCTTTCATTCCCGGAAGGCGATACAATGATACCGTGAAGATCCGGGAGGACAGCATGCCATACAAACCGAACGTGCCCTGCAGGCATCCGGGCTGTGCAGCCCTAGTGCCTGCGGGACAGAAATACTGTGACGAGCACCGGCTGCTGCATGCAAGACCGGCAGAAGACCGGGGCTATGGATATAGGTGGCGGAAAGCATCAAAAGAGTTTCTTGAGCACCATCCGCTGTGTGCCAAGTGCCGCGAGGAAGGGAAGTTCGTGAAAGCTACGGTGGTGGATCATATCATCCCGCACAGAGGCAATCAGGAGCTTTTCTGGGACCGGAGCAACTGGCAGCCGCTCTGCAAGAAGCACCACGACCAGAAGACCGGCAAGGAAGACTCAAGGCCGACTTACCGTTATTAATCAGAGTTACCAATCAAGTATTTAAATAGAAAAGGAGAATGACAAAATGCTGCATACAAAGACAAAACCCGGAACATATGACGAACATGATTATTGGACAGTATCTTACACGCTGATCGATAAAAATACAGGTGAGCGTAAAGAAGTTGTGGAGGAATATGGTGATGTTGATAACGCTTACGAGGACTACTGCTATTACAAAGATAAGATCTTCTGGGGCGACGATCATTACATAACAGATTGTAAGTACGAGCATCACACAAGATGATATCCGGACTGTTGGTTTGAAATGATCCTGTCCCCCATCCCCGGGGGCGGGGTCACTTCTCTACGCTGAAGTGTGCCATGACCGCCGCCCCCTCACGCGTGAAAATCCGCGAAATTGCAAAGGGGGGCCCGGAACGGCACATGTCCGCGAAAAGCGGTCATGCACACACGGCGGGCGGAATGCCGGAGATCTGCATAAATTAAATAAAAATCCGCGCGCGGGGATGCGCGGGACGCAGCACGAAAAGCAGTGATGGAACATTTTCCACCGCTGCTTTTTTCATGCCCTTTTTTACGGAACTCCGGGCACAGGCACGGGTTTCCGTGGACAGGAGGAGATATGGACATAAAGGAATTCACGGATGCCTGCGCGAAACGGTGCTGCCCGGAGTGCGGGGCGGCCATCGTGCCGAACAAGAGGGGGAGGCCGCGGAGCTTCTGCTCGGACAGGTGCAGGTGGGCGTTCGACAAGAGGCGCGAGCGCAGAAGGAAGAAGGAGGGATCGCGGAATGAAGACAGCGGAACTGAAAGTACTGCCGGTATCGTCACTGAAGCCGGCGGCGTATAACCCGCGCAAGAAGCTGAAGCCGGGGGATAAGGAATACGAGAAGATAAAGGGCTCGATTGAGGAGTTCGGCTTTGCCGACCCGCTCGTGGTCAACGCCGACATGACGATCATCGGCGGGCACCAGAGGCTGACCGTTGCCATGGACCTCGGCTACACGGAGGTGCCGTGCGCCGTTGTCGACGTCGACAAGGTGAGGGAGAAGGCGCTCAACATCGCGCTCAACAAGATCACGGGCGCATGGGACGAGGATCTGCTCGCCGGCCTGCTGAAGGACATACAGGACTCCGATTTCGACCTCGGCAAGACAGGCTTCGACCCGCCTGAGATCGGGCAGCTTTTCAACAAGGTCCATTCGAAGGATGTGGAGGAGGACGGGTTCGACGTGGAGGAGGAACTGAAGAAGCCGTGCTTCTCAAGAGCCGGAGACATCTGGCACCTCGGAAGGCACACTGTCATCTGCGGGGACAGCACCGACCCGGCTACCTTTGAAGCCCTGCTCGGTGATACGAAGGTGAACCTCGTCTGCACGGATGCACCCTATTTTGTGGAGCTCAAAAACAAGTCGGGCACAATTGCTAACGATGACCTTGGTGACAAAGAAGCCTACGGATTTCTCATGAAGGTGTTCACGAACTTCAGGAATGCCATGTCGAAGGATGCTTCCATCTATGAGTTCTATGCCACCATGAAGAGCCGTGTCTTTTACGATGCTTTCGAAGATGCCGGATTCAAGGTCGGCGCGGGGCTGGTCTGGAAGAAGCCGCGGGCCCCGTTCATGCGGACAGACTGGAAGTTCAACATGGAGCCGATCATCTTCGGCTGGCGTAAAGACGGCAAGCATATCTGGTACGGTGACCAGAAACAGACCGCCGTCTTTGAGTTTGACGGCATAAAGGACTCCGGGAAGGAAGGATGGTCGCATCCCAGCTCAAAGCCCGTGCAGCTGATCGCCTACCTCATCCGCCAGTGCACGATGACCAACGGCCTGGTGCTTGACGGCTTCCTCGGCAGTGCCTCCACGCTCATCGCGTGTGAGCAGCTCGGACGGGTCTGTTACGGCGTGGAACTGGAGCCGAAGTTCGTGGACGTTGCCGTCCAGCGGTACCGGGCATGGTGCGGGGAGCACGGCAAAGAGGCGGGCGTGTATGTCATCCGCGGCGGGCAGCGTCTCACGTTCGATGAAGCTGCATCAGATATGGAGGATACTGAAAATGAATAACAGAACACTGACCCTCGGTTCCCTGTTTTCAGGTTCCGGGGGTTTTGAATTGGCGGGCATCCTTTCCGGAATCAGGCCTCTGTGGAATTCAGAGATCGAGCCGTTCGCCATCCGGGTGACGACGAAGCGCCTGCCCGGGGTGCGGCACTACGGGGACATCAGCAGGCTGTCCGGGGCGGAGCTGCCGCCCGTCGACATCATCACGTTCGGGAGCCCCTGCCAGGACCTGTCCATGGCCGGCAGGAGGGCGGGCATCGTTGAAGGGGAGAGGTCTAACCTCTTCTTCGAGGCCATACGCATCATAAAGGAAATGAGGGAGGAGACCAATGGAGAAAAACCGAGATACTGTGTCTGGGAGAACGTCCCGGGCGCTTTCAGCAGCAGCGGGGGCGAAGACTTCAAGGCAGTCCTCGAAGCGGTCATCGGCGTCAGGGAACCGTCCTGCGAGGTGCCTGCGCCTGGTAAGAACGGATGGCCCTGCGCCGACGTATACATGGGAGACGGATGGAGCGTGGCTTACCGCGTTCTCGACGCTCAGCACTGGGGAGTGCCCCAGCGCAGGAAGCGCATCTTCCTTGTCGCAGATCTTGGAGGCGGACGTGCCGGAGAGGTACTATTTAAGTCCGAAGGCCTGTCTGGGTATTCTGCGGAGGGCTTCGAGGCGTGGAAAAGAGCTGCCCGCGATCCTCAGAGCCGCGCTGGAGAGGCAGGCGGCATCTGCCTGAACGACCAGGGCGGGGAGAGGATGGGCATGTCCGGTGACACGGCAGGGACGCTGAGGGCGCAGGACCACGGGCACCCGCCCGTCGTGATGGCCGCCGGCTTCTGCACGGAGCATTCGGCGGCGTCCCGCTCCATCGGATATGCGGACGAGACATCCCCTACCCTACGGGCGGGGGTGGTCCCCGCGGCCGTGGCGCTGGAGCACCACCCGGCTGACAGCCGCATCCGCATAGAGGAGGGCGGTGCCGTCCAGACGCTCACGTCCCGTATGGGGACCGGAGGGAACAACGTGCCGCTCATCATGGCGCCCGGCGGCCCGCTCGTCCCGTACACGCTGAAGATACGCTGCGGGAAGGAAGGCGGGGGCAAGGGCGCGCTCGTGCAGGAGGACAGGTCCGCAACGCTCGCCACGAACAACGACCAGGCGCTGTTCGCGCCGTGCGCCTTCGGCATCAGCTCCGACCGGAGCCACGCCATGCTCTCCTCGAACCCCCATTCCGGAATCTACGAGGCGGGGACATCGAGGACGCTCGACACGAACGGGGGGAACCCCGGATGCTGCCAGGGCGGGATCGCCGTAGTCAGGAAGGCATACCCCCTCGAGGGGAACGGGCAGCGCCCGAGCCACAGGGGTGACGGCTGGAACGGGTCGGACACGATGTACACGCTGAACGCCACGGAGCACCACGGCGTTGCCGCGCCCGTCTACCACGGCACGAAGAATTCCCACCTTACGAAGTTCACGGACGGCCCGGCGCTCGGAACCCTCGTGGCGACGGAGTACAAGGAGCCCCCTGTCATAAGCGCGGAGCCGCACTACATCGTGCGGAGGCTGACACCGACGGAGTGCGCGAGGCTGCAGGGCTTCCCGGACTGGTGGTGCGCAGGCCTGGGGACGGATGACCCGTCCGAGGAGGAGATACGTTTCTGGACGGAAGTCTTCGAGGAGCACCGCAGGTGCGTGACGCATGCGAAGAAGCCGAAGACCCGGAACCAGGTCATAAAGTGGCTCAAGGCACCCCACCTCGACTCCGCGGAGTACAGGCTCTGGGGCAACGGCGTGGCGCTCCCCTGCGTATGGTTCGTCCTCGCGGGCATCGCCTGGGCGGACGGGCAGTAATGCACAAACCGCCCTTCCCTGTTTTGTACACTATCCCGCCTTGCTATCCCGGCGGATGTACGGGAATATGTGTGCTACCAAAAGAAAAGGAGGACACTGACATGACGTACCATTTCAACGTAACGGGGAAGGACAGGAAGGCGCTCGTTAACGCGATCAGCGGGATCTTACAGACCAAAGCCAGGTACCTGGGGATGCCGACCGCGGCTTACCAGATCGGAGAGTACACCGTCTCGAAAGACGGGGAGCTCAGCACGGAAGGCGATGCGGACGCCATGGAGCGCCTGGTCCACTGCCTCATCGGGGACAGCTTCACCCCGGAAGAAACGGAGGCGGAAGGGACGGGCATCTCGGTCAGCATGCCGAAATCCATGCTTGACGGGGCAGCCATGGAGAACCTGCAGCGCCTTATCGATGCAAAGGGAGACCTTATGAAGCGGGCATTCCGGGCGGATTCCCTTCCGATCGAGACCGATGACGAGAAGGTGACCTTCCCCTGGTTCTCCGGGGAATCCACAGCGGAGGAGGTCGGAGCTTACACCATCTTCATCCAGAAGCTCTGCGAGATGGCCATACGGCAGAAGCGCATCAACCAGACAAAGAAGGAGATCGTCAACGAGAAGTACGAGTTCCGCTGCTTCCTGCTCCGCCTGGGGCTTATCGGTGATGAGTTCAAGGCAGAGCGCAAGATCCTGCTGCAGCACCTTTCCGGCTCGGCGGCTTTTAAGCGGGGGTAAAACTGCACAATCCCTGCGGTGTATCTCTGGCAGGTTTATGGCTCCGAAAGAAGTGGATATATGTGTGCGTCAGAGTGATATATACACTAACGAAAAACACACCCCCGCGAAAGGAGCCAAGACCATGAAGGAAGCAACAAGGAAGCAGATCGAAGAGATGAAGAACCAGACCATCGGCGTAGAGATCGAAATGTACGAGATCAAGAGAAAGGACGCCGCAAGGATCGCGGCCGGCTACTTCGGGACCGGCAGATACGCGGACACAGCAGGCCGGAACGGCTACTACACCTGGAGCGCCTGGGACGGCGACGGAAGGGAATGGAAATTCCAGAGGGACAGCAGCATCCGGGCCCGCACCGACGACGAGCGCTGCGAGATGGTGACGCCAATCCTGACCTACAAGGACATGGAAACCCTGCAGGAGCTGGTCAGGAAGCTCCGCCACGCAGGCGCAAAGAGCGACCCGGACCACACCTGCGGGGTGCACATCCACATCGGGGCAGCCGGCCACACACCGCAGAGCCTCCGGAACCTGGCCAACATCATGGCAGGCCACGAGGAGCTCCTCATCAGCGCCCTCCGCCTGGACCGCTACCGTATAAACCACTACTGCAGCACGGTCAACCCGGATTTCTTAAAGCGCCTCAACCGCGAGAAGCCCAAGACCATGCAGGACCTGGCAGACGCCTGGTACGAAGGGAACGGCGCCAGCTACGGACGGACCCGCCACTACAACAACAGCCGCTACCACATGCTGAACCTTCACGCGACCTTCACGAAGGGCACCATCGAGTTCCGCCTCTTCCAGTTCGCAAACCCGGACGGCACAAAGAAAAACGGCCTCCACGCCGGCGAGCTGAAGAGTTACATCCAGCTTTGCCTGGCCCTTAGCCAGATGGCCAGGCAGGTACGGACGGCAAGCCCAAAGCCGCAGCAGACCGAGAACCCCAGATACGCGATGCGGACTTGGCTCCTCCGCCTGGGCTTCATCGGAGAGGAATTCGAAACAGCCCGCCTGATCCTCACAAGGAACCTGGATGGCGACACAGCCTTCCGGAACGGGAGGGTATCCTGAGAAGGAGACAGCCTCCTGCCGCCTTACCCGCCTCTGGCGGGCTTAAGGCAGTAGAAGGGTATTTCCTTCAGAAAGGAGAGAATTATGAAGATACCGGACAGAAGGACAGTGGAGAAACTGAGGACGGCATACCCCGCAGGGACACGCGTGGAACTTATCCGTATGGAAGATGTGCAGGCACCGCCGCCCGGCACCAGGGGGACCGTCAGGGGTGTCGATGACACCGGAAGCATCCTCGTCAGCTGGGACACCGGCAGCGGACTGAACGTGGTCTTCGGTGTGGATGAGGTCAGGATCCTCGTCGGGGAGTTCACGGATAGGGTGAAGGAGCAGATCCTCGCCATACGGGCGACCGGGGAGACCAACATGTTCGACGTGCCGATGGTGCAGCAGATCGCAAACCGGGAAGGATACTTTGAGCTCGTGATCTTCCTCATCGACCATGCTAAGGAGTACGTGCACTTTATCATGACCGGCGAAACGTAAATAAGGAGAGAGACCATGATCGGATATAAGCTATTCCGGGTCACAAGGAAACATCCCGGAAAGCTGTATCCGATGTTCGTCCTTGCCGACCAGGAGACAGAGATGGGCGTATGGCTTCCTGCCCGTGAGGGTATCCGGCTGCCGGATGGAAAAGTGAAAAGCCGCCTGGGGCCACTGTGCTTCCGGCCTGGCTGGCACTTGTCAGACTTTCCGCTTGCCACCCACATCGGGGTGAAGGAGGATGGGAAGGTCAGGTATCAGCGCCCGGATACAGTCTGGTGCGAATGCGAGTACAAAGGCCAGATGAGCTACCAGGAGGAAGCCGATCTGCAAGGCACGAACGCTGCCGGCGTCCTGATCCTCAGGAATGCCTACCTGACCCATGTGCCGACTGACGGCTTTTACCGCTACAAAACGAGCCCGCAGATGTACGGAGACTGGGTGATTGCCGGCAGCATCCGCGTGCTCCGCGTTCTTTCTGACGCAGAAGTGGATGCCGTGCTTATATCCCACGGGCTTTCCCCGATGCCAAGGTACGGCGGTCCCATGGACCTATCTTCCTACGGCTTCTAAAATACACAGTTTTCGCTCCTCTTTTTTGTGTACATTATGCCTCCGAAAGTAGTGGATATATATGTGCTTCAGAGTGATATATAGACTACCGAAAAACAAGGAGGACGGAAAGATGAAGAGAACAACCTACACATTCAAGAAGGACGGCAAGAACTACAGCGCGGCAGCAAACAACCGCTTCGAAGCTCAGGACAAGATCGAGCTTGCCTTCGGGATCAGCCTCAAGGGAGCAGCCTTCGAGGAAGTCTGCAAGCTGAGAGTAGTCAGGACCGGCACAGTAAAGTAAGGAGGGCGCCATGGAAAAGAGAACAGGGACGAACGGCCTGCCGGGCAGGTATTGGGAGCCGCAGCCGGATGAAGAGGACCTTAAAAGGATGGAGGCAGAGTACGAAGGAAGCGAACTGGACGAGGAGCCGCTGCCATTTGAATAAGGAACACACGAAAGACCCTCCGGGGTCTTTTTATTATGCAGGAAGGGAGGGGGTGCCGTATGGCGACCAGAGGCAGGAAGCCCACACCGACAGCCATCAAGGAGCTGGAAGGGAATCCGGGCAAGAGAAAACTGAACATGAACGAGCCGAAGCCTGCCCGGAAGGCGCCCTCCTGCCCGAAGTGGCTGGAGCCCGAAGCCCGTAAGGAGTGGAGGCGGCTCGCCAAGAAGATGGAGGCGCTCGGCATCCTGACCGAGGTCGATATGGCTGCCTTTGCAGGCTACTGCCAGGCATACGCCAGATGGAAGGAAGCCGAGGAGTTCATCACGCAGCACGGCAGCATCGTGAAGACACCGTCCGGATACTGGCAGCAAGTTCCACAGGTCTCCATTGCGCAGACCTATCTTAAACTCATGAACCGTCTTGCAGAGCAGTTCGGTCTGACACCGGCAGCCAGATCCCGCATTGTTGCAGATGTTCATAGCAAAGGTTCTGAGGATGAGCTTGAAGCCCTTCTGGGAGGTGACGCATGATGCGGCAAATGAGGCCTGCGGATTATCCAAAACTGGAGAACTATAAGCCGACCCGGTTCATGCTTCCGACCTCGCATTATGACGGGGCGAAAGCAGACCGGGCCGTCACATTTATTGAAAATCTGAAACACACAAAAGGAAAGTGGGACGGGAAACCCTTCTGGCTCCTGCCTTGGCAGGAACAGATCGTCCGGGATATCTTCGGGATCGTGGATGAGAACGGGCACCGGCAGTTCCGTACTGCCTACATCGAGATAGGAAAAAAGAACGGCAAGTCAGAGCTCGCCGCGGCGGTGGCGCTGTACCTCCTGTATGCCGACGGGGAAGCATCTCCGGAGGTCTACGGTGCCGCGGCTGACCGGCAGCAGGCCAGTATCGTTTTCGATGTTGCGCGGCGCATGGTGGAAAAGGCTCCGGCTCTCCTCAAACGGTCCAAGATCGCTGCCGCCACGAAGCGCCTCGTCAATTACAGCAATGCCGGTTTCTACCAGGTGCTTTCTGCGGAGGTCGGTACCAAGCACGGCCTGAATGTTTCGGGGCTTGTTTTGGACGAGGTTCACGCCCTGCCGAACAGAAAACTCTTCGACGTCTTAACCAAGGGCTCCG
>ODAI012039177.1_pt1 | contig 20703 bp, 14 predicted proteins | sample 1539321 | NCBI WGS metagenome assembly ODAI01 (sample SAMN02144231, study PRJEB22623) | gut metagenome | biome: sheep rumen | host: Ovis aries | place: New Zealand
AGCGTCAGCTTACGGAGCCGGGAAAGCCTAAGCAGTACACTGAATAATTCAGCATCGGCGCAGCGGCTTCGACAAGGCGGGAGCTGGATCAGCCTTGACACTGAACGACGCCTTGCCGTTGAACGATGCCTTGCCACAGCGCCGCCTGCGCAGAAGCGGCATCAGCATCGCCCGGACATGCGCCGCACGAGCTCCCCGGCTCGCGGCTGCGGCCGTTCAGCGCCATGGCAATGTGCAGGGCATCCCCGTCCGAGGCCAGCCTGCGCATGACGGGATAGACTGGCGAACTGACGGCGTGGACTGGCGAACCGGCCTTGACGGCTTCGCTCACGCCTGCAAGTTCGAGCAAAGCTTCAAGCGCCGCCGTCACCTGCGTCTGCCGGCATGCTGACGCGAAGCGGGGGGCAGAGACATGCCCCCCGCCACCGCATCCGGGCAGGCGGAGACCGGCAGGCATCGGCCGCGCCAGGCATCTTGTCCAGGCTTGCCCTGACCTTGCGCCGACTCCGGACGCCTGAACTCGTCCTTGCTCAGACATGCCGGCGCAGGCAGGGGAGGGGCGCAGGCGGGGAAGGGGCGCGCAGGACGCCTCGCGCCGGCGGATCCGCCAGGCAGGCAGGGCGCCCGGAACGCCGCTGCCGGCATCGTCTGCGCAGGCAACCAGGGGGCAGAATCTGCCCCTGAATCTCCCCCAAGGTCTGCGCAGGGTTCTGCACAGGGCTCAGCCCCAGGCGCCTGCCCTACGGCTTGCGGCTGCGCACGCCGTCAGGAGCCTGTCCCGGAGAGGGGCGCGCGCAGGCCCGCGGGCGCGACCCGAACGCAGCCCGAACGCAGCCTGCTCCTGCCGGCATCAAGCTTTGCTCTGTCCCTGGCGCTTCAGTCCTTCCCTGGCCTTCCTGAGCAGCTCGTCCTTTCTGGCGCCCGCTTCCCTGTACTTCTCGGCAAAGACCCTGCGCAGCTCCTCAGGCGAGGGATTGAACTCGGCCCTGGCGAAGAAGTCGAGGAAGGCGTAGCCGGCGGCAAGCGTCAGGGGCCCGGCCACAGCCGCGCCGACGGCAGCCGAGGCAACGTGGCCAAGGCCCGGCAGGAGCTTGAGTGCGCTTGCCGCGGCGATGCGCACGCCTGCCGCGCCTGCAAGCGGCGCCAGCATGGCAAGCGCCGTCTTCCTGCTGAGCACGCAGCCGTAGAGGCCTGCGATGGCCACGATCATGCCTGCCTGCACGGTGGCCACCATGGCCGCGTCCACGGCAGGCACGGGCGCAAGCGAGGCCGCGGCCGCCGACACCGCGGCGGTCCAGATGACCTTCTCGGCCCTGGGGCGGACAATGTCCCTGTCGAAGGCCCTGGCGAGCATGGCATGCTTCTGGGCAGGGTCGGGCAGGCAGTCCGCCACGAGTCGCCGCAGGGCGTCGATGCCGAAGACTGCGCCTAAGCCCTCCCCGGCGGGATCGGCGCCGCCGGCAGCCGTCAGGCAGAAGCGCTCCTTCCTCCACTGCGGAACCGCGCCGGCAAGCGCCTCCGCGAGCCGGCCGGCCCAGGCGCAGACAGCACGCTCCTTGGGACTGGCGGGATGCTCCAGGTCGAGCGTCTCCGGCCTCCAGTCGCGGGGGGATCCCAGCAGATCGATGCGGGTTGCGCAGACGATGGCAGGAAAGTCAGGCGCAGCCTCAAGCATGGCCCCGAGCCATTCGGCCTCGAGAGACCAGGCCTCCTCCGGCGCAGGCGCCACAAGAATGAGCAGATCTGCGCCGGCAAGGGCCATGGCCGAGGCGTCGAAGCGCCTGGGCTGCGCCTCGCCCCCAGCCCCGAAGCCCGGCATCTCCAGGGCCTTGACCGCAAGGCCGCCGCTCTCCCAGCTGGCTGAAGCAGGCGCCTTTCCCTCTCCGACGCTCCACGCCAGCTCCCTGCCGGCCAGGGCATTGGCAAGGCTGGTTCTGCCGGAGCCTTTGCGCCCGCAGAAGAGCAGGCGGACGGGAGCCTTCCCCCTGGCCTGCGCTGACGAGGCATCGCCGCTCATGCTCGGCCTCCTCCGGCCTGTTGGGCCTGTGCCGGAGCGCCGGCCGCGCCGCCGTCCCGGGCGGCTGCCGCCAGCTTGAGGATTTCCGCCTTGCGCTGCAGGGCCGTGCGGTAGCGCTCCTTGACGAGCCTCGTCATCTCGGCCGCGCCGGGCTGGAACTCGCCCCGCTCGTAGCAGTCGGCGAGGGCTTCGCCCACGGCAAGGGTGGCGGGGCCGGCTATGCCCGCAGCCATCAGCGTTCCCGCAACGGAGCCGGGGCCGGGCACGAAGTCGAGCAGCGACACAAGCCCTATGCGGCCGAGGAAGCCTGCCAGCGCCGGGGCCAGCAGGCGGGCAGCCGTCCCCTTGCCGAGCTCGGCGCCGTAGAGGTTGGCAAGGGAGGCGCACATGCGGATCTGCAGGGGGGCCAGAAAGGCCGCTTCGGCAAAGGGGATGGGGACAAGGGCCCCGGCAGCGGCCGTGACCGCGGCCTTCAGGACAATGCGCTCCGCCTGCGTCCGCCTGTCGGGCGCGGCGCCGGCGCCACGGAAGGAGCGGCTCTGGAGAAGGCAGGGTGCCGCGCTGGCAAGGCAAGCCTTGAGCCGGGCTATCCCGAAAGCGCCCTCGCCGTCCCCGGCGCCTGCCGAGACAAGGTGGACGCGCTCTGGAGCAAGGTCCTTCCACGCCCTGCGGAGCAAGGCCGCCAGATCCGCCTGCCAGCGGACGCAGGCCCGCTCCTTGGCGCTCTGGGGCTGGGCGAGATGCATGCGCTCCGGCTTCCAGATCCGCGCCGGCGGAAGCAGGTCCAGCTTGGTGCCGGCGCAGAAGAGGGGAGCTTCGGGCGCGGCTTCGGCAAGGCGCCCGAGAAAGCTTTCCTCCAGCGCCCACGCCCTGTCGGGGCAGGGCACGCACAGCAGGACGGCGTGGGCTTGGGCTGCCGTGTCCAGCATGTTCCGAAGGCACTCCCCGTGGTCCTCCGCGCCGCCAAAGCCCCTGGGGGCGAGCAGAACGATGGTCTGCCCGCCGTGCCGGAAGGCCAGGTTCCCGCCGGATCCCGCTTCTGCGGCGACTCCTCCCTCCCTGCCGCGCACGGCGTCCTGGCCGCAAAGTGCATGGGCCAGGACGGTGCGTCCCGAGCCTCTGCGTCCGGCAAGCATGACGGCCAGCTCCCCGGTTTCCTGCAGCTGGGCCTCGCTGCCAAGGGCGCGGGCAAGCGCCGCCTCCCGCGAGCCTTCGTCACGCTCCAGGCTGTCGAGCGCGGCCAGGGACGCAGGGGCTGGCCTGGGGGATTCTCCCCGAAGGTGGGCGTCTTCGTGCACCGCTTGTCTCCTTGGCTTGTGCAGGGCCATGCCGCCCTGCCGCGCGCCAAGCATAGGAAAGGACAGCAGGCCTTGCAAGAAGATGCCCGCAGGCAAATCCGCCCTTAGCCAGCCAGCCCTTGCCGGCATGATGCCTTCCTGCTCCCGAACGCGGCTGCAGGCCCTGGCGACAGTGCTTGTGCCGATGCGGACGTTCTTCCCGCCATGGCGCTCCCCGCGGGGACAGATTAGCCTGCGGCCAGGCGCTGGCAGGATCCGCCCGTGATCAGCACTTCCTTGCCCTTGAACCCGAAGCCGTAGGCGTAGATGGCATCGCGGGCAACGCCCCGGGCAGCCAGCGCGTCGGCATAGCGCTTTTCCGCAATCTGCCTGAGCGCGCTGGCGCAGGTGTCCTCAAGGCACTTCTCCCGGCGCGGACGCATGGTCTTGAATTCGATGACGATGCCGTGATCCCCTTGACGCAGGGGAAAGAGCATGACGTCGCAGCGGCCAAGGCCGCTTTCGCGGTTGGAGACGATCTCGTAGCGTCCCTTCAAGTCCACGATCAGTCCCAGGACAAAGGCATGGTAGAAGCGCTCCGGCTTTGTGCCCCCCGTGTCGAAGAAGCTGAAGGTGTTCTCGGCGATGTCGCTCATGAGCTCGTTCATGTCGTCGAGGTCGTTGGCCAGCAGGGCCTTCCGGAAGTCTCCTCCGCAGGCGCGGGGGCCATTGAACCAGCCGGAAACAAGATCCTCCATGATCCTGTAGACTTCACGGTTCACCAGGGCAAGCTCGTACCTGCCGGATGCCGGATCGAAGCGCAGGGGCTTCACGTAGCCTGCGGCCATGAGGAAGCTCCAGACGGCTCCCTCCTTGTCGTGGATCTGGGAGAAGACAATCTGCTCGTCCAGTCGCACGGCGATGGATCGCCCCTGCAGCAGATCTTCGGTCTGCACCTTCACCTCGCGCTCGGCGGAGCCGATAATTTGGCCCACCATGGCGTTGGAGCTGGTCTGTGCCCAGTACGATTCGAAGCGTTTGTTCTTGAGATAGCCAATGATGGACCAGGGATTGTAAATGTCTTTTGTCGTGCCGAAAATAAAGCCGTCGTACCATCGCCTGACAGTTTCCTTGTCGCTCAGGCCGTATTCGTCCATGGCCGCGAAGACCTCGTCTTCGGTGAAGCCGAAGCAGTCGGCATACAGCTCGGAAGTGGTCGTGACCACTTCCAGATTGTTGAGGTCAGAAAAGAGCGATTCCTTGCTCACGCGAGTTACGCCTGTCATAAGACCACGTCCGAGGCCCTCATTCGTCTTAAATGTTTCGTTGAAGAGGCCACGGAAAAAGTCAGCAGCCTCGTCCCAATACGCATTCAGCCAAGCTTCCTGCATAGGTGCATCATATTCGTCAAGTAGGATGATAACCTTTTCTCCAAACTGACGTTCCAGATATCGAGAAAGATCTCGAATTGAACTCATTGCAATATAATCTTTCATATCGTATTGAACTGATTTAAATCGTTTAATCTCTGCATCATTCAACAAATTAAAATCAATAATATTGTAATATGTATCATATATTCTTGAAATTATTAATTTTATTTTACTTTTCATTTCATCAATGTTTCTACTTTTTGCTGCAGCGAAAGACAAGAAAATAACTGGAATTTTTCCTTGTAATTGGCGAATATTTGTATTATTCCAGATATAAAGCCCCTCAAAAAGATCTTTGCGACCATTAAACTCAGGAGAAAAGAAAGTTCTGACTGTGTCTATCATGAGCGTTTTGCCAAAACGTCTCGGACGTGTCACAAGCGTCACATCATCTTTATGTTCCCACCACTCTTGGATAAATTTTGTTTTATCCACATAGAACAAGTTGTCTTGCCGAAGTTTCAAAAAAGACTGTATCCCTGTCGGTATGACGCGCGCCATAATGTTCTCCATGCTAGACGGTCAGACTCTGCTCTGCAGCCAAGGGGGAGGTTGTGCATTTCGACAGAATAAGTGTAGACGGCCTGCCTCAGAAGCTCAAGAGCTACGCGAATCCACGCGCAGGCACCACGCCTGCACGGCCCGAAAAATGAGCCTGCAATCAGCCTGCAAAGAACTGCCTGCCATCTTGCCAGGCCACTTTGCCGGACTACCGCCACGGTTCTTCCTGCCTTGAGGAAGCCCTCTTGCTTGCCATGGCACCCCTCCGAAGATCGCATGCCGGCAAGGGTCGCGGGGTGGAGTGCGGACTGCGGACACCTTGCCCGGAGCCTCTGCCACACCGTGGCACCACGCTGGTCTGCCGGGGGAAACCGCAAGCGCCTTTCCTGCGCCGCCAGCCGCAGTCCGGCATGAAGCCTGGCCGGAGTCTGGCATGGAGCCCGGCTTCTGCACGAAGCTGCCTCCAGCCGCCTGCCGGTCTTGCCGTATTCCCGCGTTGGGCGTGCTTGACCGGGACTGGGAAAAAGGCAACAAAGCGGGGGGCGGCCGGAGCGCAGGAAGCGCCCGGCGCCCCATCCACGCACAGCATTTCCCAGCGGCCGCACGGCGGGGCCTCCGCCCCGGCCTCTGGCAGAGGAGAAACGCCCATGGCCCTTGTGCAGCTTCCCTACGGCACCGGATTCATCCCGCTGAACATCCGCGACGACGGCTCCACCAAAGTCTACCTGCCCAGCCAGCCCAAGCTGCTGGAGGATCCGCTGGCCTCGGCCAGGGAGGCGCTTGCCCATCCCGTCGGCACCAAACCCCTGGTCGAGATGCTGAAGGAGCGCAAGCCGCAGAGCCTTGTCGTCATCGTCAACGACGAAACCCGTCCCACGCCCTACGGCGTCTTCTTCCCGCCCCTGCTGGAAGCCTTCGCCGAAGCCGGCATTCCGGACGAGCACGTCACTTTCGTCGTTGCCACGGGCCTGCACAAGCCCCAGGACAGGGCCCTCGACGAGAAGACCTACGGCAAGGCCATGGTGGAGCGCTTCCGCTTCGTGAACCACGATGCCAAGGCCAGCGAGATGGTGGATCTCGGCAAGCTCCCCTGCGGCAACCCCCTGCGCATCAACCGCATCGTCATGGACGCCGACTTCAAGATCAGCCTCGGCGTGGTGGCGCCCCACTACTTCGCCGGCTTCTCCGGCAGCCGCAAGTCCGTCCTGCCCGGCGTGGCCGACTTCGAGACCGTGGAAAAGAACCACGCCCGCATGCTCGAAGTCATGGACGACATGCCGGAAATCCACGAAAACCCCATCAGCCAGGAAATGATCTGGGCAGCCCGCAAGGCAGGCCTCGACTTCATCTTCAACGCCGTGGTCGACGACGAGACAAGGCCGCTCTTCCTCTCTGCCGGCGATCTCGAGGAGGCCTGGTACCCCTGCTGCGAGGTCTCCAACGCCATGTTCGCGGTGCCCTTCGACGAGCCCGTGGATCTGTGCATCGTCTCCGCCTCCGGCTACCCCCGCGACGTCAACATGTACCAGGCCCAGAAGGCCGTGGACCACGGCGACCGCATCACCAGAGACGGCGCCAGCGTCCTCATGCTCGCCGAATGCCCCAAGGGCCTGGGCAACAAGGTCTTCGAGGACTGGCTGGACAAGGGCCTCTCCCCCGCGGACATCATGGCCGCCATCAAGAAGGACTTCGTGATGGGAGGCCACAAGGCCTACGCCTTCGCCAAGGTGGCAGTCCACAGGAAGCTTTTCTTCCTTTCTTCCCTGTCTGCCGCGGACACGAACAAGCTCTTTGCCGACAAGGTCGAGGACGTCCAGAAGTTCTACGACGATTTTCTGGCAGCCCATCCCGGCGCCAAGATCGCCGTCCTGCCCCAGGGCGCGGTGACCATGCCCGTGCCCGGCAAATAGCTCCAGTCCCTTTCGCCGGCCTTTCCGGCCGGCAGGACGCCATCCCGCTTCAGGGGGCGCTCCTCAGCGGCTCGAAATCGCAGTCTGTCCGCCCCGGCGAGGGTTTTGCTCCCTGCCGGGGCGGCTTGCGTCTGGGCAGTTCAAGAGGGGAGCCGCGGCCGGCATGCCCCGCACAGCGCAGGCGCTCTGGCGGAACGAAGCTGCCGGGGCGCCAGATCGTGCCGGATCGGCCTGCCCGGCTCACGCCGGGCCGCGGGCGGACTCGGCGCTGGCTGAGCCATTTGCGATGTCGTCCGCCTCGCCCTCCTGCTGAGAGCTCCGCGAGAGCAGGTTGCCGAGGGTCTGGAAGAGCAGCACCGGATCAATGGACTTGGCAAGATGGGCATCGAGGCCTGCCTGGATGGACTTGGCCTCGTCCTCGCTGAAGGCACTGGCCGAAAGCGCCACGATGGGAGTCTTGCTGGCGTCGGCGCGGGGCAGGGCGCGTATGGCCCGCGTTGTTTCGAGGCCGTCCATTTCCGGCATGCGCATGTCCATGAGAATGGCGTCGTAGTGCCACTCGGGCGAGGCCTTGAACGTGTCGAGGCAGATCCTGCCGTTGGCCGCGGCGTCCACTTCCATGCCTCTGCCTTCCAGGACAAGCTGCACGATCTCGTCGTTGATGCCGTTGTCCTCGGCCAGCAGAATGCGCCGGCCCTCGAACTGGACTTCGCAGCCCCCGCCGGCGGCCGAAGCCGGCCCGGCGCGTTCCGGAGCCTCCTCCTCGCCGAGAGGCACGATCACGGTGAAGGTGCTGCCCTTGCCCTTCTCGCTGGCCACCTCGATGCTGCCGTGCATGAGATCGACGATGCGCTTGGCGATGGCGAGCCCGAGGCCCGTGCTGCCGCACTGGACCGTGGTGCTGGAGCAGTCCTCCTGGCTGAAGGGCACGAAGACCCTGGGCAGAAAGTCCTTGTCCATGCCAATGCCCGTGTCCCGCACCGCAAAGCGCACGGCTGGCCTGTTCCTGAACCTGGCCTCGGCATCGACCTTCAGCCTGACGGCGCCGCCGGCAGGGGTGAACTTGACGGCGTTCTCCAGGAGGTTGGCGAGCACCTGCCCGAGCTTGGCGCCGTCGCCGTAGACGCTGTACTTGAGTATGCCGCTGACCTCAAGCCTGTACTCGAGCCCCTTCTCGCGGCACTTTTCCTCCGCCTGCCCGGAGAGGCGGTAGACAAGTTCGCGCAGGGAGAACTCGGCGGACTCGATGCGGGAGAGTTCGAGAATGTCGTTGACGAGCTGGAGCAGCTGGCGGGCTGCGCCTGTCATCTGCTGGAGGCGTCCGCGCATGTCCTCGGCGCTGCCGGGGGTGTCCATGGCGATCTCGCCTATGCCGATGATGGCGTTGAGGGGCGTCCTGAACTCGTGGCTCATGTTGGAGAGAAAAGCGGTCTTCGCGCGGTTGGCCTCCTCGGCGGCTGCCAGGAGGGATTCGCGCAGAATCTTGCTGTGTTCCATGGCCCGCCTCGTCTCGGCGTCCACGCCGGGGAAGCCCACCCCGAGCTCGCCGGGGCCGATGCGGACGATGCGGACAAGCTCGAAGCCCCCGCCGACTTCCGGCGTTTCCTGGTAGCGGTAGGCGAGCACGGGACCGCCTTCAGGCTCCTTCTCGGCACAAGCCTGATCGAAGATCGCAAGGAAGCCCTGTCGGTAGTCCTCGGCAACGTTGTGCGCCACGTGATCCTGCAAAGCCTGGACGTAGGAGAAGGTCTCGCCCGCCTTCCAGCTGGCCTTGACGGCGTCCGCGCGACAGCACACGGTCTCGTCCTTGGCGAGATTGACGTAGTAGAGGCTGCGGTATTCGGCGGAGAGAGCGGCTATCATGCTGAAGGCCTGGCTCTGGGCATGGCGCAGGCTGCTCTGCACCTGTTCGCACAGGTTCCGGATGCGGCGGGTGATGAGGCCTATCTCGTCGCCGTCATGGGGCGCCTCCCTGCGCCTGGCCGTTCCGCCCTGCAGGGTCAGCTCCTCCATGAGGCTGTCGATGCCACCGGAGAGGGCGGTCAGCTCGGCCGTGGTCGTCTTGAAGCGCCGGCGCAGGCGGGAAGTGGCAATCAGGACGATGAGGGAGCCGATGAACAGGGAGAACAGGCAGCTGGCAAGGATTTCGCCCGTCTCCCAGGCAACCTCCACTTCGTACATGGAGCCCTCCCAGTCCACGCCGATGATGGCGACCACCTTGCCCTTGGAGTTGTAGACCGGCGCAAAGGCGCTGTAGAGATAGCCCTACCTGTCGGGGGTCTCAAGGACATCCACGGCGGCCTTGCCCCTGGCTGCCGAACGCAGGGCGTCGGAGGTGGGCTGGATGAGCTCGCCGTAGATGGCGGGATCCTTTCTGTCGGCATCGACGATGAAGGTGAAGCGGTCCCTGCCCATGTCCCGGACGGCGTAGATGTACTTGAGGTCGATGTTGTCCTGGAAGTATCTGAGCCTGTTCAGCGCAGCCTGGTCGTGCGGGTTCTGCTCGTCGTCGCTCTGGATCTGCTCGATGCCGTCGCCGTCCACCATGGCGGCCGCCGTGCACGCCATTTCGAGCATGCGCTTGTCGACCTGCGCCTTGATGGCCTGCTTGGAGTGGTGCATGAGCACGACGCCGAGCAGGAGGTTGGCAACCAGCAGGAGCAGGGAGAGCATGACGACGGCCTTCCTGTGAGGCCAAGGCGCCAGGGAGAGGGATGGGGCTGAGCGGAGGTCGCGTCCTTGAGTCGGTCCGACGGAGCCGCCGGAGAGGGCTGAGCCTGAAGGGGACGGAGAACAGAGCAGGATGGCGCTGGCTAGCGGGCAAAGAAGGCCGCCAGCGTCTTGTAGAGCTGCTCGAGCTCCACGGGCTTGGAAAGATAGGCATTGAGGCCGGACTGCAGCGAGTGCGCCATGTCCTCGCTGAAGGCATTGGCCGTGAGCGCGATGATATGGGAATGCGTCCGGCGTCGGGGCGGTCCAGGACGCGTATGGCCTCGGTGGCCTGGAGGCCGTTCATCTCGGGCATGCGCATGTCCATGAGGATGGCGTCGTAGTGCCACTCGGGACTGGCCTGGAACTGTTCGAGGCAGACCCGGCCGTTCACGGCCACGTCGACGTCCATGCCGCGCATGTGCAGCAGCGTCAGGATGATTTCGGCATTGAGCGCATTGTCCTCGGCGAGCAGGATGCAGCGACCCTTGAGCGCGCCGGGATCAGCCTCGCCTTTGGCGACATGGCGCCGCCTGTGCTGGATATTCCTGAAGGACTCGAGGAGGGTGCCGGCAAAGAGGGGCTTGGCAACGAAGTCGTCCGCGCCGGCGCTGGAGGCGTCCTGGCGAACGTCGTCCCAGGCGTTGGCGGCAAGGAGGATGACGGTCTGCGGGCCGGCGGCCTGGCGAAGCTGGCTGGCCTGCGCCATGCCGTCCATGCCGGAGCTCTTCCAGTCCACGACCACGAGGCCGTAGGGCTCGCCTGCCTGGCGTCGCCCGATCAACGCCAGGGCTTCGGGCAGCGTCGATGCCGCGACCGCCTCGACGCCCGCCTCCGCCAGCACGCTGCAGACCTGGCGACAGGCTTCCCGTCGCCGTCCACGAGCAGCGCCTTGAGCCGGCTGGGATCGAAGCTGTCGCCTGCCCGTTCTGAGACGATGCGACTGGACTCCTCGAGGGTGACGGTCGCGGTGAAGGCCGTGCCCTTGCCCTTCTCGCTGTCCGCCGTGATCGTGCCGTGCATGAGCTCGACGATGTTTTTGGTGATGGCAAGGCCGAGGCCGGTGCTCCCTTAATGGCTGGTGCTGGAGCTGTCCTCCTGGCTGAAGGGCTTGAAGAGCTTCGGCAGGAAGACCTTGTCCATGCCTATGCCGGTGTCCCGGATCACGAAGCGCAGGGTGGCCTTGTCCCGGAAGCCGGCGACCAGCCCGACCTCGAGTCTGACCCTGCCGCCGGCGGGCGTGAACTTGACGGCGTTGCCGAGGACGTTGACGATCACCTGCTTCAGCTTCATGCCGTCGCCGACGTAGTAGTCCCTGAATCGGTCCTTCAGCCCGCAGCGGTACGCCAGGCCCTTTTCCTGGCACTGGCAGCCGCATGGTGTTGACCTGCTCGAGGAGGCCTGGAAAGGAGAACTCGGCGCTGGCGATGGCCATGCGCCCCGACTCGATGCGGGACATGTCGAGGATGTCGTTGATGAGGCCGAGCAGATGGCGGGCCGAGGAGCCGATGCGCTCCAGGTGCTGGCGGGTGCTGGCCGAAATGTCGGGATCGCTGAGGGCGATGCTGTCGAGCCCGATGATGGCGTTCATGGGCGTCCTGATCTCGTGGCTCATGCTGGAGAGGAAGACAGTCTTGGCGCGGCTCGCCTCCTCGGCCGCTGCCAGGGCCTGGCTCTGCTCGAGGGAGCGCCTCGTTTCGGCGTCAACGTCGGAGATGCTCATGCACATCTTCTCCTGAGATCGACATTTAGGAGTGCGCTAAATTACAACGCTCTGTAATTATTGATTTTTTAAGGCAAAAGTGTAGGAATATGCCCCCCCCTCTCTCCCCAGATAGGGGTGGGGCCGGCATTCCCTTGCGACAGCCGGCCTCCTCCTGAATAGGGATGGCTGACTACATATGATCTCCCTGGCCTTTCGGCATCACCATTCGATGTCTTGGCTTGTCGTCATACTTGGCCCAGTAGGGAGCCAGATCGTCAATCCCGTATTTTAGTCGCAAACCCACTGCACTTTCAGTTTGAGAAAGATGTTTAATATCTAATGCATCAAATATATCCTCACAATCTTCACTAAAATCAAAAGTTGATATAATATAGCTCTTTTTGTGTTTTATACGTGATATTTGAACATCGTTGGGTGCATTAATTATTGTTTCTAATCATTTATGCTTATTTATTTTTTAATTTATATTCAATATATATAATAAATGCATAAAGCAATATAGCAAATTACAAAATGCCACCTAATATGTAATTCTCTCCTTACGAATATTGGACTAGTCTCAAAATCTGTCTTCAAATGTATAAAACTTTGTTCAATAGTCCATAAATGTGAGTATGCATCAATTATATCTTGAGCTGAAGCTGATACTTGTCCTGGTAGGGCTCCGCGCAGACCGCAGCCTTGCCTCTGGCCGCGGAGCGCAGGGCGCCGGTGGCCACGATGGGGTCGCCGAAGGCTCCGGTGTCGGTGGAGGAGGGGGCGAAGGTGAGGATGAAGCTGCCGTCCGGCTCTTCCCTGATGCCGTAGATGAAGTGCAGAGCAATGCTTTCCTGGAAGGAGCGGAGGGGGGCCATGGCTGCCTGATAGGCGGGCGTGGCGCTGTCGCCGGCCTGGAGGCGCCCGATGGCTGCGCCGTCGAGCTGGTGCGCCGCCGCGCTGGCGGCGTCGAGCATGCGCCTGTCGAGCATGCGCTTCATGGCGCCGCGGGACTGGTTCACGAGCACGCAGCCGAGAGCCGGGCTGGCAGCGAGCAGCAGGAGGGAAAGGATGACGACTGCCTTGGTCGTCAGGCTGAAGCCCAGCCTTGGGGAGTCGTTGCCTTGGTTCATGCGTGAGGCTCCTCGGCGGCTGCCGGTTTTGACGTGAAGCGCGCTGGCGATCCTGCGCCCGGCATGCCGGCGGCAAAACTCGGCAGAGCCTGAAGCCCCGCTTTCTGCAGGCCTGCGCCCCGGGCGGGGCGACCGGCCGGAAGAGGGGCCTGAAAGCGGGGAAAGGCGGACGCATGGCTGCTACCTGGCGAGGAAGCCCGAGAGCGTCTTGTAGAGCAGCTCGGGCTCGACAGGCTTGGAAAGATGGGCGTTGAGGCCGGACTGCAGCGAGTGCATCACGTCCTCGTTGAAGGCGTTGGCCGTGAGCGCAATGATGGGAATGCGCCCTGCGTCGGGGCGGTTCAGCCGGCGTATGGCTTCCGTGGCCTGGAGGCCGTCCATTTCGGGCATGCGCATGTCCATGAGGATAGCGTCGTAGTGCCACTCGGGCGAGGCTGCGAACTTCTCCACGCAGACGCGGCCGTTGGCGGCGATGTCCACCTCCATGTCGCGCATCTTGAGCAGCATCTGCATGATCTCGGCGTTGAGTTCGTTGTCCTCGGCGAGCAGAAGGCGCCGGCCCTTGAGCGTCTCGGAATCCGCGGCCTCGGCGAGGGCGATGTCCCGCCTGCCGAGCGCCTTGCGGAATTCCTCGATGACCGTGCCCGCGAAGAGGGGCTTGGCAAGGAAGCTGTCGATGCCGGCATCGGCGGCCTCGTCCTTGACGTCGTCCCAGTTGTAGGCGGTGAGGAAAATGATGGCAGCTTCGGTGCCGACGATGGAGCGTATCTGCCTGGAGGTGGCCAGGCCGTCCATGCCGGGCATCTTCCAGTCCACGAGGATGAGGGAGTAGGGATCCTGCCTGGCGCTGCGCACGCGCACCATCTCCACGGCCTCGGGGCCGGAGCCGGCGGTTTCGGCCTCGATTCCCACCTCGTCCAGGACAAGCTTGGCGTGCTCGCAGGCCACTTCGTCGTCGTCCACGACGAGCACCTTGAGCATCTTGGGGTCAAAGGCGTCGCCGGCATCGTCGGCAGCGGTGCGGCTGGACTCGGCGAGAGTCACGGCGACGGTGAAGACGGTGCCCTTGCCCTTCTCGCTCTCCACGCTGATCCTGCCGTGCATGAGCTCGACGATGCTCTTGGTGATGGCAAGGCCGAGGCCGGTGCTGCCGTACTTGCTGGTGGAGGAGATGTCCTCCTGGCTGAAGGGCTTGAAGAGCTTCGGCAGAAAATCCTTGTCCATGCCGATGCCGTTGTCGCGGATGACGAAGCGCAGGGTAACCTTGTCCTGGAAGCTGGCGGTCTGCTCGACCTCGAGGCTGATGCGTCCGCCCCTGGGCGTGAACTTGACGGCATTGCCGAGGATGTTGATGAGCACCTGCTTCAGCTTCATGGCGTCGCCGATGTAGTAGTCCCTGAGGCTGCCCCGGATCTCGCACTCGAAATCGAGGCCCTTCTCCTGGCACTGGCCGCCGATCATGGTGCTGACCTGCTCGAGCAGCCCCGGGAAGGAGAACTCGGTGCTGGCGATGGCGAGCCGCCCCGACTCGATGCGGGACATGTCGAGAATGTCGTTGATGAGGTGGAGCAGGTGGCGGGCAGAGGATCCGATGCGCTCGAGGTGCGAGCGCGTGCTGGCGGGCAGATTCGGCTCGCTCAGCGCGATGCTGTCGAGCCCGATGATGGCGTTCATGGGCGTGCGGATCTCGTGGCTCATGCTGGAGAGGAAGGCCGTCTTGGCGTGGCTCGCCTCCTCGGCCGAGGCCAGCGCCTCGCGCAGGGCCTGGCTCTGCTCCATGGCGCGCCTGGTCTCGGCGTCCACGTCGGAGAAGCTCGCCCCTATCTGCCCGGGACCTGTGCAGGCGATGCGCACAAGCTCGTAGGTTTCCTTGCCGGTCCTGGTCGCCACGTAGCGGTAGGTGACGACCGGCGTGCGGCGGCAGGCCGCGTGGGCGTAGCCGGGCTCGAAGAGCTTGAGCAGGCCCTCGCGGTAGCTTTCGGCGACGCAGCTTTCCACGTAGCGCCTGAAGGTGGCCTTGAAGGGGAAGGAGTCGCCTTCCTTGAAGGCGTGGAGCGTGGAATCCTCCGGCGCCTGGCGGAAGCAGACGGCCGTGTCGTTGTCGAGATCGATGAAGAAGACGCTGCGGTAGTCGGCGGAGAGGGCGGCTATCATGCCGTAGGCCTGGCTCTGGGAATGCCGCAGGTAGCGCTGGAGGCGCTCGCGCATGTCGCGGATGCGTCCGGAGAGGCGACCTATCTCGTCGGCCTCGCCGGCAGGCTGGCCCATGGCCGGAACGCGGAAAGCGGCCGCGCCCGCCCTGTCGCGCCGGGCCGCGGATTCAGCAGGCAGGTCGATTTCCTCGAGCAGGGCGTCGATGCCGCCGGCAAGCTCGTTCACGTCGGCGGAGAGGGTCTTGAAGCGCCTGCGCAGGCTGACGGTGGCAATCAGGACGATGAAGGCGCCAAGCAGCATGGAGACGAGGGTGCTGGCGATGATGGCGAAGGACTGGTTGGAGGCCTGGTTCTCGTACCAGGCAGCGTCGAAGTCGACGGCGATGATGCCGGCCACATTGCCCTTGGAGTCGAAGACCGGGCTGTAGGCGCTGTAGAAGCGGCCCCACTTGTCGCGGTAGGGCTTCTCGTCCACGGAGGCCTTGCCCTTGGCCGCCATGCGCAGGGCCGGCGTGGACACGACGGGCTCGCCGAACTCGCCGGGATCCACCTCGGTGGGATCAATGGTGAAGGTGAAGGAGCCGTCGCCCATGTCGCGGATGCCGTAGATGTACTCGAGGGCGATGTTCTTTTTGAACACCGAGAGCTTGTTCTCGGCTTCCTGGTAGCCGCTGGTGCCCTTGTCGGAGGCCTGGAGGCGTCCGAGCACGTCGCCGTCCATCATGGCCGCGGCCGTGTTGGAGATGTCGAGCATGCGCAGGTCGAGCAGCGACTTCATGGCGTCCATGGACTGGCGGGAGAGGACGCTGCCGAGCAGCACGTTGGCGGTCAGCAGGAGGAGGCAGAGCGCGACGACGGCCTTGGTCGTCAGGCTGACGCCCTGCTGGGACTTTTCGGCTGCTTTCTTCATGGCTCTGGTCCTTGGCCGAAGGCGGGCCTTCCGGCGCGGCCGCTAGGGCACCCGGCTTCCTTCAATGAGCTTGGCAAGAGTCTTGGAGAGGACGGCGACGTCGAGGGGCTTGGCGATGTGGGCGTTCATGCCGGCGGCCATGGCCTGCTTCACGTCCTCGTCGAGGGCATTGGCGGTGAGGGCCGTCACGGGGATGGAGGCGAGGCGCCTGTCCGGCAGGGCCCTGATGGCCCGGGTCGCCTCGTAGCCGTTCATGACGGGCATCTGCACGTCCATGACGATGCAGCTGTAGGCGCCGGCGGACTGCTTGACCATCTCCACGGCCTGCCGGCCGTTTTCGGCGCAGTCCACGGCGAAGCCGAGGTCCTCGAGCAGGACCTGGGCGATCTCGCGGTTGATGGCGATGTCGTCCACGAGGAGCAGGCGCCGGCCGGCAAAGGGCTGGTCCTCCGCTGGCTTGGGCTCGGGTTCCGCAAGGGGGCCGGCTGCCGGAAATTCAAAGTGCAGGGTGAAGACGCTGCCCATGCCGGGCGCCGTCTCGACCCGGATCCTGCCACCCATGGCATCGACGATGCTCTTGGCGATGGCCAGCCCCAGGCCCGCCCCCCGCTGGCCGCTCTCGGTGGAGGTGCGCTCCCGCGAGAAGGCGGTGAAGATCTTGGAGGCGAATTCCCGGGACATGCCGATGCCGCTGTCGCTGACGACAATCTTGTAGCGCCGCTTGCCGTCGCCGATGCGGTCGCGCTGCTCGAGGATGAAGTGGACGAAGCCGCCCTCCGGGGTGAACTTGGCCGCGTTGCCGAGCAGGCTGATGAGCACGCGCAGAAGGCGCTGGCCGTCGAAGATGCAGGCGCAGTGCTCGACGTTGATCTGGAGCTTGAAGCGGATGCGCTTTTCCGCCATGGGCCCTTCAGCCATCCTTGCGGCTGTCCTGCAGATCTCGCAGATGTCGCCGGGCTCGCTGTGCAGATGGAACCTGCCGCTCTCGATCTGCCCCATCTCGAGCATGGTGTCCACGAGGGCCAGCATGTGCGCGCCGGAGACGCTGATCTTGGCAATGCACTCCCTGACTTTCGGCGGGGTGTCCGGCTCCTTGGAGGCCAGCTGGGCGAAGCCCATGATGGCGTTCAGGGGCGTGCGTATGTCGTGGGACATGTTGAAGAGGAACTGGCTCTTGACCCGGCTGCTCTCCTCGGCATGGATCCTGGCGCGGTCCAGCCTTGCGCGCAGCCCGTGGTAGCCGTGCTGGACGTAGAGCATGAGTACGAAGCCCGCGCCGGCCAGGACAACGAAGGCGATGCTCATGTGCACGATGGCCGGGTGGGCAATGTCGGCGGTGCGTATCTCGAGCAGGCTCAGCGAGTACCACATGAGCAGGCTGTAGAGCATGACCGAGAAGAGGGCCGCGCTGGCAAAGCCTCCACCCCGGCTTTTCAGGGCCCTCGGACGGAGCATGGTCTTCAGGTAGAAGACGAAGCCGATGAGGCACCATATGGCGAGGGTCATGTAGGCTTCGGGCTTCATGGTCCTGAAGATCGTGAGCCTCGGCACCAGCTGCACGCCAAAGAAGACGGCGGAGAGCAGCAGGCCGGCCGCGCCCGTCGCGCAGAAAACCCTGCGCTTCTCGAGGCGGGCCATGCGCCAGGCGGCAGCCGAGGTGTAGGCGAAGCCCACGGTGGCGCCGAGGGAAACGAGTTCCACGAACCAGTCGAGGGCGTTCATGCCGGTGAAGCAGATGACCACGGCGATGCCCATGACGAAGGCGAGGCAGAAGGAGGTGTTGAGAAAGCGCCTGGAGAGGATGCGGTCTTCCGCCATGGGGGCGAGGATGCGGGTGGTGGCCCGGTAGCAGCCGGTCACGCAGGTCATGATGGCCGCAAAGGCCGTCACGCCTGCAGCGAGCAGGCCGGCATTGCCCCCGTGGCGCAGGGGGGCGTTGAAGGTGGGGAGGGAGACAATGCCGCCGAGCCGGGGCAGGGCCGCGAAGTATTCCTCCCAGCAGAGGAAGCGGTCGGGCACGGCGGTGATGCTCGCGAGGATCAGCACGCCGTAGACAAAGGCGCCGGCCAGGATGGAGAGGGCCACGATGCGCCAGGACTTGCGCGGGGAGAACTTGAAGTAGGCCGTGTCCATGCACGCCGCGTCAAAGCCGACGTAGGCAAAGGGGGAGAAGGCCGCGATGGCAAGGATGCCCACCGCGACGCTGTCCGTCGCCGTGCCGGGCTCCATGGCGATCCGCAGGTCGAGATGCGGCAGGCAGATGCAGCCGATGGCGGCGGTGCCCGCGAGCAGGACCGCGGCCAGCGCGGTCTGGAGGCGCTGGAGGGCCGGCTTGTGGATCATGAAGGCCAGGCCCGAGATCAGGAGCGTTGCCACGGAAAGGGCCACCTCGCCGAGGTAGACCCGGGTGTCGCCCAGGACGTAGCTTGGCGTGGAGAGCAGGAGGCCCCTGAGCAGGATGCGCGAGAGCACGAAGAGCGCCGTGGCGTTGAGAAAGAGGATGGAGATGTAGGAAAGGAGCAGGAACCAGGTGCAGATGAAGGCCTGGTCTGTGCCGAAGGCCTCCTTGGCGTAGGCGTAGAGGCCGCCGAGGCCGCTGCGGCGCGACATGAGGTAGCCGTAGTTGGCGCCGATGACGAGCATGACGAGGGCGCTCAGCGCCACGCCAAGCACCGCGCCGGCAGGGCCGGCCAGCGGCACGAAGGTCGTGCCGGGCATGGAGAAGGAGCCCCAGCCGATGACGATGCCGAAGGCCACGGCCCACGCGTCCAGCGGGGACATGAACTTCCTCAGGGCCGGCCTGCCCGCCGCTTCCGCGCGCGCTTCCATAGCCATCGTCTGCTCCGGGCTAGAGGACGCCCTTCAGCATCTTCTTGTTTTCGTACATGAGCTTGTCAGCCCGGTTGAAGACGTCCGCAAAGCAGGCGTCCCGGGGCTCGAACTCGGCCATGCCGCTGGCGATGACCACGCCGCCGTCCATGGCATCCTGTTCAACCTTCTCTTGAAGGTCGCGGATGAGGTCCAGGCGGTCTTCGTAGTCCGAGCCGCTGAGCACGGCGACGAACTCGTCGCCGCCTATGCGGAAGACGGGGCTGTGCTTGAAGACGTTGCAGACTATGGCCGCGGCGTCCTTGATGAGCTGGTCGCCCGCCTTGTGGCCCAAGGTGTCGTTGACGACCTTGAGGTCGTTGACGTCGCAGACCACGACGGCAAAGGCGACGGGATCGCCGGCCGAGATGCGGCCGTTCCACTGCTCCTCGGCCCCGGCGAAGACGTGCTTGGTCTTGACGCCGGTCAGGGCGTCGCGGTTGGCGAACTCCCTTGCCATGCGCAGGGCGCGACTCTGCTCCGCCTCGCGCAGCAGGGCCTCGGCAATCTGGCCGTGGACGTTGGACACGCCGATGATGAGGTGGCGCTGGTCGGCGGGGTCGGCGTAGATGGCCTTAAGGCGGTAGTAGATGAGCTTGCCGCCGAGCACCACGCGGTAGTCGACGAAGTAGGCCGGCCTGTCGGCCAGGGCCCGCTGGAGGGCCTCGCGCTGGATGGCTGCCACCACGCGCTCCTGGTCGTCGACGTAGAGCACGGACCTGATGTTCTTCGCGGCCTCGGAGAAGAAGTTCTCGCCCGTAATCTCGAGCTTGAGCTCGCGGTAGCCGCCGTTGGCAACGAACTCCATGTAGCTCTCCGTCTCCATGTCGATGTAGTATATGCTCTCCATGTCCCTGGAGAGCGCCTTGGCGAGGCTGTTGAAGTTGAGCGTGGTCTCCTCGTCGATCTGCCAGGTCTGGCGGACCTGCTCGTCCACGTTGCTCACGCCGACGACGATGTGGTGCTGGTCATGGGTGCCGGCGCGGACAATCTTCATGCTGTAGTAGACGGGCAGCCCGTTGATGACGAGGCGGTATGTCATGGAGAGGAACCGGCCCTCGCTGATCTGGGCCATGACGGCGTCCCTGGACAGGGCGGCGAGCACGCGGTCCTGGTCAGGGGCGAAGACGACCCGGCGGGCGTTTTCCGCGGCGTCGCTGAAGAAGTCCGTGCCGCTGCGCTGGATCTGCAGGTCCTCGTAGCGGCCTTCGGAGTTGAACTCCACGTAGCTGCCCGTATCCGTGTCCACGTAGTAGGCGCTTTCGTAGCCGCTCGAGAGGGCGTAGGTGATCTTGCAGTAGGGGGTCGTGCCCTCGCGCGAGCCCGTGTCGGCCAGCGAGGCGGAGGTCTGCACGTGGCCCTGGGCTATCCTGGCCTCGATGAAGCGCACAAACTCCTCAGGCGGCACGGGCTTGGAGAAGTAGTAGCCCTGGACGATGTCGCAGCTCATGGCCTTGAGGGCGTTGAGCTGCTCCTCGTTCTCCACGCCCTCGGCGATGACCGGCACGGACAGGTAGTCGGCGATGTCGATGATGAACTGGAGCATGCGCGTGTCCTTGCGCTCGCCGAAGGCCGAGCGGATGAACATCATGTCCAGCTTGAGGGCGTCGATGGGCAGGGTGGAGATCATGTTCAGCGAGGAGTAGCCCGTGCCGAAGTCGTCCATCTCGATTTTGAAGCCGAGCGACCTGAGCTTCTCGACCGTCTCGATGATCTGCTTGGTGTCCTGGGTGTAGGCGGACTCGGTGATTTCCAGCAGAAGCTCGTTGGGGGTGATCCCGTTCTCTGCCAGAATGGAGAGCAGGGTGTCGATGAGGGAGGGATCGTACATGTCGATGCGCGAAACGTTCACCGACACGGGCAGCGTGTAGTTGTAGGTCTCCTTCCACTCCTTGACCTGGGCCGCGGCCGTGCGCCAGACGTAGTGGTCAAGGGACTGGATGAGGCCGTTCTCCTCGAAGAGGGGGATGAAGATGCCGGGACTGATCAGGCCCAGGGTGGGATGCTGCCAGCGCACCAGGGCCTCGGCGCTGGCCAGCACCGGGATATCCGAGCGCACGTCGCACTTGGGTGGGTAAAACACGATGAAC
>ODAI013102305.1_pt1 | contig 20697 bp, 21 predicted proteins | sample 1539321 | NCBI WGS metagenome assembly ODAI01 (sample SAMN02144231, study PRJEB22623) | gut metagenome | biome: sheep rumen | host: Ovis aries | place: New Zealand
CCGACATTCTCGGGAGTACGCACCTTCGATGCGGCAAGAGTCTCATCAACATAAGGATTGTCGAAAAGGCCCATGTCGAATTTGAGCTTGAGGACTCTGCCCGCAGCCCTGTCAAGATCCTTCATGGTGATCTTTCCTTCATCAAGGCTCTCCTTAAGAAGAGAGAAGCAATTGGCGCCCAGATCGACGTCAACCCCCGCCTTCAGGGCTATTTCTCCGGCCTCACGCATGGTGGAGGCGATATGATGAGTATGATATAGGCCGTCTATGCTCTGGAGGTCTGAAACCACGATTCCGTCAAATCCCCATTCGTCACGGAGGACGCCGGTAAGGAGATGTCCGGCCCCGGTGCTCGGAATTCCGTCAATGGCGTTGTAGGAAGTCATGACCGACAGAGCCCCTTCGGAAATGGTTTTCTCGAATACCGGGAGGAAGTTTTCCCTGAGGTCCCTCTCCCCGACGAAAGAAGGGTTGCCGTTATGTCCCCCTTCCGGAATACCGTACGCGACGAAATGCTTCAAAGTGGAGGCTATGCCTTTGTCGTAACCGTTGTATTTCGGGGAAGTGCCCTTCATCATAGCCGAAGCCATCCTCGTGGTGAGATAGACGTCTTCTCCGTAAGTTTCCTCCACTCTTGACCATCTGGGTTCCCTCGCCAGATCGACCACCGGTCCATATCCTATATGGGCACCCTGTGCTCTCAATTCTTCGGCAATGACATGACCAACCCTTGTCATCAGATCCTCGTCCCACGTGGAAGAAAGGCCTATGCTCGTCGGGAACACGGTCGTTCCTATGGCCATATGTCCATGCGGGGCCTCTTCCGCAAGAATGATGGGGATTCCCAATCTGGTACTGTCGATGGCGTAATGCTGGAGAGCGTTGTAAGCTTTGGCGGAAAGGGTGGGATCAAGTCCGTTTTCAAGAGTCTTGCGGGTCCAGGGATCAGCCCTGAAAGTCGCCCACAACATACCGCCGTGCTGATTGTCGATGAAGGAGCGGTAGTCGTCGGATATCCCCACATCCGGTCCGTCCGGTGTCATGGTCTTTTCGTACATGGGCCATCCGAGAGGACAGATTATCTGCCCGATCTTCTCTTCTACGGTCATTCTGGAAAGGAGGTCTTCAGTACGCAGGGTGGAAGATTTTGAAGGATCCTTATACAGCGGTTCACCGTTTCCGCACGAAGACAACAACGCGATGAATGCCGATATGACAAAAGTTGAAAATGGTCGGATGGAATTCATAAACGGATTTGATTGGCATATTTGCACAAACCTTAGATTTGCAACAGGAAAGAAAGTGTACGATTTTCCCAATCGCAAACGTGTTTGACAAACAAAAGTAATATTTTTGCGACAAAGGACAAAGGAAACGGAGCGGGTGCACTGATGTTCACAAATGAGTACGACTCATATATCTTTTTCGACCGCCCCATTTCTTGTTCCCATATGGCTTTTGGTGTCACCAGCTTGAGGAATATGCGCAAGTTTTATGAGGCTTGGAGCGAACTGGAAGATAATTCGGCAAGTGCACTTGCTGAATTACAAAACGCAGATGTTGAGCCCGTTGAATTTCGGCAAGTGCAATTGCCGAATTCAATCGGATTTCCTCTCGCAGAGTGCTTTTTTTCATCTGGGCGTTTCACCTTTCGGCTCCCGCCTATAATCTCTCTGTTCCGCCGGGATTTTAATTGCTTGACAGATGTTTTCGCCTACGTGGTCGCCTTGGCCCTCGTGCTCCGCGAATGTGTCCCGGAATTGGGATTCCGCGGCGAATGTCTATCTTTGCCATGGTTTTCAGATGGCACGATGGACTATACTTCCCTCATAGACGTTCCTTCAGGTCTTTTCCCTCCAGGGAAAAGATACAATTCCTCAGTAGGACACTTCCGCAGACTCTACGGGGAGCGTCTTCAGAAACTTGTAATTGACGCCGGATTCTCGTGTCCGAACAGGGACGGGACCGTAGGAGTCGGAGGATGTACCTACTGCGACAATGCGGCCTTCCATCCCAATTACAGCACTCCCGACATGGATATCATCACCCAGCTGGATGAAGGGATATCCTTCCATAAGGTCAGATACCGCAATGCCGGGAAATATCTCGCCTACTTCCAGGCTTATTCCAACACTTACGGTCCGGTGGAGCATCTGCGTCAAATGTATTCCAGGGCACTTTCACATCCGGAAGTGGTCGGAATAGTCATTGGAACAAGGCCGGACTGCATAGACGGGGAGAAACTTGACCTTCTGGAGGGTATCCTGAAGGACGGTCTCCCGGGATGGGAAAGGGAGGGTTTCGGAAAGCCTCTCGTCATCGTCGAATACGGCATCGAATCCTGTTACGACTCTACGCTCAAAAGGATAAACAGAGGGCACGATTTCGCATGTGCGGAAAAAGCCGTGAGAATAACCGCGGAAAGAGGCATTGAAACTGGGGCCCATTTCATTCTCGGGCTGCCCGGGGAGACCAGGGAAATGCTCCTTGAGCAGTGTTCCCTCATCAACTCGCTTCCCCTTACCAGTGTAAAATTCCATCAGCTGCAGATAGTGAAAGGGACGAAGATGGAAAAGGAGTTCGCCCTCAATCCTGAAGAATTCCTGACCCCGACTCTTCCGGAATACCTCGATCTCATTGTCGACATCCTGGAAAGGCTGAGACCGGACCTCTGCATTGAAAGGGTCGCCGGAGAAGTTCCGCCACGGTTCGTGAACTCCACAAGATGGGGACTGATAAGGAATTTCGAGATCCTACGGATGCTGGACGTCCGTCTGGAGGAAAGGAACACCTATCAAGGCATCAAGGTAAAATGATCTCCCGCCTTCCTTGACGGAAAACGGGAGAGTTTTTGTCTTTAAAACGTCTGTCCGGCCTTTATTCTTTTCCGGCAAGATGTTTTTCCCAGGCCCAGGCCGCAGCAAGAGTATCTTCGACACTCCTTTCGGCTTTCCAGCCCAGTTTTTCGTTGGCGAGGGTCGGGTCAGCCCAGATGGCGGTAACGTCTCCCGCACGCCTGGGAGCGAACTTGTAGTTGAGCTTCACTCCGTTCACTTTCTCAAAAGCGTTCACAAGCTCAAGAACTGAAACGGGCCTTCCGGTTCCGACGTTGAAGATCTCGTAATCCTCCTCCATCTTTCCGTCCAGCATTCTCCTCACCGCATAGACATGAGCCTTGGCGAGGTCGACGATGTCGATATAGTCCCTCTGGCAGGTTCCGTCGGGTGTGGGATAATCGTTCCCGAAAATCGACAGGCACTCCCTCTTTCCGATGGCGGTCTGGGTGATGAAAGGAACGAGATTGTTGGGGACTCCTCTCGGGAGTTCTCCAATAAGGGCCGAAGGATGGGCTCCGATGGGGTTGAAATACCTCAGTGCGATACCCTTTATGGGACCGTTGCACTCCGCTCCGGCATTTACTTCATTCCCGTACTTGGCATATGCCTTCACGCTGTCCCTGAGGATATCTTCGCACATCTGTTTGGTGTTGCCGTAGGGTGATGTGGCGGGCTGACGGGGGGATTTCTCCGTAACGGGAAGTTCGTCCGGCTCCCCGTAAACGGTTGCGGATGAAGAGAAAAGCACGTTGCATCCACCGTGAGTCTTCGCCGCTTCGATGACATTGAGGAAACTCTCAAGGTTGTTCTTGTAGTACATCACCGGCTCGGCCACGGACTCTCCTACCGCCTTATATGCCGCGAAATGTATCACAGCGTCTATCTTGTACTGCGAGAAAAGGCGGTTCACCGCATCGGCGTCGCAGAAATCCATCTTCACGAAAGGAATGTCATCCTTTCCGGTAATTTTCTTAACTCCTTCAAAACAGGTCAAGTCACAATTGGACATGTTGTCGGCCACTACTACCTCATAGCCTGCAGCCATGAGTTCAACCGTCACATGACTTCCGATGAAACCGGCACCGCCGGATACAAGTACTCTTTTCGCCATAATCCGATTCTCTTAAAAAATGCGGCTGCAAAATTAGCGAAAAAGAAACTTTTCTTTACACTCTTTAAGGTTCATTCTATTATTTTTGCAATCATGAGAAAAGCAATCGTCACATTGGCTGTCCTTTCAATGCTCATGGGAGGCGGCGCATCAGCATCCGGACAGGCACGTCCGGCGGCCAAGAGTATCGAGCAGTCCCCCCAATACGTACAGGATTACATCAACATAATATCTTCCGCCGAGCCGATGAAAAGCGCTTCGCTCGGAGTCATGGCTATGACCGTCGGCGGCAAAACCCTTGTAAGCCACAATGCCGACAAGAAACTCATACCCGCCTCGAACACAAAACTCCTCTCCACCGGCCTTGCGATACACGAACTCGGTGCCGACTTCAAGTTCAAGACCAGGATCGGGTACAGCGGAACGGTCGAAGACGGTGTCCTGAAAGGTGACCTATATATAATCGGTGGAGGAGATCCCACGCTTGGTGTGAAGGATACGATCGTCTCCTACGTCGACGCCACCTTCGCCAAGTGGTACAACGCCATGAAAGCCGCCGGCATAAAGAGCATCGACGGAAGGATAATCGGTGACGGGAGATATTTCGAAGGCCAGCTTGAAAGGGACTCCTGGGAATATGAAGACATCGGAACGTACTACGGCACCGGAGGCAACGGCCTGAGTTTCTACCGGAACGTGGTTGACATAAGCGTCAAGGCCGGATCAAAGGTCGGAGCGCCGATTTCACACGAGGTCACATACCCGGAGATGCCATGGATGACATACGTGTATTCCTGTACCACCGGAGCGAAAGGGACCGGAGACCAGCTGTACCTGTACACAACCGACCTCGCCCCCATAGGTGACCTGAGAGGCACCTTCGCTATAGACCGCCAACCGAAAAAGGAGGAAGTGTCGAACAAGTTCGGAGCCCTCACCTGCGCACAGTATTTCAGCAAATATCTGGAAAAATATTCCGTCAGGGCCAAAGGTGGAATAGCGGACACCGATGTGAACGGCAACATAAGAACAGGAATTTACCCCTCCCAAACCGCCGGAAAAGCTGAAGACGTCGAGAAATTGACCATCATTTCCACTACGGAATCCCCCACTCTCAAGAGGATAGCGAGGGTGACCAACTATGACAGCGACAATTTCTACGCCGAGACTCTTCTTCGCACAGTGTCGAAGAAAAGGACCGGCAGCGCCGCTTATGACTCCTGCGGAGTAGCGGCTTCCAAAGTATTCAAGGACCTCGGCATCGATGATTCCTACGGAATAGATCTGGTGGACGGCAGCGGGCTGTCAAGACAGGACAACATATCTCCGGACTTTTTCTGCCGATTCTTGAAGGCAATGATGTCCTCGCCTGCTTTCCCCGACTACATAGAGACACTCCTCAGCCCCGGTAAAGGAAGCTATTCCGCAAGAATGGCCGATGAGAGCGAGGCCCTGAAGAAGAGGATCTTCCTCAAGAGCGGGTCAATGAACGGAGTGAGGTGCTTCAGCGGATACATCGTCCCTTCTGACGGAGGCAAGGACGATACCATCGTTTTCTCCGTCATGGTGAACAACTACAGCGGACCGAACTGGAAGGTAATGGGACAGCTCGACAAGATTATCGCCCTGATCGCCTCAATGAATTGACGCCAACATGAAAGCATTGCCCTTACTTGTCATATCGGCCCTCGCGGCTCTCTGCTGCACCCCTTCCGATCCGGGAGACTTCCGCAAGGAAGAAAAGGAGATAATAAGGCGATCCGGTGAAGTGATGTACGTTCCGACCATTGAAGACCGTCAGGACTCCCTTCTTCTGCGTACGAAATGCATAGACTTCTCCGAAAAGGCCCTTTCCTCTACGGAAATGAAGACCCTTTGCCGCAAGATGCTCTCTACCGTCCAGTCCCCGCAGCAGGACGGAGTGGGACTCGCCGCCACTCAGGTGGGACTCGTCCACAGGATATTCGTCCTGCAGAGATTCGACAAGGAGGGAGAACCGTTCGAGGTATATGCGAACGCCCACATAGAAGAGTACTTGGGCGAGGTCTCCTACGGACCGGAAGGATGCCTTTCGGTTCCTCCGCTGAGAGGAAACGTTCCAAGGTATGAGGGCGTGATAGTGTCTTACCGGGATCCGTACACTCTCCGGCATGGGCGTGACACCGTATACGGATACACGGCGATCATCTTCCAGCATGAACATGACCACCTGGAAGGTACGCTCTATATTGACAAATCCGAGGATGCCACACCTGATCCCGATTGGGAGGCGGAGAGAGAACCGTTCATCAAGGAAGGGCTTTACGAAAAGCCTTCATGGATGAATTTGCCGAATTGAGGTTTAGGGTTTTCCTACCCTTTGAAAACAGCCCTTACGAAAGCAGGGATGTCAGCCACCTTCACGACCTCAATCGAATTCTTGAGTTTAGAGTCGAATGAGGCGTACTTCGATACGTATATCTTCTTGAAGCCGAGCCTTGACGCTTCGGTGATTCTCCTTTCAATCTGACCGACAGGACGGATTTCTCCGCTGAGACCGACTTCTCCGGCAAAACACACGTCGGAAGGGATGGCGTAATCAAAGTTTGAACTCAGCACCGCACAAACCACAGCAAGGTCACAAGCCGGATCCGCGACCCTGAGACCTCCCGCCATATTGAGGAACACGTCCTTCATGTTGAGTTTGAATCCGGCCCTCTTCTCCAGCACGGCCAGAAGCATGTTGAGTCTCCTGACGTCATAACCGGTCGCCGACCTTTGGGCAGTGCCATAAGCGGCAGTGCTTACCAGGGCCTGGACCTCGAAGAGGAATGGCCTCAAACCATCAAGCATGGCGGCTATCGCAGTTCCGCTCAATCCCTGTTCATGCATGGGCATCAGCATCTCGGAAGGATTGGTGACCTCACGGAGGCCCTTCCCAGTCATCTCGAAAACAGCCAGTTCCGAAGTGGAACCGAAACGGTTCTTTATGCTTCGCAGCAACCTGTACGACCCCTTGTCATCCCCTTCGAACTGAAGCACGACGTCCACGATATGTTCCAGAATCTTCGGCCCCGCGATATAGCCGTCCTTGGTAATGTGCCCGATGAGAATCACGGGAATTCCCGTCGACTTCGCGAAATGAAGCAGCATCGAGGTGACTTCCTTTATCTGGGTGACCGAACCGGCCGAAGAATCCACATTCGCGGAATACATGGTCTGGACAGAGTCCACTATCATGAGGCCAGGTTGGAGTTCATTCGCCTGGGCGAGGATGTTCTCCATGTTGGTCTCGCTGTAGATGTATATGTTGGAGTCATCGCCGCCGAGCCTGTCCGCCCTCATCTTCACCTGACGGGGGCTCTCCTCTCCGGAGACATAGAGGGTCTTGATACCGGGGCAGCCCAGCGGAATCTGAATCGAGAGGGTTGACTTCCCTATTCCCGGTTCTCCGCCGATGAGGATGAGGGAACCTTCAACGATTCCGCCGCCCAGAAGCCTGTCCACTTCACCGTTTCCGAGGGACATCCTCCTCTCCTGGGCGGACCCCACTTCGCGGAGCTGCCTGGGGGATTGTCCCGCGCTTCTCGATGCGGCTACGGCGTTGCGTTTGGGCGCACCTGTGGCCACGGTCTTCTCGACCATCGTGTTCCATTCCCCGCAGGCGGGGCATCTTCCCATCCACTTGGGGGATTCGTTTCCGCAACTGGTGCAGAAAAATACGGTTTTTTCTTTTCCTGTAGCTGCCATGGCCGGAAAGACTATCTTTTCAGTTCAAAAACTTCCATTGAATGTATCCTGCCCTCATCGATATGGAATCTAAGGGCAGTGCGGACAACCTGCCAACCCTGGAGGCCGGCGGCTCCGGGATTGATCGCGAGAAGATTGTAGGTGTCATCGTGCATCACTTTCAGGATATGCGAATGTCCGCATACGAAGATATCCGGACGGTGGGCGTCGATCATCGCCCTCACATTGAGGGGATAATGACCGGGATATCCGCCGATATGGGTCATAAGGACCTTCTTCCCCTCACAGTTGAAAAGCTGCGTAAGGGGGCATTCGAAACGGATTTCCTGGGCGTCGCAGTTCCCGTACACTCCGACGAGCGGTTTGAATGCGGAGATCTTGTGCACGAAATCTATCCCCCCTCCGAAATCTCCCGCATGCCAGATTTCATCGACGGGCTCAAGGAACTTCTTGAACTCATCGCTGAACACCCCATGCGTATCCGATATGACACCGATGAACATCTTCTTTTAGAGTTTGATGATTATCTTCTTCTTGTACAGAACCCACTGGATGCAGAAGATGATGAAAGCGAATATGAGGGCCCAAAGAAGTGATGTGTACTCGTTGGCGCCGAACCATTTCGCCTGGTTGAATCCCAGAGGAGACCATGTCTTGACGAGGACGGCGGACATCACGAATGCGGTAAGGGCGTTGGTTCCCATAATCTTGAATACGGTGAACGGCTTTTCATATCCGCGGACATCGATCCAATACATGAGGAATCCGAGCGCAAGCATAGCCCATCCGCCGGCATAGAGTACATAAGAGGCGGACCAGAGGGCTTTGCTGATGGGGACCCAGATGCTGAGGATCATGGCAAGACCGAGGCTGAGGCATCCGTATACCATCGTCCTTGATACCACTCCTATCGGGGAACTTTCTATCATGGACGGATCCGACGAGTATCTCTTTCCGCTGCGGATTATCATTGAGCCGATGAGATAGCCAAGGAGAGCGGTACAGGCGCCCGTAAGGCTACCGAGGGGTCCCTCGGGATCAAATGCGACCGCATTCCCGTCCGCATTGCTGTATCCGTGATAGACATGATTGTCACCAAGAAGAGCGACATCTATCTTGCCCGAGATGTTGCCTTCCAAGGTGAACGGTCCCGGATCAGAGCCGAAGATGAGCAGAATCAGAGTATATACCGTCATCAGGACTCCCATGGCTATCATTATCTTCCCGGGGCGGCGGAGCCAAAGGGCTAAGCATCCCGCAATCATATAGGAACAGCCGATTCTCTGAAGGACTCCGAAGATTCTCTTGTGGGCCAACCAATAGACATAGTTGGATCCGAAAGAAGCCGACGGATCATGGAGCGACGTGGGGAAGAAGGGATACAGATTGCACAGAAGTCCGACGAGGAAGATCAGGAGTCCCCTTCTTATGACAGTCCAATACGTAGCCTTTGAGACGGTTTCACGTTTGGAGAATGAGAAAGCCATCGCGCATCCGACGCAGAAAAGGAAGAACGGATACACGAGGTCGGTCGGAGTACATCCGTTCCACCCCGCATGCTCAAGCGGAGGGAAGATATGGCTCCAGCTGCCGGGATTGTTGACTATGCACATGAAGGCTACCGTCAGTCCGCGAAGGACATCGAGAGAAACGTATCTTTTTGACGTTACGGTGCTTGTATTGCTCATTTGGGATGAAAATAAAGTTTGTTCAATCCATATTGTGGAAATATACGGCGGATGCGGCCACTACTGCCGCAGTCTCAGTCCGGAGACGTGATTCTCCCAGATGCACCGGGATGAACCCGAATGAAAGGGCCAGGAGGGCCTCCTCTTTGGAGAAATCCCCTTCCGGTCCAATCATTATGATGATATTCTTTCCGGAGTAGGATCCGAGGACAGACTTGACTGACTTCCTGGGTACGGAACCGTCTTCAAAGCAGTAGGCGATGAGTTTGAGGGAATCCTCCGGAGCGTTTTTGATGAAGTCCTTGACGGAAGAGACTGCACCGATGGCGGGAATCTTACCCTTGAGTGACTGTTTGGTGGCTGAAAGGAGTATCTTTGAAAGCCTTTCGGTCTTGACCACCTTCCTCTCGGAATGATCACCTATGAGAGGGACTATCGTGTCGACTCCGATTTCGGTGACCTTCTCGCAGAACCACTCATAGCGGTCCATGTTCTTGGTGGGGCATACCGCCATGGTGAGGTTGTATGGATGACCTCCCCACCCGGGAATCCGTTCGAGGATTTCGGCGACGGCTCCCTTCGGGGAATCATCCACGATGCGGCAGCAAAGAAGATCCCCTTCCCCGTCAATGACATTTATCTCATCACCGGAGCGATGACGGAGAACCCTTATGCAGTGGGCGGACTCTTCCTCGGAAAGAGTGCAGAGCGTCCTGCCCCCTTCCGCCATTCCGCCGATATTGCCGCTGTAGAAAATCTCCATCGCTTATCCCCGGATAATTTCGATTTCACCCTTCATACCGACTTTCAGGATCTGGGAAGAAAGGCCGGTTGATTCCTTCTCGAGCGAAGGATGGACGGTATAATCCACTGCATCCTTTATCTCCTGGCTTATCTCCTTGAAATTCTTCGGGGAAGGCTCGCCTGAGATGTTGGCGGAAGTGGAGACCACAGGGCGACCTAGTTTGAACGCCAGCTGACGGGCGAATTCCACCATGGGGATACGTATTCCGACGGAACCGTCTTCCGCCACGGCGTTGTACGCCAGGAAATGTTTGTCGGGGACGGCCTCCTCTCCCTCCGCGGGAGCCTTCGACCTGATGGCCTCGGGGTAGATGATCGTCATCGGGCGGTCATTCACTTCTATCAGCTGCACCGCCATCTCGGGGATATCCTTGACATAACGTCCTATCATGTCAAGACCGCTTGCCAGAAGGACAAGGGCCTTGCTGTCTTCACGCTTTTTGATGGAATATACTTTGGCCACTGCCTTGGGATTGGTGGCATCGCATCCGATCCCCCAAATAGTGTCCGTTGGATAAAGGATGATTCCGCCTTCACGCATGACCTTTACGGCCTCGGCGATAATATCTGACTGTGATTTCATTGTTCGGGATTGTTTTCCAGTGAAACTGTTGTAATGACGGGGAAATGATCCGAAAAATAGACCTTCCCCACATCGTGTGACGTAACCGAGATGCTCTCGGGAACGAGTACATAATCTATTCTGACGAAAGGACGAAGAAGGGCATAAGTCGCTCCGAAGCCCTTTCCGGCCTCGACGAAGGAATCCTTCCTTCCCCTTTTCAGCCTGTAATAAGTGTATGACATCGGGGTATCGTTGAAGTCCCCCGCGACTATCGCCTCATAGGGGCTGTTCTCGATGTCGGAAAGGACGGCTTCCACCTGCCTGGGTCTTCTCAATATCGAGGACTTCATCTTCTGCTCGGTATCACGCAACACCGCATTGGAGGTGGAATCGTCACCGGAGATCCTTCTCATAAGGACATTGGCGAGGCGCGAAACGGAGATGTTGTAACTCTGCAGATGGCAGTTGTAGACCCTGAACTTTCTCTCCCCTATCCGGTAGTCCGCATAGATCGCGATATTCGAAGTCCCTTCGAAATCTATCTTCCCCTTATGGATGGCGCGCGTGCGTGAAAGAGTCACGTTCCCGTAGCATCCGTCATTGGTAGGGAACACGAAATACTCCAGATCGTATCCGGGGAATCTCGCCGAGAGGTCCTTCTTCATGGCTTCGTCACTGGGATACTGCACTTCCTGGAGACATACGATATCGGGATTGTGACGCCTCAGGTACGAGTCCACCGAGTCAAGGCAGACGGACGGATCCTGTATTCTTGTCTTCTTGGATGAAAGGCGGTAGCGGCCGACATTGTAGGATATTATCTTGGCGTCCGCCACTTTTTCTTCCTGAACCTCATCCCCCTTCTTGGAGAACTGATAATATCTGCCCACGATGAGAAGGGACGGGATCAGAACGACAAGGGGAATGACAGCCGCCTTCGAGCGACGGAATACTGCCCAGACGAAAAGGAATGCGTTAAGGAGCCAAAGAGGGACGAAAAGAAGACCGAAAAGGGTCATGAACCACGCTTTGACCGGATTGAAGAACATCGAAACATAACTCACGACAAGAAGCCCCGCCGCGACGGTCATGAGAAACCTCGAGGTGATGCCAAGGAAAAGGCTCTTCTTCTTTTCTTCCTTGCGTGCCATAGACTACCTTTCTATATCCAGCTGTCCCTGTCCCAAATCTTGTGGGTCTTCTTCCAGTAGAGCATTAGAAGCCAACCGATGAGCATACCGCCCAGATGCGCGAAATGCGCCACTCCGTCCGCTGTTCCGGTGACTCCCGTCAGGAGTTCAATTCCCGCGAAAATGAGTACGAACCACTTCGCCTTGAGCGAAACAGGAGGGAAGATAAGCGTCAGCACCGAGTCGGGATACATCATCGCATATCCGATGAGAACACCGTATATCGCTCCAGACGCACCGAGGGTCGGGGTGAGATACAGGTTATGGAGAGCGGCGGTGTTTCCCGCTGAAGCGTATGACATGGCCTGCAGATACTCCACGCCCGTATGCAGAGCCACGGCTCCGAGTCCCGTTATGAAATAGTACACCAGGAATTTCTTCGAACCGATGGTCCTTTCGAGGGCGGTACCGAAGATGAAGAGGGTGTACATATTGAAGAATATATGCCAGAATCCCCCATGCATGAACATGTGGGTCAGGATCTGCCACCATCTGAAGTATGGTGATGCGGGGAAGAACATGGCGAAAGTACCCACCATGAAATCCTCCCCGAAGAGGGTGGCCACGAACATTATCACATTCGTGATGATGAGATTTTTGGTGACTGTAGGCACATTTGCCATGAAGCCTTGTCCTTCGTTATAATATGCCATGGGCAAATTTCATTTTAGGGTCAGAATTTGGAATCGATTTCACCGAGTGGAATAATCGAAAGGATCTTCAGTCCGGAAGAGGTGAATTCCGCATTGGAGCAGCCGAAAAGGGTATCGATCAGTTTGCGTGCCTGTTGGGCTGATGTTATCTTCTCGCCTCTCGCCGAACCCATCTTGGCGAACTTCTCCGCCATCGAACTTTCCATCATTCCGGCAAGCGTAGCCGTTCCGGTTTCCGTTATGGCTATCAACACGTCAGCCATAAGGGCCTCGACAGACTTGTCGTCGCAGGAGAATCCTTCCGGTATGCCGTTGACCACAATCTTGTCCATATCCTTGGGTGCGATGTCGAAACCGAGTCCCCGAAGATAATCCATATGCTCCTCGAAAACGAGGCGGTTTTCCGGGCCGACGACTATCTCCACCGGGAACATGGTGACTCTTGTTACGGGCGCATTCTTGGAAAACGCCTCAAGGAATCTTTCATAAAGGATCCTCTCCCAAGCCCTACGGATATTGACCAGCATGAGGCCGGACTTGACCGGTGTGACGATATACTTGCCCTGAAGTATGACAACGTCAGTTGAAGGAAGTGTCCTGTCTTCGAAAAGACGGCTGTAATCTTCCGTTTCTTTCCTGTGCATGGAAGAGAAATCCGGATATTCTTTCACCGGGGCCTGGCCGTAGGGTGACGGAGCCGGACCGAAATCCGGTTCCCCTCCGGAGAATCCGTCAAAAACGGGGCCCTTTGAGGAATATCCTCCGGCAGGTTTGGAGGAAGGGGTATCGAAAGGATTGTAGCCGGGATCGAAAGAAGTCTGGGGCGCCACGACATCAGGACGGTAGTTGTCGTAATTCTGCCCGAATGTAGGAAGATCCGGAGCACCTCCGAGGTCAAAATCCAATCCGTTCGAGAAGGAGTTCTTGCCGAGGCTTTCCCGCACCGCCGCATACAGGATCTGGAACACGACCGAATCATCCTCGAACTTGATTTCAGTCTTGGTCGGAGAGATGTTGACGTCTATCGAATTGGGATCGATGTCCATGTATATGAAATAGGACGGAGTCGCTCCGTCGGCGATCATGTCCTCATAGGCCTTCATCACGGCCTTATGCATGTAGGGGCTGCGGAAGTACCTACCGTTGACGAAAAAGAACTGCTGTGAGACCGTTTTCTTCGCTTCGTCGGGACGGCAGATGTATCCGCTGAGGTTCACTACGGAAGTGTCAGCATGGAGTTCCACGACCTTGTCGGCGGTATTGCGACCGAGGAGATCCTGGATACGGAACTTCAGGGACTTCGCCTTGCGGAGGACATGGATGTCCCTTCCGTTGTGGACAAGGGTGAAACCGATCTCGGGACGGGTCAACGCCACGCGGGTGAATTCCTCCAGGATGTGCTTGAATTCAACATTGTCGGACTTGAGGAATTTCCTTCTCGCCGGAACATTGTAGAAAATGTTCCTCACAGAGAAGCTTGACCCTTTCGGTGCGGAAACTTCCATTGTCGACAGGTGTTTGGAATCGGCATAATCTACCTGGCATCCCACCTGGTCCTCTTCCCGGCGGGTCTTAAGGGTAACTTCCGCCACCGCCGCTATAGAAGCCAGAGCTTCTCCCCTGAATCCGTATGTCTGGATGTGTTGGAGATCTTCGGCTGAGGATATCTTGCTCGTCGCATGCCGCTCGAAACACAGTACCGCCTCATCAGGTGACATTCCGCACCCGTTGTCGATGACCTGGACGAGAGTCCTTCCGGCATCCTTTATGATGACGGTGACCTGGTCAGCTCCGGCGTCGACAGCGTTTTCGAGCAATTCCTTGACCACGGAAGAAGGTCTCTGGACGACCTCTCCCGCAGCTATCATATTGGCGATATTTGACGGCAGTATCCTTATATCCATCAGCAGAAGTCAGATTGTTGGGACGACCCCCTTGAACTCAGGCGTTCTAGAGGATCGAGAAGAATTTGGTGAAATACACAAGAACAATTATGACGAGAAGGAGGCCCACAAGTCCGATGATGGACTGTGCACGGCCCGTTCCGCGTCTGCGGGAATAATTTCCGCCGCGGAAAGCGCCATGGATATAGGTCCCGGGCGTATACTCACCTTTCTGGGCTTTTTCCTTGTCCTTTTCTTCACTTCCGTCAACCTTTCCGAACATCTTGCGACGCTCTTCGGCTTCCTGGTCATAGTATATTGGCTTGTAATTGAAGACCCTGTGTTCCTGGTCTCCGAACATACCGAATCTGGCCATAGCGAAATCAATTATTAGTTAACTAGCGAAGTTAGCATATTTTTCCGTAATTTTGCCTTATCGGGTTCCCAAATCTCGATTCCGGCATCAGATGCGGACGGAACCCTTTCGCAAGATGGTCAAGAACTCAAAGACGGCAAACATGGATAATTTTAGCGGCATATGCCCGTTCAGGGTAGGAAACGGATACGACGTACACCAGATGAAGGAAGGACTTCCCATGTGGCTGGGAGGCGTCAGGATCGAAGACAGTCCGGTGGGTTTCGTGGCGCATTCGGACGGCGATGTGGCTATCCATGCCCTGTGCGACGCTCTTCTGGGTTGCCTCGCCCTCGGTGACATCGGCCACCACTTCCCCGACACAAGCGACGAGTGGAGCGGAGTGGACAGCAAAATACTCCTCGCGAAGGTGGTTTCCATGCTGAATGAAAAAGGATGGAAAATCGGTAACGCGGATATAACGATCGCCCTCCAGAAACCGAAGATCGCCAAATATGTCCCCCTCATGAGAGAGACTCTCGCCAAGGTCATGGGTGTCGGAGAAGACTGCGTGTCGGTGAAAGCCACGACAACCGAAAAAATGGGCTTTGTCGGGAGATGCGAAGGGTGCCAAGTGTGGGCAACGGCCCTCATTTGGAAGTCCATTTGAAACTTTTTGCAGATTTTCTTTGGAGTTTAGGAAAACTGTTGTACATTTGCAGTCCCAATCGGGAAAATACCGACATTGAGATATGGTGTAATGGTAGCACTACAGATTCTGGCTCTGTCAGTGAGGGTTCGAATCCTTCTATCTCAACCAAGAAAACGCACGGTGTTCTTTAATTGAAATCGGTTCGTTTTTTTTGAACAAACCCGATGGCGGGGTAGCTCAGCTGGTTAGAGCGTCGGATTCATAATCCGGAGGTCGTGGGATCATGCCCCACTCCCGCTACGATAGTCCACAGCCGAAAGCTGTGGATTTTCGTTTTCATACGATTTCTCTCCCGTAAAAATCCCAACGTATTGTGATTTCGGCTTGCAATTGACAAAATAATTGAATACTTTTGCGGAAAATCACAACACGTTGTGAAAATGGAAACTCTCGGAGAAAGGATAAAACGTCGCAGAAAAATGCTGCAGATCACCCAGCGGCAATTGGCTGATCTGTCCGGCATCGGAATCAACACCCTGACAAAAATCGAAAGGGATGAAGGAAACCCCACGCTTGGTGTCATAAACAAAGTTCTTGACACCTTGGGGATGGTTCTTACGGCCCGTATAAAAACAATCGATGAGCTATGAGAGAAGGTTTAGTTTATGAGAACGGAAGGCTTGCCGGAAGAATCTCTGAAATATCTCCCAAGGAATATGTGTTCCGGTACGATGACGACTACTTCGCCGACAAAAACGCTCCGGCCATAAGTTTGACCATGCCCAAAAACAAACAGATATACAAATCACAGTACCTGTTCCCGTTCTTTTTCAACATGCTGTCCGAAGGACACAACAGAACCGTTCAGGCCAAAATCCATAAACTGGACATGGACGATGATTTCGGATTCCTTCTGGCCACCTGCCACACAGACACTCCCGGCTCCGTAACAGTCAAAAAGATTTGAATATGGCATTCTTCGGATCATATGACGACGATACCTTGAGAAAATTGACCGGCGGAAAGACAGTCTCGCCTGTTCTCGGTTTCGGAAAAGCTGAGGGCGACAACACCGGGAGACTGAACAACAACAGCGGGAAGTTCTCAATATCGGGGTCACAAACCAAATACTCAGTTCTTATACGCAACGGTCATTTCGCCCTGACCGGACCGGGGCAACAAGGTACTCACATAGTGAAACCATGTCTTCTGGATTTCGGGAACAGAAAAGACAGTCCGGAAAACGAACATCTGACGATGCAAATCGCAAACAGAGTGTTCAATATCGTGACTGCGGCAAACGCCTTGTGCTTTTTCGAAGACGGTGAACCGGCTTATATAACGAAAAGGTACGACATTGCCGACGATGGGACCAAAATAGCCCAGGAAGACCTGGCTGCGTTGGGAGGCGTAACCTCCGAAAAATACGGGAAGGACTTCAAATACACCGCTTTAAGTTATGAGGATCTGGGACACATCATAAGACGATTCATTCCTTCATGGCGTGTGGAAATGGTCAAATTCTTTGACCTCATCCTGTTCAACTTCCTGTTCTCAAACGGTGATGCCCACTTGAAAAACTTTTCTGTCCTCAAAAGTAGTGACGGCGATTATAAACTCTCTCCGGCATATGACCTCATGAACACGAGGATTCATCTTCCGGATGACAGCATTTTCGGCCTCAAGAAAGGATTGTTCTCAGATGGCCAGACTTTTCCGTTGGGACTTGACCACAAAGCATTCAGCGAATTCGGGCTTCACTTGGGACTTCCCGAAAAAGTGGTCAAAACGGAACTCGAACGCTTCTGTGCAGACTACCCTGAAATAGAAGACATGGTCAACCGCTCTTTCCTCTCAGAAAACGTCAAGGAAGATTATTACAAATACTACCATTACAGGTTGGTGTCTTTCCTCAGGGCATGACGGGAAACGTCCCCCCTTTGAAAGGGAGAGATTTCCGCTACTCGACAGTGACGGATTTGGCCAGATTTCTCGGCTGATCGACATTTCTTCCCTTGCATGTGGCGACATAGTATGCCAGCAACTGAAGGGGAATGATTGAGACGATAGGCATCAGGCATTCCTCCGTAGAAGGAACCTCAATGCAGTAGTCGGCCCTTTTCCTGAGCTGGGTATCCCCCTGAGAAATCACAGCGATTATCTTTCCACCCCTCGCTTTTATTTCCTCAATATTGGAAACCGTCTTCTCGTAAGTGCGGTCAAGGGTGGCAATGACGACAGTGGGCATCTCCGCATCGATAAGGGCGATGGGACCGTGTTTCATCTCCGCTGCGGGAAGACCTTCAGCATGTATGTATGAAATCTCCTTCAGTTTGAGGGCTCCTTCCAGGGCCGTAGGATAATTGTATCCTCTTCCCAGATAGATGAAATTATGCGCATAGGTGAAGATCTTCGCGAAATTCTCCAGATTCTTCGAACAGTCGAGAGCCTTTCTCAAAGTGTCGGGAAGATCCAGAAGAGCCTGTGCGACTTTGTGATACTTCTCTTCTTCGATAGTCCCCCTGAGTTTGCCGATCACAAGGGCGAGCATGGCCATAACGGTTACCTGGCCGGTGAAAGCCTTTGTGGAAGCGACGCCGATTTCGGGACCGACATGGATATATGTTCCTGAAGCCGTCGCCCTTGCAATGGAAGAGCCGATGACATTGCAGATACCGTACACGAAAGCTCCTTCTCGACGGGCTATTTCCACCGCTGCCAGGGTATCGGCGGTTTCTCCGGACTGGGATACGGCGATGACGACATCGTCCTTTCGGATGATGGGATTGCGGTATCTGAACTCGGAGGCATATTCCACCTCAACCGGAATACGGCAAAGGTTCTCGATAAGATGTTCTCCGATGAGCGATGCGTGCCAAGAAGTACCGCAGGCCACGAAGATGATCCTGCCGGCTTTGAGGAACTTGTCCTGGTTGTCGAGGACACCGGACAGTATCACTTCCTTGGTGTCCGGATTGACCCTGCCCCTGATGCAGTCCACGATGGTATCCGGCTGCTCATGGATTTCCTTGAGCATGAAATGGGGATAGCCGCCTTTCTCCAACTGGGAAATTGACAGTTCCAGTTTCTGGATGTCGACATGGGACAGCTCTCCGGAGAGATTCTTTATCTGAAGGGGCTTGCCTTTCTCGATAACGGCCACTTCACCGTCATTCAGATATACGAAGTTGTGGGTATAGTCTATGATCGATGCGGCATCCGAACTCAGGAAATACTCCCCTTCCCCTATACCGATGGCCATCGGGGAACTTTCCCTTGCGGCTATGATCCTGTCGGATACTCCCCTTTCGATGACCGCAATCGCATAGGCGCCGACAACTTGGCGGAGCGCCATCCTCACAGCTTCCTCCAAGGAGCAGCCATTGGTATCCTGGATATATTCGATGAGGTTGACGAGAACTTCCGAATCCGTACTGCTGCGGAACTCATAGCCGTGAGACTTGAGAGCGTCCTTCAGGACACGGAAATTCTCGATGATGCCGTTATGGATGAGGGCGAGTCTGCCGGAAGAAGAGAAATGGGGATGCGCATTGGCGTCATTGGGTGCTCCGTGAGTGGCCCAGCGGGTATGCCCGATGCCTATCGTGCTCTCGGTAGCCTTTCCGTCAAGGAAGCGTTCAAGATCGGATACCTTTCCTTTGCACTTGTACAGTCCTATCTCTCCCGACTGGTCGACAATCGCCACTCCGGCACTGTCATATCCTCTATATTCAAGCCTGTGAAGTCCTTTGATTATGATGGGGCAGGCCTGCCTGTAGCCCACGTAGCCTACGATTCCGCACATTGTATAAGTCCGTTTTTAGTGAAAGTATGGGAAAGGCAAGTCATTGGGGAACCTTTCCGGAAACAAAAACCGGAAATCCAGGCCCTACCGGTCCGGACTTCCGGACTGCAAAGGTAGTACAATACCTCTGAATATCAAGAAAACGTATGGAAAATTTACCACAATTGACCATTCCGTGACGCAAATCAAATTATCAAACGTGCCCAGAAATAAAAATGTTAAGATTTAAGTCATTTTGACGTGAATTTACGTCAAATACTTGATAATTTATTGCTATTTGACATAAATTCATTATATTTGCATCAAACTTTTCCCCTATGGCTCAAGTATCCATGACGGTCAGGATGGACTCCGACCTCAAGAAGTCTTTCGATGCGCTCTGCTCCGAGTTCGGAATGAGTGCGAATACGGCAATGACCGTGTTCGCCAGAGCCGTCGTGCAACGTGGCAGGATTCCATTCGAGATAAAAGGCGACAATGCGGCCAAGGCGGACGATGAGGCCAGGACCAGAAAAAATCCCATCGCAGATGAAGATTGAGGAAGCTATGGTCTACGTCCTGGCAAGCGCGAACAGGGGGATGAAGACAGCGCAGATCGCGGAGATCATAAACCGCAAGAAGCTGCACGTCCGAAAAGACGGACTGCCGGTCAGCGACAAGCAGGTTTACGCCGTGGCGATGTCCCACCCCGACACCTTCGTCAAGAGTGACGGTATGATAAGACTGTTGATTTAACACACGACATAAGGAACACAATCATCACAAGCGGAATATGCGTAACATCGAACTCGAGAAATGGTGGGCATCCCTCACCATCTCACAGAAAGAAAGAATCGCCCGGAAGGGTTTGAGCAAAATCAGTACGGACGGATCCGTCGACGAGAATCTTGTCCTTTACCCCGCCTGTTCAAAGTGGTGGAGCGACCTTGATGATGAAAGGAGACAGACCATCTACGACCATTGCGTGGACGCCCATGGCTACCTCCTCAAGGAATGGAATGACGCCGACCCTTACGGCGGAGACTGATACCCTTATCCCGCAAGGAATATAACCATCCCATCATGAAAATCTGCGTTATCGGCGGAGCGAACGTCGACATTACCGGCAAAGCCGCCTTCAAATTCGTATACGGAGACTCAAACCCCGGAAGCGTAAGGCTCTCCCTGGGTGGAGTGGCACGCAACATCGCGCACAATCTGGCCCTTCTTGGCAACGAAGTGAACATCCTCACCTTTTTCGGAGGAGGTGAACTTGGCCGGATAGTGAAAGACAGCTGCTCACTGATCGGAATCGGGACGGAAGGCTGCCAGACATCCGGAGAGAACTCCTGTTTCGTAAGCCTGATTTCTTCAGACGGAGAAATGGTCGGCGGAGTTTCCGACATGAAGGCCATCACCGGACTCACCCCCGAATGGCTGATGGAG
>ODAI010466834.1_pt1 | contig 20686 bp, 15 predicted proteins | sample 1539321 | NCBI WGS metagenome assembly ODAI01 (sample SAMN02144231, study PRJEB22623) | gut metagenome | biome: sheep rumen | host: Ovis aries | place: New Zealand
ACGCCTATATTTACCTGGCTTAAGAAGACCAAGTTCTTTAAACCCATAGTTGAAAAACTGGAAAACAAATCGATGGGCAAGAGTGAGAAGATAAAAAAATATGAATTTATCGGGCTTGTCCTGTTTGTCGGTATCCCGCTTCCGGGTACCGGAGCATGGACCGGTTCGCTTATAGCTTCTCTGCTAAATATTAAGTTTAAAAAGGCATTTCCGGCTGTTATACTGGGACTGATCATGGCAACGGTTATCATGTGCCTGCTCTCTTATGGTATACCGTGGATCATAGCAAATGTATTCTGACAGAAAAATGGTCCTGTATCTTAAAACGGGGGTCAAAGCTATAAAAGGCAGATACAGAGGCAATGCATATTATACAAGGAGTACAGATGGAGAAAAAGAGTATCGACAAGGACGAACTTAATAAGCTGCTCGAAATGTATGATATCGGGAAAAAGCCACTTGCGAAACTTCTCGGATGGGGTGAGACGACCATAGTACTTTATGCTGCTATGAAAAACATCCCCGATAATGAATACACCCAGAAGCTTTATCAGCTGTATCGTGATAAAAACAGTTTCAGGGACCTGCTTATTAAATACGGTGACAGGATAACGGGAGTGGCGTACAGAAAATGTATGATGAAGCTCTACAAGCCTATACTTGAAAGCAGGATACTTCTTATCGCACAGTATATCATCGATACATGTCCATATACGCTTTCACAGGCACATCTGGATGTGATACTTTTGTGGTCTCAGATCCTTTCATTAAGGTTTTTAAATACACCGGTATTTGATGATATATACCAGCCGACAAAAGGAAACGGCAATTCGCCTTATAAGACAGCAGCTGAGGGGTATAAGAACGGGATATTCTTTAACAACGGCTGCCCTGAGAAGAGCGGAGCATTTAAAGATATCTTAGTCAGGATATTTGCACTGTCACCGGAAAAACTTATAGACGGACCGACGAAAGAAATATTATCTTTTGTTGCGGATATGTTCTCATGGTACGGGGAGAGAGCCTTCAACAGCCTTCTTGCTGCCGAACGCTTCAGATTATGCGGACCTCCTCAGGAAAAGACCAGAAGGTCGGTATCCAATGAACTTTTGAAAAAAATATTCGGTGAATTGTTTGAACAGGCCAAAGTCAAAAAAATGAAAGATGTCGAAACATTTATTTTTAAAAGACTTGAGACCATAAGAAAGAAAACGGTATCATCCCCGGATAAGGAGAAGAAGGTACCGGTAAACCCATAAGAAAAAATAAGGGACTGTCGCTCAATTGAGCGGTGGTCCCTATCTTAATATCGCATATAGATAATTATAGGGCTCTGTCCGGACAGAGCCCTTATATATATTATAGTCTTTTTTATTAGATCAGGTTTATTATTTAAATTCATCCCTTTTTAAATCCGGCACGTTTTCTGAGTGTAGGATCAAGGATCTTTTTCCTGATTCTTAAATTTTTGGGAGTAATCTCCAAAAGCTCGTCATCATCTATAAATTCAAGAGCCTGCTCTAACGAGAGGATCCTCGGAGGAGTAAGTCTTAATGCCTCATCAGCGCTTGATGAACGGGTGTTGGTCATCTGCTTTCTCTTACATACGTTAAGCTCGATATCCTCGCCCTTGCCGCTCTGGCCTACTACCATGCCCGCATATACCTGCTCACCTGCACCGATGAACAAAGTACCGCGCTCCTGAGCATTATACAGACCGTATGTTACGGATTCACCGCTCTCGAAAGCTATAAGGCTTCCCTGCTTTCTGAAAGCTATATCTCCCTTATAAGGACCATATCCGTCAAATATCGTATTAAGTATACCGTTACCCTTGGTATCGGTCATGAATTCACCGCGGTATCCTATAAGACCTCTTGCGGGGATGCTGAATTCAAGTCTGGTATATCCGCCTGAAACGGTGGACATATTGAGCAGTTCACCCTTACGGTTGCTGAGCTTTTCGATAACCGTACCGGAAAACTCCTCGGGGACATCAACATAAGCTCTTTCCATGGGCTCTAACTTCTCGCCGTTTTCGCCCTTTTTGAAGATAACCTGTGCCTTGCTTACGGCAAATTCGTAACCTTCACGTCTCATGGTCTCTATAAGGATGGAAAGATGAAGCTCACCACGGCCGGATACCTTGAAACTTTCGGTAGTATCTGTTTCCTCTACCTTTAAGCTTACATCTGTATTAAGCTCACGGAAAAGCCTGTCTCTTAAGTGACGTGAGGTAACCCATTTTCCTTCCTTGCCTGCTAAAGGAGAGTCATTGACCACGAAATTCATGGAAAGAGTGGGCTCCGAGATCTTCTGGAAAGGAATAGCCTCTACATCATCAGGAGAGCAGAGGGTATCACCGATATGTATATCCTCTATACCTGAGAATGCTACTATGGAACCTATTGTAGCACTGGCTACCTCTACCTTCTTTAAGCCGTCATATTCATAAAGCTTGCTTATCTTAACCTTCTTTGTCTTATCGGGATCGTGATAGTTAACGATCACAACATCCTGACCGACTTTGATGGTACCGTTATCAACCTTACCTACGCCGATCCTTCCTACGTACTCGTTATAATCGATCGTGCTTACAAGTACCTGTGTTCCGCGGTCGGGGTCACCCTCGGGAGCGGGGATATATTCAAGGATCGTATCAAATAAAGGCTTCATATTCTGAGGTGTATCGCCGAGCTCCAATATAGCCACACCTGACTTGGCCGAAGCATATACAAAAGGACAGTCAAGCTGTTCGTCGCTTGCATCGAGCTCGATAAAGAGTTCGAGTACCTCATCGATGACACGCTTGGGATCGGCCTCGGGTCTGTCTATTTTATTTATACAGCAGATAACGGGAAGATTAAGCTCCAAAGCTTTCTTTAATACGAACTTGGTCTGAGGCATGGGGCCTTCAAATGCATCTACTACAAGGATTACGCCGTTAACCATCTTTAATACACGCTCAACTTCGCCGCCGAAATCAGCATGGCCGGGTGTGTCGATGATATTGATCTTTACGCCGTTATAGTTAACTGCGGTATTCTTAGAAAGAATAGTGATACCTCTTTCTCTTTCAAGATCGTTCGAGTCCATGACTCTCTCTTCAACCACCTGATTGGAACGGAATACACCGCTCTGCCTTAAAAGTGCATCAACAAGAGTTGTTTTACCGTGGTCAACATGCGCTATAATTGCAATGTTCCTGATATCTTCACGTTTCATTTTAATCCCTCTGAATTCTGATCATAAGATCCAAAACTTCTTATATATATGTAACTGCATCAAACTCAATAATTTTATCAATAATATAAAAAAAAGGCAAGTAAAAATTTTTATCGGGGTATATATATAATTTGTGAAAAATGACAAATATGTCAGGCTATTTGACAAAACGGGATAAAGAGTTTATACTTACTGTGACTTTGATTTTTTGGAGGAAATAAATATGAACGTAGTATGCTTGGATTTGGAAGGAGTGCTTGTACCCGAGATCTGGATCGCTTTTTCGGAGGCCAGCGGTATTCCCGAACTAAGGAGGACCACCAGGGATGAGCCTGATTATGACAAACTCATGAGATTCAGGATCGGGATATTAAAGGAGCATGGCTTAGGACTTAAAGAAATCCAGGAAACTATAGCCAAGATAGATCCCATGCCCGGTGCAAAGGAGTTTTTGGATGAACTCCGTTCCATCACACAGGTACTTATCTTAAGTGATACATTCTCACAGTTTGCGGGACCTTTGATGAAGAAACTCGGCTATCCCACCATATTCTGCAATGAGCTGGTAGTGGGAGAGAACGGAGAGATCACCGGCTTTAAGATGAGATGCGAGCAGTCAAAGCTGACTACCGTAAAGGCATTACAGTCCATAGGCTTTGAGACTATAGCGGCAGGTGACAGTCATAACGATCTCGGTATGATACTTGCCAGCAAGGCAGGATTTCTGTTCAGAAGTACAGAGCAGATAAAGGCCGATCATCCCGAGCTTCCTGCGTTTGAAACATATGAAGATTTCATGGCAGCCATTAAGGCGGCACTGTGATCAATGTAAACCCGGGGCATATCAGGGAGCATATACTTATGTCATCCTGAGCTTTAGCCGGCGCCGTTTTATGGCTTCGACATACAGCGAAGGATCTTAAAAATGAGAAGAGGAGGTATAAATGTACAACGAGTTTTTACAACAGCTTATCCAGATAAATGTACTGCCGCTGTGCATTATAATTTTCCTTATCATATTCATCGGGTTTAATGATGTTTATGAGCATGAGGTTACCTCAATGTTTGTTAAACCTCTCTTTTTCCTGATATTCCTCATAATGATAGATAATGTCGACTATTATCTTCTAAACGGCAGGAATACCGGCATCATCCATGTTTTTACGGCTTTTGCCGGATACAATATAAGGATATGCCTCATGCTTTCACTCATATTTATCGAGCTGAGGGATGAGAGTAGGAAAATAAAGGTGATCCTCAATATTCCGGCAGTTATCAATCTGGTCATTACATCGTTGGCTTTCTTTACAAAGCTTGTATTCTGGTATGGTGAGAACGGGGAGATAATGAGAGGTCCGTTAAGTTTTACACCACATGCAATTTCTTTCATATACGCCGTGGTCCTTTTTACTTACGGTGTTTACATTTTGAAATATGACAGATGGCGTGAAGCCATAGTGGTATGCTTAGCCACCATGCTCTCGATACTTGCCACCATAGTGGAAACCGTTTTCCAGTTAAGAGGCATACTTATCGGAGTAGTATCTTTGGATGTCGCATTTTTCTATATGTTCATGCATGTGGAGTATTTTAAACGCGATATCCTTACCGGAGCACTTAACAGGGTAAGCTTTTATGCTGACACCAAAAATCTTGAAAGTAAAGACCTGGTAAATGTTATTTCCATAGATCTAAACGATCTTAAAAAGATCAATGATACCATGGGACATCCTGCAGGAGATGAAGCTATCAGGGGTGCAGCAAACATCATACGTAAGAATCTGCAGAAGGGCAGCCATTTCTACCGGGTGGGCGGAGATGAATTTGTGATCGTGAGCATAGGATTATCCGATAGCAGTAATGACAAAATGTTCAACAGCCTGCAGTCGGATATGAACGGTTCCAAATACAGATTTGCCATGGGAAGCGCCGTGATGCATGCGGGTGAGCTTTTTGATGAAGTATATAAGCGTGCCGACAGGGAGATGTACATAAATAAAAGAAACATGAAAGGTGAACGCCGCAAAACCGGCACCGAAAAAGAATAAAACAATAAAAAAGAGACTGCATAACAGAAAGATATCAGTTATGGCAGTCTCTTATTTTAGCTTTAGTTCATATCATTGCTCCTAAGGGAAGCATATATAACGGATCATGTCAGATATAGCATTCAACATTATATTCGGTCTTGCCGGCAACGGTAGGAACGAGGTTACCCTCTATCTTTTGTCCGTCTACATAAAGACCTGTTTTTCCGCCATCCTGGATGACACTTACGTTGTAGGTGGCACCGCGGTACTTACGGGTTACCTTGTAGTTTCCGAAGTCTTTTGTTACGCAGGGCTTGATCACAAGTCCGTTGAGTGAAGGCTGTATACCTAAGATAGCCTGAGTGATATCAACTACTACCCATGCGGCAGTACCTGTAAGGAAGGAGTTCTTAGCCTCACCGTAATGAACAGCGGCACGGCCTGCGATCATCTGGCTGTATACATAAGGCTCAGTGCGGTGGATCTCACTTACATCCTCTAAGAATGCGGGACAGCTTCTCTTATAGATATCAAATGCCTTCTCAGCATCACCGATAACTGTTGCAGCCACTGAACACCAGGGATTGTTATGTGTAAATATAGCACCGTTCTCCTTGTATCCGGGCGGATATGAGGAGATCTCACCAAGCTCTAAGTGATAGGTGGTGTAGCAGGGAGCTAAGATCTCGATACCGTAATCGTTCATCAGGTGCTTGTAGATGGAATCAAGTGCCTTAGCGCCATATCCCTTCTCCTGACCGATGCCTGCCATGGTACAGAAGCCCTGAGGCTCGATGAAGATCTTGCCTTCTTCGCACTCGTTTGAGCCGACCTTATGTCCGTATGCATCATATGCACGTAAGAACCACTCGCCGTCCCAGCCGAATTCCTCGGTAGCTGTTTTAACTTTATCTACTTCTGCCCTGATGGTCTCAGCTTCATCGGCAAGGCCTATATAATCACAGATATCTGCATATTCCTTGCCGTATTTTACAAACATACCTGCTATAAATACAGACTCGGCAACAGGTCCTTCCGAAGGTCCGAATGTCTGGAAGGATTCACCGGGCTCTTCTGAGAAGCAGTTGAGGTTCAGGCAGTCATTCCAGTCTGCACGTCCGATAAGGGGAAGACCGTGAGGTCCTTTATTATTGATGGTAAAGTTGATGCTTCTGCGGAGATGCTCCATTAAAGGCTTCTCGCTTCCTTCAACGTTATTGAAAGGAGTAGGATGATCAAGGATCGAAGTATCGCCTGTTTCGCGGATATAAGCAGCAGTACATGCAACAAGCCATAACGGGTCATCGTTAAATCCGCCGCCGATGTCGGCATTGCCGCGCTTGGTAAGAGGCTGGTACTGATGATATGTTGAACCGTTCTCAAACTGGATCGAAGCGATATCGATGATCCTGTCACGTGCTCTTTCGGGGATAAGATGCATGAATCCGAGTAAGTCCTGACACGAATCCCTGAAGCCCATACCGCGTCCGATACCGGTCTCCCAGTAGGATGCCGAACGGCTCATATTGAATGTAACCATTACCTGGTACTGATGCCAGATATTAACCATGCGGTTAACCTTCTCATCCTTACTCTCAACGTGGTAGATGGAGAGAAGTTCATCCCAATACTTCTTTAATGCATCGAATGCTGCATCGCATGCTTCGGTTGTATTGTACTTATTGATAAGAGCTATAGCGGGCTTTTTATTTATAACGCCCTTTGATTCCCATTTTTCGTTCCTGGGAACTTCAATATATCCGAGCTGGAATACATATGATCTCTTCTCGCCGGGAGCTAAAGTAACTTTTATGCTGTGGCTTGCGATCGGATACCAGCCGGAAGCAACGGTATTACCGCTCTTGCCGTTTTCTACGGCCTGAGGGTTATTCCATGCACGTCTTGCACCAAGGAATACGTCACGGTCGGTATCAAAACCGTCGATATCCGTATTTACGGTAAAGAAAGCGTAGTGGTTACGTCTTTCACGGAATTCTGTTTTATGATAGATGGTGCTGCCTATAACTTCAAGTTCGCCTATGCTTAAGTTTCTCTGGTAGTTCTGTGAATCATCAACGGCATTCCATAAGCACCACTCGATCCCGGAGAAGAGAGTAAGCTCTTTGGTCACACCTGAATTATTGGCAACCTCTAACTTGTGAAGCTCACATGCATCTCCTAAAGGAACAAAGAAGGTAAGCTTTGCATTAACGCCGTCCTTAGTGCTGTTGAATGTGGTATATCCCATACCGTGGCGGCACTCATAGCTGTCAAGCTCGGTCTCTGCGGGACGGTATGCGGGGCTCCATACGGTATTGCCGTCTTTAATATAATAAAGCCTTCCGCCTATATCGCCGGGTACATCGTTATAACGATATCTGGTGATACGTCTGAGCTTTGCGTCACGGTAGAAGCAATATCCGCCGGCTGTATTGGAAATAAGTCCGTAGAAGCCGTCATTCCCTAAGTAATTGATCCAGGGAAGGGGAGTAAAAGGTGTGGTTATGCAGTATTCTTTTGCTGCATCATCAAAAAATCCGAACTTCATAAAAAGAATCCTTTCTTTTATAAATAGTGATAAATCATATGTCCATTTTATCATAAAATAAAGGTTTTGCAATGTATTATTTTGACCAGAGCACAATAAAATTTTGTTGACATCTATCTGGCATAGAGGTAAAATAGTAAATTAGATTTATATGTAAATAAATAATCTGCAAATTTTAAATCTTATTTTATTTATTTATGGAGGTATATTATGTTTTGTGAAAAATGCGGCAGTAAGATACCTGACGGAAGTGCATTTTGCCCTAATTGCGGCGCAAAAGCTGCAGCAGCGGCAGTAAAGGAAGCAAAAAAAGAAGCAGAAAAGGCAGCAGAAGTAGTAAAAGCTGAAGCAGCAGCTGCAGAACAGCAGGCAGCAGCAGTGCCCCAGCAGGCAGCTGCAGTTTCTGAAGCTGTTGAGACCCAGGCTGTAGCAGCAGCCGGTGAAGTACAGGCAGCAGCTGAGGCACAGGCTGCAGCTCAGGAAGCAGTTCCCGCAGCAGTTAAGCCCCCTAAACAGAAGAAGGAAAAGAGCGGCAAGGGTATATCTCCCGTAAAGATCGCTCTTATAGCTGTTTTGGCGGTAGTGCTTGTGGTAGCAGCGATATTTGTATTTTCAAAGGGTGCAAGAAATGCAGTTAAAAAGGCTTTCTCATCTGATGAGAGCTATTTTAAGAGCGTTGAACTTGCAGCTATAGATGATCTGGCAGGCATGCTTGCAACTGCTTATGATGACGATATCTTAGAACTTGCCGATCTGTACAAGTCCACATTTTCTCTTACAGGTGATCTTGATGTCACAAGTGATGCAGAAGCTTTATTATCCATCATCAGTAAGGCTTCAAACAAGAAAGTTGATCTTGACTGGCTTAAATCAGGTAAGATAGAAGCAGAGTTCTCTATGAATGATGCGGCATTACGTCTTGATGGCGGACTTACAGCCAACAAAAAGACACTTTTTGACTTTGATGCTATCGTTGATATAAATGACGGAATGGCTTATCTGGGATTACCTCTTCTTCATAAGGAATATGCCGGCATCGATATATCAGACAAGCTCGCTACTGATGAACTGCTTGATAAGCTTGATACATTTAAGAGCGCTTCCGAGAAATTCCCTAAAGGAAAAGACCTTAAAAAGCTCGTACTTAAGTATGCAGAGATAGCACTCGACAATATCAAGAAGGTAAATAACGTTAAAAAAGACGTTAAACTTTCTGTAGGCAGCGCAAAGGGCGAGTACACCAGATACAGAGTCATCTTTGATGATGATCTTATAAAGGACATCCTTTATTCAATATGTGATACCGCACTTGATGATAAAGAGCTTGAAGATATTCTTTTGAGCTTATCTGACGCCGGTCTGATCAGGGAAGAAGATATAGACAGATTCTACGATGGATTAAATAATACTTTTGATAATATCGAGAAGTTAAGTTTCGATGAATTGACATTGGAAGTATATGTTGACGGTTCCGGAGACATCGTAGCACAGCATATCTTTAATGCCAACTCCGAGCTTACAGCTGCTTATCAGTATGCGATCGGTGACGATAACAGCTTCGGCTTTGAGATCGGTGAATACAGAAACGATGAACTCAGAAAAGGATACTCTATAGACGGTACCATTAGCGGAAGCACTCTTACAGGTAAGGCCAACTATGTTCGTTCCGGTTCTGTAAGAAATACGATCGAGTTCAGTGATGTAAACATCAGAAAGTTCCTTTCGGGTAATCCTGTAGGAAAGTTAGAGTATAACCTCAGTACTCTTATGGGTAACTCAATGATGAGAGGAGTTGATGTTGTGATCGATTTCGACCTTAAGGTTAAGAATTCCAAGGTTACCGTTACACTTAAGCAGGATGACAAGAAGCTTATAGAGCTTGATGCATCATTAAAGAAGTCTTCATCTTCATCCATAAAGGCTCCTAAAAATGTATTCGATATCGAGGATAACAACGATATTAAGGACTACCTTGAGGACCTTGACTGGGATAACATGATAGAGAACTGGGAAGCAGCAGATATGCCCGATTCTTATGTACGTATTCTTGACCAGCTTTCAAGAAAGGGACTTGGCATCGATGATTTAGGCGGATTGCTCCCCGGAAAGCTCAGAAGAAGTCTCATACAATAATTATCGTTTTGTTTTTTGATTGGAGTTTTTAATGATTTATGCAAGAGCAAAAAGAGTGGGCTTAGTACTAAGCCTGCTCTTTGTGTTAGGATTGATATTTAATATACCAGTACAGGTATCGGGAGCCGAGGAAGGAACGGGTTATAAGACCGAAAAGTTCCCGATGCAGTATCTGACTATAGATGTTCCGGATAATTATATACGTCTTGATACATCCTTAAAGGATGCCGATCCCAGATGGGAGCAGGCTGAGATACCGGATGCCAAAAATGCCAAGGAAGAATATGAAGCACGTGGAGTGGTAGCAGCTTATTTTGTACCTGACACACATTCATATATATATTTCATACAGAAAAAATCAGATGAAGCATTAAGGGCTTTTGATATATCCGGATATAACGATGCGGAACTTACCGAATATGCAGGCAAGCTGTTGCCCGAGATGGAGAATACCGAGATAAAAATAGGAACATATTCCCATCCGGACATGAACATGTACAGGATAAGCGTTTCAGAGACCACCGAAGACGGAATTTCAGAGATCATATACGGTACCATAGTAAACGGTATGGGAATACAGTTTAGTATGGATGACAGCAGGAACAAGGAAGGCTTTAAGGAAGAGCTTCTATTGGATTTTATCGAACATGTTAAGCTTACCACCAAGATGACCCGTGAGGAATACGAGGCCAGGGTAAGAAAAACATGGATCACAATCGGCTGTTTCTTCGGCGGCGGTATACTGCTTATGGTGATATTGTATGTCATAAGCAAGCAGCAACAGAAAAGAAAAAAGAAAAAGATCGAGGCTGTATCGAAAAAGCTCTATGATTTCCGTTCGCGTAAAAAAGAAGGAAAGGTCGACCTGTCCGGCATAAAATATGAGGTTGAGACCGAATATGATGCTAAACTGATCGAAGCCTACAGTACCTACAATTTCTGGTTTAAGAACATTAAAAAAGATATTGTCATGGCACTTATCTATGTGGGCTTTGTAGGATATGCCACATATCTCGGCAGTACTTTTGTACTTATAGTGGGTATAACGGTAGCTTTCATTCTTTTGTATCACAGATTCTCCGGAAAAGAAAAATTCCAGGACAATATGATGAAGCGATACGAGATTAAGAAGAAAAAGAGCGTTACCGCGGTATACAGATTTTATGATGAATTCTTTACATTGTCGGGTATTGATTCCATTGCGGAATTCATATATCCGCAGGTATTTATGCTTGCCAATTACCAGGGATATCTGTTCCTGTATGTATCGGATGATAACGCACTCGTTATCGATGTGGAAAAGATACCTGAGGAAGACAGGTCTGAATTTATAAAATATATATACGAAAAATCAAGATGAAACAGAAAGGCTTTACAAAATGACACAATCAAGGACACATAACTGTAATGAACTCCGTATAGGTGATATCGGGAAAAAGGTCACCTTATGCGGCTGGTACGAAAATATGCGTAAGGTCAGCAAGACCTTAGGCTTCCTGGTACTCCGTGACTTTTACGGCACAACCCAGATAGTAGTTGAGACCGAGGATATGATGAATATCTTAGACGGCATCAACAATGAATCCACCATTTCCGTAACAGGTATCGTAAGAGAGAGAAGCAGCAAGAACCCCAACCTTCCTACAGGCGATATCGAAGTGGTACCCGAGAAAATAGATATCTTAGGCAAATGTATCTACAATGAGCTTCCTTTTGAGATCAACAGATCTAAAGAAGCAGATGAGAATACCAGACTTAAGTACAGATTCCTTGATTTAAGAAATCCTGAAGTTAAATCAAAGATAGTTCTTAGAAGCAAGGTAGTGGCTGACTTAAGAAGAGCCATGACAGACGAGGGATTTTTGGAGATCACCACTCCCATTCTTACAGCTTCTTCACCAGAAGGAGCCAGAGACTATATAGTTCCGAGCCGTAAGTTCCCCGGAAAGTTTTATGCACTTCCCCAGGCACCCCAGCAGTTTAAGCAGCTGCTCATGACTTCCGGTTTTGACAGATATTTCCAGGTAGCTCCCTGCTTCAGAGATGAGGATGCCCGCGGTGACAGAACACCCGGCGAATTCTACCAGCTCGATATGGAGATGGCATTTGCTTCCCAGGATGATGTACTCGGTGTATTTGAAAGAGTTCTTCCTCCCGTATTTGAAAAGTACGGTGTATATAAGAGGATTTCTCCCGCTCCCTTTAAGAGGATCCCTTTCCGTGAGGCTATGGAAAAATACGGAAGCGACAAGCCTGACCTTCGTATAGACCTTGAGATACAGGATGCTACAGAGCTTCTTTCGGATATCGGATTTGATGCTTTTGCGGGCAAGAAGATAAAGGTGATAACCGTATCCGATTTTACCGCTACAAGAAAGCAGATAGATCAGTTAGTTGCAGATGTAGAGGTACAGACCGCACGCAAGACCTACTGGTTCCGTATGGACGAGCAGGGTGAGATCGTGGGCGGTATAGCTAAGTTCATACAGCCTGTAAAGGACAAGGTGGTTTCCGCACTTAACTTAAAGCCCGGATATTTCGTAGGCATAGCTGCATGTGATAAGCTTGATGCAGCCCAGAAGACAGCAGGTGTTATGCGTTCGAAGCTCGGGATCTTATGTCCTAACCATATGGACAAAGACCAGTATGCTTTTTGCTGGATCGTTGACTTCCCTATGTATGAGATAGGCGAGGAGTCCGGAGAGCTTGAGTTCTGTCACAATCCTTTCTCGATGCCCAACGGCGGTCTTGATATCTTAGAGAAAGCAGAGAAAGGTGAGGTTGATCCTCTTACCATTAATGCATTCCAGTATGACCTTGTTATAAACGGTTATGAGTCGGCATCGGGTGCTGTAAGAAATCATGATCCCGAGATCATGGTTAAGGCATTTAACCTGGTAGGACTCGGCGAGGATGAGGTTAAGTCCAAGTTCCCCGCTATGTACAATGCGTTCTGCTACGGAGCACCGCCTCATGCAGGTGCAGCTCCCGGAGTGGACAGAATGATCATGCTTCTTACCGGCGAAGAGTCCATCAGAGAGGTTATTCCTTTCCCGATGAACGGGAAGGCTCAGGATGTCATGGTAGGTGCTCCGAGCGAGGTAACCGAGAAGCAGCTTAAGGAAGTTCATATCAGGATTGCGGAAGAAGACAAAACCGAATAATTTCATTTGATCAACCTGGGGTTACTCAGGTTGATTTTTTTGTGCTTTTTTTGGGGGCAGGCCGGGACAGACCGTCCGGTATGAAACCCGTCACCGCATCGCAGGATATGCTTTATGATTTCATACTCAATTACGCTTTGGACGGTTGCAAGTTGCCCTTTGGAGCAGGCCGGGACAGACCGTCCGGTGTGAAACCCGTCACCGCATCGCAGGATATGCTTTATGACTTTATACTCATTTTCATTTCGGACGCTTGCAATCGTTGGTCCGCTTGATACCGGACCAACTTGTGCTACGCTCAAAATCCGATTTGGATAATCGGATTTTGCCTCATTACAATGAGCGTAAAGTCATAGCATATCTGCTGCTCGCTTTATGGTTTCATACCGGATGGTCCGTCCCGGCCTGCCATAAAATCCTGCGCAACGGATATCAAACAGAAAGATAAATCCTGATAGAGGATCCTCCCTATGATTGACCAATGAGTAAAAAACAATTTAGAACATCGTAATAAAGCAGTTTTTATGATATTATATGATAAATCATAAGAATGGAAGGGGTTTAAATATGACAAATGATGAGATCAGAAACAGCATAGTGTTGGTTCTTGAGGAAATGAAGAAAAAAGCTGAAACCATGGGAATACAGGGTGTGGCAGTTGCTTCTGTCCTGAATAAGGATGAGGATGTTGATTGGATAGGAGAGATGAAGGTAGTCGGGACACCTTGTAATTTTAAGGAAGGCTGGAATCTGGTGGCCATAGCATGGTCAAAGTGTGGGGAAGCCATTGCAACAGAGGCAGACAGCGGTAATCCTGAGCATAAAAAGATCCTTGGAGAATGCGGTTTTGTCGGTGGTGCATTTGAAGAGTATAACGGATATAAGATGGCATTTGCGTTCAGCGGTGCTTTATCCGAAGAGGATCTTGAAGTGGCAAAGTTCGGGATCAAACTTATGAAAGAAAAGATAGGATAAGATAAATATGGAAACGGCTTCAAATGAATGGACAGCAAAAACCTTTGATGAACTTACCACACGTGAGTTATATGAGATACTGAGGGTAAGAGCGGAAGTATTCGTAAAAGAGCAGGGGATCAACTGCGTGGATCCTGATACGGTAGATTATTCAAGCATACATATTTTTTCTATGCGTGATGGGAGAGTATGTGCATATTTAAGAGCATATTCAGTAGATGACATGACCATTAAGGTCGGAAGAATACTGGCCGTACCTCATTGCATGGGTATAGGGACTGAGCTTATGCATTATGCGGTTAAAAAGATCAAGGAGATGACAGGCTGCAGTAAAATAGTAATGGATGCACAAAAACATGCGGTTCCGTTCTATGAAAAACTCGGATTTAAAGTTACCTCGAATGAATACCTTGAAGAAGGCATCTGGCACGTGGACATGAAACTGGATGTGTGACTCGGTCACAGACTATTGTAGGCTTTGGGCTTTATAGTAATTCGCTTAATAAAACGGAGAATCATTTTTCTTAATTGAAAAAAGGTTCTCCGTTTTAATGATCAGTTCCCCTCATGGAACAGTTTTAGTTTAGCAAAGAAATCCTCGAGTACATATCTGGAATCCACACTTTTGTAGACGCGGATCACAGGATTACCTGGGCGAAGGGTAGATGTGGTATCCGCACTTACGTGAGGTGCGGGCTCGTATTCGAATTTACCGCATCCGGGGTTTATGGCTAAAGCGATGGCGGGAGAATCTCCCAATGACCATGATTCACCTTGTGTCCAGCCGGCAGAAGGTGACAGATTGTAATTAATCATATTCTCATACAGATGCTTGCCGATCTTTCCGTAAGGAAGGACTTTGACTTTAAGTTCGGCCAGACCAACAGTGATCGTGGTATAAACATCCGAAGGAACCAGCCATATTTCGGCTCCGCTTTCAAGCACGAAATTTGCGGCAGTTACGTCATTACCTGCATTAAACTCCCTGAAGGGAGCTTTCCTTTTTTCTGTACCGTGGGTGCCGATCCATATGACTCTGACCTTTTCTTTTATTTTGGGTTCTTTATTTATAGCTACAGCCAGATTGGTGATAGCGCCTTGACATAAGATGTACAAAGGTTTCGGATCGTCGTTTAATGCTTCTTTGATAATAAAATCTGCAGCATCACTTATTTTGTCAGGCCAGCCGGATATCTCTACAGGATCCTCTTCACCCATAAATACCGGGACCTTCATATCCATGGCATCAAGTATGGTCAGGATCTCATCATAACTTTTTTTAACTGAGTCTTTCTCATTATAATGCTCTGCAAGTATTCCCTTTACGATCAGCTTCGGGCTTAAGAGGGCCTGGACTATTGCGTAGGGATCGTCAGCCTCACAGGCTGCATCTGTATCGATTATTACACGTATTTTCTTTTCATCCGGAATTTTGATCATATTTCATACCTTGTCGCAGGCATGGTACACATCTGTGACGTGCCTGCTTACGTCACAGATGAATCGGAGGACCGTCCATATGATTGATTGGTCACAGACCATCGCAGGTTTTAGGCTTTAAAATATCATGAGATATTTAGGACGTTGATAATTACAGCTGACTCAAATTCATTGCAATTTAGTCCGTATCCATCATAGTGGCCTTCACCGGTCATCTTGTCGGGGATAAGTTCTACTTCACCGCGTGTGTTAAAAATTTCATCGGCACGGGGATAATCCTTTGCCGGATAGAGGTCTGCCGAAGGTGCAGAAGCAGTGGGGACCATACAGGGGTCGATATTACCGAAAAAGAAATCACATAAACGTATATCAGTGCCGGGGATTTTAGCATCTCCGGCTTTTTTTGCGAAATCACAATCTGCATATATCCAGCCGTAAGGCAAAAGATGGATGAGCGCCCAGTCATGTGATGTGGCATTTTGAGCTGAGTCATTATGTTTTGTTTCGGACAAACAGGGTGTAAGCGTGGAATCGGACAGATCGGAAACTGCCCAGCCACCCTGCCAGCGTGCAGGTATGCCGCACATTCTGCACATGGAAACAAAAGCCATATTGAGGGTTTCGTCTTCTGTGGCTGTATAGTGGTTAACTGTCAGATCATATATTTTTTTTGCCAGAGTGCCTCTTGCCTCAGATGCATCCATCCGGTCGGGATCTATGCCGTTTTCTTTAAGAAATCGTATATAGCTGTCTTTAAATTTAAGTCCTTTTTCCTCGGCAACATCTTTTATGGTCACACGGTCAAACGGGAGAGCGGTATATGACTCGCATCCGCAGTGTCCTGCAGCGGAAAACTTTGCTGTTTCCTCTTTGGTAAAGCTTTTCTGGGGCGTGCTATCTATAAGGCTTATATCAGGCTCGGTATATGTATGTTCGGAATTAAAAGCATACACAATACTGAAAGGTGTATTCTCCGACAGTATCTCATTAAAGTATGCACTTCTCTGAGGGTAATCCTCTACACTCATCATCCTGAACATGGGCTCTGAATCGATGAGCCGGCCTTCTTTCAGCCATGAAGCGTTAATGGGTGCGGGCAGATGCACCCTTACGGTACCGGGACGGAATACGTCTTCCTTTATTTTAACGGTGATACCGGCTTCTATTTCTACGTTTATGCTTTTATTTTCATATAATGTTTTTATGCATTCCTTATTCATGACATGGTCCTTTTATTTTAATTTAGATGTCACACTACTTATTTCTATCGGAGTTTCGTTTTTTCTGTGGAAACGACGAAGGCGATTTCATAGTGACATTACATATGATATGTGTTGATTTTACAATAGTTTATCCGTAAATACAAGCCTATTTTTGATAGGGTTTACCCCGGCTCCATTAAAAAGTTCTTTACAAATCAAAAACCGTATTGTATAATAACCACACAAATGAGAGAGTCGGTACTCTTATTTCTATAATATCATTTTATCTTTACGCTCTTTGCAGCGTTTCAAACGGGTGTGAAAATACCCGTCTTATGTTATTTATTCACTTTTTTCCAATTTAAACTTAATACTTTAAGGAGGTTTTTTGCCTGATGAGCAAAAGGATCAGGAGATTTGCGTCTAAAGGGCACAGGAGAACTGTCTTTATTTTTGCGGGATTATTTGTTATCTGCATTATCGGGGCTGCCGTGTATTTTTTTGTGATCCGTGAAACTCCGGAAGCAGCACTGTACAGACTTAAAAACTCAGAACTTGAGAGCAGGATAGAAAAAGGGACAAAGACAGTATATATTGCATCAGAATATATCCCAAAGGGAACGGTGTTAGAGCGCGGTATGACTACGGAGACACAGCTCCTTACGGAGTCGGCGGGATTTATTTCCGAAGCTGATTTCGGTGGTGTGGCGCTTATAGATATAGATACCGGTACAGAGCTTACTAAAAATCTGTTCGGATATACTTCGGAGGAAAATGTCTGTAAGGAGATCGAATATGAGATCGGTGATATCCCGGGGAATATCAAGGCGGGAGATTATGTTGATATAAGGATCCGATATCCCGACGGAACCGATTATATTGTTCTGTCGAAAAAGCAGATGGGAGAATCGGATATGCGTCAGAATAAGGTGTTATTTAGCGTTAATGAGAGGGAGATACTATTGATGGATTCGGCAGTAACAGATGCCGGGATATATGACGGGACAATTATTTACCCGGCAAAGTATGCCGCACCTTCTTCCTCGCCGGCGTCAACGGTCAATTATGTGCCGTCTCTCTCTACATGTGAACTCATGAAAAGCATCCCTGAAGCTAAACCGTTCTTTTCGGCATTTGATTATGAGAAAAGGGTAAAGCTTGAAGAATCCTTAAAAGGTTTTATGAATGCGGGCGGACAGAAGGTTTCTTCCGGCAGGGATACATCGTCGTATGATATAGGAGGGTCTGCATGGGACTAAAGGAAAAGCAGGTGAACGTAGCAGGCTCAGGCTATGAAGGCTTCATGCTGTTTTTGGCTGAAATACTGTGCTGTGCGGGAAGAAAGATTTTATTCGCCGATCATACCGAAGAGCATAAAATGATGGAGTATTTTCCCCATGTTGAGGGCATAGACCCGGCTGAAAATATAGTTGATAACGGCGGGATAGGATATGTTATCCTGACCGGCATTAATAATGGGAAAATGACCGCAGATATTAAAGAAAATACGGACAGCTATGATATTCAGTTTAATCTGTTTGATTTAAAAAAATTTTCACGTAAAGATATTTTAAAGTCAGATGATGATAAAAAGACAGATTTATCATTATTCATTACCGACGAAAAGGCAGAAAACATCGCTGCACTTTCTCATACCACCCCCGGATCTGACAGTATTCTCATAATAAATGATTTTACCGGCGCGATAAAACGCAGGATAGAAAATACAGCCGGGGAGCTTGGGATCGAAAAAGTATATGTGCTGCCTTTTAATTTAAGAGACAGAAAACTGGAAATCCTCGCAGGCTATAACGACAGATTTAAGTTTTCGGGATTATCAAGAGAGAGAGGGGAAGTATTAACAATGCTTACAGGCCTTATCGTCCCGAAACTGACCGAAAAAGAGAAAAGAAAGGCATATAAAACTGCAGCCGGGGGAGGTAGAAAATGAATATAGCATTTTGGAGCCCTATGCACGGGACAGGTACCACTTCGGCACTTCTGGCCGTAGCGGCTGCATATGGGGAGATGGAAAGGAAAAAACTGCTGCTGTCGCAAACCCATTACAATCTTAATAATCTCGAGTATCCTTTACTCGGAGATGTGAGAGAGGATGATTTTTTCCGTGATACCGGGATCGATGCGGCACTAAGGCATTTTAAATCGGGAAATGTCACGGATACACAGCTCTCTGACTGCACGATCAAGATCGGTAAAAACCTGTACCTTTTGGCAGGAACCCACAGCAGTAACAGGGAAGGTTTTGAAAATGATATGGTAGAAAGTATGATAATCCATATCCTGCTTTTGTACGGGCAATACTATGACATAGTTTTTACGGATACCAATTCCGGATTCGGCGTTTATTCGATGAAAATGCTCGAAGAGTGTGATGCGGTGGTGGTATCTTTAAATCAGAATCTGTTTATGCTGGATTCCTTTCTTGATAACGAAAGGTTTAAGGATAAGAAAATGTTCTATCTGTTTACGGATTATGATAGCAGGAGAAAATACAATATAAAAAACATCTCTGCAAAATATAAGCAGATAGGGAAGAACAATTCCGGGATAATCCCTCACAGCGCCCGTTTTGCTGATTCCATATGTGATAAGAAGGCATACAGATATATAACGGATAATCTTGACTGCGACAGCGATCATGCTGACTATGAATTCTTTACCGGGCTTAAAAGTACGATAGATAAGCTGAAGATTTTTTTGGAAAGCATAAAAAGCGGAAGTGCCGGGAAAACGGAGGATGCTCAATGGTATGGATCGTGATTATACTGTTTTTCCTTATCCCGGCAATATTGCTCCTGATCACCGACCCCACAGGAAAAAAACATACTGATAAAGACGGCCGGGACAACTTCGGAATGAATGAGCTGCTCGATGAATGCAGGATATATATAAATGATTCCGTATGCAGGGACTATTCGGAACTGTATCTGAACCGGGAAGAAACATTAAAAAGAGAAAAACAGCAGGCAAGGCTGAAAACAGCCATACGTGAGGCATGTCTCGGAGATGCAGGTGACAGGGAATATCTTAAGGAATATATAAAGGATTTCCTGCAGAAGAAAATGAAGGTGACTTCGGAAAATATAAACAGGTTCATAATGTTTAACGCACCGTATATGATGAGTGCCCAGGATAAATTCGAGCATATGTATGAATGCTATTCGGAAAAGTACGGGAACAGGAGCTTTGCGGTTATGGCACGTGATTTCGGCTGGGCTGAGGGTACGGGACAGGTGCAAAAGGATACACCATACTGTATCACGGAAAAGGAAGTGGAAAAAGCATATGACGATATGCGGCCGGGCGGCAGCTTCACGGAAAGACTCGAGGTCTTAGCACAAAGGATATATCAGAGGCTTTACGGACATGACTGTGCGGATATCCTGATAATGGATGAATCGGTAGACGGAGTATCCGCGGGAGTGGGCGGACGGAGCAGGGTCGAATATGATTACATGAAAGAGCTGAATGACGAAAGGCGGGAGAAGCCTCAGAGCATGAACTATGAGACGGTATACTGCGTCCTTCACGGAAAGCTCATAAGGATGGGGTTTTTATCGTTTGAAAAGGAAGAAAACTTAAAAAGAGTGGTAAAGAACATATACAGATACAACATAAGGACCAATTTGAGCAGAAAAAATCCCGTCATCCACGGTACGCTCAAAAACGGCTCACGTATAGTGGCGGCCCGTCCTCCCGTATCGGACGGTTGGGTTTTTTATTTGAGAAAATTCAAGTCTTCTGATGCCCGGAGGATTGACACTCTTATAACACATAAAAACGGGGATACGGTTATAGAACTGCTGAAGCTTATCACGGGAGGAGAACTTAATTTCTGTATATCGGGGCCTATGGGAGGCGGAAAGACTACGCTTTTAAAATCCTTAGTCGGATTCATGAACCCGAAGTATACGATACGTGTGGCGGAGAGCTCATTTGAACTGAACC